>LFRM01087600.1_pt1 | contig 68211 bp, 66 predicted proteins | sample 618341 | NCBI WGS metagenome assembly LFRM01 (sample SAMN03654438, study PRJNA283298) | anaerobic digester metagenome | isolation source: pool of bioreactors CSTR01a, CSTR02a, and CSTR03a thermophilic anaerobic... | place: Denmark: Kgs. Lyngby | collected 2014-05-21 | reverse complement strand
CTTTTTTTACCTGTTTTTACTGCTCCCTATACTGAAAACCCACATTAATTTTACTCATACGCTGGAATGCCTGGAAGAATACCAGCCTTTTCATGATAAATAATGGGTTGTTCGGTTAATGTACCCGGCTGTTCCGGCAACCAGTCATTTTTTCACCCCCCCTGGAATATATTTGGCAATAATTAGGTAATCCAGGACAAGGGGGTTGATGCTTATGTCCGGGCGCTGGTATGCTCTGACCCCGCAAGAAACCATTGAGCAGCTCAAAAGCGACATAAAAAAGGGCCTGTCTGAGAAGGAGGCAAAGGAAAGGCTGGAACGGTACGGCCCTAACGAACTGGCCGGAGCACCCGGGGTTTCCTTGTGGCAGCTTTTTTTAAACCAGTTTAAAGACTTCATGGTCATGGTACTGCTGGCTGCCACCGCTGTGTCAGGTTTACTTGGTGAATACGCCGATGCTGTGGCGATCCTGATCATCGTCGTGTTGAACGCCATCCTGGGCTTCGTTCAGGAGTACCGGGCAGAACGCTCCATGGAAGCCCTCAGACAGCTTGCGGCCCCGGAGGCCAGAGTCATCCGGAGCGGCCAGGAACGCAGGATTCCCGCCACCGGGATTGTCCCCGGAGACCTGGTCCTCCTTGAAGAAGGCGACAGGGTCCCCGCCGACCTGCGTCTCTTAAATGCCACTAATCTCGAGGTAGAAGAGTCCTCCCTGACAGGTGAGTCAGTCCCTGTCAAAAAGCACGCGGAAACCCTGTCAGGGGAGAATCTGGCCCCGGGTGATACCCGCAACATGGTCTACCTGGGCACCTCGGTTACCCGCGGGCGGGGGCGCGGCCTTGTGGTGCGCACCGGTATGGCTACGGAGATGGGACATATTGCCGGGATGATTCAGGCTGCCGGGCAGGATGAAACACCCCTGCAACGCCGGCTGGCCCAACTGGGTAAAGGCATTGTCGCCTTTTGCTTCGTTATCTGTGCCGCCGTGGTGGTTTTGGGAATCTGGCGCGGAGAGGATGCCTACCAGATGTTTTTTGCTGGTGTCAGCCTCGCTGTAGCTGCCATCCCGGAGGGATTACCTGCTATTGTGACTGTTGCTCTGGCCATCGGTGTTCAACGCATGATCCGCCGCCATGTTATTATCCGGAAGCTCCCTGCGGTTGAAACCCTGGGGTGCGCCACTGTCATCTGCTCGGACAAGACCGGTACCCTCACCCAGAATCAAATGACTGTACGAAGGGTCATTGTGGGGGATCAGGTTTTTGAGGTTACCGGGGAAGGCTATGATCCCAAGGGTACCTTTGAAGGCCCGGGTTCTGTCCAGGGACCGGCCTTTAACCTGATGATGAAGGCTGCAGCCCTCTGTAACAACGCAGTGCTTCAGCGCGGCGGGATCAGCGTGGGGGGGCTTTTCCGGGGGCTGGTCAAAGGACGTCCGGCACCCGGCTGGACGATTATGGGAGACCCCACAGAGGGTGCGCTCCTGGTTATGGCTGCCAAGGCAGGGCACTGGCGGGAGCGGATTGAGACCCAGGAGCCACGGATTGCCGAACTGCCCTTTGATTCTGACCGCAAGCGCATGTCAGTTGTCTGCCGGCAGCCTGGCGGGGCGTTAACTGCTTATATTAAAGGCGCCCCGGACGGTGTACTGGAGTTGTGTACTCACATCTACAGGGACGGCCTGGTAGTACCCATATCGGAGCGGGACCGGGATTATATTTTGAGACAAAACGCCCTGATGGCCGGGGAAGCCCTGCGTGTGCTTGCCTTTGCCTACCGGGAATTACCCCCCGGCACTGAAGAGTTCACGGAAGATGTTATTGAACAGAAACTGGTTTTTCTAGGCCTGGCCGGGATGATCGATCCCCCGCGGCCCACTGCCCTGAAGGCGGTTCAAACCTGCCACAGGGCCGGGATCAAGGTGGTCATGATCACCGGAGACCACCCGCTAACTGCCCGGGCCGTAGCCAGGGAGCTGGGCATTTTGGCTAAAAACGGCGAAATCCTCACCGGCCGTGAATTGGAGCAGCTGTCCGGAAACAAGCTCCAGGAACTGGCGAAACGGGTTAGTGTTTATGCCCGGGTTTCGCCCAGGCATAAACTGCAAATCGTCCGGGCCTTAAAACAGTCCGGGCATGTTGTGGCCATGACCGGCGACGGTGTCAACGACGCCCCTGCTGTGAAAGAGGCCGACATCGGCATTGCCATGGGAAGCACCGGTACCGATGTCACCAAGGAGGCCTCGGCTATGGTTTTAACTGATGATAATTTCAGCAATATCGTTGCTGCTGTGGAAGAGGGCAGGGGCATTTACGACAATATCCGCAAGTTTATCCGTTACCTGCTCTCCTGTAATGTGGGAGAAGTGCTGACTATGTTTCTGGCTGTGCTGGGAGGTTTGCCTCTCCCCCTGCTCCCCATCCAGATTCTGTGGATGAACCTTGTTACCGACGGCCTTCCGGCCATGGCCCTGGGAGTTGATCCCTATGACCACGACATAATGACGCGCCCTCCCCGCCACCCCAGGGAAAGTGTTTTTTCCCACGGCATGGTCTGGCGGATCGGTATCAGCGGCGCTTTGATCGGTATAGGTACCCTGCTTTCTTTCAGGCTGGGCCTGGCCATGGGTGATCTGGATCTGGCCCGCACCATAGCCTTTAATACCCTGGTGTTCTTTCAGTTGTTTTTCGTTTTTGCCTGCCGCTCGGAGTTCCATTCAATCGTGGAGATTGGTCTGCTGACCAACCCCTACCTGGTTGGGGCTGTACTTATTTCCGCTGCCCTGCAGCTTCTGGTTGTCTACGTGCCTTTTCTGCAGCAGGTTTTTCATACTGTACCCTTAAGTATAGAGCACTGGGTGTTGGTTCTGGGTATCGCTGCGACGCCTACGGTTGTTGGGCTCCTGTCCCGCTGCCTGGTGGAACAGATCCGCCAAAAAATAATGTATCTCAGAGTATAAATGTTTAAGAACTGAGGTGATAAAATAAGGGTGGAGAACAGTGTGGGGGGGAATGGAATTGAGGTTTACAAAGGTACAGGGGCTTGGTAATGACTTTATTCTGGTTAACGGTCTGGAAGAGGAACTAAAAGATCTTGATTTTTCCGGGCTGGCTGTGGAAATGTGCAACCGTCACTTTGGGGTGGGTGCTGACGGGCTGGTTTTGCTGCTGCCCTCGGACAGGGCGGATATTTACATGCGCATTTTCAATTCTGACGGCAGCGAGGCGGAAATGTGCGGGAACGCAATCCGTTGCGTTGCTAAATATTTGTATGAAAGGGGCCTGGTCAGAAAGGAAAAAATTGAGGTGGATACCCCGGCTGGAATCCGGGTACCTGAATTGCTTTTGGAGGCCGGACGGGTTCGTGCAGTCAGGGTGGATATGGGTGAACCGCGCCTGGAACGCCATGAGATACCCATGACCGGGCCGGCGGGGCAGGTGGTGGATGAGCCCCTGGAAATCGACGGTGTTGAGTACCGCATAACCGCAGTGTCAATGGGAAACCCCCATTGCATCCTCTTTTTCCCCCACCTTGATGAGGAACTATTGAAAACTCTCGGACCCCGCTTGGAAGTTCATGAAGCCTTTCCCCGCAGGACTAATGTCGAATTTGTTCAGGTTATCTCCCGGGATGAAATAAAAATGAGAGTTTGGGAAAGAGGTGCGGGGCTGACCCTGGCCTGCGGTACCGGAGCCTGCGCCGCGGCAGTTGCCGCTTTTTTAAACGGTTACACCGGACGTAAAGTTACGGTACACTTAACGGCCGGAGACCTCAATATTGAATGGGCTGAAGACAACCATTTGTATATGACCGGCCCCGCCGAGGAAGTTTTTAGCGGTGCTTATCCCCTGAAAAAGTAGCAGTGCTTTTTTAAGTGAATACGGATATCGAGAGGGCAAAGTTTTTCGCTTTGACCCTTTTTGTTTATACCCCCGACTGCACTTTGCATAAACTGTTAAAAAAAGAGTTTAGCAGGAGTCATTTGCTAAATAATTCCATATTTACCCTTGTCAACTGGGTTATTTGAATTATAATGTATACAATTTATAAGATCTTGCAACTTTTAAGCCCGGTGATAAAATATAAAAGTATAGGGAAAAATGGTTCTGCATAAAGGGCATACCATTAATATCATCATTATTACATAGAGAGGGAGGAAATAATCCTATTGAAAATAGTAGAGGCCCAGCGTATCTGTAATTTACCGCCATATCTTTTTGCACGGATTGAAAAACTAATCGCCGCGAAAAAAGAGGCCGGCGTTGACGTAATCAGTCTTGGTATCGGTGACCCGGACCGGCCGACGCCGGTTCATATTATTGAGACCTTGGTAAGGGAGGCGTATAACCCAGCAAATCACCAGTATCCCTCCTCGGTGGGCATGCTGACCTACCGTAAGGCAGTGGCCCAGTGGTACCAAAACCGCTTTGGAGTTGAACTGAATCCGGAAACCGAAGTGGTGTCCCTGCTCGGCTCCAAAGAGGGCATCGCCCACATCTCCTGGTGTTACCTGAATCCCGGTGATACGGTTCTTGTTCCTGATCCCGGTTATCCTGTTTATTCAGGCGGAGCTATATTAGCGGGTGCCGAACCCTATTATCTGCCCTTGAAGCCTGAAAATGGTTATTTAATTGATTTTAAGTCAATTCCCCGGGATGTAGCGAAGCGGGCGAAAATCATCTTTGTTAATTACCCGAACAACCCCACCGGCGCCGTGGCTGGCGAAGCCTTTTATCGTGAGCTAATCGACTTTGCCAGGGAATACGATATACTGGTATGTCACGACGCTGCTTATTCTGACGTGTCCTTTGATGGTTATAAGCCACCCAGTTTTCTCCAGTTTCCAGGGGCAAAGGAAGTGGGGATTGAGTTTCACTCGGTTTCTAAGACCTATAACATGACCGGGTGGCGTGTCGGCTGGGCTGCTGGTAATGCCAGAGTTGTTGAAGCCCTGGGCCGGTTAAAATCAAATATTGATTCTGGTGTTTTTCAGGCGATCCAGTATGCTGCCGCTGCCGGATTGACTGGACCTCAGGACATTGTAGCTGAGCAGAATAAAGTGTACCAGGAGCGGCGGGATATTTTGATTGAAGGGCTGAACAGCCTGGGTTGGAACCTGGAAAAACCAAAGGCTACATTTTATGTCTGGGCGCCTGTGCCCCGGGGGTACACATCCGACTCCTTCGCTGAACTGGTGCTGGATAAAGCCGGTGTTGTTATTACACCAGGCACCGGGTATGGTCAGAATGGTGCAGGATACTTCAGAATGGCGCTGACCATTGATAAGGAGCGTATAAAAGAAGCTCTGGAAAGAATTAAGAATACAATTGGTACAGTAACCTTTTAATTTACTTTTTAGGAAAAGAGTTATGCCCTTTGGGAGCAACAGGATCACCAGTAACGGTGATTGCTGAACCTATTCTGCCAGTGCCTGTCAAGACGCTTTCACATTCTTCTTGAAGCGCCTGGGTTGAACGATAGGATCAATTAATACTTGACTGCAATGATGAAGACCGGCGGCTTCCACATGTGCGACGAAGCACAACGGCCTTTCATCAAAAAGGAGGTTCGTTCTTTAATGAAATTAGCCGACCGGGCGTTAAATATCAGCGCATCCCCCACTCTAACAATCGACGCAAAAGCTAAAGAAATGGCCTCAAAGGGGCATAAGGTAATTAGCTTTGGGGCAGGAGAACCGGACTACGACACCCCGGACCACATCAAGGAGGCGGCAATTGCCGCGATTCGGGCAGGAAAGACCAAATACACCCCAGTGACAGGAATAAAGGCTCTAAAAGAGGCTATTTGCGAAAAATACCGCCATGAGCAAGGACTTGAATACAAACCGGATCAGGTGGTAGTTTCCTCAGGTGCCAAGCACTGCCTTTACAACGCTATGCAGGTGCTGCTACAGCCGGGGGATGAGGTTATCCTGACCGCTCCTTACTGGGTAAGCTATCTGGAGCAGATTAAACTGTCCGGAGCAACACCCCGGATTATAGAAACACGGGAGGAGAACGGTTTTAAGCTTGTCCCTGATGAACTGGAGTCGGCCATAGGACCCCGGACCCGTCTTTTCATCCTTAACAGCCCCAATAACCCTACCGGCTCTGTTTTTACACCGGAAGAACTGGGGGCTTTAGCAGAGGTTATTGAAAAACACGGCATTATGGTTATTTCAGATGAGATTTATGAAAAACTTATTTACAACGGAGTCAAGCATGTCAGCATCGCTTCTTTTTCTCCTGCTTTGAAGGAACAGACCATAGTTGTTAATGGCGTTTCCAAGGCTTATTCCATGACCGGCTGGCGGATTGGCTATACTCTTTCCACCCGCCCCATAGCAAAAGCTATGGGTGATTTGCAGAGTCATTCCACTTCGAATCCAACTTCCATTGCCCAGTATGCCAGTGTTGCCGCCCTGACAGGCGACCAGTCCTTTACGGAAAAAATGAAGGCCGAGTTTCTCCGCAGAAGAAACTATATGTACGAGCGGCTGAAGGCCATAAAGGGTATAACCTGTATGCGCGCGAACGGGGCTTTCTATCTTTATCCAAATGTCAAGGGCTTTTTTGGTAAGAGCTACCAGGGCATCCCCATCAACAACGCAACCGATCTTGCCGCTATTCTGCTAAAAGAAGCACAGGTAGCCGTGGTTCCCGGTATTGCCTTTGGTAATGATAATTATTTCAGGCTTTCTTACGCTTGTTCCATGGAGAACATTAAAGAAGGACTGGACCGGATGGAAGAAATACTGAAAAAAATTAACTGAATTACCTTGTTCAGTTACCTACATGAGTTAATGCCCGGCATTCCTGATGCCGGTTTTTCTTTTTTCAAAAGATTAAAATATCGCATAAATTAACATAAATCGAAGGATTTTCTTCTCCAAAGTAGAAAAATTATTTTTATGCTAAGAGTCAATACTATACTTATATAGATACAGGTGGTGTGAATTATTGATTAAAAGCATGACCGGTTACGGCCGGGGCGAGGGCAGTACCTGTAATAAAAAATTTACCCTGGAATTGAAAGCAGTCAATCATCGCTATAGTGAGGTTGTTTTACGTTTGCCCCGCTCACTTGTTTCTCTAGAGGACCGGATCAGGCGGATCATCTCAACCCGGGTGACCCGGGGTCGGATTGACGGGTATCTGACTATCGAAGAATGCGGCGAAAAAACAGCTTCCGTTAAAGTTGACAAAGCTCTTGCCTCAGCGTATTATAAGGCAATGAAAGAACTTCAGGAAAGTGTTGGTATTGAGGGAAAAATAGAATTACAACAACTGGTGGCGCTACCCGGTGTGTTTACTGTGGAAGAGCCTGTCGAAGATCTTGAACTTTTGTGGCCTGCCATTCAGGAGGCTACGGAAAAGGCTGTGGAAAGCCTGGTTCAGATGAGAGCTTTCGAAGGAGAAGAACTGGCCAAGGATCTTTTGAACAGGGTTGAACATCTTGCCCTTCTCAATAACACCATCAGGGACCGGTCACCTGCTGTTGTGGAAGATTACAGAGAAAGACTGCAAAACCGTTTGAGCGACTTCCTGAAGGATGGTTCCCTTGACACCGAACGGCTGGAGGCTGAAGTCGTCCTTTTTGCTGAGCGTTCCAGTATAACCGAAGAAACAGTGCGGCTGGAAAGTCACCTGAATCAGGTTCGCAATTGTCTTTTTGCGGAGGAAGCAGTGGGAAGGAAACTTGACTTCCTGATTCAGGAGATGAACCGTGAAATAAATACCATTGCCTCTAAAGCCAGTGATCTTGAAATCAGCCGCCTGGTTGTTGAGGTAAAAAGTGAACTTGAAAAATTAAGGGAACAGGTCCAAAATATAGAATAATCTCAGGTTAATTTTTGAAGGGGGAAACATTGTGGAAATAAAATTAATCAATATTGGTTTTGGAAACATTGTCTCGGCCAACCGGATTATTGCTATAGTTAGTCCGGAATCAGCCCCCATAAAAAGAATTATTACGGAAGCCCGGGACAGGGGCATGTTGATTGATGCAACTTACGGACGCCGTACCAGGGCGGTTATCATTACGGACAGCGATCACGTCATCCTCTCTGCCGTCCAACCTGAAACCGTAGCCCACCGCCTGGTGTCGAAGGAGTCGCCGCAGGCCGAAGAGAATTCTGAGCAATAGGGGCTACAGTCGTGCAAAAGCAAGGAATTTTAATTGTTTTTTCCGGCCCCTCAGGTGTGGGCAAGGGCTCAATCTGCAGAGCTCTGATCAAGGAGGATCCCAGCATCCTTTTATCGGTCTCGGCTACGACCCGTTCACCCAGGAACGGTGAAGTGCATGGTGTAGATTATTATTTCCTGGATACCAAGTCCTTTCAGAAAATGATTGAGGAAGACGAACTGCTGGAGTGGGCGGAAGTCTACGGTCACTATTACGGTACTCCATACAGGTTTTTGCAGGAAGCCCTTGACCGGGGCAACGATGTGATTCTGGAAATAGATATTCAGGGCGCCCTGCAGGTAAAAGAACGTTTTCCCATGGCTGTGCTTATTTTTGTGGTTCCCCCGTCCAGACTTGCCCTGGAATCCAGGTTGCGGGCCAGGGGTACCGATAGCAATGAGGAGATTGAGAAGCGCTTGCGCTGCATAGAATGCGAAATCAAGATGGCCTGCCATTATGATTACATAGTGATCAATGATGAATTGCCCCGGGCGCTGGCTACCGTCCGGGCAATCATCACCGCAGAAAAAGCACGGTCCCAGCGTTGCCAGTTTTTGTTGCGGGATTTATTGAGTTAATTTAGTTGGAGAACCAATGGAAAGTGGAGGATAAGAGGACAGGATGAACCAACCAAGTCTCGATGAGCTGATGGAAAAGGTTGACAGTCGGTATACTCTAGTTGTTGTTGCCGCTAAGCGGGCCAGGGTACTCACCGAGAGAGGTAGCTCCAAGGTTAACGGGGTTGCTCTCAAGCCTGTAACAGCTGCCCTTAATGAGATCGTTCAGAATAAAATAAGGTATATAAGAACACGGGTTAGGATCAAGTAGTCTGGCTGTCCTTCATCAGCACACAGGATCCATTTTTCAAGAATTGAGTATCCGGTGAAGGAAAGTGGTTTAGATTTAGACACGCCTTCTTTTTTTAATTTGCAGATTTTTCAGATGATAATTCCATTTTGAGGGGGCTTCCCATGCTGGCGGGAAAAAATATTACCCTGGGTGTAACCGGGGGTATTGCTGTTTATAAGGCTGCCCAACTGGCGAGCAACCTGAAATCAGGTGGGGCAGATGTCCGTGTAATAATGACCCGTTCGGCTACTGCCTTTGTAAGCCCGCTGACCTTTCAAACCCTGAGCGGCAACCGGGTTTACACAGAACTTTTCGAGCCGGTTGTGGAGTGGAATGTACAGCATATTGAACTGGCTGCCATTTCCGACTTGCTTGTTGTTGTACCGGCCACAGCCAATATCCTGGGCAAGGTGGCGGCAGGTATAGCGGATGACCTGCTGTCAACTGTAATTATGGCAACCACCTGTCCGGTATTGTTCTGTCCGGCCATGAATGTAAATATGTATCAAAACCCGGTGGTTCAGCGCAATCTGGCCATGCTTAAAGACCTCGGTTATCATTTTGTCGGTCCGGGGCAAGGCCGCCTGGCCTGCGGGGCGGAAGGGCCGGGGAGGCTGGTTGAGTTGGATGTCATTATGGAAAAGATTCAGGCGCTTCTTTCCCCCAGTGACCTCAAGGGCCTGAAGGTTTTGGTAACAGCCGGTCCCACCCTGGAACCAATCGACCCCGTACGCTACCTGACTAACCGGAGCTCTGGTAAAATGGGCTATGCTCTGGCCAGGGCTGCCGCCAGCAGGGGGGCTTCGGTCATCCTGATCAGTGGCCCTACTAATTTACAGCCGCCCTTGGGGGTTGAACTGAAACAAGTGGAAACAGCAGCAGAGATGTTCAAGGAGGTAATGGAGTATTTCCCCCGTGTGGACATCGTTATTAAAGCTGCCGCAGTGGCTGATTACAGACCCAGGGAGGTATCCGGACAAAAGATTAAAAAAACAGGGTCAAAACTCGTTATTGAGTGCGAAAAAAACCCCGATATTCTGGCTGAGCTTGGCCGGAGAAAAACACATCAGACCCTGGTGGGTTTTGCTGCCGAAACCAGTAACCTGGAAGAAAACGCCCATCAAAAGGTGAAGGATAAAAACCTGGATCTCATGGTGGCAAACGACGTTACTCTCCCCGGGGCAGGATTTGGAGCAGATACAAATATAGTCAAGCTGGTTTATCCAGGTCAATACGTTTTACCGTTGCCTGTTATGGATAAACTCAGCCTGGCCCACCGTATTCTTGACGAGGTGCTAAAACTGAGGGATAACAGGCAGTAGCAGTACCCCCTCAATTATGGATCAGCAATCCTGATATCCTCTGGTTGTCATGTATTGTCCCTCACAGAAAGCGGCTCTAAGCCGTTAAAGCTGGGGGCGGAATCGTAGGGAACCCGTGCCTGGTTGAATTACGGACGGGCCATTTTTATACCGGTGCACAAATTTGTAAAGTATCCTTTGGGAGGGTATAATGAAGAAAAACTGCCCCTATGCCGAAGTCATTGTTGAATTGAGTACCAGAAAAACCGATCGGGTTTTTCACTATTCTGTACCCGCAGAACTTGAGAACCAGGTTGCAGTGGGAAGCAGGGTACTTGTCCCCTTCGGCAACAGGGAGCTGGCAGGGTACGTGGTAGGTTTCGGCATTCCTGAGAGCGATGTAAAAATCAGGAGCATCGTCAGGGTTCTGGACACCCAGATTTTAACATCTGAGATGCTGGAACTGGCCCGCTGGATGGCCGACAGTTACCTGTGCAGTACCGCTGAAGCTTTCGGGCGTATTTTGTCGCCGCGCCTGCGGGTAAAAGGCAGGGGTGCCGTTAAAAGAGTATATCCGGTCCATACCGGGGCCGAGCTGGAAAAGATCCTGGCAACGATGGGCAGAAAGCCCAGGCAGGCTGCTGTTTTGAAAGCCTCGGCCGGCTGCCCGGGGTTAACCATGTTTGAATTGGCGGCTGCTGCCGGGGCTTCCCTGAAAACTGTAGAAACACTGGTGGCCAGGGGTATGCTGGAGGCTGTATCTCAGGAACCCATGCCCGCTGTTCCGCTGCCCGAAGAAACTGATTGCAGCGGCCCGCAGCTCACTCCCCAGCAGGAACAGGTTTTAAAACCCATTACCAGGTTATTGGAGGAGAGGCAATTCGGTGTATTTCTCCTGCACGGTGTAACCGGCAGCGGGAAGACCGAGGTTTACCTCCATGCTCTTTCCACTGTGCTAAAAACGGGGCGCCAGGGAGTAGCCATGGTTCCGGAAATTGCCCTTACCCCCCAGATGATCGATCTGTTCCGGGCCCGGTTCGGCGGAAAAGTAGCGGTTTTACACAGCGCCCTTTCAGACAGGGATAGATATGTCCAGTGGCTGCGGGTCAAAAATGGAGAAGCGCCTGTTGTTTTAGGGACCCGTTCAGCAGTTTTTGCTCCCCTGCCCAGGCCGGGGCTTTTTGTAATTGACGAGGAACATGAAACAACCTATAAACAGGAGGATCACCTGCGCTATCACGCCCGGGAAGTAGCCATCAAAAGGGCCCAGCTTACCGGGGCGGTGGTCCTGTTGGGAAGCGCCACCCCTTCTCTGGAAAGCCGGCTCAAGGCCGGCAAGGGTCTGGTTTACAGGCTGCTGGAGCTGCCCCACAGGATTGATCATAAGCCGCTGCCCAAGGTCAGGGTTGTGGACATGCGTCAGGAAATAAAAAACGGCAATAGAGGTATTTTCAGCCGGGCTTTGATAGAAGCTGTGAACCTGCGCCTGGACAGGGGCGAACAGGTGCTCCTTTTTCTGAACAGGCGGGGCTACGCCACTATTGTCGTCTGCAGGGAATGCGGACTGGTCTTGAAGTGCCCCAGCTGTGATATCTCACTCACCTACCACCTGGACAACCGCCTCAGGTGCCATTATTGCAATCATGCCATCCCGGTCCCCGGGCGCTGCCCCGGTTGTTCCGGCCGCTATATCAGCCATTTCGGAACAGGTACGCAAAAGGTGGAGGAAGAGGCCAAAAGAATATTTGAGCGGGCCCGGATCCTGAGGATGGACAGCGACACCACCACCCGCAAGGGTTCCCATGAAAGGATCCTTAAATCCTTCCGGGAGGGAGAAGCCGATATTCTAATCGGAACACAGATGATTGCCAAAGGGCTGGATCTCCCGAAGGTGACCCTGGTGGGTGTGATTAACGCAGATACAACCTTGCACATGCCTGATTTCAGGGCTGCTGAACGTACATTCCAGTTGTTGACCCAGGTGGCAGGCAGGTCCGGGCGGGGCGATCTTCCCGGGGAGGTATTGATCCAGACTTATTCACCGGATCATTACAGTATAATTGCTGCTGCCGCCCACGACTACGAGGGATTCTACAGGAATGAGATGAAGGTAAGGCGCGCTTTAGGTTACCCTCCCTTCAGCCACCTGGCCCTGCTTCTTTTCACCCATGAAGATGAAAATGAAGCGAAGAAGGGAGCCCTTCTGGCGAAAGAATTTTTTGCTAAAGAGCTGCTCAACACCGGCAGGCAGATAGATATCCTGGGTCCGGCGCCGGCTACCCTGAATAAAATCAAGGAAAAACACCGCTGGCAGCTGATCTTGAAAGGCCCCAAACGTAGTTCATTAAAAGACCTGATCAGGGAATTTCTGGACAAAGTGGAGACCCTTCGACCGGCCTTCAAACCGGTTATTACCGTCGATATTAATCCCCAGGGAATGATCTAAAGGAGGCAGGGTTATGGCAATATATAATATTGTGCAAATAGGAGACGATGTTCTCAGGGAAAAAGCTAAAGCGGTGCCTAAAATAACCCGGAATATTCACAAGCTTTTGGATAACATGGCCAAAACTATGTATAGCGCCAGGGGCGTCGGTCTGGCCGCACCGCAGGTGGGGATCTCCAAGCGGATAATTGTTGTGGATGCAGGAGAGGGGTTAATGGAGCTGATCAACCCTGAAATCATTTTTGCTGCAGGGGAGCAAGTGAACACTGAAGCCTGCCTCAGTATTCCCGGGGTAAGTGGGGAAGTAACCCGGGCTTATGAAGTTCACGTGAAATACCTGGATCGTTACGGTAAGGAAAATATAATCAAGGCTAAAGGCTTCCCGGCAATAGTTTTCCAGCATGAAATAGACCATCTTGACGGAATCCTTTTTATTGACCGGGCCAGGAGTATATCGAAAGTTTGAAGGTTGAAGAATTGAGGGAGATGGTATGCGCATCGTTTTTATGGGTACTCCGGATTTTGCCGTAGCTTCCCTGAAGGCCCTGAAAGAAGCAGGACACGAAATTGCAGCTGTAGTTACCCGCCCGGATCGTCCCAGGGGCAGGGGAAAAATTAATACACCCAGCCCGGTTAAAGAAACTGCCCTTGCTCTGGGCATACCGGTACTTCAGCCGCTAAGGATCAAGGACCCTGAATTCATCGAGACACTGCGGGCTTTTGCCCCCGAGGTTGTGATTGTGGTTGCCTTTGGTCAGATTCTTCCACCGGAAATCCTGTCCTTGCCACCTTATGGCTGCATTAACGTCCATGCCTCTTTATTGCCGAAATACCGCGGCGCAGCCCCCATACACCGGGCTGTCATCAACGGAGAAAAGGAGACAGGGGTTACCACCATGTATATGGATGAAGGTATGGATACCGGTGATATGATTTTGAAGGAATCCATTCCCATCCATGAGGAGGACACCGTGGGTATAGTACATGACCGGCTGGCCCTGGTAGGTTCCCGTTTGCTGGTGGAGACCCTTCGCTTGATTTCCCTGGGGCAGGCTCCCAGGATTCCCCAGAATGGGGAGCCTTCCTATGCTCCCCCGCTGAAGGCGGAGGATGAAATAATCTGCTGGGACAGGCCGGCCCGGGAGATTTATAATCTTGTCCGGGGCATGAATCCCTGGCCGGGAGCGCGCACAACGCTACAGGGGAAGGTGCTCAAGCTCTGGCGGACCAGCTGCGTGGAATCCGGCTGGCCAGGAGCAAAACCCGGTGAGGTTGTTGCTACCGGTCCTGAGGGAATTCTGGTGGGTACCGGTAGGGGTATGCTGAGAATCCTTGAGCTTCAATTACAGGGCGGCAGGCGGATGGAGGCAGCTGCTTTTTTAAGGGGCAAGCCCATTCCAAAGGGTACGGTGCTGGGGAGCGATGCTGCCGGGGGCGAGTCAAGTTGAATGTTGAAATACTCCCGGTTCGGAAAAGACTTTTTCTTGGTCTTCTGGCTTTCAGCCTTGTAGGTGTAGGGCTTCTCCTGTCGGGGATCTGGTATCTTGTTTTTCGTGATAACCGTACTCTCATCGATCAGATCCTCCTCCTGGCCCTTGCCGGGTTACTGGTCGGCGCGCTGGTCATAGCCTGTTTCGGCACCGGGGGTATTATTCTGACCCTGCTCTACGCCAGAGATATTGCTGTGCTGCGCGGACCCATGAGGGTGGCCTTGAATTTATTATTTCCCATTGCCCTGGCTCTTGGCAGGGTTTTTCATATTGATCAGGATCGGATTAAGAGTTCCTTCATCGAAGTAAACAACCAGCTGGTTCGTTCCAAGGAATTCAAGCTGTTGCCGGCCCAGATCCTTGTTCTGGCTCCCCATTGCCTGCAGTGGAGTGGATGCCCGCATAAAATCACAGTTAATATTGACAATTGCCGCCGCTGCGGGAGGTGTCCTGTAAACAAGCTGCTGGCTTTGAGGGACAAGTACGGCATCCATGTGAGCATGGCCACCGGGGGTACCCTGGCACGGAAGTTCGTACGGGAATACCGCCCCCGGGCTATTGTCGCCATTGCTTGCGAGCGGGACCTCACCAGCGGGATCCAGGATTCAAACCCCATCCCTGTGCTTGGAATAACCAACGAACGGCCCTTCGGGCCATGCTTCAATACGGAAATCCGTATTGAGAGAGTTGAAGAAGCTCTTCAGTTTTTTATGCGGAGGTCTTAGTAGGCCAGAACCATTATTATTCCTATACACCAGTTTGTTGTTCTGTTGACTAATTTAGTTAAGCAGTTTTAGATAAAACAGTTCTTTAAAATAACAAGCTTTTCTATAGAGAATAAGATTGTTTGAACCAGGTAAGAATCATGATCAAGACCATGGCAAGGTAAAGGGATTTAAGATAAGAATATTCATAAATTAGGAAAGGAACCGTGATTTTATTGTCCCAAATATCGGCCAGGGAGCTGGCTCTTATGGTCCTCAGGGCAGTGGAGGAGGAAGGCGCTTTTGCCAACATTGCCTTGAACCGGGTTTTGGAAAAGTACCGTCCGGGAAAGCTGGACCGGGCTTTTACCACTGAACTTGCTTACGGCACCCTGCGTTCCCTGAATACCCTGGACTGGATTTTAGGGCATTTTGTTAAGAAACCATTACAGTCCCAGTCACCGGCGATACGAAACATTCTCAGGCTGGGTGTATACCAGCTGCTGTTTATGGAAAAGGTGCCCCCTTCCGCCGCCTGCAACGAAGGGGCAGAACTGGCAAAGAAGTACGGTCACCTGGGCTCTGTAAAATTCGTAAATGGTGTGTTACGCAGTGTTTCCCGCCGCCACGGGGAAATTAACTACCCTTCCCTGTCCCATAACCCCCTGGAGCACATCTCTTTGCGTTATTCCCATCCGGCCTGGATGGTAGAGCGCTGGCTGGCGGAATTTGGTCCGGAGGAAACCATTGAACTATGCCGTGCCAATAACAAGCCGGCCCCCAACACAATTCGCACCAACACCTTGAAGATAACGCGGGCCCGCCTGGTTGAAAGGTTGCGCGGGGAAGGTTTGACGGTTTCAGAAACGGTCTATGCCCCCGAAGGCCTGGTAATCGAAGGTTTTTATTCCCTGGGCTCGCTGCCGTCATTTCAAGAGGGCTTGTTTCAAGTGCAGGACGAAAGCTCTATGCTGGCCAGCAGGGCCTTAATGCCCTCACCTGGTTCCTTTGTAATAGACGCCTGCAGCGCTCCCGGCGGTAAAACCACACACCTGGCCCAGCTGATGGAAAACCGCGGTTTTATTCTTGCTTTGGAGATCCATACCCATAAACTGTCTTTGATCCGGGAGAACTGCCAGCGTCTTGGCATTGATATTGTGGAATGCAGGGAGGGGGATGCCAGGAATCTGCCCGAAGAGTTAAATGGCCTGGCCGATTTTGTTCTGGTCGATGCTCCCTGTTCGGGACTGGGCGTCCTGAGACGCCGTCCTGACGCCCGCTGGCGAATAAAGCCGGAGGACCTTCCAGCCATCGTAAAGCTCCAGGCTGAGATCCTGGAAAGCGCCTCCCGCTGTGTCAAGGATGGCGGTGTCCTGGTTTACAGCACCTGTACCCTGCTCAGGGAAGAAAACATGGGGCAGGTGGAGAACTTTCTTGCCGGCCACCCGGAATTTGTCCTGGAGGACCTCAGTCCATTCCTGCCCGGAGCCCTTGATCAGGAAGGGACCCTGACTGAGGGCTACCTGCAGATTTATCCTCACCGGCATGGGATGGACGGCTTTTTTATAGCCCGGTTGAGAAAAAAAGGATTGGCTTAAAGGACGGAGAATAATTTCTTCAGAAAGAAGGTTTTGCCCGTAGTGTCAGGCAAGGTTAATTTAAAGGACCTGAACCTGTCCCAACTGGAGCTTTTTTTAGGACGCCTGGGAGCTGAAAAATACAGGGCCGGCCAGGTGGCGGAATGGCTCTTTCAAAAGGGGGCGGAGTCCTTCCTGGAAATGACCAATCTTCCCAGGGCTCTCAGGGAACGCCTGGCTGCTGAAGCCTGGATCAGCAGGCCGGAAATACTGGCCAGGAGGGTTTCCAAGCGGGGTGACACGATTAAATACCTGTTCGGCCTGCATGACGGACAGGCGGTTGAAAGTGTCTTGATGAAGCACAATTACGGAAATTCTGCCTGTATTTCTACGCAGGTTGGCTGCCGGATGGGATGCAGGCTCTGCGCCTCCGGTCTGGAAGGGCTTGTAAGAAACTTAAGCTCCGGAGAGATGTACGACCAGGTTCTTGGGATGCAGAAGGATAGCGGACAGAGGATCAGTCACCTGGTCTTGATGGGTTCCGGGGAGCCTCTGGACAATTATGACGCCACCCTTGCTTTTATCAGGCAGGTTTCTGCTCCCTGGGGTTTAAATATCGGGCTTCGTCATATAACTATCTCAACCTGCGGCCTTGTTCCGCAAATCAGGGCGCTGGCAGCCGAAAGGCTTCCGCTGACACTGGCAGTATCATTGCACGCGCCCAATGATGTCCTCAGGGATAGCCTGGTGCCGGTAAATAAAAAATATCCCATAGCAGAGCTGATTGCCTCCTGCAGGGATTACGCCAGGGAGACGGGAAGGCGGGTTACCTTTGAGTACGCCCTGATCAAGGGTGTCAACGATCACGACGAGCATGCAGTGGAACTGGGCCGGCTGCTGTCGGGAATGCTTGCCCACCTCAACCTGATTCCTGCCAACCCTGTACCCGAAAGGGGTATTACACCGCCTTCCCGGGAACGGGTAAAAGAATTTAGGCGGCTTGTAGAAAAGCATGGTGTAGCAACTACTGTCAGGCGGAAACTTGGTGCGGAGATTGATGCGGCTTGCGGGCAATTGAGGCGAAGGTTTTACCCCGGTGTTGCTGTTGCTCCGGGCAGATCCCCTGCTGAACCCGTATGAGGCTTTAGCCGTCCAAAGTAATAGCGCGGGTATGCGAAAAACCAGCCGGGAGATGAGCTTTATGGGTTTGTTCTCAGGACTGGAAGGAAGTCTGGAAAAGTACATAGAAGGCTTTTTCAAGGATACCTTTGGCGGCGGGTGTGTGCAGCCCGTAGAAATCGCCAAGCGGCTGGCCAGGGAAATGAGAGACTGCAGGCGCGTCAGCATCAATCGTATTTATGTTCCAAATCATTATGTAGTTTACCTTAACCCTTCTGACTGGGAGAAGATTGCTAATTTTGGTAATCTACTCTCCAGCGAGCTGCAGGATTATATCAGCCAGAAGGCAAAGGAAAAAAAATACACACTTACAGGACAGCCGTCGGTTAGTTTCAACACGGATGAAAACCTTTCTGCCGGCATGATCAGGTTGGAGTCCGCTTTTAAAACAACTGCTGCTCCGGAAGAACCTGCTGGACAGGAAGGGGATATCGAACGTACCCAGCGTTTCATTCCGGTAAAGGACAGCGTGCGGGCAGATCACCAACCGCGGGTCTACGGAGTTCTTGAAGTGGATGAAGGACCTGAGCAGGGAAGGATTTTCCCTTTAAAGGGAGTTAACATTTTGATCGGACGCCGCGAGGATTGCCAGATCGTATTTAACGATACAAGCGTATCCCGGCGCCACGCCCGCCTGGAGCTGCACCGGGGCCGCTATACCATTCAGGATCTTGGAAGCACTAACGGCACCCTGGTCAACGGTGTTAGAATTACTTCAAAGGTGCTGGAGCCGGGAGATGTATTGACCTTCGGTACAACTATCTGTACCTTTAAGGTGGATTAAGATGGCTGGGATCGTGTTAGCGGTTTTGCGCTATTCATTCCTGTTTCTGTTGCTCCTTTTCCTATTCAGCCTGGTTAAATGGATGATTGGCGATCTCAAAAAGCTTCCCGCAGACCGCCAGGAGATCGAACCGCCTGCAAAGTCTCCGGAGGATAAGGATCCTGATTCCAGGGGGGCTGGTGTTTCGCTCACCGTACTGGAGAGCTCCATAGCGGAGCTGCAGCCCGGAGACACCTTTGCTGTTAACAAAGAAATCTTCATTGGCCGAAGTGAGGAAAATGATATTCCAACGGTGGATTCCTTCGCTTCTACCCGGCATGCCCGTATCTATTTAAAGGAGGGGCAATACTGGCTGGAAGATCTTAATAGCACCAATGGAACCTTTTTAAACGGGGTGCAGATTTCAAAACCAACCGTTTTGGCCAATGCCGACATGATTAGAGTAGGCGGTATTACTTTTCAGTTTGTGAGGTGGGGGTATGAGATGGGCTCAGATATCTGATACTGGACTGGTCCGGACTACAAATGAAGACAGTTTATGTATCTCACCAGAAACAGGGCTGTTTGCAGTAGCCGACGGTATGGGAGGTCACCAGGCCGGGGAGGTTGCCAGCAGCATGGCCTTGCGGATCCTGGAACGTGAACTGGGAAGGGAACTTGCCAGCGGGACCCCGCCTGAAAAGGCCCTGGTAAAGAGTGTCAAGGAAGCAAACCGCTCTATTTATGAAGTGGCCAGCCGTAACCCGGAATGGGCGGGAATGGGTACCACTGTAACCGCCTGCCTGAAGCGGGGAAATGAACTCTATGTAGCCCAGGTAGGGGACAGCCGTGCCTATTTAATCAGGGACGGCATAATAACCCGCCTGACGGAAGATCATTCCCTGGTGCAGGAAATGGTTAAAAACGGCGGTCTTACCGAGGAACAAGCTTTCAATCACCCCCAGCGTAATGTACTGACCAGAGCGCTTGGGATAGGACTGTCCCTTGAAGTGGATCTTTACCGGTTCCAGGTTCTTCCGGGAAATTTGATCCTGATCTGCACAGACGGTTTGACCATTTACCTGCGACCCGAGGAGATCCTGCTTACCATCAGTAATTCACCAGATCTTGAATCATCCTTGCAGAATCTCTTAGACAGGGCGCTGGCTTGCGGCGGGTCGGATAATATTACAATGATCCTCCTGGAGTGTTGAAAATTGTTGATTTAAACGGGCAAAGAAAAAAGAATCACCTTGTCCATCAAGAATCTAACAGCCTAAACCTGGAAATAAGGTTAAACAGGTAAACAATAAATAAATATAAGAAGAACGTCGAATTTTGAAACGGATTTTCTTTTTTACCTCGTAATAATCATAATTTTTATCGTATATAAAACTAATGGAGGTCCTTTATGAATCCCGGGATACAGCTACTGGGAGACAGACTGGAAAACTTTAATAATACCGGGAGCAGAGAACGCAATATGAACCGTTATTTGGAGAGAAACCTGCTCCTGCTTGCCGGGGTTTACCTATTGGCCGGGACACTGGTCCTTTACCTGGGGTTGGAAAGCGCCACCAGTCAGGTCCTTATAGCTGGAGTGGTAGTTACGTTAGCATTTTTTCTGGTTCATTTTTACTGGCGGTGGAGCGGATACAGGGGGGACACATTTTTACTGCCGGTTGTTGCCGTCCTCTCGGCAACCGGGCTGGTTTTTTTGTTCAGGCTGGACCCTGCCTACGGACTGCGGCAGTTTATCTGGCTCCTAATCAGTCTCCTGGCGCTGGTTCTGACTACCCGGTTCTTGCAGGACTTCCGTTTTTTGAGCGATTATAAATACATTTATGCTCTGGCCGGGATAATTGCCCTGATCCTGCCCATTTTTTTCGGAACTGAACAAGGTGGTGCCAGGAGCTGGCTTGATTTTGGTGTTTTTTACCTGCAACCTTCCGAATTTGTGAAGATCCTGGTGGTTCTTTTTCTGGCCAGTTATCTTGCCGAGAACAGGGTCCTGCTCACTGCCGGCACGCGCAGCCTGGGCGGGATTGCACTCCCGGGGCCCCAGGAATGGATTCCCCTGGTCGCCATGTGGGGAATTTCCCTGCTGCTCCTTATCTTTCAAAAGGATCTGGGCACCGCCCTGATTTATTTTTGCACCTTTCTGGCCATGGTCTATGTTGCCACTTCCCGGTTCCTGTATACTGTTTTTGGGCTGGGGCTTTTTGTAGCCGGAGCTACTGCCAGTTATTATCTATTTGATCATGTGCGCAACCGGGTTGAGATCTGGCTGGATCCATGGTCCTTCATTGACACGGCAGGATACCAGGTGACCCAGTCCCTTTTTGCCATCGGGTCGGGTGGCGTTTTGGGTACGGGTTTAGGCCAGGGCTACCCTAACTATATTCCGGCAGTTCACACGGATATTATTTTTTCCGCTTGTTGTGAAGAATTGGGCCTGGCAGGCGGTGCAGCCATAACTGTCTTATTCATGGTTTTAATTTACAGGGGGTTGAGAATAGCCCTCCAGGCCAAGGATGATTTTGCCGCGCTGGCAGGTTCCGGTCTAACCGCCCTGCTTGGGCTGCAGGCTTTCATTATCCTGGCGGGTGTGACCGGGCTCCTGCCCTTGACCGGTGTAACACTGCCCTTTATCAGCTATGGAGGAAGTTCGCTGGTGGCTAACTTTATTCTCCTGGGATTGTTGCTGAATATTTCCAATGAGGCGCAGGACAGCCCATGAAAAATAATATCCTCAAACTAAGTTATTTGCTTCTTGGTCTGTTTATAGTTTTTATCCTATACCTTTCCTACCTGCAGTTAATCAAGGGGCCCGAGCTGGCGGCCAATCCCTACAACCGCCGGCTTTACGAACTGGAGGCCCAGGTCAGGCGGGGCACGATCTTTGATGCTAAAGGAGTTGCTCTGGCTAAAACGGAGTACCGGGAAGGCCGGGGCCGGCGTGTTTATCCGGAAGGGGCCGCTGCTGCCCACTTGGTTGGCTATATTTCAGAGCGCTATGGCAGGGCCGGGCTTGAATCTGCTTATGACAGTTACCTGCTGGGGATGGAGGGTAATGACCGCACCCGGAATTTAATAAACAGGCTCCTCGGCAGGGAGCAGGCAGGCGGCGACGTTTTCCTTACCATTGATGCCCGACTCCAGAAACTGGCCCTGGACCTGCTGGGTGGCCGGCGGGGCGCCGTGGTTATGCTGGACCCCAGGACCGGCGCCATAAGGGCGATGGTTTCAAGTCCCAGCTACGATCCCAATAAGCTGGACGAGATCTGGTCCGGGCTGGTCCAGGATCCTTCATCACCCTTGCTGAACCGGGCTGCCCAGGGGGCCTACCCGCCTGGTTCCATATTTAAGGTGGTTACTGCTGCAGGAGCGCTGGCTGCCGATCCGGGTCTGGCTACCAGGACCTTCAACTGCCAGGGTTTCCTGGAAGTTGAGGGGTACAAGCTCACCGACCTGGCGGCCCACGGGGGAGTTGACTTGAGAAAAGCGCTGGCAGTTTCCTGTAATACCACCTTTGCACGGCTGGGTCTAAGCCAGGAGGCCGCTGGTTTCCAGCAGGCATTTAAGGCCTTCGGCCTGGCCCGGGATCCCGGCCTGGGAGTTCCTGTCCGCCCTTGCACCATGGCTTCCAAAAACGAGATGACCAATCCTGAATTGGCCAGCAGCGCCATCGGCCAGGGCCAGTTGCTGGTAAGTCCTTTTCATATGGCCCTGGTGGCAGCGGCAATTGCCAATGAAGGTACGCTCATGCAGCCGTATCTGGTTGATTCCGTCAGGGATTCAATGGGAGTTACCATTCACAAAGCTGCTCAGGTTTCCTGGCAAAGGGCAACTACTCCGGCTATTGCCGCTATTATCAAAGAAGGGATGATAGCTGCTGTGGAGGATGGAACGGCGCGGGCCGCCAGGCTTCCGGGGATGCAGGTGGCCGGCAAGACCGGTTCCGCCCAGAATCCCCACGGACCGACCCACGCCTGGTTCATCGGCTTCGCCCCGGCTGAACAGCCGGCAATTGCAGTTGCGGTTGTCCTGGAAAACGCCGGAGCGGGCGGCGCCGTGGCTGCACCCATTGCCGGGCAGCTTATGGCTGCGGCTCTTTCAAGGGGCTACTGATTTTTGGCAGTTGCCGGAATGAGGGTTGCCGTTGCATAATTGGTAAATCAGAGAGTATTCTCTTCAACATAGATTTGAGGTGAAATCATTGATCGGGAAGCTTTTAGGGAACCGTTACGAGATCCTCGAGCAGCTTGGCGGCGGGGGCATGGCTATAGTCTACAAGGGCCGGGACACCTTTTTAAACCGGCTGGTCACCATAAAGGTCCTGCGGCCTGAATTTACCTGCGACGAGGATTTTGTGAAACGGTTTCGCAGGGAAGCCCAGGCCGTTGCAAGCCTTTCCCACCCGAACATTGTCAGTATCTATGATGTGGGCAGGGAAAACGATGTCCATTATCTGGTAATGGAGTATGTGGAGGGGGACAACCTGAAAAACCTGATCAGGGCCCAGGGTGCTTTACCCCAGGAACGGATTATTCAAATTGCCAGGCAGGTGGCTGAAGCCCTGCAGCATGCCCATGAAAACAACATCGTCCACCGGGATGTCAAGCCTCAAAATATTTTAATCACAGCGGTGGGACGGGCTAAGCTTACGGATTTCGGCATAGCCAGGGAAGCCACCACGGCTACCCTGACCCAGAGCGACACAGTCCTGGGTTCGGTTCACTATATTTCTCCGGAACAGGCGCGGGGGGAGACGTCCGATGAGCGTTCCGATCTTTATTCACTGGGCGTTGTCATGTACGAGATGGCTACCGGTGTTCTGCCCTTCCAGGGAGATACACCCATAGGAGTTGCCCTGAAGCACATAAAGGAAGTGCCGGCACTTCCATCCAGCCTGAATCCTGCGGTGTCCCCGGCTTTGGAGAGAATTATTACCCGCGCTATGGCTAAGAATATAGTGGATCGTTATGGCTCAGCCAGGGCCCTTTTAGCAGACCTGGAGGGACTGGCCGGTCAAGTTTTCCAGGATTCAGGTGCTGCAGCGCAGCTTGATGAGTTTGCGACTCGAGTTATTCCCGCAGTGAAAAACAAGGAGGAGCCGATTCAACAGGCAGGGGAGGCTGTTGCCAGGCCGAAAAAGCGCAGGCTTGCCTGGTTATGGGGAACGCTGGTGGCCTTGATTCTGGTGGCAGCATTATATGCAACCTTTGAAATATATGTCAACGTTCCGGAGATCCAAATGCCCAATGTTGAGGGAAGTACCCTGGAAGAGGCGCGGGCCATTCTCCAGCGCCAGGGTTTTAAAAACATTCAGGAAAACTGGCATTATCACCCCACAATTCCCCCTGAAAATGTTATCTCCCAGGATCCCCCGCCGGATACCATGGTCAAAGTAACCAGGAACGTTACCCTGACAATCAGCCGGGGGCCGGAATACCGCACGGTACCGAATGTCATAGGCTACACGCTCAGCGACGCCAGGGTCAAGATTAGCCAGCACGAGCTGATTGTGTACGAGCCTTACCAGGAGAGGTACAGCAACGATTACCCGGCTGGGGTGGTGATGGACCAGGACCCCAAGCCCGAGACCAGCCTGACCAAGGGGTCCGGAGTGACTTTGTATGTGAGCAAGGGTCCGCAACCAGTCCTCCGGAAGATACCTAACCTGATTGGTATGACGGAGGAACAGGCCAGGTGGGAATTGGAAAAAGTAAAACTAAAAATGGCTGATAATGTAATCAGGGCAGCAAGCGCAGAATATATGCAAGGTCAGATCATCAGTCAAAATCCTGGCAGTGGTTCGGAAGTCGAGGAAGGTTCGGAGGTGCAAGTTACTGTCAGTAACGGCCCCGGGCCGGAAAGACGCGAGGTTGAAGTTGAAGCGTTGATTCCTGATGACGGAAAAAGGCACGAATTAAAGATTGTTGTTAACGATGTCAGGGGAAGCACCGAGGTCTACAAAAAAGAACACCCCCCGGGCAGAAAGGTTGTAAGAGAAGTGCCCTATTACGGTAAAGCTGTAATCCAGGTTTACATTGATGGAAAACTGGCTGGTGAGCAGACTATTGACAAACAGTGAGAACCTTTTGGAAGGTATTGTGCTCAGGGGCTACAGTGGTCACTACTATGTGCATGACGGCAGGGAAGAATGGGAGTGCTCGCTCCGGGGGCGCTTCCGCCGTGAAAAGCAGCAGGCCTACGTGGGGGACCGTGTCCTGTTGAGACCGGAGCACGGGTACAATGGGGTCATTGAAAGGGTGCTGCCCCGCACTACGCTGCTGGTACGTCCACCGGTGGCCAATGTAGACCAGGCAGTTATTGTTTTTGCAGTACGGGAGCCTGACCCGAATCCCTGGCTCCTGGACCGCATTCTGGTTCTGGTTTCCGCCAGCGGAGTGAAACCGTTGATCTGTTTCAACAAGGTGGATTTGGCGCAAGGCGGGCAGGTTGAGCTTGTATCCCGCTACAGGGAGATCTATCCTCTGGTAGCGATTAGCGCCAAGACAGGGGAGGGGCTTGATCTTCTGCGCCAGGCCCTGGAGGGCAAGGTATCTGTTTTCGCCGGACCTTCTGGAGTGGGGAAGTCCACCATTTTGAACGCTCTGCAACCCGGTCTTGCTTTGAAAACTGGTGAATTGAGCGCAAAACTCAAAAGAGGCCGGCACACCACCCGGCATGTGGAATTAATTGCCTTGGCCCAGGGCGGCTTCGTTGCTGATACCCCCGGTTTTTCCAGCCTGGATTTACCAGACATAAAGCCGGAGGAATTGTCCGGCCATTACCCTGAAATGGATGTTTACCTTGGGAAATGCCGTTTTAACCAGTGCCTGCATGACCGGGAGCCGGATTGTGCTGTAAAAGGCGCTGTGGAGTCAGGCCTGATCAATAAGGAGCGTTATTTTCACTATCTGGAGTTTTTAAAAGAATTAAAGGAGCGCAGGAGGTATTAAAGCATTGATTAAACTGGCCCCTTCCATATTATCAGCCGATTTCACTGCTCTTCTGAAGGACGTATTGATGGTGGAAGAGGCCGGAGCGGAGTACCTTCACATCGATGTGATGGACGGCCGCTTTGTCCCGAACATTACCATCGGCCCCCTGGTGGTGGAGGCGCTGCGCCCCAGGTGTGCCATGCTCTTTGACGTGCACCTGATGATTGAAAGACCGGAACTGCACGTGGAGTCCTTTATCAAAGCCGGCGCTGACCTGGTTACGGTGCACGTTGAGTCTGGCGGGCACCTGCACCGCACCTTGAGTTTAATCAAGGAAAAAGGTGCCAGGGCAGGGGTTGCCTTGAATCCCGCCACCCACCCGTCCGCGGTGGAATATGTTCTCCACATGGTGGACCTGGTCCTGCTGATGACTGTAAACCCGGGTTTCGGTGGGCAGGAGATGATTCCGGAGGTCCTGCCCAAAATCACGGCGATCAAAACTATGCTTAAAGAGCGGGGCCTGAAGGCGGAAGTCCAGGTTGACGGAGGAATTAACAACAGCACAGCCGCGGCTGTTGTAAAAGCCGGAGCCGATGTGCTGGTAGCCGGTTCGGCAGTTTTCGGCAGTAAAGATCCGGCTGCAGCCGTGCGGGAATTGAGAAAGGCCGCTTTAAGGGGGTGAATTTAATGGCACTCTGGAAATGTGCAGTGTGCGGAGCAGAAGTGGAAGCCCGTTGCAAGCCCGGGAAATGCAAGAACTGCGGCGCCGCAAGGGACCAGCTGGTGAAAGAAGCCCCGGCCGATACCAAGAAAAAGGGATCCTGAACCCTGTGCCGCAGAAATATAATTACCACATAACTCACTGGAAAATAAGGATTAAAACATTTTCCGGGGAGTGCGCCGCTGCCGTCAGGTAAGCGGCGCAGTAATTTTAGATTAATTATAGAGGATTTCACCATGCCCGCAGGCGACATCATATTTGATGAAAAACGCGTATTTTCAGAGAGTATTCTGGCTAAGAAGACTTAACTCCAAATGAATTCAGGGAATATAAGAACGGTAACCTGGATAACAATAAATCATGATCTGGTTGCCTTTATAAGATAAAATAAGTCTTACACAAACCTCCCTGGGGGGTGGCTGTCTGTGCTTTCTTTACCCCGAACCACACTCCTGGTCCTTTGCGGTGTGCCGGGCTGCGGCAAGTCATCCTTTGCCCGGCGTTATTTTAAAGATACCATGGTTGTTTCTTCAGACCACTGCCGGACACTGGTGAGCGACTATGAAACAAATATGGCTTCTTCCCGGGAAGCCTTTAAATTGTTTCGTTATACCATTGAACGCCGCCTGACCCTGGGGCGTTTTACAGTTGCCGATTCCACTGCCCTCACCCGGCGGGCCCGCAAGGACCTTTTGAGGATTGGCAAAAAATATGGTTTTCACGTGGCGCTTTTAATTTTCAATATCCCTGTGGATGTCTGTCTGGAGCGCAATGCCGGGCGGGAACGCCAGGTGAACAGGGCGGTTATTGAGAAGATGGCAAAGAAGCTGGTCAAGACTCTGAAGGTTGTGCACGATGAGGGTTTTGACAGTATCTATGTGATCACCGAAGATGAAATGCAGGATCCCGCCTTTGATGTCTCAATCCGTAACCATGAGGTAACTATTCCTGGTCCCTTCGATATTATCGGGGATATCCACGGCTGTTATGAAGAACTGCTCATGCTCCTGCAGAAACTGGGGTACCGCAAACAATTTGACTACTACCACCATCCCGCCGGTAGAAAGGCCGTCTTCCTCGGGGATCTGACGGACCGGGGCCCCTACAGCCTGAAAAGCTTCTGGCTGGTTAAAAATATGGTGGACTCCGGCAACGCCCTTTATGTCCCAGGCAACCACTGCCGGAAGCTCAACCGCTACCTGGAGGGAAGAAGAATTAAAATATCCCACGGCCTGGAAAGGACGGTGGAGGAAATCGAGGCGCTGCCGGAGGATGAGCGGGTGGAGTTCAAAGAGAGTTTCCAACAGCTCTATCAGGAGGCACCGCCCTATCTCATCCTTGATCAGGGGAGGCTGGTTGTAGCCCACGGCGGGATTAAAGAGGATATGATCGGAAAAGTCAATGAGCGTGTCAAGAGCTTCTGTTTCTTCGGAGACACCACCGGGGAGATTACCGAGGACGGGCTTCCGGTCCGGCGGGACTGGGCCCGGGAATACAAGGGTTCTGCCCTGGTTGTGTACGGCCACACGCCGGTCCCCGAGGCCGTATATGTGAACAACACGGTGGACATCGACCAGGGCTGCGTCCTGGGGGGGAAGTTGACTGCTTTACGTTATCCCGAAAGGGAAATTGTTCAGGTGCCTGCCCTGGCTGTCTACTACATGAGGGCGGGGTTCAGTGCCAGGAGCCAGGCAGGGGCAGAATATGGCAGCCGGGCTGAAAATGCTCACAGGTCTTCCGGCGCCTTCGCTCCGGCCGGGCCCGGCGAAGGGGAATTCAGCCAGGCAGGGTTTTGATTTGTTCGCAACTAAAGGGACTCCTGCCCTCCCGGTTGTTCATTCGCCAGCAGAAAAGCGCCGGTTTCACTGGATAATACCGGGTCCTGGGATAAAATACTGAGAGAGCCTTGTTTTTACAAGGCTCTCTGGTCACCAGTGGAGATAAATCTGTCCAACGCTTCCCTGCCGGAAAAGACCGGTTTTATCGGTTTTTATTTAACGAAGGACGAGGCTGCCTACCTCCTGAAGGTTTTCCATACGGTTGGCCTTAAGCATCTTTTTGGAGAGGGTGTAGAGGTTTTCGTTAATATATAAGATTCTTTCAATGTTCTTTTCGCTGTCGTACCAGTAGCTTCCGGCTTTGAGGTAATCTTCCTCTGTAAGGTGCGTAATCCGGCCCTTCAGTACGAAGCCTTTGTTCAGGTCCAGGCTGTAAACGTAGGCCCCCTGGAAGGTAAACTGCCCGTATTCTGGGAAAGGAGAGCCGGGTCTTCCCCCGCTCTGGCCGGTCTCCATAACCGTGACCGGGAAGGCCAGGAGGTTCTTTTCTTTAGAAAACAGGAGGGCCTTATGGTTTCTCAGTAGTTCGGAGTCTGTACCCCTGTCGCCGATGTTTTCCCGGAACATTTCCACGGGATTCTTAACATCGCTGACATCGAAAAGAGCCATTTTCATGCCCAGGTAGAAGGCCATGCTGCCGTCCCCCATGCCCCCCTTGGCGCCCACTTCAACCGTATCCTTACCGAAGCCGATGACGTGGTTCTCATCGTAAGGATGCAGGTAATCGCTGTAGCCGGGGATCTTCAGGGCACCCAGGATTTCAGGCTGGTGCGGGTCGCTCAAATCCAGGACAAAGAAGGGGTCTACATTTTTAAAGGTCACCATATAGGCCCGGTTTCCAGTGAACCTGACGGAATAAATCCTTTCCCCGGGGGCGATGTCCTCTATTTTACCGGCGATTTTCAAGTCGCTGTCCAGAATATACAGGTTGTTCCTGGAGGTGTATTCGTCTGTGCGCCAGCTCTCGCCCTGGGTGGTGGCGATCCGGAAGTAGTTATTGTATTCGTCCATGGAAAACTGGTTGAGGATGCTTCCGGGCACCTCTCCCTTTCCGGTATAGGTCAGGCTGCCGTCCTCCAGTTTAAACCTATAAATACTGGTACTGGTCGTGCTAGCCGGAGAAAGGGACAGGGTTTTGGCTTCAACCGGCATGATCCGGTAGCGGTAACTGGTCAGGGCGACGTAAAGGTTCTCCGGGGAGGCGTAAACATTCTGGCCGGAGCCGAGGTAGCAGGAAACGCTGGCCTTCTGTTCCGGGCGGCCCAGGTTCAACCCGGCCACAATCAGGTAATTGGGTTCCACAAAGTCCGGAAAACAGCGGATCTCCGGGTAGTCAATGGCAACAAAACCATCCTGGACTGCTGAATCCCGGTATAATGGTCTTGGCTCGTCAATTTCCTGGCCCGGATAATAGTAGATGTTTTTGTTGGCAACAAGATAGAAGGACTGGCCAATTTTCCGCGAAGAAAGATAGTGCCCGCTCAGTTCCAGCTCGCGCACTTGCCGGACGTTTGATTTATCCCTGATATCGTAAATAATAGCCTTGACAGTTTCCCTGTTCCAGTAGTAGGGAGGATAGATCCTGGAAATGCTGTCCATGGGTCTTGCAACGGTAGCACTGGTCTGGCCGATGACAATAAGGTGTTTTTCGTCTACATAGATTTCCTGGGGAGAAAAGCCCTTGTTTCCGTAGTCCAGGGTGCTGACGACTTTCATGTCTTCCGCCGGGTAAGCCCTGGCAATGATCAGGCGCTCCCGGTTAACCTGGTAAATATAAGTGCCGTCGGTTTTGACGATGTCCGCCTCGTCTACGCCCTCCACCTGGAGGTTGGTTGTGGAGAAGTCCGCCTTGCTTTTCATTGTTTCTGCAGCGCCGCCCGCGGCCGGTGCCGGAGCTGGGGCTTCGGTGCTCAATGACTCCCTGGCGACATCCTGGGTTACCATAATCCCGTCATCTCCTCCTGCCCTGTCCCTCCCGTACAACCCGGGGCTGTGCTGCAGGTTGCCGGCTAGGAGGCTTTTCAGGTTTTCGTAGGAACCTACGTTGGGCAGAGAGCCGGCCCCGTCCTGTGTCCTGCTCCCCGGCGGCGCGATCCGTACGGTTTGGGACCCTTCTTCCCAGGTTACGGCATAACCAAGGGCTTCGGCCACCCAGCGGGCTGGGAGCATGACTCTTCCTTCTTTGAGCTGGGGGACAACGTCCATAAGGAATGTCCGGTTGCCCAACAGCAGTATATTGCTTCCAATGGTCAGTTTGAGCAACTTGTCCCCTCCGGCGATGGTTACCGACCTGGTTGCTTCATCCCAGGTAATGCCGTCATCTGGTATGCCCAGGGCGGAGGCCAAAAAGCGCACCGGGATATAAGCCCGGCCGTTTTCAAGATAAGGGGCGACGTCAATGGCTTTGAGCTGGTTGTCTGCAATATACGTTTTTGCGCCGATCCTGAAGCTGGCCTCATGGCCGGGCGCGGCTGATACCCGCGGGCCAGGCTGCAGGGTTAAGAACACAGCAAACAACAGGATAGCAACACCAGGGTAGATCAACCTTTTCATCGCAAACAGAACCCTCCATATTAATTTTTTTAATTAGACGTTTTATTAAATAAAAAAGGTTCAAAATGATGGAAATTTTATTCTTAAAGATTGGAGTTTATCTGTTTTTTTGTGTATAATATCTTGAAGTGATGGGGGTTGTTTTTTTTAAAAAAATATTAAAAAAGGTGCATCATCAAAATGGACAATCATGTTTCTAAGTACAATCATGATTCTAATAACCTGCACATAGCCCGTTATATCACCATTGCCATGGATATTGCGGAGAGGATTAAACAGGGAGAGTATAAAGAAGGACAGAAAATCTCAGGCCGTTCCACCCTTGCCGGTCTTTATAATGTATCACCGGAAACCATCCGGAGGGCTTTGTCTCTGTTGCAGGAGGCGGGTGTGGTCAAGGTGGTTCCCGGGGCCGGCGTGCTGGTGGACTCTGTTGCTGCAGCCCAGGAATACCTGGTTGAATCCGGCCAGTACAAGGTGATTAAGGCCATGCAAGAGCGCCTGTCCCAACTGGTGGAGGAAAGAAACAGGCTCAATTCGGCTATTGAACACTTAACTTCTGAATTAACGGAATTTGTGCTGGCTATCCTGTCTACAAAACACAGGATTTAAGCCTTGCCGTCACGTGCCTTTCAGACAGGCCAGAGGTGGCCGTCAAAGAGGGGGGCGCTGCAGCTTCATGTGAAATGGAGCTATTACCTGTCAAATGACAAAACAGTTGACATCCTTAAAAGCCGGTAATATAATTTTTATGTGGTATAACAAGCTTATAGGTATTACCTTCAGGGACTGGTGCAATTCCGTACCGGCGGTATGGCCTGGTGCCGAGCCCGCGAGCCCTTTGGGGTTGATCCGGTGAAAAGCCGGGGCCGACAGTTAAAGTCTGGATGGGAGAAGGTAGTTTTAGTTCGCTTTGGAAGTAGTTTCCAGGGCGCTATTAACGTATTGTTTTTCTTTCTGCTGCTTATCCCGAGGGTAAATACCAAGGGATTTTTTATTTCCTATCCGGAAAGCGGGTAGGGAGAATGGCCAAAGAGGCCTGTTATCTCAGGGCAGATCAGTTTGAAAGGTAAAGTATTCGTGAGTATACAAACAGACAGGCACTATATGAAAATGGCTTTGGAACTGGCAGCCAGGGCCCGGGGCCGGACCAGCCCGAACCCAATGGTGGGGGCTTGTGTGGTTAAAGACGGGCAGGTAGTTGGGTGCGGTTTTCACCGGCGTGCGGGAACACCCCACGCCGAGGTCCATGCCTTGAGGGATGCAGGGGAACAGGCAAAGGGTGCAACGCTCTATGTCAACCTGGAGCCCTGCTGTCACTACGGTCGTACCGGACCCTGTACGGAGGCGATTATTAAAGCGGGTATAGCCAGGGTTGTTGTAGCCATGACCGACCCCAATCCCCTTGTAGCCGGCAAGGGGATCAGGGCCCTGCATGAGGCCGGGATCGACGTAACCCTGGGTGTCCTTGAAAAAGAAGCCAGGGAACTGAACGAGGTGTTTATCAAGTATATCACCACGGGGCTGCCTTTTGTGGTGGCCAAGGCAGCGGTCAGCCTGGACGGAAAAATCGCTACCCGTACCGGAAGGTCAAAGTGGATTACAGGTGAAGCAGCCCGGGCTTACGGGCACCGCCTGAGGGACTGGTACGACGCCATAATGGTGGGTATTGGAACTGTCCTTGCCGATGATCCTTCCCTCACCACCCGGCTCCCCGGCGGGGGTGGCCGGGATCCGGTGCGTGTGATCGTGGACAGTAAGGCCCGTACCCCTTTAAATGCCAGGGTTTTAACCCAGTCCTCCGGAGCTCCTACCCTGATTGCCACGACGGCCGGAGCTTCACCTGCCAGAATAGAATTACTGCGGCAGACGGGAGCAAAGGTGCTGGTATCCGGGGAAGAACCCCGGGTCGATCTGGCCGGTCTGCTAAAAATACTGGCTCAAGAGGGGATCACATCTGTTTTAATTGAAGGAGGAGCCACTATTCACGGCTCAGCCCTGGAAGAACGTATTGTAGACAAGGTCGTCTGGTTTATTGCTCCTAAGATCATCGGTGGCCGGGAGGCGCCCGGCGCAGTAGGAGGGGAAGGGGTGAACGACCCATCCGAGGCTGCCGGGCTGGAGCAGCTCAAGATCAGCCGTCTGGGCTCCGACCTCTGTGTCGAGGGGTACTTAAAATATCGAGGTGGGTAAGCGTTGTTTACCGGCATTGTAGAAGAACTTGGCCTGGTCCGGGCTGTCCGGAGCGGGGCTGAATCAGCCCGGCTAATAATCGAAGCTAAAAAGGTCCTGGAAGATATCAAGCTTGGTGACAGCATTGCTGTTAACGGTGTCTGCCTTACAGCAGTCAGCATTGGCGCCGGTGTCTGGGCTGCCGATGTTATGGTGGAAACACTGAAAAAATCTAATCTCGGTGCTTTAAAAGCCGGAGACAGGGTTAATCTGGAAAGGGCCCTGCGCCTGTCGGACAGGCTGGGGGGGCACCTGGTCAGCGGCCATATTGACGGAGTGGGTATGATCACCAAGCTGGAGAAACGTGACATCGCCACCCTGATGACGATTAGGGCGCCGGCGGAGGTCATGCGCTACATCATCCGCAAAGGTTCTGTTGCCATTGACGGGGTCAGTCTTACGGTTGTTGATTTCAACCCGGAAACCTTCCAGGTATCCCTCATCCCCCATACCGCCCACCTTACCACGCTGGGTTTTAAAGGGGAGGGTGATACTGTCAACCTGGAAGGGGATCTAATCGGAAAGTATGTGGAAAAGCTGCTGTCCCTGCGGGGGGAAGGCAGGCGGGAATCAAAAATAGATATGGGCTTTTTGGCCGAGCACGGTTTTCTGTAGGCGGTTTTGGCTGGTTTCTATTGCTGGGTCAGGGTCGGCTTTCTGCTTTATGGCTCCGGAGACAGAATATAATTTGCTTTTCGTAAAGGATAAGGAGGCATGGTTACATGGTTACTATAAAATTTAACACGATCGAAGAAGCTATCGAGGATATCCGGCAGGGCAAGATGATTGTTGCGGTGGACGATGCTGACCGCGAAAACGAGGGAGACCTGATCATGGCCGCTGAGAAGGTTACGCCAGAGGCGATAAACTTTATGGCCACGAACGGCCGGGGGTTAATTTGCCTGCCCATTATTGGGAAGCGGCTGGATGAGCTGGAACTGCCGGCGATGGTAGCACATAACACCGACCCCCATGCTACCGCCTTTACAGTTTCCATAGACGCAAAGGTATGTACAACGGGAATTTCCGCCTACGAGCGGGCTCTCACTATCAAGACTGTTTTAGACCCCAAAACAAAACCTTCTGATTTGCGCCGCCCGGGTCATATTTTCCCGCTGCGGTACAAAGAAGGGGGAGTCCTGAGGCGGACCGGCCACACGGAGGCAGCGGTAGACCTGGCCAGGCTGGCGGGCCTCTACCCGGCCGGTGTCATCTGTGAGATCATGAAGGAAGATGGGACCATGGCCAGGGTACCCGAGCTAATGGAATTTGTCCGGACTCATAACCTTAAAATAATTACAATTGCCGACTTGATTCAGTACCGGCGCCGTACGGAACGCCTGATCCGGCGGGTGGATTCGGCTAAACTGCCAACCCGGTACGGTGAATTCACAGCGGTTGCCTATGAGAGCCTGCTGGACGGCAAAGGCCATATTGCTCTGGTTATGGGCGATCTGGCCAGTGTGGAAGCTCCCCTGGTCAGGGTGCACTCGGAGTGCCTTACCGGGGATGTTTTCAATTCGGTGCGCTGCGATTGTGGAGAGCAGCTGGACCGGGCGATGCAGATGATTGCCGCTGAGGGTGTGGGTGTCCTCCTCTACATGCGTCAGGAAGGGCGCGGTATAGGACTGCTCAATAAGATCCGGGCTTACCATCTCCAGGACCAGGGCAAGGATACCGTGGAGGCCAACCTGGCCCTGGGTTTCCCGGCTGATTTGAGGGATTACGGTCTGGGAGCGCAGATCCTTTCTGATCTGGGGCTGAAGAAGCTCCGCTTGATGACCAATAATCCCCGCAAGATTGCCGGACTGGAGGGGTACGGCCTGCATGTGGTCGAACGTGTGCCCATTGAGATTAGTCCCAACAGGTCCAATCACTTTTATTTATCCACCAAAAAGAAAAAACTGGGACACATGCTCCAGCTGTGTAAGAAGTAATACTAAAACATTATTAATTCATTATATAACTTAAACAGTTTGCTTAAAACATTTAACTTGAAAAGGAGATAGAAGATGCCGAAAATGTATGAAGGAACCCTCCTGGGGCAGGGTCTTAAATTTGGAATAGTTGTTGGCCGTTTTAACGAGTTTATTACCAACAGGCTTTTGGGAGGAGCCCTGGATGCTCTGAACCGGCATGGAGTTGCAGACGGGGACATCGAAGTAGCCTGGGTTCCCGGAGCCTTTGAAATACCCCTGGTAGCCCGGAAAATGGCTGAGATGGCGAAGTATGATGCGGTTATTTGCCTGGGAGCAGTCATTCGCGGCGCGACCCCCCACTTCGACTACGTTGCCAGTGAGGTAGCCAAGGGTGTGGCTAAGGTCGGGCTTGACAGCGGTATTCCTGTCATTTTCGGCGTAATCACGGCCGATACCATTGAACAGGCAATTGAACGGGCCGGCACTAAAGCTGGAAACAAGGGCTGGGACGCTGCTGTAAGCGCACTGGAGATGGCCAACCTGGTGAAGAAGCTAAATGAAGAGAATTAGCATAGGACCTGATATGCTGCTGGCCTTTCACGGGCAGGTATTAGGATGACAACTCTAACCGCTATACCTTGCAGCTATGGCTTTAAAAGGCCCGGGATAATCCCGGGCTTTTAATTATATATGGAATAATTATGTATAGGAAAACGATAATAACGCATAAAATACGGGCTGTTCATCGCCAGGACGCTTTTTCCGGGTTTAACACATGCTTTTCAGCACCTGTTGCCGGGAATAAAAAAACGGCTCCTTTGAGGGCCGCTTTTTTCTTTTATTTTAGCCACCTGCTTTATGCCTGAACAGCACGCTGGACCTTGCCGCTCCGGAGACACCGGGTGCACACCTTAACCTTTTTGGGACTTCCGTTGATAATGGCCCTGACGGGCTGCAGGTTGGGCATCCAGGTCTTTTTGGTACGGATATGAGAGTGACTTATCTTCATCCCCACTGAAACACCTTTGCCGCAGATGGCGCACTTTCTCGCCACAATATCCACCTCCTTTTTGCCACCCCTTTATTTTAACAGAAAAGGATCCTGGCTGCAAGGACGCCTTTAAGACCGGTTCCAGTTTTTTTACGAAAACCTGGACCCTGAGGGGATAGACAACAGCCTGAAAAACTTTCAAAGTGACCTTAAAATTTGGTTCACTTAATTTACTTGGTTCACTTAATTTACTTGGATAGAAGTTTCTTTTTTGAAAAAAATATTTTTAATCAAATCATTATTAATAATAACCTGTAAGTATTTAGGGGATAAATGACAAAGTCGAAAGGATAATGGCACGAAACCGGTTTTCCTTGCAAAAGTGGGATTAAGGGCAATTTTCACTGAAGTTGGCGGGAAGTCCCCTGGGTGGTTACAATACAACCGGTTTTAAAGGAAAAACTTCTTTACCGGCGAGCAAAATCTAAGGTAAGCAAAGCTTAATTAAAACAGGCCATGGCAGGATAACCAGAGGCTAGCCTTGTTTCCATAGTTTTTGATAGTTAATGAGGGAATATGTTCTAGCATAAACGAAGGCGCCAGGGTTCATAATAGCATTAGAAAAAAAAGAGGAGGTGAAACTAATTGGCACAAGGACAAAAAAGGAATCAAATCCTTGTCCGGAACGCTTCCCGGGCCATGGAAGAGTTTAAATGGGAAACCGCCCGTGAGCTTGGCATTCAGATTCCCGAAAGCGGCTACCTGGGAGACCTGCCATCCAGAATGAACGGCGCCATCGGCGGTAACATGGTTAAAAAGATGATTGCTGCTTATGAAAATAGCCTTGCAGCGGGCACTGTACCTCCGACTCCTCAGGTTACCAATGTCCAACTTAATCAGTAAAGGGGCTAGATGACGGAGTCCGGTTACAGTAAAGTGTTAGCCTTATACAGGCCCGGGTGGTTGCCCGCAGCATACTACCCGGGTCTTTAATACTTATCCTTCAGTACTTATTATCAATACTTGTCAATCCACTTTCCAAATTTTAATGTAGCAGGCGGAATTATTCCCTTGCTGCATTTTTTTTAAATTAATTCAGATACATATTGTATTCTTCGAGATCTATAGCAGGATGCAGGGCCATGGAAATACCTCCCGCTACAACTTTAGACAGGTTGTTGATCAAGGCGTCAATTTCTTTCGGGGTTACTGTTAAATTACCTGCAAAGGGCTGCAGGACGTCGTTGATAACCTGATGGATAAAGTCCGGCCGGAGGTTTTTGTAAATCTGGTTCAGGATCGGGGTATTCTGGATTTTTTCCAGGAAATGCTCCACGGTAACCTGGGCAATTACGGCGGCATTTACCACTGTAGGGATACCTACGGCTATAACCGGTACGCCCATTGTTTCCTGATTGATGCCGGAACGTTTGTTGCCGATGCCGGAACCGGGGCTGATCCCGGTGTCTGCAATCTGAATGGTGGTAGCAATCCGCTCAACGCTGCCGGCGGCCAGGGAGTCAACCACAATGATAAGCTCAGGTTTAATTTTTTCCACAACGCCCTTAATGATCTCAGCTGTTTCAATTCCGGTAATACCCAGCACACCGGGCGCCAGGGCACTGACGGAGCGCAACCCCCCCTGCAACTCTTCAGGCGCATATTTGTACAGGTGACGCGTGACCATGCTCTGGTTGATTACTTTGGGACCCAGGGCGTCCGGTGTGGCGTTCCAGTTGCCCAATCCCACCAGGAGAATGTTGGCATTTTCAGGCAGGTTAAAGAGGGATTTTAGTTTTTCAGCCAGGATTTCGGCTACTTCCCTTTGAGCCAACCGGTTGTTGTCCCTGAGTGCCGGAGCCTCAATGGTGATATAATTGCCCCTGGGTTTGCCCATCAATTGTTCAGCTTTCTCTTCTACAATTTTAACGATAGTAACGGTGGTGTTTTCGTATTTCTCCCGGTCTACAATCACACCCGGGATTTCCCGTCCCGCTTCACCCCTGACTATTTCATGGGCTTCTACAGCAAGGTCCACATTGATGTTGAAAGCCTTATAAAAATCCAGATTCATTGGGCCCGCCTCCTCAAACATTATGTTATCCTGTTCAGGTAAGAATATACATAGAGGCAATCATAATGTAAAATTGCGAAATAAATCGATTTTGAACCATAGATATGCTATAATAATAATCTAAAGGAAGGGGTTGTTTCTATTACGTGTAATTACCGGTACGGCAAAGAATCGCAAATTAAAGGTCCCCGGAGGATTAAAATTAAGACCAACCAGTGACCGTGTTAAGGAAGCACTTTTCAACATTTTGGGAGGTCTGGTACCTGGCTGCTTGTTTTTAGATATGTTTGCGGGTACTGGCAACGTTGGTATTGAAGCCTTGAGCCGCGGAGCTGCCAGTGCGGTCTTTGTTGAGAAAAACCGGAAAAATGCCCAGGTAATTGAAGAGAACCTGGTTCTTACCGGACTCCGCTCCAGGGCACGGGTGATTAACCAGGATGTGTTTAAAGCCCTTCCTGTACTGGGAAGGGAGGGACTGCTTTTTGACCTGATTTTTCTAGACCCACCCTATTTAAAGAAATTAGAAGTAGAAGCATTATCAGGTATTGCCGCCAACAATCTCTTGAAGCCTCAGGGGATGGTCATTGTCGAAAGCAGTAGTAGAGATTTGTTGCCACCGGCTATTGATCTTATGAAACTAAATCGCCAGGAAAAATACGGCGATACGCTGCTATCATTTTACAGCTATAAGTAAAGATGTGGGGGGATACATATTGCGTACCGCTATTTGTCCGGGAAGTTTTGATCCCGTGACCTATGGTCATCTGGATATTTTCGGACGGGTTTCCCAGTTGTTTGATCATGTTATTGTGGCAGTTTCCCGGAATCCGATTAAGAACCCCCTGTTTACAATCGAAGAACGGGTTGAGATGTTAAAAAGCGTGCTGGCTAATTATCCCAATATTGAAGTCAGTTCCTTTGATGGTCTGACGGTTAATTATGCTATTGAACGAAAGGCCATAGCCATTGTCCGGGGCCTCAGGGTCATTTCGGATTTTGAAAACGAATTTCGTATGGCCCTTACCAATAAGAAGCTTGCCTGTCACGTGGAAACCGTTTTTTTAATGACGAAGGCTGAGTATTCTTTTATCAACTCAAGTACGGTAAAGGAAATAGCTTCTTTTGGGGGCTCCCTGCGCAACCTGGTTCCACCTGTGGTTGAAGAAAAGCTGCGAGAAAAGATGAAGAATCTGGGTTTGGTTAAGGAGGGATAAAAAATAAAGTGGACCTGCTGAGTGCCCTTAACGAATTGGAAGAATTAATTGAAAACAGCGGAAGGGTTCCTCTGACCAGAAAGGTTATGGTTAACGAAGACAGTATCCTGGACCTTTTGGACAGGATTCGGACAACCATTCCCGAAGAAATCCGCCAGGCCAAATGGATCATTCAGGAACGGGAGAAAGTTATGAGTGAGTCCCAAAAAGAGGCCAGGCGGATTGTGGAGAACGCCCAAAAACAAGTTGAAAAGCAGGCTGAAGACAGTGAGGTAGTCCGCAAGGCTAAAGCTGTCGCCGAAGAAATAATAGCCCGGGCCGAAAGGACTGCCCAGGAAATGCGCGAAGGCGCCCGGGAATACGCCGATGAAATCCTGAGTGCTTTACAAGACAAATTGAACAAGATAAACCAGCAAATTGAACAGGGACGGTCTGAGTTAAGGGCTATGAAATAAGGTGGTGACCCGCCTCACTGCAGTGATTTAAGCACGTTGCGCCAGTCAACGTGTTTCTCTATGTTTTCCACCGCCGCCTTGATGGCCTGTTCATCCGTGGCTCTGATTTTTCTGCCCACCTGGGATATTTTCTCAATGGTGGTATAGGTGTCGTAGTGAACCAGGATCAGGGGGACGCCTTTTTCCTCTGCCCGGGCTACAACCTTGACATCCGGGTACAATCCCCCCGTCAGAATCAGGGCGGAGGTGCTGGTTTCCAGGGCGGCCAAAGCTACTTCCGAGCGGTCTCCACCGGTGATAACGGCCTTATTGGCAGCCCGGCGGAGGTAGCCAAGGGCGCTTTCCATAGTCATGGCTCCGATGACCACATCTTCCACAAGGCGGTCCAGCTTATCAGCGCCGGATAGGATTTCCCCTCCCAAAACTTCGTAATACTCTTTTACAGTTGGCGAAGTAACTACCGGGTCGCGGGGGATTATCCCCAGGGTCCGGTAGCCCCGTTCTTCCAGCAGCGGGCGGTATACTCCTTCGGTTTTTGCCAGCAGGGGACGCGGTACATTGTGAAAGATGTTGCCCAGGATCGGAACTCCCTTGCTCTCCATAAAGCTGTTCATAAAGATGGCCAGATCCAGGCTATAATCGTTTTCGATCCTTATCATCAAGAGCGGCGCTGCCTTTAACTCCAGGGCGAGACTTACCGAGTCCAGCCCAATACAGCCCATGATATGGGGAAAGTTGGCGCCTCCGATAATTACCAGTTCCTGACCGGCGGCTACGGCTTCGTATGCATTCCGGATGGTTCTCAGGGATTCGCAGGAATTCCTGTGCCCTGACAAGTAGGAAGGTCCCGCTATGTAGGGAACGATGATTTCCAAAGGGTGTTCCATATGGAGGACCTGTTTCATCAGTAGGGCGTCTTCGTCCTCCCGGGAGGCTGGACCGCTGGCGTGGCCCACCGGCTTGAAATAAGCCACCCGGTATCCCTCCTGGCGGAACTTCAGGGCCAGGCCCAGGGCGATGCTCGTTTTGCCGCTGCCGGCAGGTCCCATAATAAAAAGATTTTTCACCTTCACGCACCTCACGATACAGTTATTTTCACATCAAGGGCGGCAGCCCCCTCCTGGTAGACAAAAACCGGATTAATGTCCATTTCAGTGATTTCCGGAAAGTCGTGGACCAGAATGGCTACCCGTCCGATCATTTCCACAATTGTTTTAATATCTGCAGGCTTTTCCCCCCGGTAACCCCGCAGCAGGGTGTAGGCCTTTGTTTCTGCCAGCATGTTTTCTATTTCCCGGGTTGTCAGGCCTTTAGTGAGCCTGAAGGATACGTCCTTTAAAAGGTTAACATAAATGCCGCCCAGACCGAAGGCAATCAGCGGTCCGAACTGAACATCCCGGGTTACGCCGATAATCAGCTCGATGCCTTTGGGCATCATTTTTTGTACTTCCACACCATAGGCCGCAACCCGGGGCAGGTAGCGGTAGACGTTATCCATTATTTCCAGAAAACCGGCCTGCACCTTCTCAGGTGTATCCAGGCCAATTTTAACGCCACCCACGTCAGTTTTATGCATAATCTCCGGGGAGGCGATCTTCAGCACAACAGGGTAGCCCAGTTCCTCTGCCTGCCGGGTAGCCTCTTCAGGGCTGCGGGCCAGCAAGGTGGGGGCGGCAGGTATCCCGTAGGCTCTCACTACTTCCGCAGCCTCACTTCCCAAAAGAACCAAACGGTTGTCCCTTTTGACATCATAAAAGACCGCTTTGACTGTTTTTGCGTCCAATCCCGGGTAATGGCTTATTTCCTCTTCTTCAGGGAGATTCCTGGTCCTGGCATAGTTTACCAGACCGCTGATCGCTGAGATTGCCGGCTCGGGAAAAGTAAAACAGGGAATACCATTTTCACCCAGCAGCTTGACACCTTCCTCCAGTTTTTCACCCCCCATGAAGGCTGCAAAGAGAGGTTTTTCTGGATAAAGCTTACGCATATCGATCAGGGCTCTGGCTGTTTCGGCAGGTTCGGTCACGCCTGCCGGGCAGACCAGGACCACCGCGCTGTCCACGCCCGGGTCGGCCAGGACCTTTTCCAGAGAGAAGCGGAAGCGGTCGGCCTTGGCGTCACCCAGTACATCCACCGGATTATAGATATTTGACTCCGCCGGGAGGTAGTTACGCAGCTCTTCCACCGTTTCCTTGGTAAAACGGGCCATTTTAAGACCTTTTAACTCAATGGCGTCCGTGGCTATAATGCCGGGACCCCCGGAATTGGTTATTACAGCAACCCGGTCACCCGCGGGTACGGGCTGGGTGGCGAAGGAAACAGCCAGGTCGAAAAGCTCCGCCATGCTGCGGGCCCGGATTACGCCGCACTGGCGAAAGGCTGTTTCGTAGGCCAGGTCGCTTCCGGCCAGGGCTCCGGTATGGGAGGAGGCTGCCTGGGCGCCCGCCTGGCTGGTGCCCGACTTGAGGATGATTACAGGTTTTTTGCGGTTTGCCCTGCGGGCCACCTCCAGGAAATGAGAACCGTTTTCCACATCTTCTATATAACAGAGGATCACTTTGGTGTTGGGGTCTTCTGCAGCATCCTCGATAAAATGTGCTTCCGTCAGGTCGGCTTTGTTTCCAAGGCTTACAAATTTGCTGAAGCCCAGGCCGGCCTGGTAGCTCCAGTCCAGAATAGAGAGGACCATAGCTCCGCTCTGAGATATAAAGGCAATTTCACCCTTCAGGGGGAAACCGGCTGCAAAGGAAGCATTAATGGGAACGTGGGTATCCATAATTCCGACGCAATTGGGACCAAGCATCCTCATTCCGTACCGGCGGCAGATCTCCACCAGCTTTCGTTCCAGCTCCATACCCTCTTTGCCCGTCTCCTTAAAACCTGCCGTGATCACCACAAGATTTTTAACACCGCTTTTCCCGCATGTTTCAGCTATTTCCAGGCACTTTACTGCAGGGATTGAGAGAATTGCCAGTTCTGCAGGCTCGGGCGTCTGGTCTATCGAGGGATAACAGGTCAAACCCTCAATATTTGATTCCTTAGGGTTAATGGGAAATATTTTCCCCGGGAAACCGCATTGAATCATGTTTTTAACAATAACATTCCCTATTTTCCCAGGTGATTTGGAGGCGCCAATAATGGCAACGGAGCCGGGGTTGAAAAAATCGTCCAGGCGGCCCAAATTTACTCACCTTCTTCACCATTCTGCGCTGTTAATTGGTATTATCTTGTCCCTTCAGGCTACGGGGAATGCATTAAAAAAAGCCAGCCTGGGAAAATAGGCCGAATAGGCCGGGCGGCCTGACTGGCCAGGAGCCTGAGCCCTGTCAAAACAGTGCAAATAATGTAAGATTAAAGAAGGACAAAAAACTATTTTAAAGGATTTCGTCCTTGCGGCAGGGAATAACTATGAGTTGGCAATCTGGCTGGTTTAGACAATAATAGGAGGAATGCTTCATGCTCATGGAAAAAACTGATTCGCTCCCTGCCGTGAGGCAAAAAAAGATCCATTACGGTTATGTCATTCTGCTGCTCGGGTTCCTTACAACAACCGCGGTTATGGGTTTTGCCCGCTATGGTTATACGACCATTCTGCCTTCAATGATGAAAGGGCTTGGCCTGGATAATACAGCTGCGGGCCTGCTGGCAAGCGGCAACCTGGCGGGATATATGATTTTTTCCCTGGTAGCCGGTTATGTGGCTTCTAAATACAGCCCCCGGGTGATAATTCTTATCTGCATGCTTGTGTCGGGAGGTACCATGGTGCTGACCGGCCTGGCCGGAAATCTCTGGACAGCCCTTACAATGCGGGCGCTGACCGGCATCGGCAGTTCCGGGAGCTACATACCGATGATGGGGATGATTTCCGCCTGGTTTGCGCCGCACCGGCGGGGTATGGCTTCCGGCGTTCTGGTAGCAGGCTCCGGAGTGGCTCTACTTGTGACGGGTTTTTTGGTACCGCGGATTATCTCTGCATCGCCTCTTTACGGCTGGCGGATCAGCTGGTATGTCCTGGGAATGATTGTTGTTTTGCTCGGCCTGTTCATCTACCTGTTGCTGCGCAATAAGCCGTCTGATCTGGGCCTTAAGCCTGTTGGTGCGGAATGCGAAGCAGCCGGCACGGCTTGTGCGGGAGCGGATAGCAGTACTGCTGGAACAGAGGTTGAGAAGGACGGCGCCGGTGCAGGCTGGAAAAATATTTATGGTTCCAGGACGCTGTGGCTCCTTGGTTTGGTTTATTTTGCCTTTGGTTTTTCTTACATTATTTATGCCACTTTCTTTTCCACCTCGCTGGTGGCTGATAAGGGCATCAGCCAGGGGCAAGCCGGTTCCATGTGGGCGCTGGTTGGTTTAATCAGCATCTTCAGCGGCGTCCTGTGGGGAGCTATTTCTGATTATATAGGTAGAAAATACACCCTGTGTATAATCTTTGCCCTGATGGCGGTTTCTTACCTGCTCTTCGGCTTGGGCGGCTCGATCCTCCCACTTTACTTTTCTGCTATTATCTTTGCTATTACCTCCTGGAGCATTCCGGGTGTGGTTGCGGCAGCCTGTGGTGATTATGTGGGGGCAAGGCTGGCTCCTGCGGCACTGGGCATGGTAACGCTTTTCTTCGGCGTAGGACAGGCCATCGCCCCTGGTATAGCAGGCTATATGGCGGATCTCACAGGTTCCTTTAACCTAGTTTTTATTCTGGCGTCTGTTGTAGCAGGTCTGGGCTCAGTGGGTTCATTAACCCTGCGGTCTTCCAAAGCCTAAGTTAAAAAGCAGTCTTTTAGTTTTAAGCAGTATAGATGAGCATAGATCCTAGATCCTGATTTTAAGAAATGAGCTAAAGATGCTCCGGGCCAGGTTTAGGAGCAGCGCAAAGAGGATAAATGCAGCCAGGGATATAAAAAAGATCAAGAGCATTTTAAAACTGCCTGCATAAACCGGGTACTGCCATTCTCCGGCAGCCAGGGCAGGCGCCGCCAGTTCTCCCGCAGGTAGCCTCCAGCGGCAAAACAGGTAGGTGAAAATTCCGGCCAGGCAGGCATGGGCCAAACGGGAAATCACAAAGGGGAGCATCCGGATGTCTGTTTCAGCGATCATGCTGGCTGCCTGGGCATGTACGGAAAGGCCGCTCCAGGCCAGGATCATGCCTATGGCTACCAGCTGCTGGAGCAGGGGGGCTGCAGCCTCACTGGCCAGCCTGGAACCGATGGTCATCTCAAAAAAACCACTGCCCAGGGCGGGCAGGATTTCAGGGGAAAACCCCAGGGGCAGCAGGAAAATGCCTAAAACTCCAGCCAGGGTATTAATGAAACCCACGTGGAACAACAGCTGGATAATAACAGCAAAAAGAATTATAAATCCCCCGATGTTCAGCAGATTTGTGACGGCATTGCGGACGGCGTCACCCATGATCTTGCCGAGGGGGCGGTTTTCCTGCCTCTGAACCTGCAGCATCCTATGCAGGGCGGATCTCAACAGTCCCTTTCGCAGGCACCTGTTGGGAAACCTCTCCCTTTCGCTCCTGGCGTAAAAACGGAGAATGAATCCCAGGACGAGGTTGGACAGGTAGTGAGCGCCGGCAATGATCACGCCGGTGGCGGGGTTGTTGAACATGCCCACAGCAACTGCACCGAGCATAAAGAGGGGACTGGAATTGTTGGTAAAGGACATCAGCCGCTCGGCCTCCACCCGGGAGCACAAACCCTCCGCCCGCAGCCTGGCTGTGACCATGGAGCCTATGGGGTAGCCGCTGGTATAACCGATGGCCATAACGAAGGAACCGGCGCCCGGGACATTAAAGAGGGGCCGCATCACCGGTTCCAGCAATACCCCCATGAAGTGGACCACGCCAAAGCTCATCAGCAGTTCCGAGGCGATAAAGAAGGGCAGGAGCGCGGGGAAAACAATATTCCACCAGGTCTTTAAACCTGTCAGGGCCCCCTGGAAGACAACCTGCGGGCAGCTGATCATGCTGAATACAAAAACAAGGACACAGGCCGTCCAAAAGAGGCGGACGAGGTCCCTGCGCCTGGAACTGGTTTGAGAACGGGTTAACTTATCCAGTCGCACCATTTATTCACCGGGCTCTCGCTGGCGATTTCTATTATAATTATATTGACGCTTGAAATAGATTTAGACCGGCGCACAGGCCGGGAATTGACAAGCCTGTAAAATGCGGGAGGTGTTAAATGTTGAGTAAGGCCCAGAAGGTATTGCTTGTACTTGTCCTGATTGTTGCGGTTACAGGAGTACTCCTTGCCCAGCAAAATGATCAGCCGGCAGGTAAGGACGTCAATGGTGGACAGGGGAGCGAAAGCCCGAACCCAGGTGTGACCACAGTGGAGCTGACCCTCTATTTTTCTGATGACCAGGCCATGTACCTGGTACCCGAACAGCGGAAAGTTGCAATCGGTGAAGGAGAGTCCATTGCAGAGGCCGTTGTGAAGGAACTGATCAAGGGGCCATCCAGCGCCGGCTTAAAACGGACCATTCCCCCGGAAACCAGCCTGCTATCCCTTTCTATTGAAAAGGGGGTGGCCGAGGTCGATTTTTCCAGGGGCATCCAGGACAGCCGCTACGGTGGCTCTGCCGGTGAGAGTATGCTTATCTATTCCATTGTGAACTCATTGACTGAATTACCAGAGATCAACCAGGTGCAAATCCTGGTAGAAGGCAAGAAGATAGAATCTTTGTACGGCCATATCGGCATTGCTGAGCCGCTGGATCCAAACCCGGGCCTGGTTCAGGGAAATGATCAAAAGTTATAGCGGGCTAAAGATCCCGCTATAACCGTGGTCCGGGAAATTTCTTGACAAAGGTTGGTTTTTTTGAATATAATTTTGGGTGTTGAATGTAAGGGTGGGTAATCTATGTTACAGGTGGATGTCGCCAGCTTAAAAAGGAACATCGGGGAAACTTCTTGCTATGAATTGCAGGCCGCTTTACCACCTCTGGAAATACGGGGAGAAAAGGTGAGCTTTTGGGAACCGGTGAAGGTCAGCCTGGTTGTCTGCAATACCGGCGAAGGTCTCCTGGCCCGGGGTCAGATTACCGGGGAGCTACAACTGGCCTGTGACCGCTGCCTGGAGTTATTCCACTATGCTTTCAGTTTGCCCTTCGAGGAAACCTACAGGCCTGTTCCCGGTGGTGGAGAAGTGCCTTCCGGAAGCGGCGAAAAGGATGCTGAAAGCGTAACCTTTTCCGGCGATATCCTGGATATTACCCCCGAAGTCTTAAACAGTATCATCCTGTCCTTGCCCATGAAAGCACTTTGCAAGGAGGACTGCCCGGGTCTCTGCCCACGCTGCGGCAGCAATCTCAAGGACGGGCAGTGCGGCTGTGAGAGTGAGAATATTGACCCCCGCTTAAATGTTCTGAAGGACTTTTTCAGCAGGTCAAAGAAATGAGCAGCTCACCAGCCGGCTCTTTAATAAATGGGATCATTACTTTAGGAAGATAAGCCTCCAGTCATCTTACTTCCGGTCCGAAGGAGGTGTAATTATGGGAGTACCAAAAAGGAAAGCATCCAAACAACGTGGAAGGCAGCGGAGGGCGGCCAACTTGAAGCTTGACCCGCCGGTCCTGGTTCATTGCCCGCAATGCCGCGCCCTGGTCAGGCCTCATCACCTGTGGCCGGAGTGCGGGTATTATAAAAACAGGGAAGTAGTAGCCGCAAAATAAGTCAAATATTTGAGAATATTGAAATAAGCTTCCGGATTCTATTCCGGAGGTTTATTTTTTTTCTATTTACTTGCAAATGGATTACATGTACATTATACTATTCTTGGTACCTGGTACTAATTAATTACCAGATTTTGTGTTTTTTGAGGGTGAGAGCTTGGCCAGGGAGAGCTTAAGTAAAATTGAAAGGCAGCGTCAGCTGGTCCAGTACCTGGAAAAGGACCCCTTTTTGACTGATGTTGATCTTTCAAAGATTTTTAAGGTAAGCATTCAGACCATCCGGCTTGACAGGCTGGAACTGAAAATCCCTGAACTGAGAGAGAGGCTCAAAAACGTAGCCAGGAGTAAAGTGTCACAGCTGAAGTCAATGACAGGGAGAGAGCTGGTGGGAGAGCTTGTGGACCTGAAGGTGGGCGCCTCGGGGGTTTCCATCCTGCCAGTGACTCAGGAAATGACACTTCGCAAAACGAAAATTGTCAGGGGGCACCATCTCTTTGCCCAGGCTAACTCACTGGCCGTTGCCATCATTGATGCCGAGGCTGTGGTTACCGGACTCGCCAGGGTAAGCTTTAAGCGGCCGGTCTATTGTGGCGAAAAAATTTTGGCGAAGGCGGTTATAAAAACAAAAAAGGGTAATAAATACATGGTAAAAGTTACCTCTCAGGTAAATGATGAAATTGTATTCATAGGCAGGTTTCTGGTTTTCGCTTTATCAGAGGAGGTAGTACCACACTGAAAATCGCTGTGGATGTTATGGGGGGCGATTTTGCTCCGGGGGAAATAGTTAAAGGTGCCCTTTTAGCAGCAAAGGAGTATAATCAAGCCTTAATCCTGGTTGGAGACGAAGAAAAAATCCGCGCGGAAATGGGCTCAAATTCTTTAGACAATTTGATTAGCATAGTTCACGCCCCCGAAGTGATTCAAATGAACGAACAGCCTGCTGTCAGCGTCAGGCGCAAAAAAAACTCCTCGATTGTCGTGGCCACCCGGCTGGTCAAAGAGGGTGAGGCCGGTGCCCTGGTTTCCGCAGGGAGCACCGGTGCAGCCATGGCTGCTGCGTTGCTGGGGTTTGGGAGGATTCAAGGAATCGACCGTCCAGCCATTGCCGGGGTCCTGCCCAATGTTAAAGGATTTACAGTACTCCTGGATATTGGGGCAAACACTGACTGTAAGCCTCACAACCTGCTGCAGTTTGGCATCATGGGTTATCTTTACGCCAAGAATATCCTGGATATTAAAGAGCCCAGAGTGGGTTTATTGAGCAACGGAGAGGAAAAAACAAAGGGTAACGAGACAACCCTGGCCGCGATCCCGCTTTTGGAGGATGCAGGTATTAATTTTATCGGCAATGTGGAGGGCAGGGACATTTTTTGCGGGGACGTTGATGTGGTGGTTTGCGATGGATTTGTGGGTAATATTGTTCTGAAAGCTGGAGAAGGTCTGGCGATGGCGCTTTATAAAATGATGAAAGAAGAAATTACCAAAAGCTGGCTGGCCAAAATGGGGATGCTCATGGCCGAACCGGCGTTAAAGAGTTTTAAGATGCGTATTGATTACGCGGAGTACGGCGGTGCGCCTTTACTGGGGGTTGATGGTATTTCGATTATCTGTCACGGCAGTTCAAAGTCAAAGGCCTTGAAAAACGGTATCAGGGTTGCCATACAGTCCCTGGAAAAGGGATTGGTAAAATCAATCAGGGAAAGTATTGCCGGAAGTGTTCAGAGGAAGGGAGCTGGTGTTAACCTTGCCCGGAGAGTTGATTAAAGCTGGTATTGCCGGTATCGGAGTCTATGTTCCGGAGCGGGTTCTCACCAATGCTCAACTGGAAGAAATGGTTGATACAAGTCATGAGTGGATCTCAACCCGGTGCGGGATCCACCAGAGGCATATTGCTGCACCTGAGCAGGCTACTTCGGATCTTGCCGTTCTGGCCGCTGAGCGGGCTCTGAAAAATGCCGGCCTGGCGCCGGAAGAACTGGATCTGGTTATTGTTGCCACCAATACTCAGGATATGATTTTCCCCTCCACTGCCTGCCTGGTTCAGGACAGGATTGGAGCAGCTAAAGCCGGGGCTTTTGACCTGGCTGCCGGCTGTGCCGGATTTATATACGCCCTGGCAGTGGGGAGCCAGTTCATTAGTACTGGGTCAAGCCGTTATGTACTGGTGGTAGGTGCTGAAAACCTGTCCAAATTTGTTAACTGGGAGGATCGAAAAACCTGTGTTCTCTTTGGGGATGCGGCCGGAGCGGTTGTTCTGGGCCCCGCCCGGGAAGGGAGCGGGTTTACAAGCTTCAAGCTCCGGGCCGATGGGTCCGGAAGCCAGTTGCTGAGGCTACCTGCAGGGGGTTCCCGGCTTCCTGCCAGCCTGGAAACCGTTGAAAACAAACTTCATTACATTCATATGAAGGGCCGGGAAGTATTTAAATTTGCGGTCAGGGTGTTGGTGGAAATTACTGAGGAAGTACTTTCCGCCGGGGGACTCGGCAAAAGGGACCTGGACTTTTTTATCCCCCACCAGGCCAATACCCGGATCATTGATGCAGCCGCCAAAAGGCTTGAATTGCCTCCGGAAAAAATCCTGGTCAACGTCGACCGCTACGGCAACACCTCCACTGCCTCCATTCCTCTGGCCCTGGAGGAAGCGTTGCGTGGCGGTAGAATTAGAGAGGGAGACAATATTGTGCTGGCGGGATTCGGAGCCGGGTTGACCTGGGCAGCGGCTTTGTTAAAATGGTGATACCCATCTTAAGGGGGTGAAAAGGTATTGATTCATACCGTGTTATGTGATTTACTGGGCATTAAATATCCCATTATTCAAGGGGGCATGGCCTGGGTATCCACCGCTGAGCTGGCTGCAGCTGTTTCCGAAGCGGGCGGTCTCGGCGTTATCGGATCCGGCGCCGCTCATCCCGAGTGGTTGAGGGAGCAGCTTTCCAGGGCCAGGCAGTTGACCAGCAAGCCCTTTGGGGTTAACGTGATGCTGCGTTCCCCCTATGTGGAAGAAATCATGGCCCTGCTCCAGGATGAACCTGTGGCTGTGGTTACAACCGGAGCCGGAAATCCCGGTAAATATGTGCCAGCCCTGCGCGAGGTGGGTTCGAAGGTTATTCCTGTTGTTTCCTCCGTGGCGCTGGCCAAAAGGTTAGCCCGGGCTGGCGTGGACGCGCTGATCGCAGAAGGGATGGAATCAGGCGGACATATCGGGGAGTTGACCACCATGGCCCTGGTGCCCCAGGTGGTGGACGCAGTTGATATACCGGTGATTGCAGCCGGCGGCATCTTTGACGGCCGGGGCCTGGTGGCTGCCCTTGCCCTGGGCGCAGTTGGCGTTCAGATGGGCACACGTTTCATGTGTGCCGCTGAATGTACCATTCATCCCAGGGTCAAGGAAACTGTCATTAAAGCCAAAGACCGGGATACAACCATTACGGGCGCCTCTGCCGGTCACCCGGTTCGTGCTTTGCGCAATAAACTTACCAGAAAATACGAAGAAATGGAGAAAAATGGGGCATCTATTGAAGAAATCGAACAATTAGGGGTTGGAAGCCTCAGATTGGCCATGGTTGAGGGTGATGTAGAAAACGGCACTATTATGGCCGGACAGGTTTGCGCCATGGTTAAAGAGATTCAGCCTGTAAGGGATATCATTAATGAGATTATCAGCGGTGCAGGTGAGGTAATCCGCCTATTGGGGGGGCAATTCAGCTAATTATGAGCATAGCATATGTTTTTCCCGGACAGGGTTCCCAATATAAAGGAATGGGCCAGGATTTTTTCCTGTCTTACGCTGAAGCTGCGCAAGTTTTTAATAGAGCCGATGAGGCCCTTGGTTTCAGTCTTACAGAACTTTGTTTTGAAGGCCCGGAAGAAGAATTAAATAAAACAGTCAATACTCAGCCGGCGGTTTTAACTGCCAGTATTGCCTGCCTGGAGGTGTTCAGGCAGGCCGGGGCGCCGGTTCCCTCTGCCCTGGCAGGTCACAGCCTCGGTGAATACACCGCCCTGGTGGCAGCAGGCTCCCTCTCCTTTGAGGATGCTGTTCGCCTGGTCCGGAAGAGGGGACAGTATATGCAGGAGGCGGTACCCCTGGGAACAGGTGGCATGGCAGCTGTGATGGGCCTTTCCGGAGCCGAGGTGGTGGAAGTATGCCGGCGGGCTTCGGCTGAAGGAGTGGTGGAGGCAGTTAATTTAAACTGTCCCGGTCAGGTGGTTGTAGCAGGTGATTTAGCAGGTCTTAAGGCTGCTCAAGTCCTGGCTAAAGAAGCAGGGGCGAAGCGGTTTATCCCGCTGCCTGTGAGCGCACCCTTTCATTCCAGCCTGATGGTGCCGGCCGGGGAAAGACTGGCCGGGGACCTGGCGAAGATCGTGATCAATGATCCTGAGGTTAAAGTGGTGGCCAATGTTTCGGCAGATTATGTCCGGACTGCCTCTGAAGTCAGGGAATCTCTAATTAAGCAGGTATATAGTCCGGTTCGCTGGGAAGAAAGTATCCGCCGCTTGATTTCGGATGGTATCAACACGTTCATTGAGATCGGTCCTGGCAGGGTTTTAAGCGGTTTAATTAAAAAAATAAGCCGGGAAGTTAAGGTATACAATATTGAGGACCGGGCGTCCCTGGAAAAAGTCCTTGCACTTCAGGGGGAGGTTAGCTAAAATGTTTCTTAGCGGCAGAGTTGCCATAATTACTGGAGGCTCCCGGGGGATTGGGCGGGCTATCGCCCTGACTCTCTCCCAGAAAGGCGCTGCCGTGGTTGTTAATTACGCCACCAACGCCGGTGCTGCTGCAGAAGTGGTTGACAACATCCGGAGCCGGGGTGGCAAGGCCATTGCCTGCAAGGCTGATGTTTCAGATGCCGGTGAGGCTGCCGGGCTGGTTAAGGAAGCCCAGAACCAGTTCGGGCGTGTGGATATCCTGGTCAACAACGCCGGTGTGACCCGGGATAATTTAATCCTGAGAATGAAGGATGAGGACTGGGAAACCGTGCTGGGGATCAATCTGAAAGGTGCTTTTAATTGTGCCAGGGCAGCGGCGCGGGGCATGCTCAAAAACCAGTACGGCAGAATTATAAACATCAGCTCTGTGGTTGGAATTATCGGAAATGCCGGCCAGGCTAACTACTGTGCATCCAAGGCAGGCCTGCTGGGCCTGACTAAAGCCCTGGCAAAGGAACTTGGTTCCAGAAACATCACTGTGAACGCAGTGGCGCCCGGCTTTATTACCACAGAGATGACGGCAGGCTTACCGGAAGAGCTGAAGGAAAAAATGCTGGCGCAGGTACCTTTAAGAAGATTTGGCGGCCCCGAAGAGGTTGCGGAACTGGTAGCGTTTTTAGCTTCGGACGCTGCAGCATATATTACGGGACAAACCATTGCGGTAGATGGCGGGATGACTTGCGTGTGAAAAGGATTTGCAGTAGACCGGAAGGGGGTGATTTTAGGTCATGTCAATTATTGATAAAGTGAAGTCCATTATTGTTGAGCAATTGGGGGTAGATGAAGAGGATATCAAGATGGAGTCCTCCTTTGTAGATGATCTGGGGGCCGATTCATTAGATATTGTGGAACTTGTGATGGCTTTAGAAGAAGAGTTCGACCTGGAAATACCGGATGAAGATGCGGAAAAAATCCGCACCGTAGGTGAAGCCGTCAAGTATATCCAGGAGCATCAATAGCACTTATATATAGGGTTTAAGTCCCGGGGGAAACCACGGGACTTTTTTGAAGAGGGAGGAATACGATTGCGTAAGCGGGTTGTCATTACCGGCCTAGGTGTTATTTCTCCGGTTGGAACGGGACTGGAAAAATTCTGGTCTTCCCTGACCGCCGGAATCTCGGGGATACGACCTGTAACAAGGTTTGACACTACTGATTTTAAGACGAAGATTGCAGGGGAAGTTATTGATTTTGAGCCGTCCAGTTATATTGACAAAAAAGAGAGTCGCCGCATGGATCGCTTCACCCAGTTCGCGCTGGCTGCTGCCGGGATGGCCATAGAGGACGCGGCGCTGGATCTGGAATCCGCAGACAGGGACAGGATTGGTGTTATTCTCGGTTCGGGCATCGGCGGTATCGAAACCCTCGAAGATCAGGCCGCAGTCCTGGCCAGCAAGGGTCCTGGCCGGGTCAGCCCTTTTTTCGTACCCATGATGATAGCCAATATGGGGGCGGGGCAGATAGCCATCAATTACCGCCTGCGGGGGCCGAATATTACCAGTGTATCGGCCTGTGCCTCCAGCAGCAACGCCATTGGTGACGCCTTTAAGATGCTCCAGTGGGGACATGCCGATGTTATGATTACCGGTGGTACGGAAGCACCGATCACTCCTCTGGCTGTGGCCGGGTTCTGTTCCATGAAGGCCATGTCCACCCGTAACGAAGAACCAGAAAGGGCCAGCAGGCCTTTTGACATCAGCCGGGACGGTTTTGTAGTGGCTGAAGGGGCTGCGATCATGGTGCTGGAGACTCTTGAGCATGCCCAGGCCAGGGGAGCCAGAATCTACGCCGAGTTAGCAGGTTACGGCAGTACCTGTGACGCCTATCATATTACTGCACCCGACCCGGAAGGCGGCGGTGCGGCAAATTCCATGCGGGCAGCTCTTGCAGACGCAGGTATCGAACCCGAAGCTGTGGACTATATCAACGCCCACGCCACATCCACACCCCTGGGAGATGCTGTGGAGGTCAAGGCTATTAAGTCTGTTTTTGGAAAACATGCCTACAAGCTTGCCGTTAGTTCAACCAAATCCATGACCGGTCACTTGTTGGGAGCGGCCGGGGGGTTGGAGGCTACAGCCACTGTCCTGGCCATTTATAATGGAATTATTCCTCCCACAATAAATCTGGAAAACCCCGATCCTGAATGCGATTTGGATTTTGTGCCCAACACTGCCCGAAAGGCTGAAATAAAGGTAGCCATTTCCAATTCATTTGGCTTTGGCGGGCATAACGTCACCCTTGTCATTAAAAGTTTCTAAAGGGTTAAAATAGCATTTGGGTAACGTTTGTTCAGCGAAGGGCTGCTTAGCGGAATTATATGATCAGGTGATATCTATTGGCAAAGAGAAAGGAATATCTGGACCTCTTAAAAAAAAAGCTAAAATTTGACTGGTCTGACGAGGGACTTCTGGAACAGGCCTTGACCCATAGTTCATTCACATACGAAAGCCGCCAGAACGGCTTGGAAAACAATCAACGCCTTGAATTCCTGGGCGATGCAGTTTTGGAACTGGTGATCAGTGATTACCTGTACCGAAATCATCCCGGCTTTGATGAAGGAAGTCTAACCAAACTTAGAGCCTCCGTGGTATGTGAGGCCTCTCTGGCCAGGGCAGCCAGGGCACTGGGGCTTGGTCCATGCCTGCTGATGGGTAAGGGTGAGGAACGTTCCGGGGGTAGGGAACGTCCCTCCATTCTCGCCGATGCCTTTGAAGCCCTGCTGGGAGCGGTTTACCTGGACCAGGGGCTGGACAAGGCCGCTGAGCTGGCTATTCAATTCCTATCTCCCGTGCTCAAGGATGTCCTGGAAGGGCGCCTGGAGCGTGACTATAAAACAGAGTTGCAGGAATATGTCCAACAGCGTCATGGTGAGCAGGTCCAGTATGTTATCCTGAAAGAAGAAGGACCTGACCACCATAAGATTTTTACGGCGGGTGTACTTTACAAAGGCAAGCTGGCGGGCAGCGGTACAGGGCGCTCCAAGAAGGACGCTGAACAGCAGGCCGCCAAATCTGCCTTGTTAAAGCAGAGTATACAGAAGGGAAACCTTTAGAACCGTACCCGGGATCATCATTAAACATGTGCTGGAGGTTGCATTAAACCCATGGGTTTTTTTAATCGTTTAAAGGAAAGCCTGGCAAAAACCCGGCAGGGTTTTGTTGAGAAGATTGATTCCCTGATTCACCGGCGCAAAGAAATTGACGAGGAAGTCTATGAAGAACTTGAGGAAATTTTAGTCCAGGCCGATGTAGGAGTTGCCACGGCTATGGAACTGGTGGAAAAAGTCCGGAGCATTGTCAAGGAGAGACGGATAGAGGATGCCGCCGAAATAAAACCCGTGCTCAAAGAACAGATCAGGGAGTTGCTGGGCACGGGTACCACGCTCATTAATACTTACTGGCAGTCCCCGACGGTTATTTTAGTGGTGGGCGTAAATGGAGTTGGCAAAACAACCACCATCGGTAAAATGGCCTATCTGTACAAAATGGAGGGGAAAAAGGTAGTATTAGGGGCTGCGGATACATTCCGGGCGGCAGCAATAGACCAGCTGGAAGTCTGGGCGGAACGGGTGAATGTGGACTTGATCAAGCACCGGGAAGGTTCCGACCCTGCCGCAGTTGCTTATGATTCCCTTCAGGCGGCAAAGGCGAGGGGGGCGGACGTCCTGATTATCGATACCGCAGGCCGGCTGCATACAAAAAGCAACCTTATGGAAGAGCTGAAAAAAATCAGCCGGGTTCTGGACCGGGCCATGCCCGGAGCACCCCACGAGGTTCTTCTGGTTCTGGACGCAACAACCGGCCAGAATGCGGTCAATCAGGCCAAACTCTTTGGTGAAGCTGTGGGTGTAACCGGTATAGTTCTGACAAAACTCGACGGCAGCGCCAAAGGAGGGGTTGTGCTGGGGGTTAAACATGCCCTGAATATACCGGTCAAGCTAATCGGTATCGGAGAGGGTATAGACGACCTGAGGCCCTTTAACGCTGAGGAATTTGTGGAAGCTCTGTTTTCATAATAGATAAAAATATTATTTGGAGTAAAACTCATGTGGCCGAAGGGCCTTTTTATTTTGCATAAGAATTGGGCTATTGTAAATAATAGTAATCCTGTAGGTATTTTTACTGCGGGAGAAATCTCTGATGACTAAAAAAACAGCTATGTTTCCCCTTTTTCAGTTGGAGCCGGCCTGCATTACCATGTTTCAGGGGGCCATCCTGTATTTTACTTTCATTATTTCCACAGTGGATATTTTTGTTCCTTCCATTACTGCGGCTGTAGCCGGGCGGGACAGCTGGATTTCGGCAATTGTTTCTGTCATCCTGGCCGTCCCGGTGGCTTTCACCATTATTGCCCTTGCCCTGCGTTTTCCCAGGCGGAGTTTCATTGAGTACTCTCAAATGGTGCTCGGTGCCTGGGGTGGCCGGCTGGTGGGCCTACTCTACCTCTTCTTAATCCTGGTTATCGGGGCCACCACTGCCCGTGAGTTTGAGGAAATCATGGGTATTGCCTTTTTTACGCACACACCGCCAGTTGTCTTTGGAATTGTCGTTGTCGGCCTGTCCGCTTATCTTGTCAGGAGCGGCCTGGAAGTAATCTGCCGGGTGAACGGGATCCTGCTGCCGGTGGGGCTGTTTTTATTATTATTCGTCGCAGGGGCTGTGCTTCCCGAGGTAGATATGAAACACTATTTACCATTTTTAGAACATGGTTACGGCTCGCCTGCCAGGGGCGCCATAATCCTCATGGCTTATTTGCTGGAAGGGTTCATTCTGATCTATATCTTGCCCCTGATCCGGCAGCCGCACAAGGTCTTCAAGGCCTTTACATTCACTCTGCCCCTTCTGGGGCTAGCGTTGCTTACGGGTACTGTTTCCATTCCGGTATTCGGTTTGGAGGCCACTTCCAGGCTTTTGATGCCGGCTATCGAACTGGCCAGGGAGATCCAAATACCCGGCCTGCCCAGATCTGATATTCTAATTATGCTGGGGTGGTATGCCGGGATACTGGTCAGGATTGCCGTTGCTCACTACCTGCTGACCCTGCTTACCGCCCAGTGGGCCGGTTTAAGGAGTTATAAACCTCTGATTTTACCCTTTGGCGTTATTATCGTGGCCTTATCGCGACTCATGTTTAGCAACATCGGCGAGGTAACCAAGTTTATCGGTAATTCCTTCGTCTATACTTTATTATGCTTTGAATTTGTCATACCCTTATTTTTACTGGTTATTTCCTGGTTGAGGGGGATTGAAGAGAAGGGCACCGCTTGAAACGTTTCTCTAAAAGAGGGCAGAGCATCCCGACGATATTAAGATTGGTGTTGTAGATGACCTGTTTAATACCTGGCAGCGTTATGGTGCCCACCAGGCGGTCGATATCCACATTGTCAAGTGTATTGAAAGCCTTTCTAAAAACCATCATGCGGCGGGCCCTATTGCTCAGGGACATGGTCATTCTTTCGTAATTCAATCCTTCTGCTATGGCCCGTCCGGCCAGGGCGCCGCTGGCCAGCGCGACAAAAAGGCCCAGTCCGAGAAAGCTGTCGGTCAAACCCCCGCTGGTGCCGGTCAGCAGGATATTATCCACCTGCCGGCGGGAGGTCAGGCCGGTGGATTGATAGATCTCAAAGGTTTCAAAAAGTTCAAATTTAAAATTTTCCATTGCCATAAATCTATTCCACAATTCATTTACCCGGCTGCGTTCAACTTCTGGTACAATCAGCATCAGTGCTGCCCTGTTCCGGTTGAAGGGCGACAGGCAGGCAAAACCATGCCCTGCATAGTCAGTGTTGAAATAAATTGACGAGCTGTCAGGGGCGAACCGGCCAAGCACAATGGCTCCTTTGACCCAGGCGTCATAGGATGATTCCAGGACATGCAGGTCTTTGGCGACCTGGTGGTTCCCCTCTGCAACGACAACAAAATCGTACTCCCCGGCCAGGGCCCGGTAATCGGCTTCTATGTCAAACTTGATCCTGGAGCGCAATTTGCGGGACAGCTGCACCTCAATGGATTCTTCACTTTGACCCCGTTCCACCAGGAAGCCGAGGTTTCCCCTGACCGCGGCGGCGCGGCGGGATGTATACATGACTACCCTGCGGAGGGGTGAAAGCGGCTTGAATTCAAGGTTGTGGTTTTCCATAAGGTAACGGAGCTGATTCCTAAGAGGACGTTCAAAGAGCTGGAGCAGCACTTCTACCCTGGGGATAGGATGTCCCACCCGGCTACTTCGTTCAAAGATGTCGGGATAAATCCCCCTCCGCTCCAGTTCCAGCGCACAGGCCAGACCGCTGGGACCAGCGCCCACAATAGCCACCCGCAAAGCCAACCCCTCCTTTTATACTCAATCATTTTTTATATTTTTCACCGCCAGGGGAAACATTAATTCGTGATGGATGGTCCATTTCTCAACTGGTGCTTGGAGACCGGTTTTACTAGAAAGGTTTGGGAGGAAATATTTTAATGTATAAATACGCCTGGTTGATCAGTGCAATCGTCGGCTGGATCGTCTTTTTCCTGCTGGTGGACAGGTTCAGACTCAAACATACAGTCTGGTGCGGTTTTATTATTTGTGCTGTTCAATTGCTGGTGGACGCCGGCGCCATGCAATTAAACCTGTACCGCGTCCACAGTTTTTTTCATATTTTTGGTTCATCAGTTTTCTTTACCTTCGGGCTGGTTTTTACTATGGGCATCCTATTTGCCCAGTATTTACCAAAAAGCCCTTTATTGCAGGGCATCAATATCATGGTTATTACGGCTCTGTTCTCTATAGAGGAGCTTTTGTTTATGAAAACAGGAGCCCTGGAATACATCAACTGGAATCCCCAGTTTAGTATTTTTATAGACATCTTGGTTTTGACCAGCTACACCTGGCTGGTGAGTTCCCTGGGTCTGAACCGAAAGCTGGAACATTGAAACGGAGGTCAAGATGCCTTGAGCCTGTTAACCTTTACACTGTTCACAATCCTGACAGGGGTGCTCGTTTATATCTGGTTCAAAATTCTGTCCAGATTTGGCTAGGTCATTCCCGCCATTTGGATTTACTACCGGAAAACTGCGGCAGGTTCATCCTGCCTGACTAATCAAGGCAGCTCTCTGGAGATTCTCCTGTGCTTCTTAATTGTCGGGGCCTGTTTTGAGGATTTCACATAGGGTTTGAAAGGAGTAAAGACCTTGCGAGTCGCCATTATCGGAGCGGGGATTTCCGGCCTGGCTTGCGCTCATGAATTGGAACGGCATGGTATTATGCCGGATATTTTTGAACAGCAGCGCCGGGTAGGGGATCCCTTTAATCATGTGGCCGTAGTCCTGCAGATCCTGCACAGGCCTGTCAAAGACCAGCTTAAGGATCTTAGGGAAAACTACCATATTTCATTAAGGCCGGCCAGTGTTTTAAAAAAAATAACCATGCACACGCCTAAAGTTACAGGCAGCGTTTATGGAAATCTGGGCTACCTTTTGCTTAGAGGCCAGTCTGAGAATGCTGTTACAAGCCAGTTGCTGAAACAGGTAAAATCCCCCGTATACTATAATACCCGGGGTGATTATGAAAAGCTGGCCCGGGAGTATGATTATGTGGTTGTCGCCACCGGGGGCAGTGAGATCACATCAATACTGGGCTGCTGGGAAGATGTCAGCTTAAACTGGGTCATGGGCTCGACGGTGCTTGGTTCCTTTGATCCCAATGCGATGATGATGTGGCTTAATACGGAATACGCCGGGAACAGCTATGCCTATCTGACACCCTTCAACAGGAAAAGCGCCTCTCTGGTTTTGGTCGCTTCCAACGCCAACAGAGAAGAAATCGGGTATTACTGGAAAAAATTCTGGGAAGTCGAAGGGTTTGATTACAAGGTCGTTTCCCTCTGGGATTTGGAGCATAATTCCGGTTTTGTTTACCCGCACCAGGTGGGGAATATTCTTTTTGTGGGCAATTCAGGCGGATTTCTGGAATCCTTTTTGGGATTCGCCCTTTACAGCGGAATCGTCAGTGGTGTTTTGGCCGCCCGCTCCATCGCCAGGGGGTGGGACTATGAGAGCTGTCTTGGGCAACTGGTTGCCAACAGCAAGTATTCTATTACATTAAGAAGGCTCCTTAACCGTATGACCAATAAAGACTTTGATCACCTGGTGGCTTTATTAACTACCCCCGGGATCAAGCAGCTTGTTTATAACACCAATCTGGATTTTATAAAAACTTCGGCAGTTGTTCTGGATTTCGTTGAGCGGGTCAAAACCCTGTGGCCCGGGAAAACTGTAACAGGCCGGGAGAAGTGGAAAAGGGAGATCTGAAGAAGGGAAGCTGCGGATCATACTTTCAATTTGGAGGAAATGACGTTGATTGGAAAGGGTTTGGCTTCTATAGCGGTGATTTCCCTTTGAAGTGCTATGATATGGTCCATTTCCTCATCTCTCAGGCGGGTAAAAAATTCCCTGGCCACCGGGTTGGTTATTCTAACCGAAAGGCGGTTATAAAAGCTCTGGCTGGCAATTTTGTCCTCGAGGGCAAGGTAAAGATAATTCAGGGCGTCCATAAACTGACCTCCATTTGTTTTCCCGGGTTTCCTATGTTTCTCTGGTTCATTTGATGTTGAATTGTTTCATCAGGTTATTCAGCTGTTTCAAACGCTCAGCTGAGGTAGCGGCAAATTCTCCGAAAAGTTGCTTGAGCCGCCTGTCCCGGAGGTTATTGGCAAGGTGGAGGTAGCGCGCCAGGCGCTGATCCTCCCGCAGCAGGGCCTCCTTAAGAGCGTAGCTGAGCAGGTCTCCCTGGGACAGTTTGAGTTTGTAGGACACAAAACCACTCTCCTGGTTATTTGTCATTATTTTTCCCAACCTCCCAGAGAAAATTAATAGGTACAGAAAAACCCCCGCCCTCTAAGGGCATTTTTTCTTCAACTGGTTTACAGGGGATAAGAAGTAACAGGTTGAGCCTGGCCGCTCAGAGAAGGGGGGCCGGTTCGGTGTAGCCAGGGCCATCTGAAAATACCACGGTTTGCGGACCAGGAGTTTTTTTCTCTTCCCTGCTGACCCTGCGAGGTGGGGGAGGAGCCCGCAGCCTGCGCAGGATAGGTGGTGGCGGGAGATGATGAGATGCCCGGATCCGCTTTTTTCACTGGCCAGAGATTAAAGTTATGACTATACGTTGCTTAAGGGTTAAGTAACCTTCTACGGGAAAAACTATAAAAAACCTTTAAGGTTTAAATTTTAACAGGCAACAATAAGCGAGGGGAGGTGCGGGCTTTGCCTGTCTGTCCGCTTTGCAACGGGCTGGCCTCAGTTCAAAGAATTTGTCCCCGATGCGGCAGGACGATGGTTGACACGGGTTTGCTCCAGGATTATTACGATAATTATAGTGCCTACCTGGAACAGAATATCTATGAGGACGGTTACCGGTGTTATGACCACGCTACTTGCGTTCACCTTTTTGCCTGCCCCTGCTGTCATTACGATATCAATGTTTCCTTTAAGAAGCTGAATGGCGAGTTTCTCCTGAATAATTCTCCAGAATAATAGGTAATTCTAGGTTTTTTCTAAGAGGAATGAATGTTGGGAGAAGCGAATACATGGAAGGATCCAAAATAAGCAAAAAAAAGAAACAAGGGGATGAACCAATGGCTTTGGATGTTAGAATTGCCGTAATCGCTGGAACCGGGGTCTATGAACCTGATATCATGACAAATGTCCGTGATGAAACAGTAAGCACACCCTATGGTGATGTTCAACTCTGTGTCGGCAACTACCGGGGAAAAGCCCTGGCCTTTATGAACCGTCACCGGGAAGATCATTCCGTTCCGCCGCACCTGGTCAACTACCGTGCCAATATTGCGGCATTAAAGAAGCTTGGGGTTAAGAATGTAATTGCCACGGCAGCCGTAGGTTCTTTAAACCCGGACATGCAGCCAGGTCAGTTTATTTTTGTTGATCAATTTCTGGATTTCACCAAAGCCCGCCCGCAGACATTCTTTGAGGGCGGTGCCAGCGGTGTACTCCACCTGGACATGACTGAGCCTTACTGCCCGGGGCTGCGGAAGATTCTCCTGCAGGCCGCAAAAAGCCTGGGCTTCACTGCACATCCCGCTGGAACATATGTCTGCACTGAGGGGCCGCGTTTTGAAACGCCTGCTGAAATTAAAATGTACCGCATGCTGGGCGGCGATCTTGTGGGCATGACCAGTGTGCCGGAGGTCACGCTGGCCCGGGAAGCCGAGATGTGCTACGCCACCATTGCCATGGTTACAAACTACGCAGCGGGTATTTCGCCCACCAGGCTTACCCACCAGGAAGTGGTGGACATGATGCTGCAAAATGGTGAGAACATCCGCAAGCTGATTATGCAGGCGGTGGCCTTGATCGATGCGGATCGCACCTGCCGGTGTCAACGGGCTCTGGACCAGACATCTCCGGAATAACTTTTATAAGAGCTTTAAAAAAACTGTTGTTCCGGGGAGGTGTTTTTTATGGAGACCATGCGCTGGACCGATGAGGGCATCCTTGAACTCCTGGACCAGACCAGGCTTCCCTCCCAGGTTGTTTACATAAAGTGTGCCAACCACAGGGAAGTAGCTGCTGCGATCAAGCGTCTGGCTGTGCGGGGTGCCCCCGCCATAGGGGCGGCGGCGGCCTTTGGACTGGTTTTGGCGGGACGGAGTCTGAAGTCCCTGTCCGGAGACGAGTTTATCGCCGGGATCCGGGCGGCGGCCGCTGAACTTGCCGCTACCAGGCCCACTGCGGTGAATCTATACTGGGCCCTGGAGCGCGTGACCCGGCGACTGGAAACGGCTGCATCCCGGACACCGGATGAGCTCTACGCCCTCCTGCTGGATGAAGCCCTGGCCCTGTACGCTGAGGACGTAGCCAGCAACCGGAAGATGGGATTGTACGGGCAGGAATTGGTTCCGGCTGGTGCACGAATTTTGACCCACTGCAATGCCGGAGCCCTGGCCACGGCCGGCTACGGAACCGCCCTGGGCGTAATCCGGGCGGCCCGGGAGGCAGGCAAGGAGATCAGTGTTTATGCCAGCGAGACCCGGCCTCTTTTACAGGGAGCCAGGCTCACGGCCTGGGAAATGCTCCAGGAAAACATCCCTGTCACCCTGATTACAGATAACATGGCGGGCTACTTGATGGCCAGGGGCAAAGTGGACCTGGTTCTCGTGGGCGCCGACCGCATCGCCGCCAACGGCGACGTGGCCAACAAGATCGGGACATACGGCCTGGCCGTACTGGCACGGGAGCACAAACTCCCCTTTTACGTGGCGGCGCCGGTTTCCACAATAGACTTGAACCTGGCTTCGGGAGAGGAGATTCCCGTGGAAGAGCGCGAGCCAGAGGAGGTAACCCACCTGGCCGGCCTGCCCCTGGCACCTGCCGGGGTCAGTGTCTGGAACCCTGCCTTTGACATTACACCCCACCGCCTGGTGACCGCCATCATTACAGATAGGGGAATTGTGCACCCGCCCTACGTGGAAACGCTGCAGGAATTATTTCGAAACAAAGAAAACATAAATGACCGGGAGGCCTGAATTTCTTGAAAGACTACATTGTAAGGGATCTCAGCCTGGCCCCCGCGGGCAGGCTGAAAATTGACTGGGTCAAAGAACACATGCCGGTGCTCAATGCCATCCGGGAAGAATTTGAACGGGACCAGCCCTTTGCTGGCGTCCGGGTGGCCCTGTCCATCCACCTGGAGGCCAAAACGGCCTATCTGGCCGAGGTTATCCGGGCGGGCGGGGCTCAGGTTGCCGTCACCGGCTCCAACCCCCTCTCCACCCAGGACGACGTGGCGGCGGCCCTGGCTGCCTCCGGCATCAACGTCTACGCCTGGTACAACCCCACGGAACAGGAGTACCGGGACCACCTTCTCCATGTCTTGGATACCGGGCCCCGGGTGGTTATCGACGACGGCGGGGACCTGGTGGAACTCCTGCATACGGTCAGGAGGGAGCAGGCGGCAAACGTGGCCGGCGGTTGTGAAGAGACCACCACCGGAGTGCGGCGGCTGAAGGCCCTGGAGCGGGAGAAAAAGCTGCTTTTTCCTATGCTGGCGGTGAACGATGCCTTTTGCAAATACCTCTTTGACAACCGGTACGGTACCGGGGAATCGGTCTGGTCCGGGATCATGCGCACCACCAACCTGGTGGTGGCCGGCAAAACCGTGGTTGTTCTGGGTTACGGCTGGTGCGGCAAGGGCGTGGCCATGCGGGCCAAGGGCCTTGGGGCCAGGGTCATCGTTTGCGAAATCGATCCCGTCAAAGCCATCGAGGCCTGTATGGACGGCTACCAGGTGATGAACAGCGAACAGGCTGCTGCCCTCGGCGACATTTTTATTACCGTCACAGGCTGCCGGGACGTTTTGCGCCGGTGCCATTTTGAGAGAATGAAGAATGGCGCTATCCTGGCCAATGCCGGCCACTTTGACGTGGAGATCAACCTGCACGACCTCGGGGAACTGGCCCTGGAGTGCCGGACAGCGCGCCAAAATATCGAACAGTTTACCCTGGCCGGCGGCCGGAATATTTACCTCCTGGGCGGCGGACGCCTGGTCAACCTGGCTGCCGGGGACGGCCACCCCACGGAAATTATGGATATGTCCTTTGCCATCCAGGCCCTTTCGGCCAGGTATGTCCTGGAGAATGCGGGGAAACTGGACAAGCGGCTGTACCGGGTTCCGGAAGAAATCGACCGCCGGGTTGCCTGGCTGAAGCTAAAATCCCTCGGTATAACCATTGACAGCCTGACCGAGGAGCAGGAGGCTTATTTGAACACGTGGCAGGAGTAAAATCTTTGAGAGGAGATAAGCGGGTGTAAAATTTTTGAGAGGAGATAAGATAGATGGCTAATTTATTGATCCGGGGAGCTACCGTGCTCACCATGGAGGACCAGGACGGGATTTACCCGGAGGGTGAAATTGCCCTTGCCGGGGATACCATCGTTGCGGCGGGCCAGCAGGGTTGTGTACCGGAAAACTTTCAGGCGGACCGCGTTATAGATGCCTGGGGGATGGTGGCCCTGCCCGGTTTCGTTAACTGCCACACCCACGCGGCCATGACCCTTTTGCGCGGCTATGCCGACGATATGCCTCTGATGAAGTGGCTTACAGAAAAAATCTGGCCCCTGGAGGAAAAACTGCAAAGGGAAGATTTTTACTGGGGCACCAGCCTGTGTTGTCTGGAAATGATCAAATCAGGCACAACCACTTTTGCCGATATGTATTTTGAAATGGGCCAGGTTGCCCTGGCTGTGGAGCAAAGCGGTATGAGGGCCTGCCTCTCCCGGGGCATGATCGGCCTTGGGCCCAACGCCCGGATAGCCATTGAAGAGAGTGTTAATTTTGTCCGGGAATGGAACGGGCGAGCCTGTGGCAGGATTAAAACCATGCTCGGTCCCCACGCACCCTACACCTGCCCTCCGGAATACCTGGAAGAGGTCATCGGCCTGGCCAGACAGTACGGGGTCGGGCTCCATATCCATGTAGCCGAAACCAGGGATGAGATCCGGCAGATCAAAGAAAGCTACGGCACAACCCCTGTCCGGCACCTCGACAACATCGGTCTTTTTGAGCTGCCGGTGCTTGCCGCCCACTGCGTGCACCTGGACCAGGAAGAAATTGAAATCATGGCAGCTAAGAAGGTCGGGGTTGCACACTGTCCGGAAAGCAACATGAAACTGGCCAGCGGGATTGCTCCAGTGACCCGCATGCTTGCTGCCGGGGTGAAGGTGGGCCTGGGCACCGACGGAGCAGCCAGCAACAATAATCTTGATATGCTGGAGGAGATGCGCAGCGCTTCCCTGCTCCAGAAGGTGGCAAACGAAGACCCGGTGGCCCTGCCTGCCTTTAAGGCGCTGAGAATGGCCACCCGGTCCGGGGCAGAGGTTTTGGGCCTGCCCGATGTGGGGCTTTTAAAGCCCGGGATGAAGGCCGACCTGATCCTTGTTGACTTTCGCCGCCCGCATCTCTGTCCCCGGCACGACATTTTTGCGCATATGGTTTATGCAGCCCATTCCGCTGATGTAGACACGGTAATCATTAACGGGAAAGTGGTTATGGAAGGCAGAAGGGTACTGACTATGGATGAGGAAGAGGTCATGCGCAAAGCCCAGGAACATGCCTTCCGCCTGGTAGGTAAAATTTAACGGCAGAACAGGTTCAAGAATGAGCATAAAGCCGGCAGGCGGTCCGGAACACGGAGCGACCTGCCGGCCTGTTTTTGACAGGTAAACTGGGGGGCTCATACCCTCACCAGCCCGGAGCAATCCGGGGGTACGATATCTTTATGGTGCCTGATATCTTTATTGTGCCTGACACCAACTTATCAACTTATTACGGTTGGCGAAGGGGGTTCGTGTACGCTGGTGCTGCGAGCACCCAGGATTTATCATGGTGTCTGACACCAACTTATCAACTTATTGCGGCTGGCGTAGCTTATGGTGCCTGACACCAACTTATCAACTTATGGTATGGTAGCCTGATATCCTAGCCCACGGTTCTCTGAGGCGGCACCAGCAGAAGGATGACTTGCAGCAAGAATTCCCCGGGTACCTGACACCAACTTATCATATCATGGTGCCTGGCACCAACTTGTCAACTTATTACTGCTGGCGAGGGGGGGTCATCTTGCGCTTATGCTGCGAGCCCCAAGGGTAGACAGACCCCAGCGGCCAGGTATATTACAGATTACATTTCCCGGCAGGTAAGCACGCAGGGTAGACTGGAGTGTCTTCCTTACCAGTCAGGGAGCAATCCGTGGGTATAACTGGTGCTGCCGGCGCTGTCCGGGGGTTTGCTGTAACCGGAAAATTATTGTTTTTTAAGCAGTGACTTAATTACTGTTTTGGCCCCGGAAGCGGCCATGCCCATGAAGCCTTTATGGCTGGAAAGGATACTGTCCAGGGCTTCCAGGAGGGTGTCCACCGCTTCCCGGGTGACATTCAGAGGGGGTTCCAGCCGGATTACATTGGGGTTGTTCAGGGTGTAGGCGGTAATAATCCGGTGCTTGTTCAGCAGTTCGCCGGCCACCAGGCTTCCCAGGTATTCTTCGGAGAGCCTGGTAGCAAGGCCGAAGGTAGCTTTGGCGGCCAGACCGCCGGGTTGGTTAAACTCGATCCCCACCATCAGACCCCGCCCCCGCACGTCTTTTAACAGGGGGTGTTTTTCTTTTAGCTTATTGAGCCCCGCCAGCAGGTAGTCACCCTTTGCCCGCGCCTGCTCCGGCAGGTTCTCTTCGTAAATTACATCCAGTGCCGCAATGGCTGCTGCCGCCGCCCAGGTATTGCCGCCGAATGTGGTGGTGTGCAGGAGTGCTTTATCCATGCTCCCGTAAGCCCTTTTCCAGATCTCGTCAGTGGTGATATAAGCCCCAATGGGCATAATCCCGCCGCCCAGGGACTTGGCCAGGCACAGGATGTCCGGTGTAATACCGTCATGCTGGCAGGCAAACATTTTCCCGGTCCGTCCAAAACCGGTTTGAATCTCATCAAAGATCAGCAGCGTGCCGTGCCGGGAGCAAATCTGCCTGGCGCCGGAAAGGTAGCCTTCGGGCGGCAGAATAATTCCACCCTCGCCCTGAACTGGTTCCACGATGAAGGCGGCACAGGTTTTCTCCCTGAGTACTGCTTCCAGGGCCTCCAGGCTGCCGTAGGGAACCGCACGGCAGTCCGGGATCAGGGGTGCAAAGGTCTTCTGGTATTTTTCCCGCCCGGTAACGGATAGGGCTCCCAGAGTTTTACCGTGGAAGGAATTCTGGCAGTAAACAAAACCTGTGCGCCCGGTGGCGGCCCGGGCCAGTTTCAGCGCTCCTTCCACAGCTTCGGCTCCACTGTTGCAGAAAAAGGAACGTCGCAGTTCACCGGGGGTAACGAGAGCCAGGTTTTTGGCCAGCGCTCCGGCAATTGTGTTCAGGGAGGCCTGGAGCAGGTTCGGCAGTTCCCTGACCCGGTCCAGGGCCGCCAGGACTTTCGGGTGGTTGTGCCCCAGGTTCAAGGCCCCGTAGGCGCCCAGGAAGTCGAGATAGCGGTTGCCCTGGCTGTCCCAGACATGAATGCCCTCTGCTTTAACAAACTGCTTGTCAAAATTCAAGAGACCCAGCATCATGGCCAGGCTTGCATTCAGGTAGGACTTATGGTTTTCCACAACCTTTTCCCGGTTCTGCTTCAGGGCATCTTCCAGGGACATCCAGCCGGCCGGTTTGCGGGCTTGCTGAAGGGGGTTATTTATCGCACTCAACTATGTTCATCTCCTGTGTGCTCAAATATGTGTACAGTTTTATTTTACTATTTTCTCCGGATGGCTGAAATAACCTCCGTAAAACTTGAAAAAAAAAGGTTAGTGTAAAGTTATTGTAGGAGTTTTACAGACAAAAAGAGAAGATATCACCGTCCTG
>LFRM01200333.1_pt1 | contig 68520 bp, 61 predicted proteins | sample 618341 | NCBI WGS metagenome assembly LFRM01 (sample SAMN03654438, study PRJNA283298) | anaerobic digester metagenome | isolation source: pool of bioreactors CSTR01a, CSTR02a, and CSTR03a thermophilic anaerobic... | place: Denmark: Kgs. Lyngby | collected 2014-05-21 | reverse complement strand
ATCTAAAGGCACAGATTGTCAGCTAAGTTCTTTCGTCGCCTCCAAAAACGTTACGCCAAGGCCAGGTCCCGTAACCTGACCGGGACAAATAATCAATCTCTGCTTTTAGAATAAAAATCATATACAGAAGTAATTACAAGGTCAGCAGTTACTTCGATCGCAAGGCATCCTGCACCGGGAAGAATATAATTATGAAATTCATCACCTTTTTTGAATAATTTACTGGTCCAGTAAAGAACAGGACCTCCATGACCGACAATCGCCAGAGGAAAATAGCCGGCTTCTTCACAGATCAATTTTCTTATCCGCTCCAGGACAGAGTCAAGTCGTTTCGCATAGTCTTCATATGTCTCCCCTTCAGGTGGTGTGACCCGTCCCCCAGTATCTATAAAACGACGATATGGTTTGATGTCCTTGAGATCTTCCCAGCTATGTCCGTCCCAGATGCCGAAATCTCGTTCCTTTATATCATCTAAAATAAGAGCATCTATGTGGGGAAAGTATAAACTTGCAGTCTCAAGAGCCCTGCGCATGGGAGAAACCCAGAGGCTGTTTATGTCGGGAACCTCTCCTTTGCGGACTCTTTCTGTAATTAATTGTTTGCTGTCTTCTGTTATGCCGGGGTCGCAGCGGCTACCAATATACTTTCGCTCCAGATTAGCCTGGGTTAGTCCATGGCGGATGAAATAAACAAGACCTTTACCATCAGAATTACTCTCTTTTTCATGCTTCATTTGCTAACCTCAATCTAATCACCGCTGATAAGGGACTGGAGCTGAAAACTCACTTGTTATGTTAGCATTATAGCTAGACGGCTACAGTTTTTCGCCAATTATTCAAGCCGCAGGGAGGGAAACATGAACAATGCCATTTTTAAAGTGCCGGAAGCCCGTAATGAAAAAATTCTAAGCTATGAACCTGGCAGCAAAGCCAGAGAAACTCTTAAGCTTGAACTGGATCGCCAGAGCAAGATGACTATAGACATTCCGCTAGTTATTGGCGGAAAGGAAATCTTCACCGCTGATACGGATACCATTGTGATGCCACATCAGCATCAACATGTCCTGGCTACTGCACATCTGGCAGGCCAGGCCGAAATGAAAGAAGCGATCCAAACGGCCATGGAGAGTAAGGCCGCTTGGGCAGCGATGCCTTTCGAGCACAGGGCTGCAATTTTTCTTAAAGCAGCAGACCTGCTGGCCGGCCCCTGGCGCGACCGCGTAAATGCAGCCACCATGCTGGGCCAGAGCAAAACCGTAATGCAGGCAGAAATCGACGCTGCCTGTGAGCTCTGTGATTTCCTTCGTTATGGCGTTTCCTGTGCTGAAGAGATATACAAACAGCAGCCCATGAGCATTCCCGGAGTATGGAACCGCCAGGAATATCGGCCTCTGGACGGCTTTGTCATGGCGATATCTCCTTTTAATTTCACCTCTATCGGCGGGAATCTGGCTATAGCCCCCGCTTTGATGGGCAATACGGTGATCTGGAAACCTGCACGTACTGCAAGCCTGTCAAATTATTATGTCTACCGGATTCTTCTGGAAGCAGGTTTGCCACCGGGAGTTATCTCTTTTCTGCCTTCCCGCGGTAAAGATGTTGAAGAGTATATACTCAAAGATCCCAATCTGGCCGGTTTCCACTTCACCGGTTCAACAGCAGTATTTCAGAGTGTTTTCAAACTTGTCGGTGAAAACATCGGCAACTACAATCAGTACCCGCGTCTGGTCGGAGAAACCGGTGGCAAAGATTATATCTTCGCGCATCCTACCGCTGATAGCGACAGTTTGCTGGCGGCACTGGTAAGAGGCGCTTTTGAATACCAGGGCCAGAAATGCTCAGCCGCTTCCCGCGCCTATATACCAAAAAGTATCTGGCCCGATCTTAAAGATAAACTTATGCAAAAGATCAAGGAACTAAAGATGGGTGATGTCAGGGATTTCTCAAATTTCCTCTCAGCTGTAATTGACCGCAAAGCCTTTACAAAAATCACAACAGCAATTGATAATGCGAGAGTCTCGGATGACGCTGAACTTCTGACCGGCAGCTACGACGACAGTGTTGGTTATTTTATCTCCCCTAGCGTGATTTTGGCCAAAAAACCGGATTATGTAACCATGCAGGAAGAGCTCTTCGGGCCGGTTTTAACTATTTATGTCTATGAGGATGAAAAACTGGAAGAAACCCTGTCCCTGTGCGACAAAACTTCACCCTATGCGCTGACCGGTGCTATTTTCGCTCAGGACAGAGCAGCCCTGGTCGAAATGGAAAAAGCCCTGCTTCATTCCGCCGGCAATTTTTACATAAATGATAAACCCACCGGAGCAGTCGTGGGACAACAGCCCTTTGGCGGGTCCAGAGCCTCCGGCACCAATGATAAAGCCGGTAGTGTGTTAAATCTGCTGCGTTGGGTCAGCCCACGCACAATCAAAGAAAACCTGTTGCCTTCAGCAGAGATCAGCTATCCCTTCATGCAGGAAATCTAAACAGACAGCTAATTCTATTTATTAAAAAGGCCGCTGATCACTACAGTCAGCGGCCTTTTTTTCAAAAATTTACTCTCCGGAATGCTCAGACAACCGAGCTTTCTGTCGGCAGGAGTCCGCCCTCTTTGAAGCGGCTGACATTCAGACTGCTTACATCTATATCCGGCTTCTCTCCCAGAATTCTTTTCGCTATTACGTGTCCGGTAACCGGAGCCAGCATAAAGCCGTGACCCGAGAAACCCGCTGCATGGTAAAAACTGGGTAATTCCGGCGCCTCATCATAAATTGGCTGTGCGTCCGCCGTCATATTGTAGAGGCCTGCCCACTGGCGGACAATTTTTAACTGACCCAGGCGTGGCATAAGTCTTGTACAAGTTCTGCTCATCTCTTCCAGAAAATGCCAGGACGAAGTCAAACGCAAATCAGTCGGCTCGCTGTCATCGCTTCTGCCCATGATGAATGAGCCATGGGGTACTTGTTGAATATAAATATTCAGTGAAAAGCCCATGAACATCGGTTCCTGCATGGGCTCAACCGGCTCAGTAGCCATGATCTGGTGGCGTTGTGAATATACCGGCAGATCTACAGATGCCATATCGGCAATCAAACCGGAATAGCCACCCGCTGCATTGACCACTACCGGCGCATTGATATCTCCCTTATCTGTCCGCACACCCTTCAGTTTATTGCCGTCACGAAGAATATCCCTGACTTCAGTGTATTCATAAATCGAGACACCCAGACTTTTAGCAGCTTCGGCATAGGCCTCTACCGTACGGAATGGATTCAGATGCCCATCCCTGTGGCAGAAAGTTGCCCCTTTTATCTGCCTGATGTCAAGATGAGGCACGATCTCGCCTGCTTCTTCCGGGCTGAGGAAGACAGATTCAATACCCAGCTTATTCTGAAGCTTAATATTCTGCTTAAACTGCTCCAGCTCTTCATCTGTTCCGGCTCCAATCAGATAGCCGCCCTGTTCAAATTCTATATCTATATCATTATGAAAAATCTCATGTGCCTGTTCATAGAATTCACAGGAATATTTTGATAAAAGGCAGTTGAGCTCAGTCCCCCACTGCATGCGGATACCTGCACCACAACGACCGGTCGCACCACTGCCAAGGAAGTTTTTCTCGATGATTGCGATATTGCCCACACCCGCCTGAGCAAGCTGGAAAGCAATGGAAAGCCCTGAGATTCCGCCGCCTATGATGGCAACATCAGCTGTTTTCTGCATCTTCTTCGCTACCTTTCGCTAAAACATCCATTGAAACCGGTGTTGTTGGCGGTCGAAAACTACCCGCTTCAAATTCTTCCAGTGAAACTCCCGCATCCCGCGCAAGTTCAGATAGGATTATCTGCCGGCAGCTGCGTCCCTGACAGGGTCCCATGCCGGCCCGGCTTCTGTGCTTGATCTCGTCCACAGTTTTATAGCCGCGGGCGATCAAATCGCGGATCTCCTGCAGGTCCACACCTTCACAACGGCAAACCGTAGGAGATTCTTCCGCCAAGTCCAACTCTGCACAGCTGCAGGGAACGGAATCTTCCTCCTCCGGAACTGTAAAAGACCGTACTTCCTGCAAATACTCTTTCGGAACTTCCAGACTGACCAGGGCTGTTTTACCCTTGCCACCTTTCATTACCCGCACTACTGTGGCCGGGAAGAGTGCACTTCCGTCGCGGGCTCTCGCCAGCACCTGCCAGCCTTTTTCAGGCAAAGGCAAATACTCATATGGCAGCGTGATCGTGCCCATATCTCCATCCATGGATTCATCAACAATAAAGATGGCCAGGCCCGGACAGACCCGGGCGCAGACAGCGCAACCTGTGCAGGCAGAAAAGTCCACATAGGGGAGATCGTTTATATCTTTAAATGGCAAAATAGCATTGAAACGGCAAGAAACAACACAGGGATTGCAGGGTATTTCTTCGAAACACTCAATAACCGCGTAGGGTCCTCTCTTCTTGTCATCTTCCCCCGGCAGGCGTCCCCTCAGATCGTCCGCTGTAGCCAGACCTTCTCTTTTTAGCAGTGATAATTTAGTCTTCATTACACATAGCCTCCGGCCAGGGCCATACCCGTCCTGATCTTTTCACTGCCGGGACCTGCCCGCAGCTGACGCAGTTGTTGCAGACAATCCTTTTTCAAAAGCTCACTCTTTTCAGTGGAAAAGCCTAAACGCTGCGTTGCGGCAATACCGGCAATTTCGCCCTCAACCATGGCTGAACTGGCCTCTTCTATGCCGGCAACATCACCTGCGATATAAAGACCTTTTGCTGAAGTCATCATATCGGCGTCACGCAGGGGCACATAACCGCCCAAAGCAGCAATATATTTCATTTTTACTTCAGCCTGCCACAGCAGGTCAGCCAGAGGTGAAAGGCCGACTGCAATACAGATAACATCCACATCCAGCTGCTGTTCACTCCCCGGTATTTTCTTCCACTCATCATCTAAAGCATGAATAATAGCGTGTTCTACTTTTTCATTGCCATAAGCTCTTTCAACTGTATGCCGCGTTAAAATTGGGACACCGGCCCGGCGGATTTTACTGGCGTGAACCAGATAACCGCCAATTTCGTCGGCTGCATCCAAAACTGCTGCCAGCTTCACGCCGGCCTGCAACAACTGATATGAAACGATCAGGCCAATATTGCCTGCACCTATCATCAGAACTCGATTTCCGGGACGTACTCCGTATTCGTTCATCAGGGTCTGCACAGCACCGGCACCATAGACACCTGGCAGATCATTTCCGGCAAAAGCCAGAGTTTTCTCTGAAGCTCCTGTTGCCACTATGCAGCAGTCCGGACGATATTTCATAAACTGGCCCTGGACCTGAGCGGTAACTACACCATCCTCATAAAAGCCAAGGACTGTCGCATCTGTTTGCAGCCGGACACGTCCCGGCAGCCCCTGCAGCCGATTAGTCAAAATTTTCGCAATTTCGATGCCGCGAGTAGATGCGAATTGCTTCTCAGATCCGAAAAATTTGTGTGTTTGCTTCACCAGCTGGCCGCCAGCTTTCTGCGCTCGTTCGAGAATCAGCACATCAACTCCGGCCTCTGCTGCCCTGTATGCAGCACATAATCCTGCCGGACCGGCTCCCACTATTAAGAGCGGCAGAGAAATCATGGCAAGACCCCCCTGTCATTCTGGGAACATACGACCATGCCTGCCTGCAAGGGCTCGACACAAACACGTACGTTAGGCACACCGTTGACAATCATCAGACATGACGAGCAGTTACCGATGGCACAATAAAAGCCACGCGGCCGGCCGGTCTTGAAATGATGGCCCAGTACTCGCACTCCGGCAGCGTGCAAAGCTGAAGCTATAGTATCACCGGACTTGCCCACAAGTTGCCTGCCGTCAAAACTAAAGGGCAGATCTTCGCCCTCAGTAAATTCCAGTATCGGATGCTCCAATATTCTGTTACTGTCCATGGTGTCCCCTCCAGATAGTATTGATATTAGAAAGAAATCAGTTAAATATTAGCATAGCTTTGGTAATTTTGCCCAAAAACTCATATTCATTGAATGAATGAAAATAGTATTTCTCTTGACTATTCGCCTAAATTTCCCTGCAAACATTCATACATATTCATAATATTAGCTATGTATTTTTGCCTTTTAACTTCTTATACAATATACTACTTAGTATAAATCGAGACGGAGTCAGAAAGCTGCAGAGCCGTCTCAGAATAATGCTCAATGGCTGTGAATACACTTCGAAGAAAAAATAAGGACCCTGTCTTGCCCGCCAGGAAAGGGAATATTATTTTTTTTATTTTGACTGATTAATACAAAATACCGGGAGGACTTTCAGCTCATAATATTTGGATTAACAATGCGTTTATGAAGAGGGGGCTGACCGCTTAAACGTATTGTTTTTATAAAATTTCTGACTATGTGGAGGAAAGAAGTTGAACTACGAGATATTTTCCAGAATTATCTTACCCGTCACTGCGCTAATTACCTTGATCGCAGCATTTTTTATTTACCGTACAGTAAAACTCAAGCCTGAAGGCAACAACAGGATGAAGGAAATAGCCTCATACATACGAGAAGGGGCTATGGTTTTCCTCTCACGGGAATATAGGTTTATTACCATCTTTGTTGTGGTCATGTTTCTTGTGTTGCTGGCCCTTCTGGGCTGGCCTACCGCTATCGCCTTTGTTGTCGGAGGCCTTTTCTCTGTTCTGGCCGGTTTTTTCGGCATGCGCACTGCAACTTTGGCTAACGTCCGTACTGCTGAAGCGGCAAAGACAAAAGACATCGGTTCAGCTTTGAGGGTTGCTTTCAGCGGCGGAACAGTCATGGGACTTAGTGTTGTCGGTCTGGGTTTGCTCGGTATCAGCGCAATTATTCAGTTGGGCAGCGGCAATGGCTTGCTTGAAGCTCTTACCGGTTTCAGCCTGGGCGCTTCCTCCATGGCCTTATTTGGACGCGTAGGCGGCGGCATCTATACCAAAGCTGCTGACGTCGGCGCTGACCTGGTCGGCAAACTGGAAGCAGGAATCCCTGAAGATGATCCGCGTAACCCTGCAGTTATTGCCGATAACGTTGGTGATAATGTCGGCGATGTCGCCGGTATGGGCAGTGACCTCTTCGAGTCTTATGTCGGAGCTATCGTATCAGCAATCACTCTTGCTGTTACACTGCCTGCTGAGCTGGTCGGCAATCGGATAGCAGCCGTATCATATCCGCTCCTGCTAAGTGGAGCCGGAGCTCTTTTTTCACTTATTGGTATTATTGTTGTGACCAGGATTAAAATGAAAAATCCTGCAAAAATTCTTAATACCGGTACTTATGTCAGCAGCTTGTTAACCATGCTGGCGGCCCTGGGACTCAGCTATTGGCTCTTTGGTACCTACCAGCACTTTATCGCCGTTACATCCGGCCTGATTACCGGTGTTCTTATCGGCACTACAACTGAGTATTTTACTTCTGCTGATTACAAACCGGTGAAAAATCTGGCTAAGGCCTGCCGAACTGGAGCTGCTACTAACATAATTGACGGTTTCGCCCTTGGTATGGGCTCATCCTTTGTCCCGATTCTGCTCATCGCTGCAGCCACCTTCGCCTCCTTCAGGTCAGTTGGCCTTTACGGAGTTGCTCTGGCAGCAGTCGGCATGCTGTCCACAGTAGGTATGACTATTTCCGTTGATGCTTATGGCCCCATCGCCGACAATGCCGGCGGTATCGCACAGATGGCTGACCTGCCGCATGAAGTCCGTGAAATTACTGACAAGCTGGATAGTGTCGGTAACACAACAGCTGCCATCGGCAAAGGATTTGCCATCGGCTCAGCGGCTCTGACAGCTCTCTCCCTGTTTGTCTCTTATGCACAGGTATCCAATCTGGCAGTTATAGATTTACTGGATCCGCATGCTATCATTGGTTTGTTTATCGGTGGTGCCTTTCCCTTCCTTTTCTCTTCCTTAACTATGAACTCGGTGGGCAAAGCTGCCTTCCAGATGATAGAAGAAGTCAGGCGGCAGTTTAGAAATGAGCCGGGTATCATTGCAGGAACAGAACTGCCTGATTATAACCGCTGTATTGAGATCAGCACCAATGCTTCCCTCCGCGAAATGATTCTGCCGGGCTTGCTGTCGGTTTTAGGCCCGGTCCTTATAGGTTTGACTTTAGGTCCGGTTGCTTTAGGCGGCATGCTGGCCGGAGCTCTCGTAACCGGCGTAGTCCTCGCGATTACCTTATCCAACTCAGGCGGTGCCTGGGACAATGCTAAGAAATATATTGAGGAAGGTCATGAAGGCGGTCCCGGAAGTGAAGCACATCGTGCTGCTGTTGTCGGTGATACTGTTGGCGATCCTTTCAAAGATACTTCGGGACCTTCAATCAATATCCTTATTAAGTTGATGACCATAGTGGCAATGGTGTTTGCGCCATTCTTCTAGTCAGGTTATCCTTAATAAAAGAGGTATATTTTGGGATTATTTACTGAGAAACTGAAAGAAATGGGTGCATCGGTCTTACCGATCACCTTTTTCGTTATTTTATTACATTTCACATTGACCCCCATCCCTGTTGATGATTTTTGGCGTTTTATTATTGGTGCTGTTTTAATTATCGTTGGCCTGGGAATATTCCTGGTCGGGGTTGACCTTGGAGCTACACCCATAGGTGAGCTGAGTGGTGGAGCTCTGGTCAAAACGAATAATATGCCTGTTCTTTTGATCGGCGGACTTCTCTTAGGCTTCATTATTTCCATCGCTGAACCTGACCTCCATGTTTTATCTGTACAGGTAGAACAGTTTACTGCCAACGTCGTTGGCAGATGGCAGATGGTTCTGGTAGTCTCTATCGGTGTCGGAGTGATGGTTATGATTGGCTTTTGGAGATTAGTCAAACATATTCGTTTGCGTACTGTTATCTGGGTAACCTATGGCATAATCTTTCTGCTGGCCTTATTTAATTCTCCCGAATTTCTCGCATTTTCCTTTGATGCTTCAGGTTCAACCACAGGGGCCATAACCACCCCCTTCTTGCTCGCACTCGCCGCAGGAATTGCCGGTTTATTTGAAGGTGAAGCTGAAGATGCCAGAGATCGCTATGGCATGGTAGGTCTGGCTTCTGCGGGCGCTATATTTGCTATGCTGATTCAGGGTGCAGTCGATTCTCCGGTCAGTTATCAACAAGTCGACATGGCAGAAAATCTGGCTCCGGCATTTTTCATGGAACCTTTTATCACATCTCTATCCGGAGTCTTAGTTGATTCTTTGCTTAGTATTGCTCCCCTGGCTATTGTTTTTATTGTTATTCAGCTGGGAATACTAAAGCTTAAAGATAAGACTGTTTCCCGAATTATGATCGGTCTGCTTTATTGCTATATTGGCCTCAGTCTCTTTATGACCGGGGTCAACGGAGGCTTTATGCGGGTCGGCCGCTATATCGGCGCTCAACTTGTACTTGAATATTCACCCTTTCTGACAATCCTGGCAGGATTTTTTCTTGGTATGCTAACGGTTATCGCTGAGCCTGCCGTCCATGTTCTCACGGACTCGGTACAGGAAAACACCGGCGGCACAGTTCCCAGAAGTCTGACTTTGCTATCGTTGGCAATTGGCGTAGCTTTTTCCATTGTTCTTGCTATGATAAGGATATATGTTGAAGGTCTGATGCTCTGGCATATTCTTCTGCCTGCCTACATTCTCATCATGATTCTGAGCTATTTTACACCGGATCTCTTTATCGGTGTCGCCTTCGATGCGGGTGGTGTTGCATCAGGACCGATGACGGCAACTTTTATACTCGCTTTTGCCCAGGGAGCTGCCGGTGCTCATCCTAGCGCTAATATCCTTGTCGATGGCTTTGGTGTAGTCGCTCTGGTAGCGATGGCTCCGTTAATAACAATTCAAGCAATGGGCCTGATTTATAAACGCCGGCAGCGCAAAGAAGAGCAAGTCCCTGCCAGCGAAGACTTGACGTAAACTTGCTTTCAGCACAGGCTTTCCGGGAGGAATAAATGACTACTATTTCTGATATAGGTTTTGCTAACCAGGCCATCCTGCTTATGATTGTACCCCCTGGACGCGCGGAGGCAATTGCTCATTTTGCACTCCAGGAAGGTGCCAGCTGTGCTACAGTATTTTCCGGTCACGGAACTGTCCCCAAGCGCATCTTGCGCATGCTGGGCTTAGATGAGATACGGCGCGAACTTATCCTCATAACTGTGGGAAAGCTGCAAACAGCCTCAGAGCTTCTGCACAAGATAAGAGATATCGGTCATTTTGGCGAAAAAGACTTAGGTATCGCCTTTATCCAGCCTTTGCTGGATCTTGAGAAGAAAGAAGATAAGCAGTCTGCAGTTAATTTGGAAATGGGGACTTCAGAAGCAAACTATCGGGCTCTGATCACAATAGTCGACAACGGTGAAGGTAATACTGTTGTTGATATTGCACGCGAAAATGGAGCTGCCGGTGCCACCATTATTTCTGCAATGGGCAGCGCTGATCATAGTGCCCATGTCTTCGATTTTGATATTAATCCGCGTAAAGATATGGTTCTCCTGGTTAGCGACAAAGAAAAAGCTGATAGTTTACAGCAGGCGCTCTTGCAAGCTCTTAGCACCAGCACACCGGGCCGTGGAATAATCTTTTCTCTTTATGTCACAGAAACCTTGGGAATTATGGGGCATGAAGACACCGAGCAGCTGATTAGAGGAAGCTGGACAGTGACTACTCCCAGCCCTCATACTGTTCTTTTAGTGATGGTAAACCGTGCCAAAACCAAAAGTATAATTCAAACTTGCGAGGCAGCAGGAAATATGGGGGCAACCATCATTCATGGCCGCGGTATCAGACACACAGACAAAGCCGGCAGTTTTTTCAAAGAGAGTTTTGACATTGAACGAAATATGGTTTTAATGGTAATCAAAAAGGAACAAGAAGAGCAAATGATCCAAATCTTAAGAGATTTAGATGAGAGTGATCCTGATTATGCTCTGTCAGTAGCTGCAACTTACGCCTTGAATTTCTCCAAGTTCTCCGAAGCAGAGTAAAATTGATCTTTTATACTTCAGAAAATGGCTGCAATCGGGCAGCCATTTTTTTGCTAAAAATTATGGACCAACATAGTATTGACGAACTGCATAGGCAATCGCAGAAGCGATTCTTTGCTGGCCTGCTGCAGAGCCCAGCTCTGCCAGGTCAGCTGCGTTGCTGAGATAGCCGGGCACAACTGACACCGAAGTGAGGTTATTCAGCCGCAGCACCGCCATATCAGTTTCAGTAAGACGTGGTTCAGCATCCGCTGCGATTGTGGGTGACTGATGCTTAAGATGTCCATAAAGCAGCCAGGCCAGTTTTGTCCGGTTCTGACTGTCAATCATGCTGTAATTCGGCGACAAGCTATTGGGGTCCTGATCCTCAACATAGCTGTTGTTTACCTCTGTTACAAAATCTTGTTTCATTAAACGGATTTCCGCTCCCGACTTATTAGGATCATTATCCTGATTCAAAGATATATTAATGAAAAGCACATCGCCGTACTGGGCTTGAATATCATAGATCAGGCGCAGCCGTGCAGAAGTTCCGATACCGCCAAAGAGACCACGGCCGCCCGAGTCGGCGCTATTTTGATTAATGCGCATGACATCAGACATCTGAAGGCGCAGATCGTCGATCAGTTGTGTATCATAATTAGCAGCTGCGGCTTCTTTGGAATAAGCTTCCAGCACAGTGTCCGCACTTAAGGCTGCCACATAGAAGAGAGAGTGTTCAATGTCGCTGCTGCGCGTCATAATCACATTGGCTCCCATTTCTGTCAGATAGCGCTCAGCTATCTGTGCAATAACGAGCACAATGTCCTTTTCAGCTAAAACACCACTATCCGTTACAGCACTGGCACCCGTTGAGCTGCCACCGAAAGACGGATCCAGTATTACTGTTATTCCACTGAGAGGTCTGCTTTCTTGCTCAAGGGAAAGGTAATAATCATAATCTACATCATGCAGTTTTGGCAGGGATAATTCCTGGGGCCAGACCCTGAGCATCCCGTCTTCCCGTGCCGGTACTAAAGCCGGGTCATTTCCGCTGACATCCAAAGTGATAGTAGACACCGGATCACTTCCCTCCGGGTCAAGACTGTCATGCCCTTCTTGTGACTCAGTTGGATCTATTGATGAATCAACGATTTGTCCTGTAGAATCACTATCCTTTTTACTTTCATTAGGATTAAGCAAATCCGGAGCACCGAGATCATGCGCAGCTTCACGCTCCTCAGCAAAGCGATCTGCTCCGGCTATAGGAGGGTTCAAAACACCGGCAAATGATAATATCAGCAGAAGGATCGATACCAGACTGATGACGAATACAATACGAGCACTTTGCAGGCGACGCATTGATCAGTTCCCCCTGTTGTCCTTGTCCAGGAAATAGACCAGATCCAGAAGCTCGTCAGCATAGCCATTGATTTCGTCGGTATCGTTGCCTTCCAGCATAACCCTGACCAGAGGTTCTGTGCCTGAGGATCTCACCAGTACACGCCCATCTTTCCCCAAAACACTTTCAATTTCTTTTATTTTCTTGCTGAGCTTACTGTGTCCCATTATTCTTTTCTTAGCTGATTCACTGCTGACATGAGCATTTTTTAAAACCTGAGGGCAGATTTTCACTGCCTGTCTGGCCTCTTCCAGGCTTTGCCCCTCACTATTCAGGGCTTTCAAAAGCTGAAGAGCTGAAAGTATTCCGTCGCCTGTGGTCGAATGCTCCCTCAAAATAATGTGTCCGCTTTGTTCTCCACCCAAATTGAAATCGCCTTCCCGCATGCGTTCCATGACATAGCGGTCACCAACCTGGGTACGTTCCAGCACAATCCCGTACTTTTCCGCCATCTGGTTCAGGCCGAAATTACTCATGACAGTAGTAACCAGAGTGTCTTCTATCAGCTTGCCTTCTTTCTTTAAGACAAGAGCAAGGATGGTCATGATGATATCTCCATCACAGACATAGCCATCCGAGTCCACTGCTAATACACGGTCAGCGTCACCGTCAAAGGCGAAACCAAGATCAAGCTTTTTTTCTTTGACTAGTGCAATAAGTTTGTCCAAATGCATAGAGCCACATTCACGGTTGATATTATAACCATCGGGTTCAACCCCGATGGCATGAACTTCAGCATTCAAATCACGGAAGAGACGCGGGGCTATCTCGTAACTGGCACCGTTGGCACAATCAAGGCCCAGGCGCATTCCACTAAGATCAAGTCCTGAAATATCCTCCAAATGTTCGCGGTAGAGATCAGCAGCTTCAAAAGCCTCAATCCTGCGGCCGACATCCTCACCATAGGGACGGCTGTGATCTTTTTCGCGATACTTTCTCACATGGGCTTCAATTAAATCTTCCGTCTCATCTGCCAGTTTATAGCCGTCGCCTCCAAACAGCTTAATTCCGTTGAATTCAAAGCTATTGTGGGAAGCGGAAATAACCACTCCGGCATCAGCTGAAAAATGTCTTATCAGCCAGGCAACTGCAGGAGTGGGCACGATCCCACACTCGATGGCATCGGCGCCGGCAGAACAAAGTCCGGCCACCAGGGCAGAAGCCAGCATACCACGGGAAACACGGGTGTCTTCACCTACAAGAACACGTGGTCTGCCCATATGCCTGTCTGTCAGGATGTAGGCAGCTGCATATCCCAATCTATATGCCAAATCAGGCGTTAAATCTTTGTTCGCGACACCGCGAACACCATCAGTTCCAAATAATCTAGACATATTTCCTCTTATTATCAGGGTTGAAGTTCATATACATTAACACGAACTGAACCCGGCAAAACGGTTTCAGTCTTCGTGTATAGCAGGGTATCCGTTTCAATCCCGACAGATAATTCTATCACACCTGCCCGTTCAACTTCGCTGACATCGATATAGGCTGTAAGGTCCGTAACAGATATATTCTTTAAAAGCTCAGTGCGCCCCTTCAGAGTCAGTTGAATGTCAGTGACCGGATAACCTTGAATGCCGAAACCTTTTTCAGCTGCTGCTTCTACGCCATGATATGTAAGAGGGACATTAAATGAGCTGCTTGTAACCGGATCGACTGTAACCTGGACATAGAGCCAAAAGAAAAATGCCAGAACAAATGAGAAAGCTGCCAGTCCGATACGTTGTTTTTTAAGTAAAGTGGTTTGTTTGGTCCGGCTGCTGCGACTGCGTCTTGTTCTCTTGCTCTCCGGCTCCTCAGTCTCATCCTTGGCTTCAGCATCAGCTGCTGCTGCCTCCTGCTCCAGTTTTTCGGCATCATTTTTGATGAAAATATCCTGCAGCCACTCTTTAAAACTGCGTTTTTCTCCACTGCCTTCGGGCATAAGAAGTCGATAGAGCTGGCTGCGCAAAGCATCTGCATTGGCCAGTTCGAACAGCCTGCTTTCAACAGCCAGACTGATGGTGCCCCTCTCCTCAGACACAACAACAGCAACCGCATCGCCCAGTTCGCTCGCGCCAACCGCTGCCCGGTGCCTTGTTCCGAATTCATGACGAAGATGATAGGCATCCGACAAAGGAACGTGAATCCGGGCTGCTGCTATCCGGTCGTCGCGGATTAGAACTGCTCCATCATGTAAAGGTGAACCGGTATAAAAAATCTGTTTAAGTAAAGTTGTAGAAACACCTGCATCTATCTGAACAGCATTTTCCTGTGATTGCAGTTCACCTAGACGCGTATCCCGTTCGATTATGATCAGGGCGCCTGTTCTGGTTTTGCTCATTGACTCACAGGCAGAAACAATGGACTCTATCAGCTGCCGTTTACCGGGATCGACAGCATTCTCTCTTTCCTTGGGCGAAATGTACTTAACCAGACGATTTCGACCCAATTTTTCTAAAGTCTTCCGCAGTTCAGGCTGGAAGATGATTAAAACTGCAATCGCTAAAATGGAAATTGTATTATTAAAAAGAAAACTAATGGTGTTAAGGCCAAGAAAGCTGGTCACAATCGCAAAAGCTATAATCAGTAAAATACCCCGCAAAAGCTGCCAGGCTCTCGAGTCACGGAATAATTTCAGAATAAAGTAGAAGACCAGAGTTGTTATCAGAATATCTAAGGCCGAAACAAACATATCAAGCGGGCCGCCCAAAAAGAGCAGGCCATCCGCCATACTCCGCCAGATGCCGCTGAAAAATTCACCTATTTCCGAAAAGAAGCTCGGCAATTAATCCCCCTGTGATCAGGAATGTCCGCCATCTTTAATTCTCTAAAGCGACAGAAACCTTTTCAATAATTTAAACCATTATAACAAAGCCGGGCACACTAAGAAAGATCAGACCAGCTTTTCTCAGAGCTAAAAACTGCCTGCCCCATAAAGAAGCCACGGAAAAATCCGTGGCCTTTTTAGTTTTACAATCTAATTTTGCTTTTCCGCTCACAAGTTACTTATGTAATATCGGACTTAGCCGCTTATACAGAAGTCCCACTACCAGCGAAATTACGCTTCCCTTCAAAAGATTAAAAGGAACAAAAGCGAAGACAATCAGACTGCGAAGATCTGTGACAAAAGTGTTCCCTACTGCCCGCGTCAGTGCCACAATGTCCTCCAGAGTCATCCCCAGCACTTCGATATAAAAAGGAATGCTAATATAATAATTAATCAGTGCTCCCGATATTGTCAGGGCAATCGTAGCTGAGATCAGGGAAATAATCGCTCCGCTGCGGGTCTTTTTATACTTGTAAATCAACCCGGCTGTTCCGACAAAAACACTGCCCATAATAAAGTTCGCCAGTTCGCCGACCATCATTGTGTGCGTGGCAGGCAGATGGCCTATGTTTTTGATTAATTGGATAAAGATACCCGCTAAGGGTCCCATCGAAAATGCACCGAGCAAAGCCGGAATATCACCGAAGTCAAACTTCAAAAACACTGGGAAAATCGGCAGAGAAAATTCTAAATACATCAACACAATGGCAACTGCAGACAGTATCCCTATTTTGCTGATCCATACGACCCGCTTGTGAGAAGCTGAATCTTTCTTAAGCGTGCGCCTGCCTTCTTCAGAGCCATTTTGTTTAACAACAGCGATTTCATTATTACTATTAGATTCTTGCATTGCAACCTCTCTTCTTGAGGCATAAAAAAGCCCCAAAATGGGGCATAACTTCGCTAAAAGCCACTTTCCTCTCATCCCGACTATACGGTCGGCCGGGGGTTCTCACCCCGTCATCCACTAAGGTCGCGGGCTCGTCTCGCCAAGGAGCATCACCGCCGGTAGGGATTCACGCCCTGCCCCGGAAATATTTATTTGTACGAAAATAATATACACTATCGTTACAGCTCATACAAGCATCTGTTCCAAGTCAAATTTTCAGAGAGTCTGTCTGGCTTCAGAAATATTTTCCAAAATGTCTTCCGGCAAAAGAGAACGGGGATCATCGTGCAAGGACAGGGCAATATCAGCAGCCAGTCCGTGCAAATAGACTGAGAGCAGGACGGCCTTGTAACTGTCCTTAAGTACAGCCATATTGCCGGCAATCATACCGGTGAGAACATCTCCGGAACCTGCTTTAGCCATACCTGAATTACCCGATTCATTGATAAAAACTGTTCCATCAGGGAAAGCGACAACTGTAGCCATTCCCTTTAATACGACTATAAGTGACTTCTTACGGGCTAAACTGCGCGCAGCAGCAACCCGATCTTCATGCAGAAGCGTGGCCAGCTCGGGTGCCAGTCGTTCAAACTCTCCGGGATGAGGGGTCAGGACCAGAGCTTCCAGTCCCTTCTCCTGTCTCTCTCTCAATAGCTCGTCTGCCTGCGGCATCTTAGCCAGGGCATTTAAGCCGTCAGCATCAATCAGCAGGCGTTTTGTGTTAGGGATCAAGCTGCTTAAAGCTTTGGCAATCCAGCCGGCATCTGAAGCCCCCATGCCGATAGCAATCGAGTCTATGGGACCCGGCAGGTCCCGTTTTCTGCCCTCGCCTTGAGGAATCGATGAGTACAATGCAGAAGGGATAACTTCTGCCAGCAGAGGAATAATCTCTTCCGGTGCCCTCACCATGGTATAGCCTGCTCCGGACCGGGCACAGGCCTCAATCGATAAAAGCATGGCTCCCGGCATATCTTTCGAACCGCCAATCAGCAAAGCTCTGCCGTTATCACCCTTATGAGCATCATCTGCAACTTTGCTGTCCAATCTGGAAGCCAGACTGGCATCCAGAATATAAGCCGGATCTCCCTTCAGCTGACCATCGACGAAATCGTCATCCATACCCAGACTTTCCAGCCAGATTTCTCCCGAATAAAGACATCCGGGATGCGTTATCAGTCCCAGCTTAATCCTGCCGAAAGTCACAGTCAGATCCGCCTTCAAGCTAAATGAGCTGACTTGACCTGTGTCTGCAAGCAGACCACTGGGCAGATCGCAGGCAATAACTGCAGAACCGCTTTCCTGCAATTCACTCATCAAGGCAAAAGCGTGCACTGCATCAGCATCGGGTTTTCGATCCAAAGCAAAACCACTGCCGTAGATTGCATCGACAATGACTGGTACCGAGTCTGTCGGTACTCTTGTTAAATCCCTGATAATCTCTCCGCCCAGTTTTTTCCAGGCAGAAACGTTAACAGCTGCATCGTTGATGTGAGCTTGACCTGAGCTCACATCAACTACGGCAACTTTAAGTCCCTCAGACTGCAAATGGCGGGCAGCTACATAGCCATCCCCGCCATTTTGTCCCTTGCCTGCAAAAATCAGACAATCATATACAGCAGCTTGCGCTGCTGTATACATAGTTAAAACTGCATCCGCCAGAGCCTTGCCGGCATTTTCCATGAGAAGGATCGACGGCAGGCCTGTTAGCTTGGTGTAAGCTCTGTCCAGCAACCCTTGTTCTGCTCTTGTCACTAAACGATATGCGCCTTGCACTTGTCACCTCCGAAAAACAATTAAAGGTCTGACTGCTGCTATGTTTATTTTTTACTTATATGTGTTTTTCCAGTAATGCTGCCAGTTCACCCTGTGAACGAGCTCCGACCACACGCTCAACTACTTCGCCGCCTTTAAAGATTACCAGCGTCGGGATACTCATTATCGAGTACTGTCTTGCCAGGTCGTCTTCTTCATCAACGTTGACTTTGCCCACTCCGGCCCGTCCGTCAAAATCCTCTGCCAGAGCTTCCACGATCGGCCCGACCATGCGGCAAGGTCCACACCAGCTGGCCCAGAAATCAACCAGTACAGGTTTCTCGTTGTCCAGAACTTCTGCTTTAAAATTAGCTTTTGTCAATGTAAGTGTCATAATACTTCTCCTTCAAAAAATATTTATTCCAGTGCCAGGCACTTTTAATCTTGTACATGATAATAAGTTTTGCATGCTTTTCACACTTTAGTGTCTAAAGTTACCTTCGCCGGTTTTGCTTAAAGATAGTCGTGAAATAATAAGGCCTGCAATTATCACAGCCGTCTCTTGTAATAAACACAGATTTTTGATTATATAAACTCTTGCAGGACTGAGCCGGCCGGCACGACAGATGGCGAAACTGCCGGCAGCTGTTCGCAGATCCAGACCAGACGCATTGCTTCCTGGACTGCCAGGCGCAGGTTGGAATGACCCTGTGCATTTCTGGTATAAGTTGATGTGATAAGAGTGCCGTCAAAAAAACGTTCCAGAGACTCGTTAATTTTATCGCGCGCCAAAGGTGCAATAACTGTAAATTCATAAGGCAGCAGGGAATTAATAAAGTAATCAGCAGCTTTCAGGTAGGCAGGGATAAAATCCTTTTCAGTACGGTCAATCATCGGCCAGTAGTCAATAGTGTCAATAGCTGACGAACCGCGTTTATTAACATCACGACTGATCCGGCGCAGCATACGAATATCGCTGTTGGATATCATTCTGGCATCAGCAAGAACCCGGCCGTGAGGCATGATAAAATAACTCAGTTGCGCTTCCTTAGGGACATGGGAGCTTACAGTTTCATTAAGGCCGTGCAGGCCCTCTATAATAACAAGGTCACCTTCATTCAGTTTAATCCGCTTGTGGTCTTCGTAGTATCTGCGCCTGCTGGCAAACTCAAATGTAGGAATTTCACACTCTCCATCTTGGAAAAGACCTCCCAATGTTTCAGCCAGCAATTCCAGATCCAGTGTGTCAATACTCTCATAATCCGGACGGCCTTCCTCATCGTAACGCAAATCCTGAGCCCGGTAAAAATCATCCAGTTCAATCGGAATAGTATGCCGGCCCTTAGCGATCAGATGTTGTGACAGTAGTCGGGCAGAAGTGGTTTTGCCGGATGAAGTGGGGCCGGAAACAAAAATCGCTCTGATCTTTTCATCAGCCAAAACCTTTTCAGCAAAGGCATTTACCTGATCAGAAAACATCTTTTCAGATTCAGCGACAAATTTCGGGTATTTACTGCTGCCCAACTGATCTTCAAGATCGTCGACTGTGAGTATAATCAAATCTGAAATTGTCGCCATCAGTATCTTCCTTTCCCTTTTTTACGAAAACTACTTAATGACTTTCGGTCTTTGCCCGGCTTCAGGAGTCTTCTCCGGCATCGCCGTCAGCCTCTGTGTCTCCGGCAGGAGGCACCGGGTCTGTCGGATCAGGATCCGCGCTGGCTGGATCTGTTGATGCTTCGCCCGTAGTTTCGCTGCCTGGATCCGTTGCTTCTGTCTCGCCGCCCTCACCAGAAGGATCTGTTTCAACCGTTGTATCCGGATCATTTGGATCCGAAGAAGTTGTAGTTTCTGAAGAAGAAGCTGATGTCGTAACTGTAGTCACACTGCCTGCAATATTGATATTGCCGGAATAGTAATAATTCCAGTAAGTAGTACTGTCCGTACCGGGAGCAAAAACTGTCGTTTCTGTTGTTTCGGCAGCTAGTGTTTCGGATGTCTCATAAGGGTCTGTAGTTGCAGCAGTTTCCGTCTCTTTGTTTTCTCTGGGGAAATCAGCTTCAAGCATCTGGTCAGTTTCATCAGGGCTGAAAACGACACCGGCTTTTTTAAGTTTATTAGTTACAAGCAGCGAAAAGACTATAATCAGTACACCACAGACAGACACTGTAACAAGATAGATTCGCTTCACTTTATTGCGTATTTCTCTGTCTTGACTGGATTGCGCAGGACTAGTTTTTTTGGCATTGTTTTGCTTTGCTTTATTTTTAACTCGTGAGTCTTTTCCCTTATTTCTTCCGGGATCACGCGGCTGACTCATTGTTATACGCTCCTAACTAAAGCATTGTTGCTATTTAAGATTTAAGATTAATAATAACATATGAAAAGACTGACTATTCCCCTAAAACCGGAAAGCTTTGCAGAAAAGATCTTGCCGGATGACTAAGTGGTAGCTTTCCAGGTTTTTGGTGAAAAAAACAAAAGCACAGGCAAGAGTTCCAGTCGTCCTGCAATCATCAGAAAGCTAAGCACAATTTTTGTAAAATCATTGAACTGGTGAAAGTTAGAAGCAGGTCCCGCTGCTCCCAGACCGGGCCCAACATTGTTCAAGGCCGTCACAGCTGCAGAAAAAGATGTCATAATATCAATGCTGTCAAAAGATACCAGCAAAGTACCCACGATCAAAAACACTAAATAAATGCAAAGATAACGCAATACCGAGTGTTTTACAGTATCGGGCAGAATCCCCCCCTCCATACGCACAGACGATACCTGTTGCGGTTCACGGCTTTTGTTTATTTGTTCGCGCACAGATTTGATGTAAACGGCAAAGCGTGAAACTTTCAAACCACCTGCGGTTGATCCCGCCGATCCTCCGATCATCATAACCAGAAGCAGGAGAAGCTGACTTATCAGGGGCCACAAGGTGAAGTCCACTGTGGAGTACCCGGTTGTACTCATCAGGGAGCTGACAGCGAAAAAGGAGTGTTCAAAAGAAAAAGCGGCCGAACCGTAGAGACGGAGGTTATCAAGAAAAACCAGAAGTGACACCGTCAGATATATGCCAAAATACCAGCGCAACTCCTCACTTTTAAGGGCTTGTCTGACTCCCCGGGTAAGGCTGATAAAATAAAGCTGAAAATTGACTCCGAAAAGCAGCATGGCTATCGTCAAAACCCAGTTGATATAAGAGCTGTTATAGTAACCTATGCTTGCATTTTTGCTGGAAAATCCTCCTGTGCCGGCAGTACCAAGGCCATGTATGATCGCATCAAATAATGGCATGTCTCCTAAATAAAGCAAAAAGATTGTGATGAGCGTCATAACAAAATAAATGGCATAAAGAGCCAGCGCAGTTGTACGCAGCCGGGCTGTCAATTTTCCAAAGCTCGGTCCCGGCATCTCTGCCTTCATAATATTTACAGAATCCGCTGAACCTGACGAAATAATTAAGGCGAAAACCAGAACACCCATGCCACCCACAAAATGGGTGAAACTGCGCCAGAAGAGAACAAAGTGTGATACCGCTTCTACATCCTGAACGAGGGTTGAACCGGTAGTAGTAAAGCCGGAGACCGACTCAAAAAAAGCTTCAACAAAAGTGGGTATCTCCCCTGCCAGCATAAAGGCGAAGGCACTGGCAGCAGAGATCAGGACCCAGGTAAGAAAAGTAATAACCATGCCCTCGCTGGCACGCAGACGCAATTTTGCAGGTCTTTTCAAGCTGGTCAGGCTTGCGGTCAGAAACAGGACGACTGCTACTAAACCGAAACTCTTCAGGGCCAGCCTTGTCTCGCCATAGAACAAAGCTACAATGATCGGCAGCAAAAATAAAACAGAACAAATCTGCAAAATACGACTCAGGACAAAACGGACAGAACTGTAATTCAATCTCGGCCTCCCAATATATCATCCAGATCTGACATGCGCTTACCGGTACTGACAACAATGACACGGTCTCCCGCAAGTATCATATCCTGACCGGCGGGGAAAATAATATCGTGACCCCGCATGATAGAGGCCAGACGCAGTGAGGGTCGCAGTTGCAGGTCCATCAGTGTTTTTCCAAGCACTTTACTCTGCGGACCGGCGATAAACTCCAGCGCTTCCACCTTGGCCACAGCCATGCGATAAAGTGCTTCCACCGCTGAACCCTTAACATTATCCATCGCTCTGATCGCCCGTACGATTTCATCTGAAACAATGTGGTGGGGTGTGAGAATATTCTGCAAATCTTCATCATCCAGAATTTCCAGCAATCGGGTGCGGTTGATTTTCGTAATTGTTTTGTTAACGCCATTGTGCGAAGCAAATATGGATGCAAGAGCATTTTCCTCATCGATACCGGTTAAGGAGATAAAAGCGTCAAAATTCCTGATGCTGGCTTCTTCCAGCACTTGATGGTCGGTGCCGTCAGCACAGAGTACATCTACCCAGGGATAAGTCCTGTACACCATCTCGGCTATTTTCCTGTCCCGTTCAATTATCTTAACTCTGAACTTTTTCTTGTTCATCAAGCCCAGCAGCCAGTAAGAAATAGCTCCGCCGCCCACAATCATTACATTCTTGATTGCAGGGATCCGAGTGTTGGTACGCGCATAGAAATCCTGTAAAGTATCAACTTCACCGGTTACGTGGATGGTATCTCCGGCTTTGATTATACTTGTGCCATCAGGGATGAACACTTCTTCATCGCGCTGAATGACGCAGACCATCAGATTGTCACCACAGACCCGTTTGAAGTCCAGCAGTTTCAAATCTGCAAGCAAACTATCCTTAGGGACTCGCACAGCCACTATTTGCACTTTCCCTCTGAAAAAACTTTCTACACTGGTCGCAGAAGGATAGCGCAGCATACGCATTACCTCCTGGGCAGATTCCAGATTGGGATTAATCAGGCCAGTAATACCCAGAGCTTGTCTGAAAAAAGGAACTTCAGGTGAATAGTCATGATTTACCACACGGGCAAAAGTTTTCTTTGCACCCAGTTTCTGCGCCAAAATTGCAGCAATGAGATTAACCTCATCTGAACCGGTCATAGTCAGGAAGGCATCACATTTGTCAACACCGGCATCCAGCTGAGTTACATAGTTACCAGCATTACCCACGATACCGGACAGATCAAAATCTTCAATCAAAGAGTCCAGGGTTTCTTCTTTTTCCTCAATGAAAGTCAGATCATGGCCTTCAGCCACCAGTTCACCAGCGATGCTGCGGCCATACTTTCCCCCACCCGCAATTACGATTTTCATTAATACGCCTCCTCACGCTGCTGTATGCAGCAAGCGTGCTAAACAAAAATAAATGATATTCTAGCACATGAGAGATGTCACTTCTGCTATTCTAAACTTTAAAGACTGATTGCGAAAGGAGGCAAACATGCAAGTTTATTCCAATCTGATAGATCCCAAGGATGCAGATCAAGTTGAATCTCAGCTGCATTTACTGCAGGAAGCAGGTATCCGGCTTGACCCGCTGGTCGACTGGTCGCTGGCCCTCTATGCTGATAATAAGATGCTGGCAACAGGATCTTGCTTTCGTTACACCCTGCGCTCCATAGCCGTAGCGGTAGAACACCAGGGCAGCGGGCTAATGGCGCAGCTCATCACTGGGCTGGAAAAAGAAGCTGCACGGCGGTCACTCGAGCGTCTGATGCTTGTCTCCCAGCCCAAGGACAGGGAACTCTTCTCCGCTGTAGGTTTTACCGGTTTAGCTGAAAGCCGGCGCGGAGTCACTCTTATGGAGAACAGCGCTGCCCATTTCCCTGATTTTTTAAAAAAACTGCAAGCAGAATTTAGCAGGCTGCCCTCAACCGGAAGCAGGCCGCCGCAGCGGGCTGCCATTGTCATGAACGCAAACCCCTTCACTAAGGGCCATCGTTTTCTGGTCGAGTCTGCCTTAAAAGAATGCGATCAACTCCTGTTGCTGGTCCTTTCCGACGATCCCCAGCAAGGCTTCACCTTCGAGCAGCGTTTTGATATGGTCCGGCGCGGCTGCGCCGACCTGCCCCAGGTACTTACAGCAGCCAGCGGCCCCTACGCTGTTTCAACAGCCAGCTTTCCGTCCTACTTCTATCCGCCCTCGGAGCTGGATGAAAAATCAGCTTATCTAAATGATGAAACCGAGCTGGATGCCGCACTCTTCGCCCGGATAGCTGAGTATCTTGGCATCAGCAAGCGCTTTGTCGGCAGCGAACCACTTTCCCCTATCAGCAATTTTTACAATCAAGTTTTGAGCCGGGAGCTGGCAGATTTCGGAATTGAACTTTGTCTGGTAGAAAGGCTGTGTCAGGAAGGAGAAGTTGTCAGTGCTTCCCGCGTACGTGATTTTTTAAAAAATAATAATTTTTCTGCTGCTGAGAAGCTCCTGCCGGCTACAAGCCGGGCTTATCTGAAGCATCTTGGCCGAGACGATACAAGAAGTCAGTCTGAAAACTGATTTCGTGTTTTTCTGCTAACTTCAAAATTGACATATTGATGTCGTTGCGAACTTTTATCATCTCGTCATGGCCGGGCGGCGCATAATAGTATAGCGTCAGCTTGGCACCTGTAAGGGGCAATTCGGAAAAATAAACCATTGAGCTGCCGGGCTCGATCTTGTCGTGCTGGGCCAAAAGTTTAATAAGGTCCTGGCGAAAAGCCTCCATACTTTCGGATGTCAGCGTCCAGGGAAGTACCATCGTTAAATCAACCCGGCGTTTTTCCCGCAGACTGCCATTGAAGATTACAGCAGAAGCCAGCTTGTTATTAGGAATGGTCACTATGCTCTGGTCAAGAGGGCGGATTCTGGTCGAACGCAGGCCGATTGAAAGAACGCTGCCGGATACTTCCGAAGTTTCAATCCAGTCGCCAACTTCAAAGGGCTGGTCGAAGAGGATCATCAGACTGGAAAAAGCGTTTGAGAGGCTGTCCTGGGCTGCCAGGGCTATAGCCAGACCACCTATACCGACACCGGCTATAATGCCGGAAAGGTTTTTCACCCAGAAAGAGAGAATAACAAAGACAGCGACAATCACAACCCCTACGCGTATAGTTGACGCCAGCAGGCTGATGGCGCCGGGCGAAGTCTTAGCTTCCTTATCTTGGTTTTCCTTAATCATGATCAGGCCAAAAGCGGTCACAACACTGATCAGGAGCCAGAAAGCAATCATGGCAGTAGCTGTATCTGCAAGCTTGAGCAGGAAAGTAAAATACGGATCCGGTATGACCTTAACCTGATGCAGGGCAGTATTAAAGACCAGGGCAGGCAGCAATAGTCCCAGCGGACGGACCAGACTATCACGCATGCTCAGGTAATACTCATGGTTCCGTTTGCGAAAGCGGGCAAGAACAAGATGCCAGATTCCTCTGCTGATTTGATTCCGGAAAAGCAATAAGACCAGCCCGATCACGAGCAGAACAAAAAATTCATTAAGCCAGGCAGCTTGACCCGTAAAAATAAATAAAACAGAATTAAAAAACAACATTTCAACTCCCCTGACTTAAATATAACTTATTTTCCTGCCAATTTCTGCCTGATTTGCTGCCTGGCGCGAAAATATTCATCAGTTGACTAAAGCGGCATTGATTTGTTGGCGAAGTTTTTCACGTTCCAGAATCTGCTCCGGCCCGGAAATAGCTTCTGTCCGGGGATTTTCGATCGGAGGACTCACACGCGAGGGCAGTTCTCCCTGCAAAATGTAGAGACGGTCAGCTAGAAATATAGCTTCTTCAATGCTGTGCGTAATCAAAAGAATCGACAGACCCAATTCTTCTTTATGTTCCAGCAGCCACTTGTAGAGGGCTTCGCGCGTCAAGGCATCCAGGCCTGAGAAGGGCTCATCCAGCAACATCAGTTCCTGTGAATAGAGCCAGGTGCGCAGCAGAGCGCAGCGCTGGCGCTGACCTCCCGACAAAGTAGCAGGCCAGCGCTTTTCCAGACCTTCGAGACCAAAGACCGGCAGATATTTCCTGACAGTGGCTCTGGCCTCATCTTGGGGCATCGAACGGAAAAGCAAGGGTAAAGCAATATTGTCCTGAACCGTCTTCCAGTCGAGCAGAAGGTCCTTTTGCATCATATAGCCGATGCGGGCATGGTGTTCTATCTGACCGCTGTCGGGAGTGTCAAGGCAGGCGAGCAGATTAAACAGTGTCGACTTCCCACTGCCACTCTTGCCCAAGATGGCTGCAATCTCACCACGATGCAGCTCAAGCGAGACATCTTCAAGCACCGGCATGTCATCATAACTCTTGTAGATATTTTTACAGGAAAGTAAAAGCTTGCTCATCACTCTTCCCTATTCTTCAGGCAGAAATTCCGTCGAATACGCAGAATCCACATCTAATTCACCCTCAAGAAGATCATTTTCGCTCATCCAGAGAGCAAAATTTTCCCACCGCTCAGCCAGCATCGATCCCCAGGCTTCAGCAGTTTTTTCGCTTTCCTGATTCAGCCATTCCTGACTTGCCAGCAAGAGAACCGGATCCAGTTCCGGAGCGGCCTTCATCAGAGCTGCCACAGCAGCTTCGGCATCTGTCATTGCATCCCGATATCCGCGGCGGCTGGCACGCAAAAACTTGCCTACAAGCTCCGGATCAGTTTTAATCAGCTCATCGCTGGTGATCAGGACCGGAGAATAAAAGTCCAGGCGTTCATCAATATCTCCTAATAGAATAAAATTGATCGGATAATCCTGCAGTTCACAGTTCACTCCGTCCCAGCCATAATAAATCCAGGTGAAATCAGCTTCCGTCTCCATACTGGCAATGAAGTTGGAGGCGGACTGGTTAATGATTTCGACTTTTTCGTAATCGGCATTGCTCTTTTCCATCAGGGAACGGATAAAAGCCAGCTCCAGTTCCGTACCCCAGCCGCTGTAGGTATTGCCCTCGAAATCTCCCGGTGATTCAATGCCGCGATCTACGGGTGACGCAAAACCGGAAGTATTGTGCTGGAGCAAGGCTGCGATAGCGACAACCGGAATCTCAGCGGCAGAGGCTCTGGCCTGCAAGACCTGCTCTTGCGATGCTATACCGAAAGCAGCAGTGCCATTTGCCACCATTTCGATAAAATTCATGTCAGACTCTTGGAAACTAATATCTAAACCTTCCTCAGCATAGTAGCCGCGCTCCTTAGCCAGATACAATCCGCTGTGATTGGTATTCGGTGTCCAGTCCAGTGCGAAAATCAACTCGCGTAGCTCATCATCCGTATCAGCATCCTGCCCACAGGCAGGCAAAGGCAAAAGCAGCAAAACCAAGATTACAAGCAGTAGCCTAAGGCCCATATTTTTTCTTTTCTCATTATTTTTTGAAATAAACATAATTACCCCATCTCTTTTCTCAGTATTATTTTAATTTATTACTAATCCCTGCTTCCCTGCATACTTTCGTGCCTGGCACCAATTCATGCACAGCACTAATTCATGTTCTCTGTTTCAGTGATTTCTGCCAGGGCATCATGATGCGCTCCAGCACTATAACTATTCCGTAAAATACCAGGCTCAACACAATAATCAATATGACAGCGGCGAACATGCGGTCAAAACGGAAGGAACGTTTGCTCCGCAGCATAAGTATGCCAAGCCCCTCTCCTCCACCTGACCATTCAGCCAAAACAGCTGACATCACACTATAGGTGGCCGAGATCCGCAGACCGGAGAATAGCTGCGGCATACTCGCTGGCAGGAGTACGTGTCGCATAGTTTCCCAGCTGCTGGCTCCCATTGTCTGCATCAGCTTCAGCAGGTCGCTGTCAACGGAACGCAAGCCACTGAACAGGCTGATTGTGATCGGGAAAAAACAAGTCAGTACTACTACGAAGAGCCGCGGTAAATCACTGTAGCCCATAATCAGTACGATTACAGGTGTTATAACCATTGTCGGAATCGTCTGCGAGGCAACTACCAGTGGGTAAAATATACGATATACGCTTTTGAAGCGGTACATCAAAAGAGCAAAAAGCATGCCCACAATCACGCTCAGCACAAAGCCCAGCGACGCTATTTTAAGTGTTTGCAGTATATGTGGTCTAAAGAGCGGCATATCTGCAGTCAGAGAATGAAAGACGGCACTAGGTGCCGGCAGGACAAAGCTTTTCAGAATTCCGCTGTCAGCCAGAAACTGCAGAAGCAAGAGCAGCAGCAGGATGAAAAGTACAGGCGGAAAAATCAGCTTAAAGGCATGCCTGAACTGCTGTTTGAAGGATTCATCTTTTTTGGGAAAAAACACTAATCAGTACTCCCTCCGCCGGCATTATCCGGATCAGGTTCTAGGGTCGACTCTAAGTCCTCTCAGCCGTTTTACGACTCCCCCGACATATGAATGATATTACAAAAGCTAAGATAAGACAAATGCTCACATTTTTTGCAGCCTGTATGTTCTGGCTCCGGTCCTGATCACAGAACAAGCTGTTCAGGCTTGGGTATTTTTTATAACGACAGTTTCTACGTATTCTGCGACCTCTTCAATACTGTCACAGCATCTTTCAAAGCGATAGAAAATATCAGTCCAGACAATGATTTCAATCGGATCCTTGCTTTCCCTGTAGAGGCGGCGTACAGAACGTGCGTAAAGATCATCGCCTTCCTCTTCAATCTCATTGATCTCAACGATACTCTCGCGGACTAAGAGAGAAGTTTTATAACTCCTGAACTCCTTTAGCATTTTTGCCAGAGTTATACTTCCGCGTGAAATCAGTTTGGCGAACTCAAGAGCCTCACTGCGCAGTGTTTGCACATTAAACAAATCAAAACCCATCAAAATGTCTTCAGTCCTGTCCGTGACTTCATCAATGAGATAGGAGATTTTACTGAATTCTTCTTTTTTCAGTGGATAAGAATGGCCTCTGGCCAGCTTGTGATTAAGATCTCGCAGCAGCAGGTCTGCCGTATGCTCAACTTCATGGATTTCCGTCAGCACTCCCTGCATTTTTTCAAGATCATAATCCAGCAGACTATCTTCGAGAAAGTCTGCCGCCTGAACCGAATATTCACATAAGTTCATCAATAGACTGAAAAAGTCGACTTGGTTCTTACGCTTGAATATTGACATTAGATGCCTTCCCTTCTGCTGTGCATTTTCTCTTTTTTTAAAAAACCAGTCCAGCAGTTCTTCAGTCCGACAGATATTTCTTTGACTCAAAAGCTGTCAAAGCTTCAGCTTTTGTTATTGTTTCCGTTCGAGTTGCCGTTGCCCTTAGATGATCCTCGCATGGCTTCAAAGAGAGAGCGGTCACTGAAGGACACATTGATCGAAGAGATGAATTGATCATTATCACGCGTCTTCATTAAGAGGCTGATCATGGTCTCGGTTACCGCTGTAGTTTCCAGCTGACCGAAGGCTTTACGCAGAGACCAGACAGCATCCAGCTCACGCTCCGACAGGAGCAGTTCCTCACGCCTGGTGCTTGATTTAACAATATCAATCGCCGGGAAAATTCTCTTGTCAGCCAGTTTGCGGTCGAGAAGGACCTCCATATTGCCGGTTCCTTTAAACTCCTCAAAAATAACTTCATCCATACGTGAACCGGTGTCAATCAGTGCGGTGGCGATAATAGTCAGGCTCCCGCCATCTTCAATATTTCTGGCTGCTCCGAAAAAGCGCTTCGGGCCATAGAGGGCTCCGGGATCAAGTCCGCCGGACAAGGTGCGGCCTGTGGGATTAATGGTTAAGTTATAGGCGCGACCCATACGGGTAATACTGTCGAGCAAAATAACTACATCATGACCCAACTCAACTAGACGCATAGCCCGTTCCAGGACCAACTCGGTAATTTTTACATGATTTTCGGGAGTACGGTCGAAGGTTGAATATGCAACCTCACCTTCGATCGAGCGCTGCATATCTGTAACCTCTTCAGGGCGCTCGTCTATCAGAAGTACCATCAGTTTAACTTCCGGATTATTTTTAGCAATTGCATTGGCAATTTTTTGCAGCAGCATTGTCTTACCTGCTTTTGGCGGAGAGACAATCATGCCGCGCTGTCCTTTGCCGATGGGGGATATCAAATCAATAATCCGGGTAGATAATTCATTACGATCTGTTTCAAGTTTAAAACGCTGGTTGGGGTAAATCGGAGTCAGACGGTCGAAAGCAGGTCTTTTTTTCATCTGTTCAGGTGGCATGTCATTGACTGTATCAATGAAAGAAAGTGCCCTGTAGCGCTCATTGTCCCTTTGCGGCCGTGCCGGTCCTTTAACCAGATCGCCGGTACGCAGGTGAAATCTGCGAATAAACTGTGGTGAAATATAAATATCTAAATTGCTTTGCAAATAGTTCTCTACCCGCAGGAAGCCATAACCCTCCGGCATTATTTCCAGAATTCCGGTCACTATTTCCTTTTCATCAACAACAGCCTCTTCGCCGGCTTCAGGGATATTTTCATTTTCAAATACCACAATTGCGGCTTCTTCATTCTCCGGATCCGGAAGCGGGAGAAGTTCCCTGCTGTTACCCTGTATGCTTTTTTCAGCTTCATCTGCTTTGTTTGCCTTCTGACGCTTGGGACTGCTTTTTGTTGTTTTGCGGCTGCGCTTGGGCTTTTCACTAACAGTCTCCGCTTCGGCAAGCACTTCTTCTTGTTCGCCGGCACTTTCTTTGTCAGGAGTATCATTTTCTTCTATCTTTTCCACAGTTTCAGCTTCGGCAGCTTTTGCTGTGTTTTTCTTTGCAACTGCTTTACTCTTGGAAGGCTTGCTGCTGGCTGCAGCTATTTTCTCTTCTTCCTGCACTTGCTCCGAAGCCTCATTGACTTCCGCTTCATCCGCAACAGTGGTCAAAAAGTCAACCAGTTGTTGTTTTGTCATCCTGCTGGTATCACGCGGCGTCAGCAAATTAGACAAGTGCGCAATTGTGACAAGGTCTTGCTTTGTTTTACCCTTGAAATCGATTTGGGACATAAATGCTCCTAATATTCTATTTTTTTATAAATTTGAGAAAACAAGTCTCTAATCGTCCGCCATCTCGCTGAAACGATCCATAATATTAAGAGCAAGTCCGGTGCCGACAGCAACACAGGATACAGGATCCTCCGCTACCAGAACCTCGATGCCCACTCGCGTGGCCAACATGCGATCCAGGCCGTAAAGCAGGGATCCGCCGCCAGTCATTACAATACCGCGATGGGATACGTCCGCCATTAATTCGGGCGGGGTGCTCTCCAATACTGAATGGATAGCTTCAAAAATTGAGCTAACGGGTTCCTCCAACGCCTCCAACATATCTGTGGAGCTTATCGTTAATATTGCCGGCATACCTGTAACCAGATTGCGCCCCCTTACTTCCATCGAAAGTTCCTCTTCACGGGGATACGCACAGCCAATGTTTATTTTCAATTCCTCAGCTGTTTGCTCGCCAATTAAAACGTTATGTTTACGACGAATGTATTTAATGATAGCTTCATCAAATTTATCGCCGGCAACTTTAATTGATTCATCAACAACAGGACGACACATGGAGATCACAGCGATATCAGTGGTACCGCCACCAATATCTATAACCATGCTCCCGCTGGCCAATGTTACATCAATACCAGCACCAATAGCTGCTGCCACCGGTTCCCTGATCAGATATACTTCCTTGGCTCCGGCATGACGGCAGGCATCTTCAACCGCTTTTTGCTCTACCGGCGTAATCACGCTGGGAACGCAGACCACGATGGTCGGTTTAAAATATTTCGCCAAAAAGCCGCTGTTGACACGTCCGATAAATTCTTTCAGCATAAGTTCCGTGATCCGAAAATCGGAAATAACCCCGTCGCGTAATGGTCGGATCGCCTGAACGATATCAGGAGTCCGTCCCAGCATCAGGCTCGCTTCGTCGCCTATTGCCAACACTCTTCCTGTTTTTGTATTAATTGCTACTACTGCGGGTTCCCGCAAAACTATGCCCCGGCCTTCTACATAAACTAAAACTGTGGCTGTGCCGAGATCAATACCTATATTAAGTCCAAGACCCATTTCTGCTCCTGATGACGCAATGCTCTATATTTGCTGCTGCGTAAAATTTCCAGTTTGAAAAATATCATAACACCTGCGGAATTGTTTTAAAAATGAAATTCCGGAATATCGCTCTAAATTGTGATTCGGGCAGCGTCATGATACAATAAATCGCAGCTTAGAGCAAGGAATACCATAACATTCTAGATCTTATCCAGAGGTTAAACAAGTCGTTTCAGAGGGAAAAAAGTGCTTCGTGTCATAGGCCACATATTAACATTCATATATTTTCTTGCTATTTTCCTCTCCTCCCTCCTGCCGGCAGCCTTTTTATATCTGGCTGATATTTTGGGTGTAGTTGCTTTTGCGATCTTTGCCCTGCTGCTGGCCCGGGGGCTGACATACACGCAAAACATTTTCAAATACTTCCTTCGTTTGACCTTAACTGCATTTGCGGTAGAGCTGATTCTGATCCTGGCTGAATGCTACCTGGATATTAGTTTTTCCACACGCAATGTTGTTTTTACCTATGCCGCTGCCCTTGGTTTTATGGCCGGACTGGCTCTGGCGCTTGGCAGCTCCTATCTGCTGCTTATTAGGCTGGAAACAAATAACGGCGATTCAGCTGATCCTCGTCCCTACTTTAAATCAATTCAGCCGGGCAGTTATAATCTGCCACCCTGGCTGGGTCTGGCCCTCGGGATCGTAACAATGGCCTTATCCGTCTACGTCAGCTGGCGTATGAATTTCATCCTTTCTATCTACGGAATTCTTTTGACAGCCTGCTTTTATCTGGCCCTGATCGATCTCTTCGATACAGATCCCCAAGATGATGATTTTGTAAATCGGACAGTTTTTGCCAAGCTGGTCCGCAAATCCATCTTTCAGCACGAAAAGCATTTGCTGCGCGCCTTCCTGCTTCTGCTCGGATTTAATGCTGTCTACTATCTGCTTGAACTTCTTTTCTATCGCAGTGCTGCAAACCCTGTGTATTTTTACTCACTCCTGGTCTTTGTACCTGCAGTGCTTTTTCCCCGTGCTCCAACTAACAACAGTGGTAAAATGCGGATCCTGCGCTATGCCATCTTCCCGCTCTGTTTGCTCCTTGTGGCGCTCTTACGCTATTTGTTTGTGCTATCCTGAATAGTGGCGTAAAATTTATAGCCGAATATCAATTTTTAATTGTTTAAAATTATGAAAAGAGGAAGTACTATGTCCTACTCCAAGGAAATTGACCGCAAATGGCAAAAAAAATGGGATGAAAACAAGTTAGCAGCCTTTGATGAAAAACGTATAGCCGATAAGTTATATGTTTTAGAGATGTTCTCCTATCCTTCAGCTGCGAAATTGCACGTCGGTCACTGGTACAACTATGCCTTGTCAGATTCTTACGCACGTATGAAAAAGATGCAGGGCCGCGAAATCTTCCAGCCCATGGGATTTGACGCTTTTGGCCTGCCGGCGGAAAACTACGCCATCGCTACCGGCATTCATCCTCAGGACAGCACTAATGACAGTATCAACAGCATGCGGGGACAGCTGAAGGAAATCGGTGGTCTGTTTAACTGGGATGCCGAACTTGCCACCTGCAATCCTGATTATTATCGCTGGAATCAATGGCTTTTTCTGCAGCTTTATAAAAACAATCTCGCCTACCGCAAGAAGGCACCTGTCAACTGGTGCCCCAGCTGTCTCACAGTATTGGCCAACGAACAGGTTGAGAGTGACGGCACCTGCGAACGCTGCCACCAGGAAGTTGTCAAGCGCAATCTGACCCAATGGTTTTTCCGTATCACCGATTACGCTGAAGAATTACTGAATTGCCTGGATGACCTTGACTGGCCTGACAAAACTAAGAAAATTCAAACCAATTGGATCGGCCGTTCTGAAGGCGCTACGATTAAATTCGGCGTTGAAAAAGATGGTGAAAAAGTCTATCTCGACGGCGAAGAGCTTACGCTCAGTGTTTTCACTACCAGGGCTGATACGCTTTATGGCGTCACCTATCTGGTAATAGCGCCTGAACACGATTTGCTCGACTCTCTTATCACTGCTGAGCAGAGTGCAGTCGTGGAAGCTTATCAGGAGAGGACTGCACATCTGAGCGAAATTGAGCGTCAGTCGGTAACCAGAGAAAAGAGTGGTGTTTTCACAGGCTCTTATGCTGTCCATCCGCTGACCGGTGAAAAGGTCGAGCTCTGGACTTCTGATTACGTCATCGCCCAGTACGGCACCGGTATCGTTATGGCAGTTCCGGCTCACGATGAACGCGACTTCGAATTTGCAAGCACTTTCGCTTTGCCGATTCGCACAGTCATCCGTCCGAAAGCTGAGAATGATCATTGGCAGGTCCGGGATTCAGCCTTTGTTCAGGACGGAATCCTTGTCAACAGTGGTGAGCACAGCGGTCTGAACTCAGCCGCCGCAAGAAAAGCTATTGTCAGGGAGTTAAGTCAGAGCGGTTGCGGTGAAGAAACAATTCAATACCGCTTACGAGACTGGTTGGTTTCCCGTCAGCGCTACTGGGGCACTCCCATTCCGATTATCTACTGCGACAAATGCGGAACTGTGCCCGTACCCGAGGATCAGCTGCCGGTAGAGCTGCCTTATGATGTTGAATTCAAGCCGGACGGCAAATCTCCGTTGGCAAAAGCTGAGGACTTTATCAACACCCGCTGTCCCCTCTGCGGTGGACCCGCCCGGCGTGACCCGGACACACTGGATACTTTTGTCTGCTCTTCCTGGTATATGTTCCGCTTTGTGGATAATAAAAACGACCAGGCCGCCTTCGACAGCAAGAAGGTCAACCGGATGTGCCCGGTTGACATCTATATCGGCGGTGCAGAACACGCAGCCATGCATTTACTCTACGCGCGCTTTATCACCAAAGTTTTGCGCGATCTGGGCTACCTTGACTTTGACGAACCCTTCACTCGCCTGATCCACCAGGGTGTGATACTGGGTCCCGATGGCAACAGAATGTCCAAGTCGAGGGGCAACACCATTTCGCCTGACCCTTATATAGAGACTTACGGTTCAGATGTTTTCCGCCTCTATCTGGCCTTCGGATTCGCCTACACTGAAGGAGGCCCCTGGAGTGATGACGGCCTTCGCGCGATTGCCCGCTTTGTACAGCGTATCGAAAGCTTTGCGGCGGATGAAATCACAAGTTCGCTTACGCCCTCTATGCCCCAAGAACTCAGTGCAGACGATAAAGAGCTGAATCGTGTCCGTCACCATAGCATCAAAGAAGTGACAAAGGACGCCGAACGCTTTCAATTCAATACTTCTGTCGCCCGCCTGATGGAGCTGTTGAATGCCTTGCAAAAATACAGCAAAGCTCCACAGGCCAAGCCTGAGCTGACCTTAGACGTATTGAGTGATTTCATAAAACTCCTGGCTCCTTTTGCTCCTCATTTCGCTGAAGAACTCTGGCAGCAGATGGGACATGAGCAATCCGTTTTCCTGTCCGGCTGGCCTCAGTACGATGAATCAGCCCTGGATCTGGACACAGTAGAAATCGCTATTCAGATCAATGGCCGCATTCTAGATCGTATCCATGTACCGGCTGCTGCCAGCGAAGAAGAAATCAGGGATATTGTCAGTTCTTTGAGCGACTTCGAGACTTGGCTGGACGGAAAAACTGTACGGAAATGGATTGTTGTGCCTAAGCGACTGGTCAATATAGTTGTAGCCTAAATCTCCGTTTGACACTGTCAAATCTGACGTGATACAATCGTGGGGCTGTGAAGAAATGGCTTAAACGGAGGGTTGTCCGAGCTGGCCGAAGGAGCACGACTGGAAATCGTGTATACCAGAGATGGTATCGAGAGTTCAAATCTCTTGCCCTCCGCCATAAGTAAACTTAACAGTGACAGAAAGGGTCGTCATCCGACGACCCTTTCTCATGTCCGGATTATGCTCCGGTCTCTAGATAAAAATTTTTCAGCTGATATCAATCAAGGCAAGATCTTTGTCCCGGACTGCATCCGCCGGTCCCACCACACAAATAACATTATCTTGTACAGCTTTTGCCAGCACTTCTGACAGTTTTAGCAGATCGGAACTCTTTGTTTCCATCAGCTCACGTCGCGTGGCTAGATTTTTTTCCGCCGAATAGCCGGTAAAATACCAGAGGTCAGCTGTATCTACCTGTTTTTTGTGAGACAATTGCGGGTCCAGTCCGGATACAGTACCGATGATAAAGCGATCGAGATCGCTTTCACCTTCGGCAAATTCTTGCAGGAAAGCAGCGGATTTCTTATAGCTTTCCAGAGAATTCCACGGCTGGGGATCCCGGTAAGAGTAGAAAAAGCAATTTGCAGCTTTGTCGATATTGAAACCGCAGCCATAGGCTCCACCCTGAACCCGGATCTTGTTCCAGAGATATTCCAGGCTAATAATCTGATTGGCAGCCAGCCATTGTCCCGAATATTTACCGCCGTTCGGGCGTGTATCACAAGCCATACAGGCATATGATACCGCTGATGGAATAATAACTGCTTCGCGCCCGGGATAGCTGGCGGAATACTTCGCATAGCCTGCCTCCCGGCTGCCACACTCCGGAAAGGCAGCTGCAAGAGCAGTGCCTATGGTCTCCGCAGAATAACCGCTGACGCTTACTGTAAGCCTTTCTCTGCCAAACATTTTCTCCTGAAAGTTGTTAGCCCAGGCCACAAATTGTCCCCAATCTTCGTTAAGCAGCGTAAGGAATTCCTTGAGCCAAAGAATAAAGGAAAAACCTGAAGAAGCTTCTACTGCAGCAGCTGCTGCAGAATAATGTCCCTTAACACGCATAATGCCAAAGCTGTGAGCACTCGAATTTGTTGACTGACGCAGCATTTCACGTATTTGCAGCAAATAGGAGTATGCACGGCTGGCATCATCAAAGACAGTTTCCTGGACAATCTCCCTGATCAGATCCACAGCATAAGACACTTCGTCCTTCAGCACACTACAGCTGACTACATAGAACAGTTTGCAGCGGTCAGGTTTATCATAATCCGGCACCGGCCTTATGGAAAAATCCAGATTGCCGATATGAGTCTTGACCTCACGCTGAATTCCTTCCGCATCACGTTTGCTTGTGCCCAGGTTACCCATCAGTTCCGTCATGAAGTTTAAGCGGGGCAGGTCCTCCTGTGCTGTATCAGAAATATCAAAATACAGCTTGAGATAGACAATACCCTCACTGGGAGACGGGTAACTCAGGACGGTCATACCCCCGGTCTCAAGCTGAGACGACTGCAGATATTCCGGTTCTTGCGCCAGATCTTCCAAAGTCAGACAGGGTACTGTCGCCAGTGCCTCCGCACTGTCAACAGACAGCTGCCAGGCCTCAAGTTTAGCCTCTTCTCTGATCAGAGCATCCTTTTCCTCCTCTGTCCAGAGCTTGCTTTCATTTTCCAGCCTTACAGCCTCCCGTGCGTCTCTTTCCTTGCCATAGCTTTGCGAAGGTAAAGAATGCAACTCGACCAGAGCTTCATTGTTCAGCAGTATTTCACGGATAAGTTCTTCAAAGTAATCCGTATCGATTTTTTCTTTTAGTGCCTGGAAATATTTTTCAGGAGCCAGGTAGAGGGCAGGGTCACCGCCGTAGAGCCAGGATTGCATAGCTGTAATGGCCAGAATTACACCACGTGGCTCATTAGGATCAAGGACCCGGAAATATTGCTGATTAAGCGAAGCCAGAAGATCAGCCTTATTAATTCCTTTTTCCGCAAGTTCTGTCAGGCTGCTGAAAATTGTCTTTTTGATATCTGCAAATTTTTCTTCAGAAGTGTTCTGTGCTTCAATACCGATCCAGGGCTGAGCAATGCCAGTCTGTAGATACATGTCGAAATCCTGTGCCAGCTCCCGGTCAAGTATGGTCTTTTTCAAAGGAGCTTCGTTCGAACCTGCCAGCGCATCACAGAGAATTTTGACTGCATACTGCTTCTCAATATCTTCCCAGCTGCAAACAATGCCTGCCAGTGTAAAACGGCATTTGTCTGCTGCATCTTCATCAGCGCCGATTTCGTAAGTATGTTCTCCTCTGCCCGCACGCGGAAGCTGAAAGCCAGTCTCAAAATGCTGGTCCTCAGCTACATAGTGACTGAGATATCCACTATCCAGTTTTTCTAACACAGGTCCGATGGGCAGATCACCATCCAGGAAAAAATGGGCATTTGCAGGATGATAGTAGTCCGCATGGGCCTTTTTGAAATCTTCATAGCTCAGGTCAATGATATACTCGGGATCGCCGCCTGAATTAAAACGGTAGCAGGAGTCCGGGAACAGAAGTTTATCAAGTTCACTTTGCGCCTTACTGTCAAGGCTAGAGGATGCACCCTTCATTTCATTGTAGACAACACCCTGATAGAAGGGCTTGCCCCCATCATCAAAAGCATAATGCCAGCCTTCCTGATAGAAGATATTCGGATCTTCCAATACTGAAGGCTGAAAAACTGCGTCAAGGTAGACGTCCATCAGGTTAAAAAAGTCCGCTTCATTTCTGCTGGCGACGGGATACATGGTCTTATCGTTAAAGGTAATTGCATTGAGGAAGGTGTTAACCGAACTTTTTAAAAGCTCAGCAAAAGGCTCCTTCACTGCGTATTTTTTCGATCCGCCTAAAACAGCGTGTTCCAGAATATGAAAGACGCCGGTATCATTTTCAGGGATGGTTTTAAAAGAAACACAAAATGTTTTGTTCTGTTCCGGCCGATCCAGCCAGATCAGTTTCGCCCCGCTTTTTTCATGTTGCAACTCATAGAGATCTGCTTTCAACTCACTGATCTCCCGTTTGCCTTTCACTCGGAAACCGTGTAAAAGCTGTTCTGTTTTCATACTTTCTTTTTCTCAACTTTCCTGTTCGGATCACCAGGCTTTAGAAAAACACTGATCCTTTATATATTCGTATCTTAGCACAGTAAAAACAGCAAGATCATTGCCTTTTCAGTCCTTTGCTCTCAAAACTGAAAGTGGCTTAGGAACCGGAGAGATAATCGCTGCGTTTTTGCAACTGGTAGGCGATTACAATCAGACCGGCCGCCAGCACAGCAGCCACAGCTACAGATATTTTTGTATTTATACCGGCAAGATTGGCCAGGGCCCAGCCATGCACCGTGAACTGACCGACCTTTTCCATCCAGGATGACGGCAGACGCAGGAAAGTGCCGCCCGCCAGAACTGAGATGAAAAGCAACAAAGATGCAGGTACAAAACGGCGGTCGCCGGGAATCAGGGCGACAAACTGGCCAAAAGCAAGCATGAATAAGAGCAAAACCGACATGACGGGAAAATAGTTGGCAGGTCTGCTTGTTTCCGGCATCAGAAGTTTGAGCACTCCCAGCATAATTCCGAGCTGCACAACTCCCGCCAAAGCCAGTGAGACTAAACTGGCAATATAGTCACGCCGGAAGCCCCCAGGCAATGAGCGTAAGCGTCTTTGTGTAGCAGCGTCAGCCAGCATCAAACTGCTGAGCAGCAAAAATATGGAAAGAAAAAGTATTTCAATCGCGACATCCGGCACCTGAATCAAAGGGATTGCCGTATCCATGTCTTCATCATGCACTATCAGTTTAAGAACCACACCTTCGGCACGTGCTTCTGCAGTTTTTTCATCCAGCTGCCTTGCCATATCCTTTTCTGACAGTGATGACGCACCTTCCATCTTAAGTAGATCCTGGCTCAGTTTTGTCTCCATGGCCAAAGCAATCACTGACACGACAAAATTTTCATGTACCGTATCTGCTGCCAGTTCATTTTTTCCCGGCACAAACTCACAGATATAAGCATCATCAATAGTTTTCGCTGCCTCAAGATCACCAAATGTTTCCGGAATTATAATTACACCATCCAGCTGCGACAACTCAATGGCTCTGCTTATCGTCGATATTTCTCTTTCTTCCCAGTCAAAATGACTCTCCTCAAACATCCGGATGAGCTTTTCACTTTCACTGTTCTGCGCCAAATCAACATAGGCACCCTTGACCTGCGACCAATCATTTTTTGACACTGCAGCTCCGGCCAGCAGTGATAAAAGTATGGGAATAATGATGCAAAAGACCATAATCAGAGGTCGGCGCAATAAAAGTTTGAGTTTTAGCCCTGTAAGCGCAGCCAGATTTTTCATACACGTCTCCTGCCAAAAATAACTGCAATAACGGCGGCCGGCAGCAATGGCCATAAAGCGGATAGCAAATCCGATGCCCCGGCAGTGCCCTGCTGATAGAGGCTATTGTATAAAAACTGCATCATCGGATAGATCGGGGTAAAGGCAGCCCCTCTATTCAGCCATTCCGGAAAAATCGAAGTCGGATAAATAACGCCGCCCAAGACAATCATAATCAAAAATGTGAGCCAGCCTGTCAGCATAATGCTGATGCCGGGCACCTTTATGCGTCCCAGAGCCAGCATAATCAAAGCTGTCGTAAAATATGCCGCTAGTAATATGGCAGCAACGGGAAACACCCCTGCAAGTAAACCTGATATCTTCAGGGCAAGCAGGAGCGGAACCAGTAAAACTAGCCACCATAATAATCCGCTGGCCAGGCGTGCTGCCATCATTGAAGCCGGACCGGATGACAATAGCAGTCTGTCTTCATAAGATGTCCCCGCCAGACGGCTGGTGCCTGCCAGCACACCCATGGCCGGCAGCAATGCAAATACAATCAGAAATGCGGAATATGTATGAAGCAGTACATTATAAGGATGAAAATCTCCTGTCTCTGCATAACGATAGCGGCCAAAATACATAACGAGAACATTCATAGAGTGTCTGGTCGCTTCGTTCCATGAGTCGTTTTCATCGCCGCCAAGTTCAACATAGACTTTCTGATATCCGAATATTGTTCCGTACAAGTAATCCAGAACTGAGGCATACTGCCGTACCAGCAAGCTGGCCTGTCCTGATTCCGCCGGCTTCCTCGGATTCAGCCACATCTCTACCGGTTCGCGTTGTGAGCCGGTCCTGGTTTCCTCAAAGAGAGTAGGCGGCAGGCGCAATATCACTATGGTTTCATCCGCTTCCAGACGCTCCAGAGCCTGATCCATCGTATCGTAATAGACGGCTGATATATAACGGAGATCTTCTAAATAAGCAGCTAAAATCTGGCCCAGAGCTGAATCATCTTCATCAACAATGGAACCCGCTACGGACAAGACAGGAAGCTTTTCCGCCTCCACCTTCTTATCTTCTCTGGCAAAGTTTACGAGTAAAACGGATAAAACAATCGAAGCTGTCAAAGTCAGGAGCAAAGCCGTTCGGGCGGCACGCAGTTCCAGTCTCATCAGAGCTCGGAAAGCACGTTGACTCTTGCGCATAATACTGAGCAGATGTGAGAGTTTTTTCTTCACATGAACTCCGCCTATTCACCATTAAGGAGAGTTTCTCTCACTTTAGCGTCATGAAGATATAAAATCTGATCACTCAGCTTCTTCAGGAGCTCTCCTTCATGTGCTGCTAAAAGTATTGTCTTCCCGCCGGACCGCAACAGATTTAGCCTCTCAATCATCAACTCCTGACTGTGGTCATCAGCTCCGGCAAATGGTTCATCAAGCAAGATCAACTGTGGATCTCCCAGAAGCCCAACAATCAGACTGACACGCCGTGCCATGCCACCGGAGCATTCTCTGATCGGTTTTTCTAAAAAATCTGCTATCAGGGGATCTGCTGCAGCCAGCCTGATTTGTTCTTTTCCTTCTGAAGCCGAAATGCCGCGCGCAGCTGTCCAGAATAAAAGTGTTTCTCTGACGGTGAGGCGGTCATCCAGAGCCAGTTCCTGCGGCACATAAGCTATCAGCTGCCGCCAGGAATTCAGGTCATCCAGAGATACAGAAAAGGAATCTGTCTCGAAGACAACGTCGCCGCTGTCTCGCGCCAGAACTGATGCCAATATTTTCAGCAAAGTGCTTTTACCGGCACCATTTTCTCCGGCAATGCCCCAGATACTGCCTTGTGGCTGTTCAAAGGAGATGTTATCCAGAATTTTGTGCGCGGACCAGGCTTTGCTGAGCCCGCGCACCTTTAAGCTAAAAGTCATCATCAAAGTCATCATATCCCAGCAGAGAATCCAGATCCAGACCTAATTCCTCCAGGACAGACATGAGCTTGTTCATGACAGAATCATCCATCATGAGTTCACTCAAGGCGTATTCGTCTGATAAATCAATATAATCATCCGGCATTTTATTCTTGAAATTCAGTTCAGAATTGGGCAGAGATTTAAGGCTAAAACTTAGACTGAAGCTTATCGGTGAACCATCAGCATCAATGTCAAAGCTGATACTGGCATTCAACTTGCCGGCATCAATCTTTCCCTCATATCTAAGGACTATAGGATCCATATAACCACTGGGATCGTCATAAGTAAGGCTCAGTGTTCCCACAGGATAAAGCTCATTATCAGCCTTCTTCAGACCAAAATCTTTAAAGAAACCGCTTAAACTACCCGTATTTACATAACCATAATTAGAGCTTGTAATGGCATAAGAACCCGTATAAAGCTCATTAGCCAGAGTATATTCACTTAGATACTCAAATGACATGCCGTAGGGATCGGTCAGTTTCAGTCTCTGGGCATGTTTGCTGCCATCAATGACATGGAGTGATTCCAGTATGATGGTTTCGTCCAGCTCCAGATTTTTCAGGATCAGCTCACCGCCCTGAACTTCATTTTTTTTGTCCACATATAGTTTGCGCTGTATTTCAATTTTGAAATCTTCGGGATAATCTCTGATTTCAGAAATGGCTTCATCGATGGCATCAACAAATTCCCCGGAAAAATCTATTGTGTCATCAAGTGAGAGCCCCATCGTGGCCAGCTCAGAAATCAGCTTATTAATAGCTTTATTATCGCGCACTAGCAACAGGATCTCTCTCAGCATGGCGGGGGTATCTTCAGCAGATACTGTCACAGTATAATAGTCAAGTTTCTGACTGACACTGCCTACAGTTTGCTCTTCGCCTTTGACAAGTTCAGCTTCCCCGGCATATTTAATGAAAACTTCTTTAATCTCTTCAACAATTTCATCCAAATCCTCGTCGAAGAAAGTTCCCAGACTATTGCTCAACTCTCCCATCGAGCCAAAAGTGTCATCAATCGTCAGCGATAATCCGCTGGAATCATCCAGTGATTCACTTATAAAATCTTTATTGATGGCGAGAGGCTTGGGCAAAATCTCAGGCAGGGCTATAAGCAGATAATCTCCGGCATCATAAAGCTCTGCACTGAGCAGATCCGACTTTTCTCCACGCTTACCCAAAGCAATTCTGGTATAAAAATGCGGGTCAGCCTCATTAAGATCGCTTTTGGTCTGCAAATTAAAGCGGACACCGGACAAGACAGTCAGTATACCTGCCACATCATCAGGTAAAGCGTCGGCTTTGATATCGAAGCTGATATCAGTTTCATAACCGGATTTGCTCTTTTTAAGGGTATCAGTTGAAGCAGCTTTGATCTCATAGAGCAAAGAATCTTCAGGGACCAGCCCTGCTGCTTTCTCAGCCTTCTGCCACTTCTGGGTATCCGACATGAAGAGCGATTTAATCTTGTTGCCAAAAACAAACCAGACACCGGCCAATATCGCCAGCACCAGTACAATAATCAGTACAGGAATCCACCAGCGCTTCTTTTTCGGAGCTTTCTGGTAAGTGGTATACACTGGTGGAGGGTTGTAGGGCACGCCTCCTTCATATGGCGGATACGGACTTCCCTGTATGTTCTGTGCATGAGCTACGTTCTGCGTACTTGCATTTAGACTATCGGTTCCGGTCTGTTCTCCGCAACTGGTGCAAAATTTTGCATTTGCAGGTAAATCAGCGCCACAACGTTTACATTTATCCACTCTTCTACCTCCCGGCAGTATAACTGCCTTATTCTTGATCCATTTAAAAAGGATCTTTTCTAGAAAAGCCTATTGTGTCGGCGTTAAATCAGCTAACGCAAGTCAACAGGAATCTGATTTCTCTTTCAGGATTAGTCTGGCAATTATAAAATAATTGTATCACAAATCAACATTAATAAATTGCTAAATAAATTAAATATATAATCTAAGCAATAGCGATAATCTTGCAAAAAAATAGCCGGCTTACTGCCGGCCCTCTGCGAGCCGGTAATAAGCCGGCATATCTCCAAACTAAAACAGATCCGAGGCACCACTCCCGGATCTGCTCGCTCAAATGGAGGAGAAAAGTATGAAAAAAGGATATCTAACCCTAGTTACATTTGTATTATACATAGTATGAATGTACAAGCTGCTAAGCATTTGTGAATAAACAAAAAACAAAAGTTCAATAATGCAATGTTCTTAGGGCAAAATCCGTAAAGCTTCTCCGGTAATAGCACTTTCGTTTTCAGGTTCAGTAATCTCTATGCCGCCCTCAGTCGTGGCGATTCGCATAGTCACAGCTGTATGTGTTTTTTCGAAAGAAGCTTGATCAAGATTCATCACATCCGCGCGTATTGCACAATATTTGTTAAAAATGCCGGCCGCTTCTTCCTCAGTAGGCTTTTCATCCAGAATCAGCACAATATAGTCGCTTTTCAAATTGTGGACACTAATACTTTCTTCATCTATATTTTCGTTAGCCAGCTCCTGCAAAAATCTGGCCGAAATCGTCTCGTGGCGTCCATTGCGAGCAGCAATAGTCGGCAAGGAGATCGCAGCAAGTATGCCGATTACCAGCACAATTACACCTATTACAATCAGCTTCATCCGTGAAGGAATTTTAAGTACAGGCAGTTCTTTCACTTTAGCTTCAAAGGGTTTTTCCTTATTGCGCTGTTGTGGCAGAGGTGCCTGTGCCGGCGCCGGAGCGATGGTTCTGGCTCTGTACTGTTGGGCAAGCGGTCCGTCATATTCAGCTTGTTCTTCATTGGGAAATTCGAAGTCTTCCGGATTTTCCAATGCGCGCATTCCTTCACTGGTTTCGAATACACAATTACAAAACATGCAAAATGACTTGTCTTCTTTATTATCTACTTGTATCAGTGAGCCGCAGTTTATACAGCGTGCATCTTTAATGGCCATTTATCTTCCTCTCATATGTATCTAAGCATTTGTTAACCCATGGTGTATTATAACAGATACACATTCTAGCAGAAATACTGCAGTAAACTTTGGCTCTTTGATTAAGAAATGCCAAATAATTGTTTTTTGGAGTCAACTTATGAGGCCGGAAACCTATTCACATTATTATATGCAGCGAGCCATCGAGCTGGCACGTGAAGCTGCCATTGCCGGTGAAGTTCCGGTCGGCTGTGTTATAGTACGGGATGGAATCATACTGGCTGAGGGCAGAAATAACCGGGAAAGCTCACAAATGGCCACAGGTCACGCTGAACTTGTAGCGATTGAGGTTGCCAGCCAAAAGATTAAGTCCTGGCGTCTTTGTGATGCTGACTTGTTCGTGACTCTGGAGCCCTGTCTGATGTGTTCAGGTGCTATCTTGCAGGCACGCATTAAGCGGCTCTTTTTTGGGGCCTATGATCCAAAATCCGGCATGGCCGGTTCTGTATCTAATGTTTTTGCTTTACCGTCAAATCACAGGGTAGAAGTGACGGGTGGAGTATTGCAGGAAGAATGTGCTCAATTGCTGCGCGACTTCTTCTTTGTTCGGAGAAATAATTGTGAAACAGTTAAGTAATGAAACAATGTCAGATAGTAAAGACACCCCTAAGCAGATAACCATGTATGAAAGAAGCTGGATGGGGAAGGCGATCTACCATCTGGCTATGTTTTTAACCAGAATACTTGTTCGCCTGACATATAAAGGCCAGGAGAATCTGCCGGCAGAAGGCAATTACATAATCGCAGCCAACCACCAGTCTTTCTTTGATGGTCTGTGGCTGATGGGCGGGGTACCCCAAGAACACTTTGCTTCATTTTCCTGCATGGCCGGATCAGATTTAGAGGATGATTACGGACTTCTCGGCAAGCTTATGCTCAGAGTCGGCAGGGCTATTTTGGTAGACCGCAATGGCAATCCCATTCGTGGCCTGATAGTAGCAAAAAAAAGGCTGGAGGCTGGCGATATCGTTATGATTCATCCTGAAGGAACCCGCACCCACGATGGCAAAATCGGTGAGATGATGAATGGAGCTGCCTATCTTGCACAGAAGACCGGCGTTCCCATTATTCCTTGCTATATTAACGGCGCCTATGAAATTTACTCCAGATACATGCCGCTGCCTTACCCCATACACTTACGGCGCATGAAGCGAAAACCTTTGACTATAGAATTTGGCGAGCCCATATCTGCCGGGGATTATGCGACAAAAGATGAGATCATGGCTGCAGTCAGTGACTGGTTGTATGCGAAAGAAGCAATCGCTTTGGCCGAGAAGGACCCTGACCTGGCCAATCTCAAGGCAAACAGGCCTTCCTAGTCCTGCACATAAGCAGCTATGGGACCCATTCTGCTCTTCTGTAATTTACCATCAAGTCTGATATGCTCACTCTCATATTCAATTTTGTCGACAACCCCGAATTCGCGAACATAAGCTTCCAATTCGGACGAGCTATAAGGTATCTCAGCTACAAAAGTGAGCATTCTGCCTTCGGCATACAAAGCCATTGCCTCGATTAATGCAGGCAAGCCTTGTCCGGTCAGCGCTGATATTTCGAAAACATCTTCATGCTTGTCACGTCGTATTGACGTTATTAAGTCGTGATATGCAACTTCGGATTTCTCATCAATTTTATTTGGGATGTAAAATGTGTCGATGGCGCCCGCCCCCAACTCAGCCAGCTGCTCGTCCACAAGCTGCCGGTGCATGGCTGCCTCTTTGTCCGACACATCAATTAAATGCAAGATCAGGTCGGCTTCAACCACTTCTTCCAGAGTCGCCTTAAAGGCCTGCTTCAAGTGTCTGGGCATTTCCCGTATAAAACCTACTGTATCGATCATGACATAACTGATGCCATCACGCAGATCCAATTTGCGTGCAGTGGGATCAAGGGTCATAAAGAGCCTGTTCTCTGCCGGAATATCCGTGCCGCATAACTTGTTCATAAGTGTTGATTTGCCGGCGTTGGTGTAGCCGACAACTGCTGCGACCAAAGCATCTTTGCGCTGACGCGAGCTGCGCTGGTGTTTTCGTCTCACTTCCAGCTGATCGAGTTCTTTTTGTAATTGACCCATGCGCCGCTGAATCGCTCTTCTGTCCTGCTCCAGTTTGGTCTCACCGGGACCCCGGGTTCCGATACCGCCGCCAAGCCGGGACAGCTCAGTTCCCTTACCAGCCAGTCTGGTCAATTTGTAACGCAGCCGTGCCAGTTCAACCTGGATTTTTCCTTCGTCTGTGCGGGCATGATCAGAGAATATTTCCAGGATGACACCGGTACGGTCATGTACTGCAGCCGAAGTTTCTTTCGCAATATTCCGAAACTGAGCTGCGGACAGCTCAGTGTTAAAAATAAGATGATCCACATCTGCATTCTCCGCCATTTCGCTGATTTCAGTCAGTTTCCCCGAACCGATATAACTGCTGCCGTTTATGTTCTTCACATTTTGTGTGACTCTGGCGACGACCTCAAAGCCGCAGGTATTGGCCAGATCTTCCAACTCGTCCAGTGAAGGATCAATACTGTCTTCTTCACCTGGCAGTACCGCAGCGACCAGATATGCGCGTGTAGAATTTTCATCACCATAGAAATTTTTTAAAGACATAAAACCAACTTTCTAGAAAATGCGGAATTTCGACCAGTTCGAAATCTTTATGTTAAGCTCATGCTATGATAGATCAAAAGCAAATCGGGATGCTAGCAATATGGACTTTGATCTCCTTGATTCAATTGATACCGGTGAAACCTTAGTTTACCCAAACAATATCGATATGACTGCACTCTGGCTAAGTCATATCATCCGCCTAAGGCGAAAAGATCTGGGTCTGACCCAAGGACGGATCTCCTCTGCTCTTGATCTGGGAATGTCAGCCATATCTTCCATTGAAGCCGGCAACGCTCTCGCCAATATAAGACGCACAATTCAGGTAATGAACCTTTTGCATCTGCCTCTGGCACCCATATTATCTGCGATAGAATCTCAAGTCGTCATCCACCACGCTCATCCGCTTTCAGACATTATGCTCAGCGACGAAATATCTCACGCATGGCGGGATCTGGAAGTGTTTGAAGCCACTGATCCACCTCGCCTTGTCGTTCTGGATAAACAGTCAGGAAAGACTCGTCAAGTGCTCTTACCATCAAAGCCTGATAGGGAAAATCCGGCAAATCAAGTAAGAGAGTAATCATGCCACTGTAGACATCTCTAAAGATTTTGTTATCCTTCTCTTCATCGCTCATCGCCAGCAGTCCCAGAAATTTGCGGCCAAAACTTGGATCAGACTTGCTGATTTTCAAATACCGCAGCGCAGAATCTTGCAGGTGGCTATCAATTAGTTCCAGCCAGAGATCACCGGCATCCTGCTCGATTTCACGCAGTTCTTTCTGATTAAAAAATAAATTAATCTCTTTTGCGGCACGCTTGCTGCTGTCTCGGCTCTGCCTGCCGGCACCAAACATATGAGTATAAATCCAGGGTAAGAGGAAACGGTCCCCGCTTTCCTGCTTCTTGTTTTTTAACTCAAAAAAACGAAAGGCTTCCAAACGCTCATTTAATTCGTTTTTAATGTCTTCTCTATCTGCCACAGTATTCTCCTTTCAACAAAGAAAAATAAATATCCTTAGATTTATCCCCTAAAACTCTTTGAACAGATAAATATTTTGGTCTGTAACAACCGCATCCAATATTTCGTCGTATTCTTCAGCCGGAACAAAATCAACTACTTGTTCTTCAAAGCAGATACCTACCCGCGGCACATCGGGGCCTAATTTTGATAACAAGCGATCATAGTAACCGCCGCCAAAACCTATCCTATATCCATCCTTGCTGAAGAGCAGTCCCGGAACCAGCACAAAGTCCAGTACATCCACCTCTTTGATTCGAGAAGGATTTATACGCGGTTCCATGATGCCGAAATCTGACTCTTCCAGTTCATCGTAACCATGAAAAAGTGACAGCAGCAAGTCGTTATTTTCTTTATCGACAATGGGAACATAGACACGCTTGCCCGTAACCCGCATCATATCAATCAAATGATGGGTATCCACCTCATCACGAAAGCTCATGAAAACACTTGCATTTTCTGCAATCTTAAAAGCATCCCACTGAAAAAGCCGGCGTTCAATCTCTCTGGATTTTTCTGCACGCTCTTCAGCGGACAAAGCTGCCCGCACTTGCTTTCCTTTTTTGCGATACTCTTTTTTCAAAAGGGACATATTTTCTTCTCTTTCCATATATCAGTAACTCCTTTTATATACCGGCTTCTGTAGTTTCCGTCTCTTCATATTTTTCGCTCTCTTCCGGTACAGGCAGCCAGTCAGCCTTCTTCATATATATGATATAAGCAAGAAAGGTAATAATCCATGACAGCGGGTAGGCTAAGAGCATGAAATCAAACGTAGATTTAAAAGGCAGTATGCCATAAATCCAAAGCACACGAAAACCCGACATACAAATCAAGGTTACCAGCATCGGAACCATTGAGCGGCCGGCTCCCCGCAGAGCACCACCAAAGACTTCGTTAATTCCAAAGAGCCAATATAGACTTAGAATATATTTCATTACCTGCATTGTATAGTGATTGACTTGTGGATCAGGGTTAAAAAGTGCTGCCAGCGGTTTGGAAATAAGCAGGAAAAATGCGCCGATACCTCCGGCAATCATCATTACCAGAACAATTGCCTGACGCAGACCCTTTTTTGCTCTTTCGATCTGGCCTGCTCCAATATTCTGACCCATAAAGGTCATCATCGCCAAAGATATTGCGTTCAGAGATACCCAGACAAAACCATCAATACGGCCTGCAGACGCAAAACCGGCCACAGCCAGAGTTCCGAAGCCATTAACAGCAGCTTGAATGATTACATTGGATCCGGAAATCAGAACACTCTGAAAACCGGCAGGCACACCGATCTTTAACGCACGTTTACCAACTGGTCCATGGAAGGCAATATCACGCAGATAAAGGCGATAGCTGTTTGTAGTCCTGCTTAAGCTGAGCAGGACCAGTAGAGCAGATAAAACCTGAGAAATAATGGTTGCCCAGGCAGCCCCCTGAATCCCCCATTTAAAGACTGCCACAAAAAGCAAATCAAGTAATATATTTGCCAGTGAACTAACAGCCAGAAAATAAAAAGGCCTTTTTGAGTCACCTACTGAACGCAGAATTCCCGAACCCATGTTATAAAGCAAAGACGGTACGGAACCTACAAAAAATATCCGCAAATAACTGCTGGCTTCTTCTAGAATATCCGCAGGTGTATCCATTACACGCAACAGAGGAGTTGAGAGTAAGAAGCCAGCAATAGACAAAATTACACCCGATGTCAGGGCAATCGACATGGCTGAATGCACCATCCGATAAAGGCCGTCTTCATCTTCTGCTCCGTACATCTGTGCTACGACAACAGCACAACCCGTAGCCAGACCGACAAAAAAACCAACCAGCATATTGGCAAGGGCTCCGGTCGCCCCCACTGCAGCCTGAGCATGAGTGCCGGCAAATCTGCCGACGATCAGGAGATCCGCTGTATTGTAGAGCTGCTGCAGAAAGTTACTCATCATCAGAGGCAAAGCAAATATTAATAGTTGCTTCCAAATACTGCCTTCAGTTAAATTCACATTACGAATTCGCATCCGCAATAAACTCCTTAGCCCAATCTGGCCTTAAAGTCATCATAGGAAAAACTTTTTAGTGTCCGCAATGACTTATCTTCAGGATACACTCCAATCGCCGGCAGGGGCATGCCGTTGAAGGTATTATTTTTCACCATTGTGTAAATAGCCATATCCAGAAAAACTATTCTATCACCGGGCAGGGGTGGCACAGCAAAAGAATAATCGCCGATAATATCTCCCGCCAGACACGTTGGTCCCGCTAAACGTATCTCATAGGGAAGTTCAGCTGCAGGCGCAGCCTGGTACCAGCGGGAAGGACCGCTGCGACTGATTTCCTGACTGAGAAAGCACTTCGGCGTATAGGGCATTTCCAGAACGTCAGGCATATGGCAGGCAGCTGACGTATCCAAAATAGCAGTAGTTTTGACGTTTTTCACCAGATCCAGCACTTCCGCTATCAAAAAACCTGCATCCAGAGCGATCGCTTCTCCCGGTTCAAGATAAAGCTCAGCACCGGTCGCCGCCTGTACACGCTTTATGCTGGTCAGCAGACTTTGAACATCGTAATCCGCCCGTGTTATATGATGTCCTCCGCCCAGATTAACCCATTGCAGACCTTTCGGAAAAGCACCAAAGTTTTCTTCAATCGCATCCAGCGTGTTAGCCAGAGCATCAGAATTTTGTTCACAAAGTGAGTGAAAATGTATGCCTTCCAGACCTTCAAACAAGCCGTCTTTCACACCGGCCTTAAACTGTTCGGCTGAAACACCTAGGCGTGAATTTGGAGCTGCAGGATCATATATCTCATGTTCAAGCTCTGAATAACCGGGATTGATCCTCAGGCCGGGAGAGATCTGCCTGTCTCCACAGAGATTGTGTTCCAGCAGGCGGTCGCGATATTTGATCCATTGTTCAAAGCTATTGAAAACAATCTTGTCCACTACTCCCAACAGCTTTTCAAATTCAGAGTCTTTGAAAGCAGGAGAATAGACATGTACTTCACTGTCTTCACCCATCTCTTCACGGCCCAGGAGAGCTTCATGAAGACCCGAGGCAGCAGTACCGCTGAGATATTTGCCGATCAGCGGGTATAGCGGATAGCAGGCAAAGGCCTTCTGGGCCAGTAAAATTTTGCAGTCAGCGGCCTTCATGATGGCGTTCAAGAGACGCAAATTGTCTTCAAGCGCGCGCAGATCAATTAAGTAATAAGGTGTAGGAACATCAAACAGCGGCAAGTCAGCAGCTGCCGGTCGGTTCAGTTCTTTGAATAGCTTGCGTGGATTCAGAGCGTCATCATCCTGTCCATACGTGTTTACATTGTTCTTCTTCATTCTTTTTTCTACCAGCTATGCCTTCAAATGCTTTCATAAAACCGGGCCAAGAATCGCTCCCGGCCCGTTATTACTGAATCTTCCGGGAATTTCGCTACTGGTCTAGGGAACCAGGATCGGATTGCGATCTTCAGTGTAAGGCAGCCCGAATTTATTCATTCCTTCCATGAATGGATCCGGATCAAGTTCTTCGACATTAAAGACACCAGGCTTGCGCCACTGCCCCTGTAAAACCAGAGAAGCACCGATCATAGCAGGCACTCCTGTCGTGTATGATACGGCCTGGGCACCTGTTTCTTTAAAAGCCTCCTGATGATCAGAAATATTATAGAGACGATATACCTTCTCTTTACCGTCTTTCACACCCTGGAAAATGCAGCTGATATTGGTTTTGCCATGTGTTCGCGGACCCAAAGTTGCCGGGTCAGGCAAGACTGCCTTGAGAAACTGAAGCGGAACAATCTTTTGGCCGGCAAAGTCGATCGCTTCGATTGAAGTCATACCGACATTCTCCAGACATTTGAGATGTGTCAGATAGCTTTCACCGAAAGTCATAAAAAAGCGCATCCTCTTTATTCCCGTAATGTTCTCAGCCAGAGATTCCAGTTCCTCATGGTAAAGCAAATACATGTCGCGCTCGCCCACTTCCTCGAAATAGTAGCTGCGCTTAATTTCCAGCGGCTCCGTTTCAATAAACTCGCCTTTTTCCCAGTAACGTCCTTTAGCTGTTACCTCACGAATATTAATCTCGGGATTAAAATTTGTCGCAAAGGGATAACCGTGATCTCCGCCATTGCAATCCAGGATATCGATTTCATGAATCTCGTCAAACTCATGTTTGAGGGCATAAGCTGAATACACTCCGGTTACTCCGGGATCAAAACCTGATCCTAAAATGGCTGTAAGCCCTGCATCGCGGAAGCGATCACGATACGCCCATTGCCATTTGTACTCAAACTTCGCTGTGTCAAGCGGTTCATAATTAGCTGTATCCAAATAATTGACTCCGGCTTCCAGACAGGCATCCATAATTGTCAGGTCCTGATAAGGCAGGGCCAGATTTATTACTAATTCCGGTTTATATCGATTAATCAGTTCAACCAGTTCCGGAACACTATCCGCATCCACCTGAGCAGTTTCAATCTCAGTTCCCCGCCCATCCAATTCAGCTTTGAGCTGGTCACATTTTGACTTGGTCCTGCTGGCTATCATCAGATGGCTGAAAACTTCACTGTTTTCAACACATTTGTAGGCACAAACCCGGGCTACACCTCCGGCTCCGATAATCATTGCTCTACTCATCAAAAAACCTCCTAAGCATATCTCTAATTAAGATTTATTTTTTTAAAAAACTAACTGTATACATTCTAATGCAAAAGTTCAAAGTCATGTTCAACTGAAAGTTCCGGCATTTTCTAAATACTAGTTAAAACTTAAAGCAGGAGAATCATCTCACGCAATAACTTAACTGCTACAGCAGTAGAAGCTCCGGAAATATCCAGTAAAGGAGCCAGCTCCATCATGTCGCATCCGACAATATTCAAACCCTCAAGCTGATAGACAGCCGCCAGCATTTCCTGATAGCTGACACCACCCGGTTCAGCTGTCCCCGTTCCCGGCAGTACAGAAGGATCAAGCACGTCCAGATCCAGAGAAACATAAACAGGAGCAGTTCCGATATTTTTCACTGCCGCTCCAATTCCGCTTAAATCAAAGGGATGGAAGTCAAGATTCTCTTCCGCAAAGGTGAATTCCTCAGCCAGTCCTGAGCGAATTCCCAGAGAATGAATACGATTTTTGCCCAGTAACTCGTAGATGCGCCGAATTACAGAAGCATGAGAATTCCGGACTCCCAGATAATCCGGCCGCAGATCCGTATGGGCATCAAAATGCAGAAGATGTAAATCCGGGTAAAATTCCAAAAGAGCTTCCACAGCTCCCAGCGAAAGAGTGTGCTCGCCACCAATCATCACCGGTGTTTTGTCGGCTTCTGTAATAGCGGCGCAGCTTTGACGCACAATGCGCAGTGCCTCTTTTGTTGAGCCGAAAGGTAATTCCAGATCACCGGCATCATGCACCTTATGATCCTCCAGATCACGCTTCAGCCGGGGGCTCCAGCTTTCCAGACCCCATGAGTCGCGGCGCATTTCCGCAGCCGCGAAGCGTGAACCGGGACGAAAAGAGCTGCTTGAGTCAAAAGGAGCACCAAAGACAACAATATCCGCTTCCGCTTCTGTAGCTGCATAGCCACAGAAACGCAAAAGTGCAGGTCGCTCCGGCGCCGGTAAATGATCAAATATAGCCATGTCGTCACTCCTCACTCGTCTATCAGCCTGCCTTCTGTCAGCAGTTCTCTGACATAAGTCGGCAGCGAAAAAGCGCCTTTATGCAAATCAGAATTGTAATAGCGCGTCTTGATGTTGAAACTTTCCCAGCGATCCGGATCGTGGTCTGCAATCGGATCGAGGCTGTCCGACATAAAGCCGAAGAGCCAGTGCCCCGATGGATAAGTGGGAATATGAGCCTGATATACTTTCGCTGTTGAAAATATTTTATTCGTTTTATTAAAAATCGAATGTGCTTCTTGAGCGTCATTCTTGTAATAGGGGCTCTCATGCTGGTTAATCAGGATCCCGCCCTCACGCAAGCCCTTGCTGCAGTTGCCATAAAATTCTCTGGTAAAAAGGCTTTCGCCCGGTCCGAAGGGGTCAGTTGAATCGATAATCATCAGATCATATTCTCGTTTGAGATGGCGCACATAACGCAGACCATCAGCAAAGATCAGATTAAGGCGCGGATCGGAAAAGGCAGAGGCTACATCAGGCAGATACTCCTTAGCTACATCTACAACCAGCGGATCAATTTCCACCATCTCGATCTGCTCAATGCCGGGATAAGAGCAAAGCTCACGCAGAGCACCGCCATCGCCGCCACCAATCAGCAGTACCTTTTTCACATCAGGATGAACAGCCATGGCTACGTGCACAATCATCTCATGGTAGATAAACTCGTCTTTTTCCGTGAGCATAATCGCTCCGTCCATAACAAGGACGCGGCCAAACTCATATGTATCGTAAATATCAATTTGCTGAAAATCCGATTTTTGTGAAAAAAGCTGTTTTTTCACACGTAAAGCGAAATACGCGTCATCCGTATTATGTTCTTCAAACCACAGCTCCATCTGACTTCTCCCTTAAAGCTATTTCACTACACAAAGCTGTTCAACTGCCGGATCCTCAGTTCCTGTCATTTGGCTGCCATGGTCTTTTGCCTGTCTTATATAAGATAAAACCTCATCCGTAACCAGTTCACCGGGAGCCAGAATCGGAATACCCGGCGGATAGCACATGATCGATTCTGTAGAGATTCTGCCTTTACATTCTTCTAACGGCATACGTATATAATCAGCATAAAACGCTTCTGTCGGCACCATAGCCAGTACCGGCTCGATATATTCACTCACCAGCATGCCCCCCGGCAGCGAGGCAAAGCGGCTATTTATATCACTCAGTGCTGCAATCAGACGCTCGATGGCGACCGGCCGGTCGCCAACCGAAAGTATGGCCAGGAAATTCCCCATATCACCAAACTCAACCTGAATATTATAGTCATCCCGCAGGATGTCATAAACCTCGAAACCGCTGAGTCCCATAGCACGGGTATGCACTGGCAGCTTACAGGAATCAAAGGCATAAAAAGCATCACCATCACAGCGTTCCTTTCCGAAAGCGTAATATCCCTCCAGTTCGTTGATCTCGCAGCGCGCATAATCCGCATAATCAATCACCCGCTTATAGGTCTCCCTGCCGCGCAAAGCCAGATTGCGCCGGGTTATGTCCAAAGAGGACAGGAGCAAATAAGAAGCACTCGTCGTCTGCGTCAGATTAATGATCTGATGTACATAACCAAGCTCTTCCCTCATTTTGGGGCCCAGAAGCAGCAAGGAACTTTGTGTCAGAGAGCCACCCGTCTTATGCAAAGATACAGCCGCCATATCAGCTCCTGCTTCCATAGCTGAAACAGGCAGCTCGTCAGAGAAATAAAAGTGGCTTCCATGCGCTTCATCCACCAGAACCCTCATTCCGGCATCATGGGCCAGACGGACGATTTCCCTTAGATTGGGGCAAACTCCATAATAGGTAGGATTGTTCAGAAAAATAGCTTTGGCATCCGGATTCCCTGCAATGGCCCGGCGCACATCATCTACGCTCATACCCAAAGGTATCCCCAGTTCCAGATCCAGCGATGGATTTACATAAACAGGCAGAGCACGGGTCAGAACCAGAGCATTGACCGCACTGCGATGAACATTGCGCGGCATGATGATTTTATCTCCCGGCAGACAGCTTGACATGATCATGGCCTGGACTGCCGAAGTGGTACCATTGACCATGAAGAAGCATTTATCAGCTCCGAAGGCATCTGCCGCTAACTCTTCCGCCTCCAGGATAACACCGGTCGGATGGATCAGGTTATCCAGCATTTTCATGGAGTTGACATCTACGGAAAGGCAGTCCTTTCCCAGAAAATGCGTAAGTTCTTCGTTGCCTCTCCCCTGCTTATGTCCTGGCACGTCAAAAGAAACCATGCGCATTTTGCGATATTCAGTTAAAGCCTGAAGCAGCGGTGCCTTGTTTTGGTCCGGCCGTTTAGAAGGGATGGCGTCTTTCTTATTCATAGATATTTGTGCCGCTGAAGATCTCAATCATTTCACGCTGCAAGGCTTCTCTGATCTCGAGACGCTGACGTGAGCTTAACTCTTTTATATCAATATTAAAAAGATAGTTCTGCAATTCAAGTTCTTTTAAAAGCAAACGTGTGTGAAATAGATTCGACTGATAGATATTCAAATCAACTGCATCATAAGTGTCAAGAGTACTGTCATCAATATAATCCTGGATCGATGTGATCGGATGATCCATGTAATGTTTTTTGCCTTCAGTATCACGTGTAAAGCCCCGCACCCGGTAATCAATCGTAATGATGTCGGAATCAAAACTCGAAATCAGATAATCCAGTGTAGACAAAGGCGAAACTGTGCCACATGTCTGCACATCAATATCGACCCTGAAGGTTGATATTGCTGCGTTTGGATGCGACTCAGGAAAGGTATGGACAGTCACATGACTCTTGTCCAGATGAGCATGAATCGTCTCCCCCGTCGCCGGATCAATACCACGGTTATTGGTGCTGTCGATCTCAGTATTACCCAGTGTCTGGTCAGCAATCAGGAAGTTTACCGACGCACCCTGGGGGTCATAGTCCTGTTTCGAAATATTTAAAATATGAGCACCGATCAGATCTGTTACCTGACAGAGAATTCCGGTCAGGCGCTCTGAGTTATATTGTTCATCAATATATTCAATATATTCACGCTGTTCGCGCTCACTGCTGGTATAGCAAACATCATAAATGTTAAAGCTGAGTGTTTTGGTCAGGTTATTGAAACCGTAAAGCTTTAATTTTTCCAAGTGAGGCCTCCTAATAGATGGATTGAAACACCTCAACGGTGCGAGATTATTCTATCACAGTTCAATCTGTTCCATAAAGACTGCGCCTTAAGCGGCAATCTTTTTGTTTGAAAATATCGATCTTTATCCTTTGTAACAAATCTTGATATTTATCGCTATTCCTGCTAAAGTTAAAAACACTTAGAAATAATCATAAGCCAACGTCGTAATCATCGACACAGATTGTCAGACGTTAATTCACCGGAAAAGAGGTGTTGAACATGGCAAACTATGATCCCAACCAAGAACAGCAACAGCAGCCGCCGGAACAGTATCAGCCGCAACAGCAACAACACCAGCCGCAAGAACAATATCAGCAGCCGCAGTACCAACAGCCGCCACAATATCAGCAGCAGCAACAGTATCAACAGCCGCCACAATACCAGCAGCAGCAGTATCAGCAGCCGCCACAATATCAGCAGCAGTATCAGCAACAAGGGCCTGGTCAAACAGGAGCTTATTCAGCAGAAGAAATCGAGCAAAGCAAGGTTATTTCCGCTCTTGCTTATCTGGGTATACTTTTTTTCCTGCCTTTGGTAGTACAACCGGTAACAAGATATGGTAAATTTCACGCCAATCAGGGACTTTTACTCTTGCTGACATCAATTGCAGGTGGCATTGTGATCGGAATACTCTCTGCTATTTTCTTAGCCATCAGCTGGCGTCTGGTCTTCATCAGTACCATTCTCAATTCAATCTTTTATATTGGAGTGGCCGCATTGGGTATCCTCGGTATAGTGAATGCCCTGCAGGGAAAAGCCAAACCACTGCCTGTCATCGGCAAGCTTACACTCATCAAGTAAACTAAGCCCGATTGATAATAACAGCGTATAAAAAAGACCGGTTGAGGGACACTTCACATAAAGAAGTGTCCCTTAAACTTTGTTAAGACAGTTGGATATGATTATTTGTAGTAATAATAATTATAAGGAAAGATCCACTATGAAAACGATATTCGAACAATCCGATGGAACATATACAACGCAGAACGGTTATCTTGTCCCAGACTTAGTTTTATTAACTGAAACAGAGTTGTCCCTATGTAAATACGCCATGATGCACAAAGCGTATTTAGAGCAACATAAACGAATAGTTTACAATAATCTTTTAGTGTCAGGAAAGCTAAATGAATATCTTTACGAAATTGAGCAAACCGCTCTTGCAAAATTAAAGAATATAACTAAACAAATTGCAATTAAACAAGGCGTAACCGAATCGCTAAAAGTAAAAGACCAAATACAATGGGTGCGATTGATAAACAATATTAAAAATCAAGCAGAAGAAATTATATTTAGTGAACTAATCTACAAATAACATTAAATGGCGGGGAGCAGGAGCTTCTCGCCATTTATAATTACAAAAGCAATGACTTTTAGCATGCTAATGGAGAAATCACGGATTAAAAATTTGATGATTGGAAGTTATCCTATCCAAAGAAAAGAAGATTTTTAAGAAAATCAAACGTAAACCATCTCAGCCTTCACTATGAACAAAAACTAAGACCGGTTATTGGCCATCTTTTGACTTGCTATTAGCAGCGGTTTGAGTGATGTATAGACGTGGGAGGAATCATCATGACGAAAATAATACAAAAAATCGAGACTCCTATCGATGAGCCGCCCAGGCGAAAACGCACGGCGGCCTATGCCAGGATCTCCATCGAGAAAGGCAGAACCCAGCACTCCCTCTCTGCACAGATCAGCCACTACAGCAAGCTGATCCAAAACAACTCCGAGTGGGAGTATGCCGGGGTTTATGCCGACAAGGCGGTTTCAGGCACCAGTGCGGACAGACCCGAGTTTCAGCGTCTGCTCTCCGATGCCAGAGACGGCAAGATCGACATCATCCTGACCAAGTCCATATCCCGTTTTGCCAGAAACACCGTTGACCTTTTGGCGACGGTCAGAGAGCTGAAAGGCCTAGGCATTGAAGTCCGTTTTGAGAAAGAGAAAATCAACTCCCTGACTGAAGACGGCGAGCTGATGCTCTCGCTCCTGGCCTCTTTCGCACAAGAGGAAAGCCGGTCCATCTCTGACAACGTCAAATGGGGCATTCGCAAGAACTTTCAGCGGGGCATCGGCAATTCCTTTCACATCTACGGCTACCGCTGGACAGGGTCGGAATTTGTGATTGTCGAGGAAGAAGCTGAGGTTGTCCGGCTTATCTTCGATAACTACCTGAATGGCATCTCCGCAGAAAAGACCGAAAAGCAGCTCGAAGCAATGGGCGTCAAGTCCTATACGGGAGGTCACTTCAGCAACAGTGCCATACGTGCCATCCTGAAGCAGGAACGCTACACCGGGAATACCCTATTCCAGAAAACCTACATCGACACCTTCGGCAGCGGCAAGACCAAGTATAACAAGGGCGAGCTACCCCAGTATTATGCCGAAAACACCCATCCCGCCATTATCAGCGAGGAGACGTTTCAAAAGGCGCAGGAGCTGAGGAGTCACAAGAGGACGCTGGGGGCTTTTGCCAACCCCCGCATCAAAACCTCTGCACTGACCTCCATGATTCGCTGCAGGCATTGCCAGCGCAGTTTTCAAAGGTCAAGCAAAAACCTCAAATCCGGAAAATACCACGGCTGGATGTGCGCCACCCGCAAGGCAGGCCAGGGCAACCCCTGCGGCACGGGTGACCTGCATGAAGACCAGTTTAAAAAGATGATCTGCGAGGTACTTGGCATTGACGAGTTTGACGATGAGCTATTTCTGGAGCGGGTAGACCGCATCGAAGTCACGGGAAAAGATCAGCTTGAGTTTTTCATGACGGACGGTACGATCATCCGACGCACCTATGAATCCACTGCCAGAAAGGACTGCTGGACTCCGGAACGCAGGAAAAAGGTCAGCCAGGAACGGCGAAACAAGCACAAGCGACCGCTCAAAAATGCTTCTACACCCTTTACGGGCATGATCCGCTGCGGAAACTGCGGCAATACTTTTGCCGCACAAAAGCGCACCTACAGCACGGGACAAATTGAGTATTACCTGCTCTGCCGAACGCCGTCTGCCCAGTGTCCCTGCAACTCCATCAAGGAATCCACGCTGAGAGAACTCACCCGTGAAGTCCTGGAGCTTGATGCCTTTGACGAGAGTATGTTCAGGTCATGCTCGACCAGGTGAGCAAAGGTCGACGCCCGGCCAGCAGCGTTTCCATCTTCTCCGGCAAAATCCAGTGCGGTGACTGCAGAGACTGGTATGGACCTAAACTCTGGCATTCCAAAAGCGAGAAGTACCGCCGCACCGTCCTTCAGTGCAACAGCAAATTTAAAAACAAGTGCCAGACATCTCATTTCACGGAGGAAGAAATCGAAAAGGCTTTCATGCACACGGTGAGTCAACTGGTATTTAATCGGGAGCAGATTAAGGAAGACTTCGAGGAAATCAAAAGAATCGCCTATGATACGACGGATTTGGAAATCGAGCGGGACAAGCTCTACGTTGAACTTGAATCCATCTCCAAACGCATGGAAGATACCATCAGCGAAAATGCCCGAGTGGCGCTCGATCAGGAAGAATACAACAGACACTTCAATGAGATGACAGACCGTTTTAACTCGGTCAAAGAAAAATACGATCAGCTTACCGCCTGGATTGAGGACAAAAAATCCCGTCTCCTCGGCGCAGAGCAATTTGTCAAAACTCTGCTATCCGAAGGCGAGATTAAAGAATTCAGCCCCATGCTCTGGCACAGCCTGCTGGATCATGCTGTAGTAGCAAGGGATGGCAAGATTACTTTTGTATTCAAGAATGGCATGGAGCTTTAATCAAAGCACTTTTTGCAGGAGCCTTCCAGAGGGCAGCCTTCACAGAGTGCTTTCTTTTTGCAGTGTTCTTTGCCGTTCTGAACGATCAGCGCATGAAAGCGATTATAGACAAGCACATCGGCGGGTATCCTGCTCTCGATAAATTTCTTCACTTGAACATAGGTCTTTCCCGCATCAAGTGGATAACGTTTGAAAAGCCGCATGGTATAAGCATCGACGACAAAGGTCGGAAAATGGAAGGCATAGAGCAGAATGGAATCTGCCGTCTCGTTGCCCACGCCGTGAACACCTAACAGCTCCTTACGGACATCGCTTAAAGGAAGATTTTGAATCCGTTTCACATCGCAGTCGTAGCTCATGAACCACTCGGTTAAGACTTTAAGATACTGCGATTTTTGTTTATAGAAGCCTGACGGGCGGATGAGGTCTTGAAGCTTCTCCAATGGCAGATGATGAATGCGTTCCGGCGTCAGGTCGTCCTCGAATTGTCCGATGGCCTTTTCTACATTCGTCCATGCCGTATTTTGCGTGAGAATAGCTCCGACCATCACTTCATAAGGTGTCTTTGCCGGCCACCATTGGAGGTCACCGTAATGTAAAAACAGCGCTTGATATATTTCAGATAGAGAGTTATTCATCCGCTGTTTCTTCATCGCTTCTTTCGCCAATCAGGCTACAAAAGTCGTCAAAAATATAAGGATAGGAATTGGAACCACTAAAGCTAACAGTCCTTTGTCCATTCGAAAAATGAAGTTCCAGACTCCACTGTGTACCATCTAGAACCCCGAGGTTGACATACTGTGATTTCCATTCCCCAAAGTGCAAATCTTGCAGTGCCTGCATAAAGCTTTCTTTATGTTGTATTTTTCTATCATTCATTGAATGACGCCGTTGGTTGCACTACAGGTTACAGGGCGTCAGAACACCACCGGTAAGATTAAACGTTCTGTCACATTGTCTTGCAACATCCAAATCGTGGGTAACTATCACCACGGTTTTTTTGAAATCGTCGACTAATTCGCGCAGGCACTTCATTACAATCGTTGAATTATCCTTGTCCAGCGAACCGGTCGGTTCATCGGCCAGTATGATTTTCTGATCGCAAACCATGCTACGAATGATTGCTATTCGTTGTCTCTCGCCACCGGAAAGCTTCTTAACCGTACTTTTCAGTTTATCGGAAACCTGCAGTTTTTCAGCCATGCTATAGATTAGCTTCCGATACTCTGATGAACTCTTTTTATGCTTGCTATATAATGTTGGAACAAGAATGTTTTGCATGGCAGTGTCTTCTTCGATCAAAGCGAAGTCCTGCACAATATAGCCGAAATACTGATTGCGCATCCGGCAGCGCATAGTATCATTCATCCCGCTAGCTTTTTGCCCTTCCACATATACTTCACCGGAATCGGGAGAGATAACGATTCCCATTAGATTCAAAAGGGTGGTTTTTCCGCTCCCTGAAGGGCCGATGATTGCAATCATTTCTCCCTGATGAATGTCGAGAGAAACATCATTGACGGCATGAACTGTATAACTGTGATCCTTAAAACTTTTGCTGACATTTTGAACGGATAACAATTCCATTAGTAATCTCTCCTTAGATTTTGTAAGTTGTTCATCGTACCAATTCTCTTGCTTGCATACATAGCGGCAAATAAGCACAAACCGGCAACAAGAGCAATACCCAGCGGCAAAACGTACCACAGGGTCATTTCGTTTCTAAACAGCACAAATACTATCCCGACGATAGGGAGCATATTTAGAGCAAGAACAAAGCCGCCCACTCTTTTCTGAATTGTGCGAATTGGTGCACCGTAAAGATGATGTACTGTGTAATCTGCAATATGTGTTTCAATAACGCGAATAATATTGCAAATCAAAAGGATCAGCAACAGAACACCTGACAGGATATAAAACCAAATATACAGCCGGTGTGCTCGAATAGAAGCCGATGTTGTAACCTGAGTAAAATCCTTTGTAGAGATCCCTGTATATAACGTTCCTGAATGTTCGTAGAAGATTCTTTGAAGCTGATCGACTTCCTTGTCGGACGGATCTACAAGCACCATTCGCCCAAATACTTCACTGCTCAATCCCCACCACGGGAACATCCCGTTTACGGTTTGGAAGTCCCTCGTGCAAAGGATTAAAGTGTTCGACAGCATAAGGTCGTCAGAATCAATAAAATGCAGCGGGTGGAACAGACTGTATTTTGACCCGGCACTATCTGCAATTCTCAGGTTTTGACCCGAAATCAAGAACTCCTTGCCTACATCCTCTTTATGCGCTTCGGGGACAAATAGAGCCATGCTTCCATCATAGTGCAACCCTGACAGGTCACTGTATTTTCCAAACAGGATCAGTATTTGCTCGTATTTAGAATCAAAATATCCATCATTCCCTACAAACACAAAGCTACCTGCATTTCCTTCTTTGGACAAATTGCGCTGCAAATAGTCCATAATATCAACAGGGTCTTGTTTCGACTCATTCGATAGTACAGTAGCTTCCCGATTCGCTTCCATCTGCACCGTCTTCAATTGAAACATGATTACGTTCTGATCAACAAAAGATCGAATTGCTGCAGATTGTCTTTGTACCGAGGAGAAGCTTACAGAAAGATACAGTATTGCCATAGCAATCATGGTTGCGACAACGGCATAAAAGAATGCCCATGACCACTCTTTCCGGAGATCCCTAAGTATTTGTTTTATTACCATATCAGTAACGCCCCTCCTTCCCACTGTACTTCTGTTTCCAACTGAAAAAGCTTATTGTTTGAATCACACAAACAAAGATAGCGTTAAAGATTCCGGCAAACACCGCGACATTCAAATACGCCGCTCTGTGTATTAAGTAAAGCTGCGTTCGCCCAAGGAAATATCCGAAAATCGTACCCAATATGGCGATGCCAACCAGACGAAGAAGCAATTTCACAAACATCGATAAATAAGTTGCCCCATACAAATGGTGTACGGTCATGTGGCGGTTGCTTTCACGATACATCATGGAAACTGCGAACACCGCGCAAAAGACAAGTCCTAAAAATGCAAATAGCATAGAGCGCGAAACAAAATCATCGAGGAACATTTTCTTGGTAACGTCGAAAATATTTGATCCGCTGTCGCTGTATGTTTGAAACTGCACACTCCGGCCGGTTTTCTCTACAATATCAGTCAGTTTACCGAGAGCATTTTCGTTGGTAACATCTGTGAATAGCATTCCCTGCATATCGGTAATATCGGAAAGTGGAAAATAAAAGAATGCATCACCTTGAAAGGTTGGAACATTGTTGCTTTCAAATTCGCCGACAATTTGATAGTTGTATGCTCGCGGAAACAGCACATCTCCCTCTATATAAGGGCTTAGATTTCCATTGTTCTTTATGACGATAGCTGTTTTCGCTTCGGTTCCATCAAAAGGGACATGCAATGTTTTTTCAAACCAGTCAGAGTAGTCTACGGCAGCAATTCCAGCAGCGGAAAAACCTTTGTAAAAAATTATTGCATTATTTTCTTCCGCCCAATTAACTAAGTCCTCTCTCAACGTTCCAAGCCCTGAGATGGCTTGCATACCTGGTTCACTCTGATAGTCAAATATGGTAAAACCGGTAAAGTCATCCGACGCGGAATCATAGTGCAAATTATAAACCATAAAGAAGAATAGAGTTGTTAGCATAAACACAAATATAAGTGCAGCAAAAGAAAGCAGCTCACCTTTTCTTTTTCCCATTATGATCCCCCGTATCTAAACTGTGTTTTGCGCGGATTGGGAATGATGGAGTCTGTATAGGTATAGCTTCGACTCAGGATACGTCCGTCATCCGGACCATTTCCATAAGCGGTATAGAGCCTACCCGTATCATTCACAACATTTCCCAGAAGATCGTAACGCCAGTAGCGGATATAACCACGGGCAGCGTGATTTCCGTTTTCGACGTATGACGGTTGACACTGAACATATCCATAGTAGTAGAGCGACATATCTTCATGCGTGTTTGTCGCATAGTTAGGTGATGCAGCAGCAAATACTGTTGTCATTCCAAGTAGCAGCAGTGCAGCCACTAAGCCGGACATGATCGCCGTAAATCTGTTCTTCAAAAAACACTCATTTCTGCGATGATGTAAGCACTGTGGGGTGCATAAGAGTCAGTGTTTTTAATATTGACGAATATGTTTTCGTCATCGCCCGTTTGGAATACTCGTGAGTAAATAATAATTGAAGCCATTGGAATTTTCAAGAAAAGTGCAGTCAGTTAAACACACAAAAGCGGCTAACTTCTGCTCTTCCTGGATGGCGCGATAGACCGCTGGGGGAAGGCCACCCGGGTTACTGGTATGCACCCTCTCCCGGTTGTAATAGGTGAACACATAGCGGAAGATCCACCGCTTTACCCCCTCCCGCTTCATCTGGCAAGTGGGAAGGCGGTACAGTAACTCCTTCTTCAGCGTGGCAAAGAAGCTCTCCATGCGTGCGTTTTCGTAGCAGTGATCGACTCCTGACAGGCTCTGAATCAGCCCGTGTTGGGCCAGGGCTTCCTTAAACGCTTCACTGGTGTACTGGCTGCATTGATCGCTCAGCATAATTGCACCCCCTCAAGGGCATTTGAACCCCTCTTTGCACCTTTTAATGATTAGCCACACTATGTATCAAAGCCATCGTATTCATGTCAAGAATCTTACCTTCAGTAGGTGCAAGAACTTCAACCATATACTTTACGACAGTCGAAGGAGTGAAGAATTCACCACCACCTTGACCTTCTTTCAAGGCAAATTCGCCCAAAAAATATTCATAGACTTCCCCAAAAATATCTGATTCTGTATCTGTGGGAATATCTTCAAAATTCTTCAAAAGTGCTGGTAAAACGCTTTTATTCGTTACTTGATCAATTAAAGAAAAGTACTCTTCTTTCGGAAGTACATCCTTCAAGTCGGAGGCATATTCCTCAATGCCCTCCATCGCATTCTTTATTTCCTGCGCAAAGTTGGATTTTTCAGGCAGTGTCAACAAGTAATTATATTTCGCATTATCAGGCAGATAAAAGCCGCATTTTTCGATGGCAATTTCTGATATCGAACGTTCTAAGCGAGTACCTTTTTCTTTATCGAAAATTTCAAGAGTCTCTGTTTCGTATTTCTTATATTTACTATCAATGAACTTTAGAAAAATTAGTCCTAGGATAGGCGTTGCATATTCAGATGCTTTCAGTCCTGAGTTGGCTCTTAGATTATCCGCCGTGTTCCATAAATTATCTTTTAGTTGTTTTAACTCTTCATTCGTCATCGTTACCCTACCTCACCTTATTCTCGCTCTTCTTATATTCAACAATATCCCCAATATCACAATTCAAAGCCTCACAAATCTTTCCCAATACTTCCATACTGACGGTTTGATTTTTACCCAGCCTGGCAGAAGTTGCAGAAGATATCTGTATCTTTAAACGAAGGTCTTCTTTTTTCATTTTCTTTTTCTTGAGCAACTTCCAAAGTTTCTCATAACTGAAATTAGACATATTTCCCTATTCAATCCTCAAATATATTCTTTATAATTCTAAAGATCAGTATAACATCAAATTTAATAATTTGAAGCATAAATTAGTGAATTTACATAATTCATACTCAATTAGGCAATTTATAAGTTCATAGTCTTACCAAGCACTGAATTTGGATAGCCAAATTCGCTTTTTAGGGGGGCTCCCCTAATACCCCTATTAAATTTTTAAGGCATTAAAGTTTTATATGTATTCAAGGCTACTAAGTAAGATATTATTTCCCTTCACTTACTTTGTTAGCTCAACTTTTTGTTTTTGAGCATGGAAACAAGTAAAGAAATAAAAAATATTTCTAAGTAAAGGAGAAAATCTGACCTTCCCAAGGGCTATATAGTGAAAGGATATTTTCTCTCAATCCCAATTTTGCGAGAAGTTTTACTATGAACAGCTATATAGACATTACTACAAATGAAGAATTTGACGAGGATATTTCTCTCCGAGAAGCACTGGATAAGATCGATAAGATGCTGCTTTCTATGTCAAAAGAAGAACGTATCTCATACTTTGCTACCTTTTCAAAACCGAAAGATACAGATTTTGTTAAAGAAATCGGTGGCATATATTATGTCGTCCGCACGCATTTTAGTGAGCGTAATGGNNGCAAAAAATTGACAGGCTTCTGGGTATCGATGATTAATTTGCCAAACTAAAACGTTGAATTGTTAACTCGGATACAGTAGTATAACGAAACTACAAAATCATATCCGACTGTCAGAAAGGAGTAAATTTTGAACAGACAGTCAAACAAAATCACCGCTCTCTATTGCAGATTATCTCGGGATGACGAGCTGCAAGGTGAGAGCAACAGCGTTAAAAATCAAAAATCAATTCTCGCTAAATACGCAAAAGAAAACAGCTTTGCAAATACAAAATTCTTTGTAGACGACGGATATTCCGGAGTCAGTTTCAATCGCCCGGCATTTATGGAGCTGATGGAGCTTGCAGAGCAAGGACAAATCGGAACGATAATTGTCAAAGACCACTCAAGACTTGGCAGGAATCGCTTAATTGTCGGCCAGTTGCTTGAAGAAGATTTCGTACGTTTGGATGTGCGATATATTGCAGTTATGGATAGTATCGACACATCAGAAGGGCTTAGTGACTTCCTTCCTGTCCAGGACTGGTTCAACGAAATGCACGCAAAGAATACGTCCAAAAAGGTTCGAGCTGTAATGCATGATAAGGGAATGTCGGGTAAACCGCTGACAACAGTCATTCCCTATGGCTACAAAAAGAGTTCAGGTGGTTTGGACATATGGGTCATTGATGAAGAAGCTGCTGAAATTGTCCGAAAAATCTTTCAGCTTTGTATTGATGGCTATGGCCCAACGCAGATTGCAAAACAGCTTTATCAGGCCAATATTCCTACACCAACGGAGCATTGGCAAGCGCAAGGGAGAAAGACTTCTGCACTGCCCGCAGTCCCACATAGGTGGTCTGCAAGAACGGTTTCAGACATATTGCAACGGCTAGAATATTGCGGACATACCGTCAATTTCCGCACTACAACACGTTCGTTCAAAGATAAAAAGAAGATTGAACGCCCGAAAGACGAGTGGAAGGTGTTTGAAAACACGCACGAAGCAATCATTAGCGATGAGACGTTTGAGTTGGTGCAAGAGCTACGAAGTCACAAACGCAGACAAAACCGCACAGGTGAAGTAAGTATATTTTCAGGGCTTTTGTATTGTGCCGATTGCGGCGGGAAGTTGTATTACAGCGTGACGAACAACTATAGACCTGAGGGTGCATACTTCTTTTGCTCCACCTATCGCAAGAATTCGGATAACTGCTCGGCACACTACATTCGGGAAAAGGTTGTTTATGATTTAGTACTTGAAAGTTTGCAACGTGTACTATTCTATGTGCAGGCCTATGAAAAGATTTTTGTGCAAAAGCAGCTTGAGCAATCTACAAAAATGCAAAA
>LFRM01213725.1_pt3 | contig 69254 bp, 57 predicted proteins | sample 618341 | NCBI WGS metagenome assembly LFRM01 (sample SAMN03654438, study PRJNA283298) | anaerobic digester metagenome | isolation source: pool of bioreactors CSTR01a, CSTR02a, and CSTR03a thermophilic anaerobic... | place: Denmark: Kgs. Lyngby | collected 2014-05-21 | reverse complement strand
CACATTCCCCCTTAAACCCCTTTGTTATCTCTTCTTTCACTTATTTGGTCTCAAATCATTTACAATCATACATTTTCCTGCCGGTGGATTGTTTTTCTCCAAGTATCCGAGCAATTCTTCTTTTTCGTTTTTCAGCCTTCCTTCAATCACCAAATCAAGGAGCTTGTCGAGGAGAATCCTGATGCCTGCCCCCTCAGGGTAGCCCATGGCCAGCAAATCGCGTCCGGAGACGGCCAAATCTTTCAGCCTGTAGCATTTGCCAGGATCGATTTGCTTTGCGAGCTTCAGGACTTCGTCAAGATTGTGGCTGCGGCCTTCCGCTTCCAGAAAGGCCTTTTGAAATCCAAGCAAACATAGCAAGTCCGCAGATTCGAAATCCTTCAGGAATTTTCCGATTTCGGAAAGTTCCGGCTTTATTTCCCTATCCTTGTTTGCCAACAAAAAAAGCACCTGGGAAATTTTGTTTTTCGGATATTTCAGTCTCTTAAGCGTCCCCTCCGCAACACCCGGCTCCGCGCCGACCAGGAGCGAGGCAAGCCTGGAAGCAAGCCCATCAAGCTTGGGGAGGGCTTTTAAATTCAATGCAAGCTCTTCCGGAAGCTCCGGAAGAAAAACGCGGAGAACGGCTGCGTATTCTTCAATGATTTCCGGAGCGGTCTCCCCCAATAAAAGTTTCGAAAATTCCAAATTTATTCTTTCGGAAGAAACCTTCCTCAGGAGTTCTTTTTCTTTAAAAATCGCATCCCGCGTGCCGCTTTCAATCCGGAAATTAAGAACCGCCGCAAAACGCAGGGCACGGAGGATGCGAAGCGGGTCTTCGCGGAATCTGACAGAGGGATCGCCGATGGCGCGGATCAATTTCGCCTGCAAATCGGCGATTCCACCGACTTTATCGATGATGCGGCGGTTATAACAGATGGCATTGACGGTAAAATCCCGCCTGCCCAAATCGGCATCCAAATCCGTCTCAAAAACGACCTCTTTCGGGTGCCGGAAATCCTCGTAATCCCTTTCGCTCCGATAGGTGGTAATCTCGAGTTGCCTGCGGTCGATGAAAACCGTCACGGTACCGTGTTTGATGCCAATGTCCAGCGTATGGAAGTTTTTGAAGACTTCTTTCACTTCTTCCGGGCGCGCATTCGTCGAGATGTCGTAATCATTGGGGGTTTTACCCAAGAGATAGTCGCGGACTGCGCCCCCCACGACCACCGCTTCATATCCCGCTTCTTCCAGAAGTTTCAAAGCCCGTTTGACGGCTTTCGGTAATTTCATCTTTCTCACCCATCTTTATTTTAACATATTTTCTTTTTTTTAGTAAATCCCATATTTATTTACAATCAAACCTGATTATTGTATAATAATAAAAGTGAATTGAGGAAGGCGGTGAGAACATGAAAAAGAGATTGCCGGAAATCATCAGAACGGAAAAGAATTTAAGAAAACTCCGGGAGAGATTGCTTGATTTCCATCCCTATGACATCGCAGGCATCATCCCGAAACTGAAACCGGAAGAAAGGCACAAGCTCTATGCAAGCCTCACCAATAAGGAATTGGCTGACATTTTTTCCTATTTGGAAGGTAAGGAATCGGTTCTTCTTTTTCATGAGCTCGACAGCACCAAAGGCGCAGCCATTTTGGAAGAAATGGACGTCGACGATGCCGTCGACTTGCTTCAGGAACTGGACGAAGAAAGAGCCGGCGAATATCTGGAGCTTGTAGAAGACGAAAGGCGGGAGGATCTGCGCTATCTTGCCGGGCAGGAAAGCACCGCCGTCGGGTCCCTCATGACCACCAATTTCATCAAAATCGAAGCAGATTGCGATGTAAAAGAGGCGATGCGGACACTGATCCGGGAAGCCGGCGAAACAGAAGTCATTGACCCCCTCTACATCACCAGGGACGATAAATTGGTTGGCATATTGGATCTGAAAGAGTTGATTATCGCCAGAAGTCCGCTCAAAGTGGGCGAAATCATGAAAACAAATATCGTATATTCGGACATGGATGAGGATTTGGAAATTGCTGCCGGGAAAATCCGGGATTACGGCCTTTCCGCTCTTCCCGTCCTCGATGGGGAAACGCTCGTCGGCATCATCACGATCGACGACGCGATGGACGTCATCAGCGATGAAGCCGAATACAATTACGGAAGCCTGGCGGCCGTCGGCGGGGACATCGATGAAAAGGTGAATGTTTTCGTCTCGCTCAGGAAGAGGCTTCCCTGGTTGCTCGGCCTCCTCCTTCTCAGTTTTGTCACTGCGAGCGTCATCGGCGGTTTTGATGAAATCATCAAGCAGGCGACGATTCTGGTCTTCTTCCAGTCCCTCATATTGGACATGGTCGGAAACGTGAGCACCCAGACCCTGGGCGTCACAATCAGCGGAATTTCCCGCGGAGAACTTGAGGACAGACGGGACGTGAGGACCAATATCTCCCGGGAACTGAGAATCAGTCTGATAAACAGCGCCGCGCTCGCGCTTCTCACCTTTGCGGTCGCGCTCGTTTTCTTGGCGATCAGGAAACACCATGCGCTCTGGGAAGTTTCGTTGATTCTTTCCGTTTCGATGTTTTTTTCGGTCAACATTTCCTCTTTCGTCGGCCTGATCACTCCGATTGTCTTTAAGAAAATCGGTTTTGATCCTGCGGTCGCTTCCGGGCCCCTGATCACCACCATCAGCGACATCTTCGCCGTCTTCATTTATTATGGATTTGCGGCGCTATTGATTCATCTCAGCGGAGGCATGGCATGAACGAAAGAATGACTGCCGAAATCATTGCCATCATCAGGTCCAAAAGCCCGGAGGACTTGAAAGAAAGTTTAAAATACCATCCCCATGACATCGCCGCGGCGCTTCCAGGGCTCGAGCCGGAAGAAAGAAAGAAAATCTATTCGGCCTTTAGCGATGAGGAGCTTGCGGAAATATTCAGTTACTTGGACGAGGAGGATGCGGAGGAGATTCTATCCGAAGCTGACGTGCGAAAAATCGCCGCCGTCATCAGCGAAATGGAACCGGACGATGCGGTTGACCTCCTCGCAACCTTGGACGAAACCCAGGCCAAAAACATCAGCGAACACCTGGATGAGGAAGTCAGGGAAAACCTCGCCGCTCTCTACCGTTATGAGGAGGGCACGGCGGGCTCCATCATGACGACCAATTTCATCAGCATCGCAAGCGGCAAGGACATCAGGGATTTGATGAAGCTGATTGTACAGATGGCGCCGGAAGCCGAGACCATCAACACTTCCTTCGTCACGGATGAAGCAGGAAAGCTGCTCGGAACAGTCGATTTGAAAAAACTCATCATCGCCAGGGCGCCGAAAACGGTCGACGAAATCATGAAGAAAAACTTCATGGCGGTCGATGTGAATGAAGAAATCGAAGTCGCGGTCAAAAAAATCACGGACTATGACATTTACGACATGCCCGTTCTGGAAAACGGGATTCTGAAAGGTATCATTACGATGGACGATGCCCTGGCAGCGATTTCCGAAGAATCCGAAGAGGACTATGCGAAACTGGCGGGTTTGACGGAAACTGAAAAAATCGAGGAAGACATCAGGCAATCCATCCGCAAAAGGTTGCCGATACTGGCCCTCTTGTTGGTGCTTGACATTTTCGTGGCCTTCATCGCTTCCGCCTACGATTATCTCTTCACCATCCCCGCCCTCGCCGTCATTACCGTTTTCCAGCCGATCATCCTGGCCTTGGCGGGAAACACCGGCATCCAATCCCTCGGCGTCACCATCCGGAAAATCACGACCGCTGAATTGGAAAACAGAAGCCAAATCTGGAAGCACCTCGCCCATGAGTTGGCGGTGGGCATCCTCAGCAGCATCATCATCGGCGCGCTCGTCTTTCTCTTCACGACCGGCTATCTCTATCTGATCGGAGAAAGTGCGCTCTTCCTTAAAATCGGCATTGTTGTCGGGCTTTCCGTGATCTTAGGATTAGTCATTTCCAATCTCTTCGGAACCCTGACGCCGATAATCCTTGACAAATTGAATTTCGACCCGGCCGTCATTTCCGGACCCTTCATCACCACCGTCCTTGATATCATTGCGGTTCTGATTTATTTCTCTCTCACTTCCGCATTTATCTATGCTCAAATAACATAAAAAAGGAGTTGCCTCCTTTTTTATTTGTTTTTATATGCCGTTTGTTTTTTCCTTACATAAATGAAGACGACGACCCCGATGAGGAGGAAGATCAACACCGGCAAGCTGATTATAAAGAGTAACAATACGCGCAGGAAGAAAAAGAAAACATCGCCAGTGTTAATCGGTTTGGAGTTTTTGGAGAAGCGGAGAAGAATGTCTTCCGGGGGGGCTTCAAATTGTTTTTCCCAATAATCATCCTCTTTCTGAAAATCGAACGGGTCCTGAAGCAGATGTTTTGTTTCCGGACCGGGATGGATGCGGATTTTCAGGTTTTTGAAATTCCTCCAATAATTCATTGGATGCGTTAAATAACGAAGTTCATAAATGTCAGGTCTGTAATCATCATCCCTATAGATTTCCATGCGATAAGCAATTTTGATATTATTTTCACCGTTATTCAAAAGCGCTTCAAAAACATGAAAACAAAGAGAAATCCCAAAGCCGGGTCTGAGATATGAAACTTGTTGGCCGGCACTCCCCGATTCAAGGAATGATTTCAATTTGTGTTTGAAAGCAACCATGCTCAGTTCTTCTTCCGACATATATTCCTGCAAATAATCGAAAAAACCGGTTTCTCGCTTTTCATAATCCTTGTAATAAGATGATGTTACATTTGTCACTTCGCCGAGGACGAAGAAACTGAATTCAGATCCATTCCGATGTTCGATCCTGGCTTTTGTACTTGATTCCGAGTGAAAATAAACACCGTGGTAGAAGATTTTCGTGCCTTCCGGAAATTCCAAATCCACCTGAACATCTACCGATTCATGATGAGTGAAGGTATAGAGGCTTCCGTTGAGTTCCGGTAATTGATGATCCTCCGGAGTGGCATTCAGAAATTCCTCGTAAAAATCAAAAACCACCTGTTCATCGTGTCCATGTAGCGGCCCCGATTCATTTCCGAAATATAATTTGGATTCCACCTCGGTACCGTTGACTTCAATCTTTTCGGGAACAGTGTCGCCTGCCTGCTCGGAATCCGCAGCAAAGGGCAGAGCGAAACGGTGTTTTTGCGTGATTCCCGGATTGTTAATACGATACTCAGCCAGAAAATCTACCTTTGCATAATCGTCATCTTTTTCAAGATTTCGGAAATCAAGCGTGAGATTCGCTTCCTCGATGTCCAAGACGTTTTCTTCAAGAGGCAATAGTTCAAAATTCAAAACATGGTCCGGTCCGCGTCTCGGAGTAAACGCGCGGATAGCCACCCCGTGAATAAGAAAAATCAAAATGATAAACGAAAAGATTCTTTTCATAATCCCCTCTTTACCTGTGATAAGTAAATTCTATNNAGACCGACAAGAAAATGTAAAAAATGCTTGCATTTCGGAAATGGATTTGGTATAATATTTAATGCACGCAGGTATAGTATAACGGCTATTATGTAGCCTTGCCATGGCTAAGATGCGGGTTCGATTCCCGTTACCTGCTCCAATTGAAAATAATTTATCCCAGATAAAAAGAGCAGATTACTGCTCTTTTTTTTAGTTTTCGCCTTGATCTTCTTCATATTTTAGATTGATGAAGATCACCCGCTCGCCGATGACCTCAACGGTTCTTACCTTGATGTTTTCGATGTCAATTGTCCTGGTCGCAAGCCTTGCCTTGACCGCGACCGTCGAACCGCGTTTGACATATTGGCTGGTCATTTCTGCAACCGCCTGCCAAAGGATGACGGGAATGAAATCGGTGTCGTATTCCTGCGTTTCCTGGTTCTTGAAAGGGCGCTGGCAGGCAAGCACCATCCGGCAAGTTTTGAGGCCGCTTTCGGTGGTCACCACTTTTAAATCCTCGACTGTCCTGCCGATTAAAATCACATTGTTCAGCACTCCTCCGCTCTCCTTTCTATTTTTCGTTGTCCCATTATATAATAATTTCAAAAAAATAAAAAACTCCCGATTTCACATCTTCGGGAGTTTTTCAAAGCTTATTTCCCTGCTTCCGGAAACCTGCTTGCAGAAAAGAAGGAAAACTGACCATATGGATTTTTTTGACGGAATCTGTCGGAATTGGCATAAATGGAAAATTATTAAAAGAAATTTTTATTGTATTTTCGAAAACAGAAAATTCTTCGGGAGGACCACATAATCTGCCAGCGAATCGGCACGGAAATACCTTTCCAAAGCCTGCAAATCTTCGATTTTTAGATTCCCGAAACTTTCGATTGCTTGGAACATGTCCGCATCGGTAAACAAATATCTTAAATAATTATAACCGATGTATTCGGGGCTGTTCATTGCCCTGATGAAACTGCCCTGCGTGGCCTTTTTGAAACGGTTGAAGATTTCTTCTTCAAAGCGGATATCGCTCAAAGAAAGGAGTTTGTTTTTGATGTAGGCGACGAATTGTTTCGGTTTGTTGGTGTTGGCCTGAACCTTTACAAATCCGCAGAAACCGTCGCAGCAAACATTGTAATAGAGATTGCCGTTGATCAGCTCCAAATCAAGCATTTCCTGGAAGGCATCGGTCATGGGACCGATCGTCGCCTCCAAAAGAATCTTCAATTTCAATTCCGTCAACAGGGCTTCATTTTTGTTGTATTTTTCATAGGGAAGTTTCAGGCCGATTGCTGCCTTCGGGACGGAGATGTCCATCTTCGCATAATCGCTCGCCCTGTTCACCTTCCCGTCTTCCACAAGTATATTCTTCCTGATGTCCAAGGGCTTTTTGAAATTCTTTTTCGCCTGGTTTTCCTTAATCAGATCCAATAGGGCAGTTAAGGGATTGGAAGCAGGCGCCATGATTTTTTCAATGTCACCGACGACGATGAGCGCCATGTTTGAGGGGTGGTAGAATGTCCGGTAACATTTGTGGAGATGCTCAGCCGTTATTTTCATGATCGATTCCAAGGTCCCACCGACATCGTAGCGCAGAGGATAGGCCCGGAAGAGATTCCTCATCAGCCCCAAATGCAGGGCTTCGTTGGGATCGTCGAGATACATTTTCAGTTCCTGGGCGATTATTCCCTGCTCCCTCAGAACGCTTTCTTCCGTAAAATGGGGAGTCTGCACGAAATCCAGGAGGAGATTCAGGCCTTCGCGGATGTTGGCGGTGCCGCTGAAGAGATAGGCCGTGAGCAGATGGCTGGTGGAGGCGTTAGCGTCCAGACCCATCTTGGCGAAAAGCTCCGCGGCGTCTGTTCCGTCCGGCATTTCGAACATCTTGTGTTCCAAGAAATGAGCGATTCCCAGGGGCACGTCGATGTATTCCTTTTCCCCGTAAGGAACAAAACGGTTGATCAACGCCCCGTATTTAGTGGCAAAACAGGCAAAGGTTTTTTTGAATCCCGGTTTCGGTACCACATAAACGCTCAGACCATTTTCAAGTTCTTCATGGTAGAGCTTTTCCTGTAAGATTCTATAATTTCTTTCCATCGTCATCCTCCCCGACCAAGAGAAAAATCGTGTCCAGATTGACGCCAAGGGCGACCCTTTGAACGTCTTCGGGGGTCACGGCTTTGATTGCCGCTTCCAGTTCGGAAACCGTATAATTCAAACCGTGCAAATAGTTTTTTAAAGCAAAATTGATGAGCTGGACGGGATTGTCCTCGATTTGCAATAAATCATTTGTCAGGTTTTCCTTTGCCGTCTGCAGCAATTCCGGATTGATTCCGCCCTGTTTATAGTATTCTAGTTGTTTGATGACCAGATCCGTCGTCAGCTGGTATTTGCTTCCGTCGATGCCGGCGGCGACGACCAGGACCATGACGTCGTCCATGAACATCGAAGTGATCGTGTAGGCAAGCGAGTTTTCTTCCCGCACCAGGCGGATCAGGTCGGATGCGAAAATGCCCCCGTACATGGCATTGAAAACCAGGGCGGCGGGATAAAGCTCGCTCTTGCTGTTGACATCGCTCCGAAAGCCCATGATTAACTTTGCTTGTTTGATCTTCTGCTTTTCAAAATATTCCCTGACCTTTTTCACACGGACAGGTTCAGTCAGGACGGTTTCATGCTCATGGGGTTGGCTTTTTATTTCGCCGAGCAATGACAAATCCCGGAGCATGCTTTCTTCCTCGAAATCCCCGCAGACATAGAGCGACACATTTTCTTTTTCCAGCATTTCTTTGTATTGGGCGACCAAATCTTCGTTCGTGACTTTTTCCAAATCCTCAAGGCTTCCCAAAGAGCTCACGCTGATAATTTCTTCGGGGGCCATTTTCTTAAGCATCTCCCGTAAGGCATAGCGGGTTTTGTTGTTATAGACATTATTCAAGCGTTCGCGGAGGAGCCGTTTTTGCTCAAGAAAATCCTTTTCTGAAAACAGGCCGTTCTCCAGATTGGGATTGAAAATTACTTCCCAGAGCAGCTCCACTGCTTCTTTAGTCAGACCTTTGATCCCGAGGTTTTTTTCGTTCACGATTTCGATGCTGAAGACGGTGACGGAAGTCTTTCCGCTCGGATAGGTCACAACGCCCGCTGAAGCGTCGTAGAGATCCAGGAGTTTCGTCGCGAGCGCTTTTTTCGTGGGATATTTTTTGGTCGAGTTGGCAAGGACTCTGGTAAGCAAACTCTTCCTGGTCGCTGTTTCTTTGGAGAATTCCCCCAAGAAGACGACGTGGATGTTGATTGTTTTGAATTTGCTGGTTTTTATCAGCGTCGTGCTGATGCCGTTTAACGTCACTTCTTTTATTTCCATTTTTGCCTCCAGAATTATTGTTTGTCTCTCATAGAAATTTATTCCAAAAAAATAGTGGGTCAACCCCACTATCTGGCGGCATCGAGTGCAATTTCCATCATTTTATGGAAAGAAGTTTGACGCTCTTCTGCCGTTGTTTCTTCCTTGGTCACCAGCGAATCGGAAACCGTGAGAATGCAGGCAGCATTCTTACCCAGGTATTTCGCATTCGCAAACAACGCGAAACTTTCCATTTCAACCGCGACGCAGCCGTATTTGTCGCGGACATCCCGGAAGACATCGCCGTGCTGACGGTAAAAGACATCCGAAGAATGGATGATCGCGTTGGTGACCGGGATTCTTAATTTTTCCGCGGAGGCATTCAATTCCCGAACCAAATCCGGGGTGGCGGAAAGGATGTTTTCCGGATAGCCAAATGCCACCTCCGCATAGGTGGATTCGCTGTAGGCTTTATCCGCAATTATCACGTCATAGAGCTTCAGTTCGGGAGCGTAGGCTCCGCAGGATCCGATCCTGATGATGTTTTCCACATCATAGAATTTAAATAGCTCATAGGAATAAATGCCGATGCTGGGCATGCCCATGCCCGAGCCCATCACGGTGATTTTTTTGCCATTGTAATAGCCCGTATAGGCGAGCATGTTGCGAACCTGGTTGATGAGTTTAAAATCGGAGAGATACTTTTCCGCAACAAACTTCGCTCGCAAAGGATCCCCCGGCATCAGCACCGTTTTTCCGAACAATCCCTTATCATTCACTTCAATATGCGGAGTCGCCATCTTTTCCTCCTTGAATCAATTTTCTTCCCGCCGAAGCGCCGATTCTGTTCGCTCCCGCTTCGACCATCGCTTTCAGATCTTCTGGCGTGCGGATGCCGCCGCTGGCTTTGACTCCCATTTCCGCGGGTACGCTTCTTCGCATCAAAGCCACGTCTTCTACAGTAGCTCCAGCGGTCCCGAATCCCGTCGAAGTCTTGACGAAAGCCGCTCCCGCGCTCGCTGCCGCTTTGCAGGCCTCGACTTTTTCTTCGTCGGATAGATAGCAGGTTTCGATAATGACTTTGACGGTCCGGCCTGCCGCAGCCTGCACAACCGCGGCGATTTCCTTTTCAACATAAACGAAATCCCCTTCTTTGGCCCTGCCGATGTTGATCACCATGTCAATCTCATCGGCGCCGTCCCGCACCGCCTGCTCGGTTTCATGGACTTTGATGGAGGTCGCATTCGCTCCGAGCGGAAAACCGACGACCGTGCAGACGAGCACGCCGCTATCCGCAAGGAATTCCTTCGCCCTTTTTACAAAACAAGGATTGACGCAGACGCTTTTGAAAGAGTGTTCCCTGGCTTCCCGGCAGAGCTTCTCGATGTCAGCTTCAGTTGCCGTTGCCTTAAGCAAGGTGTGATCAATCAGTCTATTCATTCTTCCTCCTAAACATCAATGTCGATTAAGTTTGCCAAGCGCACCAGCTTGAAATTTTGGTCAATGATCGCGACTTTCCGGAGTCTGTTCACGGCCTTGCGTGAGGCCTTTGCCTGTTTGGGCCGCAGAATATACATATCTGGGAGAAAATCATCCACTTCCACAAGATGCTTTCTCATGATGCTCATGAAGTCCTTCCTGCGGACGAGGAAAGGAATGTTCTGTTCCTCCTTCACATAGACATAACTCAAATGGGGCGGAAAGACCGTCGGTTTCCCGACATTCCAAATTACGGAAATCCCGTATTCGTTCGTGATTTTGTCAAGAATCGGTTCCACAAGATTAACTTCATATTCGTGGTTGTAGTATTCCCGCAAACTGGAAATCGAGCGCTGGTAACGGCAAACTTCGTCAAGCTTGTTCTTTTCGAAGGGAAGTTTGTCCTGGAGACCGTACTGGGCAACAGCTTCCCGACGGCTCTCTTCGAAGAGGACGACGACGTCGGCGAGATTGAAGGGTTGGACGTCATCAAAAGCGTCATTGTAAATGACCAAATCGAAGAGTTTGCATAATTTTTGCGTCAGAGCCAGGATTTCCTTGACCAAGAAAGAGGGGACGAGAAGCGGCAATTCCAACAGGAAATTGATGTTAAGAAACTGGGGATCCAGCTTGTAAATCTGGCTAACGCGCGACTTTTTCGTAATCAAATACCGGTAGGAAAATTTGAAATCGTCGTCGCGATAGACAATTTGCACTTCTTCGTCCGTGTAGTAGATTTTAAAATTGGGATATGATTCGAAAAATTCAAAAACTTTTAAAAAATCTAATTTTTCTAAATTGCTGTCCCTAAAGAAGTGGATATAAATTGCCATTCTATGACCTCGTTTTTTTGATTATTTCATTGCAACGATTGCAGAGTTCATCTTCATTCAGTTCGTCGAACACTTTCCAACAGCGGCTGCAGACATGGCCAGCGCGGGCGGTGACTTGGATGATGCCCGATTCATATTCGCCGCCTTCAATGTCTTCGTTGGTGACGACGAATTCGGAAACGATGAACACTTTCGCCAGATCAATCTTCAGACTGTTCAAGAGCTTCAAAGTTGCTTCCGAAGGCTTCAGAACGACCTTGCTGGCAAGGGATTTTCCGATGATTTTGTTGACTCTGGCTTCTTCCAGCGCTTTCAATACATCGTCCCTGAGATCTTTGAAACCCTCGTATTTATTTAAGAGCACGGCTCCGTTCGCATAGCGGAGCGATTTCGGCATGTTCGTAAGATACACGCTCTCTTCCTTCTCATAAGGCATGTGCGAGAAGACTTCCTCCGTCGTGTGCGGAAGGATGGGCGAAAGCAATCTCACCAATGCCGACAGATTCTCGTAAAACACGGTCTGAATGCTTCTTCTTTCCGGGTTGTCGGCGGTTTCGATGTAAAGGACGTCCTTGGTGAAGTCGCAGTAGAAAGCCGATAATTCGTTCGTCATGTAGGTCAGAATCGCGCGGTAGACTTCGTCGAAGCGATAATTTTCATAAGCGCTCATGACCCTGTCGATGAGATTGTTTAAGAGATTCATCATGATCTGGTCCATTTCCGGCATCTGCTCATAGGGCACCTTGTCGGTTTCCGGATTGAAATCAAAGAGATTGCCGAGCAGAAAGCGGAATGTGTTCCTGATCTTCCGATAATTTTCCGCGGTCTGCTTCATGATGTCCAGCGAAATCCGGACGTCGGAGGTGTATTCGCAGCTTGCGACCCAAAGGCGGACGATGTCGGCCCCGAACTGTTGGACCATGTCCTGGGGATCGATGCTGTTTCCGAGGGATTTGCTCATTTTCCGGCCTTCGCCGTCGAGAACGAAGCCATGGGTCAGGACCGTTCTGTAGGGGGCCTTTCCCGTGATGGCGATGCCAGTCGAAAGGCTGGAGTTGAACCAACCGCGGTATTGGTCGGAGCCCTCTAGGTAGAGGTCCGCAGGGTAGCCGTGGCCGGCAAGCACCATGGCCGCATGGTGCGAGCTTCCCGAATCGAACCAAACATCCATCGTGTCGGTTTCTTTTTCAAAGATGCCGTTCGGGCTGCCCGGATGCTTGAAGCCCTCGGGGAGCAGGTCCTTCACTTCCCAGTCCCACCAGACTGAGGAGCCGTGTTTTTCAAATATCTCCGCAACATGGTTGATAAGTTCCCGGTCGAGGATTTCCGTGCCGTCCTCCGCATAGAAGACGGGAAGCGGCACTCCCCAAACCCGTTGCCGGGAAATGCACCATTCTTTGCGATCCTTGATCATGTTTTCCATCCGCTGTTCGCCCCAAGAGGGAATCCAGTACACGGTTTTGATCGCATCCATCATCTCTTCCTTCAATGCTTCAATCGAAGCAAACCACTGGGAAGTTGCCCGGAAGATGACGGGTTGTTTGGTCCGCCAATCGTGGGGATAGCTGTGCGTAACCGCATCCAAATGGAGGAGGCTCTTTACTTCCCGGAGCCTTTCGATAATCAGGTCGTTTGCTTTTTCATAAAAGACGCCAGCGAATTCCCCGGCTTCCTCCGTCATGTAGCCCTTTTCGTCGACGACGCAGAGCGTTTCGAGTTCATATTTCTTTCCGGTTTGGAAGTCGTCTTCCCCATGCCCGGGAGCGGTATGGACAAGGCCGGTGCCGCTGTCAAGGGTCACGTAATCCGCCAGAACGACGGGGCAGATTTTTCCGTTCAAAGGATGATAATAAGTCATTCCCTCCAAGGCGGAGCCGGGAACTTTTTTGATGGTTTTCCATTCTTCATAACCCACCGCCTTTACAAAATCCGGAATCAATTCCTCGGCGACGACCAAATACCTTTCATCCGCGAACAAAACAGCATACTGGTAATCCGGATGGACCGCAACCGCAAGGTTCGCGGGGATGGTCCAAGGCGTGGTCGTCCAAATGACGAGTTCGCAGTCATCCGAGAGGATTTCATTTCCGTCCTTGACTTTGAAAGCCAGGTAAATGGAGGGCGAGACCTTGTCGTGGTATTCGATTTCCGCTTCCGCCAGCGCCGATTCGCTTGACGGGGACCAGAAAACGGGTTTCAGCCCCTTGAAAATCAAGCCCTTTTCGACCATTTTCCCAAAAACCCGGATCTGTTCGGCCTCGTATTTCTTGTCGAGCGTGAGATAGGGCTCGTTCCATTCGCCCAGAATGCCGAGCCTTTTGAATTCCTTGCGTTGGCGCTCGACCTGTTTCAGGGCATATTCCTCGCAGAGTTTCCGGAATTCCGGAACCGACATTGCTTTGCGATTCACTTTTTTGTTTTTGGTGAGCGCAGTCTCGATCGGAAGCCCGTGCGTGTCCCAGCCCGGCTTGTAGGGAGCATAGAATCCATTCATGCTCCTATATCTAACGACGAAATCCTTGAGGATTTTATTCAGAGCGGTGCCGACATGGATGTCGCCGTTCGCATAGGGCGGCCCGTCATGGACAATGAAACTCGGATTGCCCTTGTTTTTCTTCAGGACTTTGTCGTAAATTTTTTTCTCTTCCCATTGCTTTTGGATGAGCGGTTCTCTCTCCGTCAAATTTGCGCGCATCGGAAAAGCTGTGTTCATCATCAGCAATGTATCTTTATAATCCTTGCTCATGGTTATCTCCTTACTCACTATATAGTTTTTTTGATATTCAGAATCAAATTGTTTTTTTTCGTTTTTCCGGTAATCTCCCCGATGAGGATTCTTCCGAAACGGCGGACCGAGAGCAGGTCAGCTTCTTTGCATAGATAATGCTGGCTGAGTTTGACCTCTCCGTTCACTTTCACGGCGCCCGCTCTGATCAATTCCTGGGACCTTCCCCGCGAAAGCGCCAAGCTTTTCGAAAGCACCGCATCGAGCCGCAAGCCGGGAACAATAATAGAAGCGGAACGGTAATTATCCGTTGGGGCCGCTTCCAACCGTTCAATTTGCCTTATTTGCACATTGTATTTCCCAATCCGGGTGAGATTGTCAATGAGGTATTTCCCGATTTCCGCCGCCGCGATGAGACAGGATTTATCCCCGGTGATGATGTCGCCCAAGACTTCGCGGGTGATGCCGGTGGCCAACGCCGCGCCGAGGATGTCGGCATGCCTCAGGGGGGCGGGGGAAGTTATTTCCAAGATGATGATCTTAAAATCCGGTTCAATTTCGAAACCCGGAGGATGGATGATTGCCCTTCTTCTTTCCTCGCCGGGATAGTTTTCCGAAAAGAGGATGTTTTCCGTTTTCGAGCGGAGGAGCTTCTGCTCTTCGGGCGTGAGAAACCAACTCAAAACCGGAGCACGCTCCCCGTTCTTCAGTAAATGCACAAGTTTTATGTTCATATTCTGAGTAAACTCAAGATGAAACCATAGATTATGAGTCCGATCATGGGCGACAAATCAATCGTGCCGATGACCAGGCGGCCGCGGAAAGGCCCCAAATACCAATCGGCTATTTTTCCGACATTCCGAAAAAAAGCGATGTCATAAATCCCAGGCACCCAAGAAAGAATGATTGCCAGGGACAAGAGACCTCCGTATATTGCGAAGATGATGTAAAGAATTTCAATAATCAACTTAAAAATCATTTCGTATCCTCGACATATTGATATAGCGAGCCGTCTTCGAATTCTTCCTTCCTTCCGAAAAGAAAAATTTTCTCATCGATTTTAAAAATCTTTCCTTCCGTCGCGTACACGACTCCGGATATGAAATTCAGCATGTCGTTCGCATCCTCGGGATCGAGCTTGTCGAAATTGGCAAGGACGGCTTTTCCGGAAAGAATCGTATCGCAGATCTGAAACAATGCTTCCTTGGAATTGTCAGAAACGATGCTGTATTCCATGCGGTCAAAGGAAGTGAGGAGGCTTGAGCGTTTTTTTCCACCTTTTTCCTTATTATTATACTCCGAAAACTCAATTTTATTGAACTTTTTCCTGACTTTAAAAATTTTCATCCGTCCACCCCTCAGCGGTTTAAATTAAAAAGACTCGACCCAATCTGACTTTCGTCGCTCCGTACTTGACGGCGATTTTATAGTCATTGCTCATGCCCATGGATAGTTCATGGCAGGGAGCATGGGGAAGGTTCATGCTTTCGATTTCTTCCTTCAGCTTCTGCATTTTCGAAAAGGATTTTCTCAAGATGTCTTCATCAAAGGTCAGTTTCGCGATGCACATCAGGCCGGTGACACGAATCTTCGGGTATTTTTCAAGCTGTCTGATGAAGGTCTTGACTTTGTTTACCGGAACGCCGCTTTTGTTAGGTTCCTCGGAAATGTTGACCTGGACGAAGCAATCGAGCGGATTGCTGAGTCTTTTGTCGAGTTCAATCGCCAAGGCGATCCGATCGAGTGAGTGAAGACAGTGGATTTTGTTAGCGACATCCCTGATTTTCCTGGTTTGCAGAACACCGAAAAAATGCCATTTGATGTTGGGATAGTCCTTCAGCGCCTCGTATTTTTCGAGAAACATATCGGCGCGGTTCTCGCCGAGATTGCAAATGCCCGCCTCGACCAATTCTCTGGTCTGTTCGATGTTCATGTACTTGGTTGCGGCAATAACCTCGACATGGGGGTAGTCCTTCAGGGACTCCCTTACTTTTTCGACTTGTTCTCTAATTCCCACTTATAACACCTTCAATCTGATTTCCCGAGATACCTCGGAAAAATGGAATTATTATATTCGATATTATTATTATACTATTTTTTGTCAATAAAATCAATTAATTAATGTAAGAAAGAAAAATGTCGGATTTTGCGGTTCATAAATATTTCGCCAGCACCCGGTAGAGGTTTTCGAAAGCTATGGGTTTGCTTATGTAATCGTCCATTCCGCAGGCCAGGGCTTCGGAAACATCCTCTTCCAGGGAATTGGCGGAGAAGCCGATGATTTTGATCTCCCGGGCGTCTTTTCTCCCGAGCGCACGGATGGCTTTCGTGGCTTCCAAGCCGGACAGGACCGGCATCCGCATGTCCATCAGAATCAAATCATAGTAATTTTCCTCGGAACCCGCAAATATATCGAATGCAATCTTGCCGTTATTGGCGACTTCAATTTCCGCGCCCTTTTCTCTCAAAAACAAACTCACGATTTCGAGATTGATGAGCGAATCGTCAACAAGCAATATTCTTTTCAAACTGAATTCCTTCTCTTCCGGTTGCTTTTCAATCAAATCGAAAACAAGGCTGACGGTAAATTCGCTGCCCTTGCCCTTCACGCTTTTCACGCCGACGCTGCCGCCCATTTCCCGGACCAACTCGTGCACAATCGTCAGCCCCAGACCCATCCCGTCCTTTTCGTTAGTTTCCTCCCGCGCATAGGGTTGGAAGATATTCTTCAGAAACTCGGGACTCATGCCCGTACCGTTGTCGCGGATGATGAATGCTGACTTTAGTTTTTCGCCGTTGCTGGCCGTTTTGATCGAAAGTTCTATCCTTCCCGAATATTCGGTAAATTTGAAAGCATTGGTGAGAATGTTAATCAGAATCTGTTTCAATTTCAGGGGTTCGCCGCAGATTACCAGATCGGCGCCGGCATCTATTTTATGGCGGAAATCAATCTTCTTGGAAAGTCTTTCGCACTGAAAAAAACACAATACCTCTTCCGCTATTTCTCTGATCCGAAAGCTTTCTTTCTCGCAAATCCCACGGCCCGGACCGGTAAGCAAATTGCGGCTCAGGGCAAGCATGTACTGGGCAATGGCTTTTATCTGGTTCAGATGCTCGCATCCCGTTCCCTTCATTTTTGCTAGTTCGATTATCCCCAAGATGGCATTCAGCGGGCTTTTGATTTCATGCAAAAGCATGGAAAGACGGCGGTTGACATCAAACATAAAACCCCCTCCTTTTAATTATTTTACCAAAAATGAAATGCACTTACAAGCAGAAGGGAAAAAATGCTTTCCATAAAGAAAAAGCCGTTCTTCTAAACGAAAAACGGCATCATTTCAGGTTCTTCTCTTTATTGCGTTCCCGCCTGAGACGTTCAAATTCTTCCTGACAATCCCTGCCGAATTCAACGTTGACCTCGCTTTCGTCGGTCAGGGGCGGTGCGACTTCGGGTGGTTCACTTTCCTGATTAAGTTTTTTGTCCTTGTCGTAGAATTTGGCATTGTATTTGTTTCTTTCCATGAAAATTCCTCCTTGTTCATATTATCGGAAAATTCACTGAAATTATGAGAAAAATCTATGCTTTCAATATCCGTTTCAAAAACTCCTGCGTGCGCGTTTCCCTGGGATTCTTGAGAATCTCTTCCGGAGCGCCTTCTTCCAGAATGATTCCCTGGTCCATGAAGATGACCCGCGACGCCACTTCGCGCGCGAAGGACATTTCATGGGTGACGACAATCATCGTCATTCCTGAAGCGGCGAGTTCCTTCATGACCTCAAGCACTTCCCCGACCATTTCCGGGTCGAGCGCGGAGGTCGGTTCATCAAAGAGCAGGAGTTTCGGATTCATGGCAAGCGCCCGCGCGATCGCGACCCTCTGTTTCTGGCCACCGGACAGTGTTTCCGGAGAACGCTCGGCAAACTCCTCCATCCCGACCTTTCGCAAATTTTCCAAAGCCCTGACCCTTGCTTCTTCTTTTTTTACCTTCAAAACTTTCACCGGCGCAAGCATCAGATTTCCGAGCACCGTCAGATTTTTAAACAAATTAAAGCTTTGAAAGACCATCCCGATTTCCGTCCTGAGCTTGTTTAAGTTCACCTTCCTGCTCAAAATGTCGACGTCGTTGAAGAGGATGCTGCCCCCGTCGGGCTGTTCCAGGAGATTGATGCATCTGAGCAGGGTGCTTTTCCCGGATCCGGATGAGCCGATCAAACAAATAACTTCCCCCTCTTCGACCCGGAGATTGATGTCCTTCAATACTTCCTGGCTTCCGAACGCTTTCCGTAAATTACTGATTTCAATAATCGCCATTTTTCACCTCAATTCGAACTCGGCAAGCTCTTGGCCTGCAGGTTCAGTTTTCTTTCCAAAAATCCCAGGAGCTTTGAAGTCGTCATCGTCAGGAAGAAATAAATCAGGGCGACGAGGATGAAGGGCTCATAAGTGCGGTAGTATTTGAACTGCGCTTCGTTGGCGACGAAGAACAGTTCCGCGACCCCGATGACATTCAAAACCGATGTGTCCTTGATGTTGATGATGAACTCGTTGCAGATCGAAGGCAGGGAGTTTTTGATGGCCTGGGGAAAAACGACGGAAAGCATGCTCTGGGGATAACTCAAGCCCAGGCTCCGCGCCGCTTCCAATTGGCCCCTGTCCACGGCTTCGATTCCGCCCCGGAGCACCTCCGCCAGATAAGCGGTCGTGTTCAGGGAGACGATGATGATGCCTGAAAGCGAAATCGTCAAAACCTTGTCGATTTCGGAAATCGGGACGTCGAGCCATTGGGAAAGCAGGCTCGGAAGCAGGTAGTAAATGATCACCGCTTGGACGATCATCGGCGTTCCGCGGAAAACATTGATGTATGCTCTCGCAAACCCCGATCCCAATTTCTTCAAAAAGCCGACAATTTCGCCGTCCTGGGATTTCGGTTCCATGATTCTCAGGACGACGAAAACCATCCCCAATAGCAGACCCGCAAGCGTTCCGATCAGGGAAAGCTCCAAAGTCATAAACACGCCTTTCAGAAAATCATCCGCATAATCAAGGACGATGTACATCATCGAATCGAGGAAATTTTCTTTCGCCGGGATTTTTGAAAGATCTGCCACGCGGATCAGAGAGTTGGCGATGGCAAAGACCAGGAATTCAAGAAGATAAACCAACAAAAAACCGACCAGAATCCAAAANNAATTCCGGAAGCAGCCAAGAAAAGGGCGAAATACCCGAAAAGGAATTTCGCGTGCTGAGTTATGGATATTTCGCCCGGAACATTTTTTTGGTTCAGAACACGGATGGAAAAATAGAGCGCGAAAAGACCGAGCAGGAACAGCGCTATGTTGAGATAGCGCCTTTTCATTCTGCCCTACCCACTGCATCTTCCATCAATTTATTGCGCACTTCTTCGCTGATTCCCGCCAGGATTTTGTTTATGGCTTCCACCAATTCGGTCTCCTCCAGCCGGACGGCAATCGCAACGACCACGTCCGTTTCTTCGACGTCAAAACCAGGATCCAATTCCACAAATGTAAATTCCGGATTGTTGGCGGTGATTCCCAGAGCGACAGGCAACTCAAGAATGGTGCCGTCGATTTTTCCGCCGAGCATCCCCGTCAGGATGTCGGGAACCGTCTTTCTGGGAGTGCCATGAATCGCGCCCACGAGCTGCGGAACCAAATCGTCATAAATCGTACCCTGCTGGCCGACGATGGTCGCGCCTTCAAAATCATATATTGAGCTTGCGTTCGCATAAGCGCCGTCCTTCATCACCAATACCACGTGCCTGCTTTCATAATAGGCTTCAGTGAAATTGACCGATTCCTTCCTTTCCGCCGTCGGGCTCATGCCGGCAATGATGGCATCAATCCGCTTGCTTTCCAGCGAGGGGATCAGGGAATCCCATTCAAGTTTCTCGATGACCAAGACTTTTCCCAGGCTCGCGGCGACTGCGCGGGCAATCTGCACGTCATAACCGTCGACATACTTACCCGGAAAGTTATTCAGTGGATGGTTGAAAGGACTTTGGAAATCCTCGGTCCAGTTAAAGGGTTGATAATTCGCTTCCATCCCGACGATGAACTGATCTTCGCGGGGAATGTAATATTCTCTTTCTTTGTCTCTGCAGCCGCTGAAGAGAATTAAAGCAAACAAAACCATGATTGAACAAAGTTTTTTCATTTCTTTCTCTCCTTTTTGTTTATTAAAAACAAAAAAAGCGCCACACAGACGCTAAATTTTAATTATATATGATTATATAATTAATTTAGCGCCTCTACTTTATAAAATAAAGTAGGAGTGGTTTAGGTATTCCCTAAACCCCCACGGCGGACGTATACCTACGCCAACCGTTCGGCGGTGGTTGCCTTTCCAACTCTTCACAGGATGTCTCCTCCGAGCTGTACTCATCTGCACCGCGACCTCTAAATTAATGTGTTATGCAATTTTTGTTTTTTTAATTATACTATATGCTATTCCGCTTGTCAAAAAAATTTCAATGAAAATGCTTTCATTCAGCGATTAAAAACAAAAATCTAATAGCTTTCGCTATTAGATTTCGGAAAATTTAGAAAGAATGCTATTTCTCCTTGCAGCAATCCTCCTTGCCAAGTTCCAATTTGACATCGTCCTTTCCGATTTCCCGATGATAATTCTGTCTTTCGTAATCGGACGTGAAGAAATTATCCACATAATCCTTTCCGAATTCGAAATCATAATCGTCAAAATCGGATCTTCTCGGTCTTCTTAAACCCGCGCCTCCTGAATTGGAGACAGTGTCATCTTCCTTGTTCACCTTGTTTCTTCCGTATTCCTTCGCAATTTCCAGATTCTGCTCAGAGTTCTTGTTTTTTCTTTTTCTAAACATTTTCATCCTCCTAAATTTACGTTTATATTTTTTGCATGAGGATGAAACTTATACTAATCTGAAATTTTTTACAAAATCAATAAAATTGAAATTTTTAATAAACCTTCACTTCTTCTTTTCCCTGCAATACACGGAGAACTCCGTAAACGAGCGATTCCATTTCGTTTTCTCCGGGATAGATTTTTAGGTTCACGAATTCCGGCAAATTTTCCCGCAGAAAGGAGGTCAGGCTTTTGCTGTGGGCAAGCCCTCCCGTCAAAAGGACGGCGTCGATTTCGCCTTTGGCGGCGAAATATAGGGCGCCGATTTCTTTTATGATTTGATAGCCCATCGCTTCCAGATAGAACCGCGCTTCCGCATCCCCCGAAGCGATTCTTTTTTCCGCCTCGATGCCGTCGCTCGTGCCGATGTAGGAGACCAATCCGCCCTTGCCCACGATTTGCTTTTTCAAAGTTTCTTTCGTATATTTCCCAGAAAAGCAGAGCTCAATCAGTTGGAAAGCGGGAAGCGTCCCCGCACGCTCCGGAGTGAAGGGGCCCTCGCCTCCGAGAGCGTTGTTGACATCCACGACCTGGCCCTGTTTGTGCAGGCCGACGGAGATGCCGCCGCCGAGATGGACGACGATCAGGTTCAGGTCCTGATAACTTTGATTGTGTTCCCGGGCATAGCGGTGGGCAGTCGCCTTTTGGTTCAGGGCATGGAAAATCGAGATTCTTTCGATTTCCTTCAGGCCGCTCACGCGGGCATGGGGCGAGAGTTCGTCGACGACGACGGGATCGACGATGTAGGCGGGACGACCGTGGATTTTCGCCAAATCATGGGCGAGCGCTGCCCCCAGATTGCAGGAATGCGCCCCATATTTTTCCGATACCAAGTCGGCGAGCATTTTTTCGTTCACCGCGTAGGTTCCGCTTGGAATGGGGCGCAGCAGGCCGCCCCGGCCGACGAAAACAGCGATTGATTCTAAGGGTATGTTGAATTCTTCCAGAAAGCTCAGGATGACCTCTTTTCGGAAATCAAGCTGAGCAAAAATCCTGTGATAACGGTGCACGGTGATGTTTTCATGGATGTAGCTCTTGACGGCCACCGGTTTTTCGTTGTCATAGACTGCAATTTTGGTGGACGTTGAGCCGGTGTTGATTGCCATTATTCTATGAACCATGATTATATACCACTGCCATTGCGATTGAGTTTAATTTTGATTTTACCGAATCGGCGCGGCTGGTGAGGACAATCGGGGCCTTGGCGCCGAGCACCAACCCGGCGGCTTCCGCCTTCCCCAAAAAGACCGCGGCTTTATAGAAGATGTTCCCCGCATCCAAATCAGGAAAGATGAGCACGTCCGCTCCTTCCGCAACCTCATCCGCGATTCCTTTCGTTTTCCGGGATTCTGCGGAAAGGACATTGTCTAAGGCGAAGGGACCGGAAACCATGAAGTCTTTTTCATTCCTGAAATGATCCGTGAGTTCCGAGGCTTCCACGGAAGAGGGAAGCTTGGGGTTTGTTTTTTCGGTTGCGGAAATGAGGGCGATTTTCGGATTTCGCACGCCGATTCTGCGCATGAAAAGGGCGGCGTTTTCGATGATAGACCTCTTCTCTTCAATTCCGGGACTGATCACCATTGCGCAGTCGCTCGCCGCGAGCAGGCGCGGAAAATCCGGCAAGGAAAAAAGCGTGATGTGAGAAAGAAGTTTTTGCTCACGGATGCCAGTCTCCGAATTCACAACCGCTCTCAGCAGCGTCCGCGTGTCGAGGAGACCTTTCATCAGGATGTCGGCTTCCCCCGCGCGAATCATTCCCACCGCCAGCGCAGCGGCTTTTTCGGTGCTCTGCGCGTTGACTATTTTTCCGGAATGCGTCATTTTACGGATGATTTCTTCATTTCCGATCAGAATCGCTTCAATCAAGCCTTCTCGTTCCGCTGCGAGAACCGCATCCAGAACTGATTCGTCCTCGGGTGAGGCGACTGCGAGCCTTTGCTTGGGACAGTTCTTTGCCCGTTCTAAAAAAATTTCAAAATTCATCTTTCCACCTCAAAGAGGTTTTTCCCGGCAAGCAGTGCCCGGTGGTTAATATCAAACAAATCTTTTTTCCCTTCGCCGAGGAAGCTTTTCAGGACTTCGAAGACCTCTTCCACGGTGAAGAGGGATTTCAAAGCAAGATAGGCCCCGAGCATGGCCATGTTCGCGACCCGGGGATTCCCCAATTTCAACGCGATGTCGTTGGCGGGGACGGGATGGGCGTTTACCTGGGCAAATTCATCTATCAGCGAAGAATTGTAGAGCAGAATGCCATCCTCACGCAGTTTGTTTTTGAATTTCTCAAGACTTGGCCGGTTCATGATGATGAGCGTGTCGGCTTTCGAAAAGACCGGGGAATTGATGGGCGCATCGGAGAGAATGACGGAGCAATTGGCCGTTCCCCCGCGGGTTTCCGGCCCATAGGAAGGATGCCAGAGGGCGTTGTAGCCCTTGTCGTTCCCGGCATGGGCCAAGATTTGACCGAGCATCATCACACCCTGGCCGCCGAAACCGGCGACCGTGATTCTCTCAAGCTTTTTCATCGGCATCACCGTCCCTGAATGTTTTCACGGGATAATACGCCATCATTTCTTGCTCAACCCAGCGCAGGGCTTCCACGGGCGTCATTCCCCAGTTCACGGGGCAGGTCGAAAGCACTTCAACAAGCGAAAAACCCCTGGCTTCAATTTGGTTTCGGAAGGCTTTCAGAATCGCTTTCTTGGCATTCCTCACCGCCCGGGGATTGTGCACGGATACCCTTTCCACAAACACCGCGCGCGGGATTTCCGAAAAGATCTCCGCGATTCTGATCGGCAAGCCGTGGAGTTTGCTGTCCCTGCCCAGCGGCGAAGTGGTCGTTTTCTGACCGAGGAGCGTCGTGGGTGCCATCTGCCCGCCCGTCATTCCGTAGATGGCGTTGTTTATGAAGATGACGGTGAGGTTTTCGCCTCGGTTTGCCGCGTGGATCGTCTCCGCTATCCCGATCGAGGCCAGATCCCCGTCCCCCTGGTAGGAAAAGACGATTGCCTCGGGTCGCGCCCGCTTGATGCCGGTCGCGACCGCGCAGGCCCGACCGTGGGCTGCCTGGACCATGTCGCAGTTGAAGAAATTATAGCTCAAAACAGAGCAACCGACGCTGGCGATGCCGACGGCTTTATCAAGCACATCAAGCTCCACCAACGCTTCAGAAACCAATTTATGCACGATCCCATGCGTGCAGCCGGGGCAGTACGAAAGCTGGGCGTCAGTCAGGCCCTTTGATTTTTGGTAGACGATTGTTTTCATTGGGATGCCTCCGCTTTCATTTTCAAAACCGCTTCCGCGATCTCCTCCGGTTCCGGCAACATGCCCCCGGTCCTTCCGAAGAATGCAATCGGAAGGCGGCCTTCGTTGGCAATTTTCACGTCGTCCAACATCTGTCCGAGCGAAAGTTCCGCAACCAACAAACCCTTAAGGCTGGCGGGCAACTCCGAGAATGCCTTTTTCGGGAAGGGCCAGAGCGAGATCGGCTTGATGAGGCCGGTTTTCACGCCCGCCTCTTCCAGGAGTTCGAGCGCGGAACGGGCGATCCGCGCCATCGTTCCGTAAGCGACGATCGCGAATTCCGCCTCCTCCATCTTCACCAGTTCGTATCTCTGTTCGTTTTCTTCCATCATTCTGTATTTTTCAAAAAGCCGGAAATTATGCCTTTCCAGTTCGGCGGGATCCAAATAAAGCGAATTGACAAGCCGCTTTTTCCCGCTCCCGCACGCGGCCCAGTCCTTGTCCGGAAGTTCACGCTTCGGTTTTTCCCGATGCAAATCGACCGTCTCCATCATCTGTCCGATCAAGCCGTCGACGGCAATCATGACGGGATTGCGGTAGAAGTCGGCAATATCGAAGGCTTCTTTCATGAGATCGACGGTCTCCTGCAGATTTTCCGGGGCAAAGGAGAGCACGCGGTAGTCGCCGTTTCCGCCCCCGCGCGTGATTTGATAATAATCCGCCTGCGAGGGCTGGATGCCGCCGAGCCCGGGCCCGCCCCGCATGACATTGACGAGCACGCAGGGAAGTTCTGACCCGCAGAGATAGGAAATCCCTTCCTGCATCAGGGCAATCCCCGGTGATGAGGATGTAGTCATCGTTCTCGCTCCCGCCGCCGCGGCACCGTAGACCATGTTGATTGCCGCGGTTTCCGATTCCGCCTGCACGAATACCTTCCCCATTTTCGGCAGATGCTTGGAGAGGTATTCGGGAATTTCGTTCTGGGGGGTGATCGGATAACCGAAAAAGGCGTCAAGACCGCCCAGAATCGCTGCCCTGGCGATCGCTTCGTTCCCTTTCATCAGGATTTTCTTCATGCCGGCACCCTCTCCACCGTGATGACCGAATCCGGGCACATGATGGCGCAGAACGCGCAGGCGATGCACCGTTCCGGCTCCAAAACTTTGATCAAATTATAACCTTTCGGATTAATGTTTTCTTTATCCAAGGCGAGGATTTTCTGCGGGCAAAATTCAACGCAGAGCGCGCAGCCCTTGCAATCCTCGTGTTTGAAATAGAGTTTCCCTCTCGCCATGAATCCTCCTTATAACCATGTTTTTCTGAGATAGAGCTTCAGCGGAATGATCTCCCCCTTCAGCTCTCCGATTTCGGGAAGAAGCTTTTCGTGGACGCCGGCATAGACTATCCTCAAACCGGTCCTCCTTTCCAGTTCTTCCAATATTTTCTCCCCGTAAAGCAGATCGCCGTAACTGGTCTCCCGCAGAAGATTGGTGTTGTTTATGAGGCCGGTGATTTTAAACCCACCGCTTTTTTCTATTAATTCCATCATGCCGATGATTTTTTCCGGAGCCGCAGTTTCTTCACGGTAGCAATTCACGCAGAAGAGAAAATCCGTCTCCTGCGGATCCAGAAGTTCCGAAAACTGCCGGACGATTCTCGCCCCCGCAGCTTCCCCTCCCAAATCAAAAACCGAGGTCAGATTTTCATAAAAAGGAAGAAAAACTTCTTTCGCGATGTAGGGCAAATCGCTTCCGAGCGCCCCTGTAAGCGAAGAGGATATGAGGCGGAGATTGTTCTCTGCGCATAAATCCTCAAGTTCGCGGGTGCGGAAATAGGGATTGACGATGTCGAGATCGACCAGGAAGGCTGCTCCGATGCTCAGAGCAAAATTTATAGCAAATTCCGATTTTCCGCTCCCGTAATGGCCGGTGATAAAGTTCATCTTTTTCATATCTGACCTCGGAAAAAATTATCTGGGTATGTAATTAGATCTAATTCCGGCGATTATTTGCATGCGTTTTTTTGCATAAACCATGGCGGCTTGCTGGTTGTCGATGTTTTCCTGATCGGCGATCCTGAAGATTTCCAGGAGCCTGTCATAAATCTTTTCGACATCCTTGATTACCGCCTCGCGCCTGTAACCGTGGAGTTCGTGGTAGACATTGATGACCCCGCCGGCATTGATGACGAAATCGGGCGCATAGAGGATGCCGCGTTCTTTCAGGAGCATGCCGTCTTTTTCTTCGTCTTCCAATACATTGTTTGCGGTGCCGGCGACGATCGCGCATTTCAATTTCGGAATCGTCCTTTGGTTCAAAACCGCCCCCAAAGCGCAGGGCACGAAGACATCGACCGGAAGGGAATAGATCTCCTCCGCTTCAACAAACTCAACTTCAGGATGGGTTTTCTGCAGTTTGTTGATCTTTTTGGGGTTGATATCCGAAAAATAAATCTTCTTCGCTCCCGCTTCTTTCAGATAGCCGATCAGAGCGGTGCCGGTCTCCCCAACTCCCTGAACTGCATAGGCATACTGAGAAACATCAGCGTTTCCGAAGCGGTATTGGAGAGAGGCCCGGATCCCGTGGAAGGCTCCAAGGGCCGTGATCGGGGAAGGGTTGCCCGACCTGTCTTCGAGGCCAACGACATAATCCGTTTCCATGCGGATGTAATCCATGTCCTTTGTCGTCGTGTTAACGTCTTCAGCGGTGATGTAGCGCCCGTTCAAACTCTGCACATAGCGCCCCAAAGCGCGGAAATAAGCTTCGCTCTTCACGACATTGGCGTCTCCGATCAGGACCGTCTTTCCGCCGCCGAGATTCAGGCCCGCAGCGGCATTTTTAAAAGTCATGCCCCGGGCCAGACGCAAACAATCCAAACACGCCTCGTCTTCGCTTTCGTAATTCCAAAGCCTCGCTCCTCCCAAAGCGGGGCCGAGGGTCGTGTCGTGGATCACGGTGATGCCCTTCAAACCAGTAGTTTTGTCATGGAAATAGATTAATTGCTCAAAACCATAACGTTCCATGTAATCGAATTTGTTCAAGGCTGATCTCCCTTTCTTTATTTTTGCAAACGCTTACACCCTATTATATCATATTTGGTTGGAGTGCAAAACCATTACTATATTTTTTGAATATAGACATTTCATAATATATCTTAATAGTTCATATCCCCGCAAATATAACATGAAAAAGATAAGTAAAAAAATTGTTGAAAAGGCAAGCTGTCAAAAATTTTATTGATAATAATAAGACCAAGGAGATTATCTTCGGGAGCTATTGAGATAAAAATGTACCTATATCAAACGCGCCAACAAAAAAATAAAAATGGGGAGAGAATCTGTCAAAAAAGGCCTATGTAATCTCGGTTAAATGAGCTTCACATAGACCTTTTTTTAACAGATTTTTGACAAATATTCCAAAAACCCTATCTTGAGCAGGTTTTCGGGGTCAAATTCAAGAATTTCGGCTTGATCAAATCACGCTTGTATTCATAAAACCAATCGACCATGTCGAAGAGGCTTTCCCTGATGCTTCTGGGTTTGAAACCCAATTCCTCCCTCGCTTTGGAGTTATCGAAATTGGCATTGATATTGAGGGTATAGAGCGTGTAGGCACTGAAAATCGGTTTTTTGTTTCTGATTTTATAATGCAGTTCCGCAAACGGAGCGACGATTTTCAGGAACCAAAGCGCAAGCCGGCCGGGAAGTTTTTTCCGTCCGAGTTTTTCATTGAGAATTTGGAAAAGTCCCTTGACGGTGACATAATGTCCGCTCAAAACATAGCCCTCGCCGCTTCTTCCCTTCAATGCCGCGTTGATCACCCCTTCCGCAACATCCCTCACATCCACAAAATCATATCCACCTTTTACAATCGCCGTAAGTTTCCGGTTGATGTAATCGAGCACAACCTGGCCGAAATGGGAAATGCTGTGGTCGAAAGGACCGATGATTCCGGAAGGATAGACGACGACAGCATCGATTTCCCCGTTCTTTACTTTTTCGAACAGGTATTGGGTTGCCAGCGCCTTCGTTTTCGCATAATCCCCGACAAGTTTTTCAACCGGGAATTCCTCGGGTTCGCGCAGGGCTACGTTACTCTTTTCCGGATAAATCGCATGCACGGAGGAGGTGTAGACCAATCTCTTTACTTTTTTCCGAATGCAGGCACGGACAACGTTCTTAAACCCTTCCACATTCACCCTGTAAAGCAAATCGCTTTTTGAAGAGGTGATGTTGACGATACCGGCAAGATGGAAAACGAGCGCGTCTTCTTCAATAAATCCGTCCAAAAATTCCGGATCCAAAATGTCACCCTGAACGATTTCGGCTTTCAGGCCGACAAGGTGCCCGTAACTTTCTCCGGGCCTGACCAAGATTTTCAAGGAATGCCCTCTTCTTTCCAATTCAGTGGCAAGAACCGAACCCAGATAGCCGGCGCCGCCCGTGATGATGCATTTCATGCCGTTTACCTCCTTTCCGCTTCCATTATATCATATATATGCGCTGCCCGACAAATTAATGCTGACAGATTTCGTAAACCTGTAAATAAAAAAGCCAAGATTTTTTTCTTGGCTTGGTTTCTTAATCATACGCCCCAGACGAACCAGATGAAGAGGTACCCAGTCAATACCGCAGCTAGCGTGAAGGGCACGCCGTATTTCATGAAGGTAAGCGGTTTTACATCGTACCCTTCTTTCCTGAGAATGCCGATTGCGGTGATGTTGGCGCTCGCTCCGATGGGGGTGATGTTTCCGCCAAGGGTCGCCCCCGTCAGAAGGCCGAAATAGAGCACATAGGGGGCTTCCAATCCGAGGCCGGAAGCAAGCGGTGCGACGACGGGAAGCATGGTCGCGACATAGGGGATGTTGTCTACGAAGGCGGAAAAAAGCACGGAAAGCCAGACGATGATCGTGTAGACCGCAAAGGCATTTCCGCCCCCTGCTTTTTTAATCAGATTCGCAATCGCGTCAATCACGCCAGCGTTTTTGATGCTGCCGATGATGAGGAAGAGGCTCGCCAAAAGCAACAAAGTGAAATAATCTATTTCCTTGACGGTCGCACCGAGCGAACGGAAGGATTTCGTTTGGATGAGTTTCCGCACCAAACCGACCAGGAGCAGGAACATGACGATGAACCCGTTCATGTTCTTGTCAACAAAAGCAATTCCGGTTGCGGGTACGAAACTCGCTGCAATCAGCAAAAGCACCATCGAAACCAAGAGAACCGAAGGGAAATAATCCTTGACTTCCGTTCTTTCGATCGGCACCAAGGGATTTCTTTCGTTTCGGAAGATGAAGAGTAGCACCAAAACGGATGCCACCGCACCGAGCTCGACTCCGAAAAAGATGCCGGGTTTTCCCTTGAACCAGATGAAATCAACAAAGCTCATGTCGAGCGCACCCCCGAGCATGATTGAAGTCGTGTCCCCGACCAGGGTCGCAGCACCTTGAAGATTTGAAGATATGGCGATGCAAATCAGGCTCGGAACGGGCGAAATCTTCAGTTTCTTGGAAATGTTCAAGGCAACGGGCGCGATCATCAGCACCGTCGCGACATTGTCAACGAAGGCGGAGACAACCCCGGCAAAAATCGAAAGGGAAATGATTGCCCANNATGAAGAGCGCGACGATGCCCATCGTTCCCGCAATCATCATCAAAACATTCCAATCCAATGTCTTAAGCAGATCCCTCAAGGGCAGGAAACCGAGCGCGATGAAAACGACGGCGGAACCCAAAGCGATGTAGGCTCGGTATTTGGAAAAGGCCAAGAGAAGGATGTAAGTTACCACGAAAATGGCTAAGGCAAGGTAAAGCGGTGAAATGATTTCTTCCAAAAATTCGTACATATTCACGTTCCTTTCCAAAAAAACAATAACTTTTGTTATTATAACAAAAAATGCCTTTGAAAACAAGGCATTATTCGATGTTGATGACGGACATGTTGTTGGTCGTCCCGTGTTCCTGGGCCCAACCATGGGTGATGATGATCGTGTCGCCCTCCTTGAGACCGAAGGATTTCGCGACTGCCATGGCCACGGGATTGAAAAGCAAAATGTCGGTCACGACTTCGTGATAGGTTGCAATCACGCCGAAATAATAACTCAAGCGCCTGCATGTTTCCAAATTATCCGCGACGGCGATGATGGGAACGCAGGGTCTGAATTTGCACATTCGTTTCGCCGTGCCCCCGGTTTCAGTAAATGCCACGATTGCCTTTACGTTCGGAAGCGTGAGCGCGGTTTGCGCAACCGAAATTCCGATTGCGTCGTTTGCCGTCCGCTCCGAAGTCTTGAGCGAGCGCATAAGCATTTCTTCGTAAGGAAAGATTTCTTCGATTGCGCGCGCGATTCTATCCATCGTCTGCACGGCTTCCACAGGATATTCCCCGGCAGCGGTTTCCCCGGAAAGCATGACGGCGTCCGCACCGTCCAGGATCGCATTGGCGACGTCGGATGCTTCCGCCCGCGTGGGCCGGGGCGAAGACATCATCGTTTCCAGCATGTGCGTGGCGATGATGACGGGTTTTCCGAATTCATTTGCCATCTGGATGATTTTCTTTTGGTAGATGGGCACGACTTCGGTCGCGACTTCGACGCCGAGGTCACCGCGCGCAACCATGATTCCGTCCGCAACCTCAAGGATTTCCCGGAGATTGTCATAACCTTCCTGGTTTTCGATTTTTGCGATGATTTCGATGTCTTCCTTGCCGATTTCCTTCAATAAATTCCTGATTGCAAGCACATCCTCCGCTCTTCTCACAAAAGAAGCCGCGATCAGATCGACGCCGTTTTGAGCAGCGAAACGGATGTCGTCATCGTCCCTTTGGGAGAGAAAAGGGATCGAGAGCTGGACATTGGGAATGTTGACGCCCTTCTTGCTTTTGATGAAGCCGGAATTTCTCACCAGGCATTTCATCCTTTCCCCGTCGTTTTCAAGAACGTCGAGGCGGATTTTGCCGTCATCGATTAAAAGATAGGCGCCCGGTTCGATGTCGGAAAAGATCTCGGGGCTGGAGAGGGAAAAACTTTCCCGGTTTCCGACAACCTCTTCTTTCAAAACCCAAACCACGTCCCCCTTTTTGAAATGGGCCATCCCGTCCTCAAAAATGCCGGTTCTGATTTCCGGCCCCTTGGTGTCCGCCATGATTCCGATGTGGCGGTTCATTTTCTCGGAAACCTGCCTGATTTTCCGGATGCGCGCGCCCTGTTCCTCCAGGCTCGAATGGGAAAAATTGAGGCGGGCGACATCCATTCCGGCAGCGATGATTTTCTCAAGCATTTCTTCGCTGTCGGTGGCCGGGCCGATGGTGCAGACGATCTTTGTTTTTCTTTTCATTTTTCCTCCTAATAGAAAAAACATGCTCGTATGAGCATCGTAAACCTCATGTTTAATGGAGGCTCCAACCAGATTCGAACTGGTGATCACGGTGTTGCAGACCGTTGCCTTACCACTTGGCTATGGAGCCGTCTTTGAACATTAAACATTATAGCAGATTTTCTGTCGGAATTCAAGATGCAAAAGGAATTTTCAAATATATTATATGCCCTGAATGCATAAAATTGCGGTCAAAAAACAAAAAAGGGACCCTTGGGTCCCTTAGATCTTTCGGAAATCCTCCACATCGATGATGAAGATCGTCGCTCCGCCGACAGTGACTTCAATCGGGGTCGATTGGATGATTCCGTATTCGCTGATGATGGAACTGGGAACATATTCGTTCCTGGTCCGCGAAAAATCGGTGATAATTTTGATGATTGATTCCACATCCTCTGCTCTGGCCCCGACCATCAGCGTTGTGTTTCCTTTTCTAAGAAAGCCGCCGCTCGAGGCGAGTTTCGTCACGAAGTATTTCTTCTTGACCAGTTCTTTCATCAGAGAGGAACTGTCTTCATTGGAAACAATCGCGATAATCAGTTTCATTTTCTTCACCTCCCTCATATACTCTTAACGAAGTTGCTGAAGAGCCACAAAGCGTCTTTGACTGAGTCTTGGTCGGAAGCATCAATGTCATCATCCGTGAACACGGGTTTCAGCGGATGGTTGACATCCTTCAAGGCATAATTCAGGAGCGTCGCGATCGAGCCGTTGATGATACGCGAATGATTGCAGAAGGCTTCGCTCAGAATGTCATGGTTCGCGTCAGCGATTGCTTCCTTCGTGATCTCATTGTAATCAAGACCGGAAGCGGAGAAGGCCTGAACTGCCTTCAGGAAACCAGACAGATCGCTGTATTGCTTGTTTCCGCCAATCTCATATTCGCCGTTGCGGATGTGAGCAACCCCGGGTTCCTCGCTGTCCGCATGATGGTACCAGTGGTAGCCGTTGTCCGGTTCTTTAATCATGCCGTGGAGGGCTCCGCCTTCGGAGATCATCTCCAGGACCATGTCGGTCAAAGTAGCTTCCAAAACGCGTGATTTCAAAGCAATGTCGAAATCGACATTCATCAGATTGTCCATCTCGAAAACGAATTCTTCGAAACTGCTTTCGCCGAGGAGAGTTTTGACGCCCGCGAGGAAACGTCTGAGTTCGCCGTCCTCTCCATCCCAAACAAGGCTTTCGCTTTCAAAGTAATAATATGTGCCCATATCTTCCCGATTCGGGATCGTAAGTTTATCTGAAGCTTGAATGTAGGAGATTGCGGATGCTTCCACAACCTTCGATGCAAGCAGGGTCTCTTGGTCATCGCCCAAGAATCTGTCAACTTCAAAGGTGGCAGTGCCGAGTTCCTCATCGCCGATGATGATTTCGATCGCGACCAGGAATCTTCTGAGTTCGCCCCTGTCGCCGGGTCTCTTTTCCCAGACCACCGCTTCGGGAATGACCAGAACTTCCGAGAGATTGGGATTCGTTGCCTGTTCTTTTTTGATTTTGTTGATGAAGGAGGCTTCCAATACCCTCGATGCCAAAATCACTTCTTCCTGATCGCTCCTCGCTTCCGCGAACACCGCCTGCAGGCGGAAATCGCTGTCGAAGCTGGCAAGGCCCAATTCGCGCAAAGCCCTGAGCGCTTTTGCCAACTCTCCGTGCGGACCGTACCAATGCTCTTCCTGATAATCCTCCTCTTCCGGATCCAAATCCGCCGGAAGGGTGATCAAGGAATCCTCTTCATGGGCGTTGCTTTCAATTGTCTTGGCGGCGGTGTAGCTGACGAGGCGGGAAGCGACGATTGTGTCGATTTTGGAATCTTCCAATGCGAGGAAATCCTCCTCCTCGACGGTGAGGCCGTCAATGGTTGCATCCTCGCCCAGGATGGCGATAATCGCATCCAGGAGCAGCGGCAATTCATTGTTCCAGGCTTCCTGCTGGTACCCCGAGGCGCTTCTGTCAAGTTCCGGAGCGATTTTCAGAACCGCGCCCGGTTTTTCCGCTTCGATTTCAATGTTTCTGATGATTGTCTCTTTTACAATCTCCGATGCCAGCATCCGCTTCTGGTTTTCTCCGGCAAACGTTCCGAGTTTAATCTGTTCCAAGTTTTCCAGTTCATCATCGCCCGCATCTTTAAGGAGGATGTCCGCGGCCAATACAAAGCGTTTCATTTCCCCTGCGGGTCCGTGATAATCATCGTCCGTAAGTTCGGGCAGGTAAATGACCTGGTAAAGGCTCCCGCCGGGCGCGGTCATTTCCCTGAGATGCTTGGCTGCGGTATCGGTGATGAGATAGGATTTGCTTAGGGTGTCGATGTTTTCCTCGCCCTCGTCCAAGAGCTGCACGATTTTGCTGACTTTTATCGCATCGGAGCTGTTCAGATTGTCCTCCTCATCCAGGAGGAGAATCGCGGCGGTGAGGAAATTCTTCAGTTCGCCCGGCGCGGAGTCGGTCTTGCGCCAGACTGGATCGGTTTTCTCAAAACGGACGACCAAACTTCCTTCGGGATCGGCGCCGATGTCAACCAATTTTTTGATGATCGTGTCAGAGACGATGATCGAATCCAGGACCTTGTCGATCTCGTCTTCGGATAGGTTCTTCACGGTGTTGAGGTTGATTTCGGGATTGTCGAGGTTGGCATCTTCTCCGAGCAGAATTTTGATGGCTTTGAGCAGATGCCTGATTTCACCGTCCCATGCGGGATCGTTCATTTCCATGTTGACTTCGAATTCCGCATTTTCTTCCTTGCTTTTTTCTATCAGTTTATTGGCGAAACTGTCTTTCAGGACCTTGCTGGCAAGGAGTTTGTCGAGATCCCCGCCCTCTTCTTCTTCATCGAGTTCGAGAACACGGTTCAAAGTGACGAGATTTTCGGAATCGTCGAAATTCGGGTTGTCCCCGAGCAGGGTTTTCCCGCCCACGAAGAGCCGTCGGAGTTCGCCGTCGTAAACCCTGATTCCTTCTTCGTAGCGGTCGTACCAAGCATCTTCCTGCACGTTTTCCGTAATCAAATGCCCTTCGAGTTTTCCGCCCGGTGCGGCCATTTCCTCGATGTTTTCAACAAGCGACCTGCTCAGGAGCATCGATCTCAGAACCGTGTCGAGTTCGTCATCGGTCAGGTTGAAGAGATCTTCCGGAATGTTTTCCTTGCCTGAAAGAATTTTTACGGAAAGCAGCAGGGCTTCGATTTCCTCCCGCGTCCATTCGTCGGGATCCTCAAAAGTGGATATTTTCAGTTCACCTGTTTCACCGGAGGTTATTTCTTTAATAATGCCGTTCAAATTGTTCCTAATCAGAATCGAGCCGGAAAAGCTTTCCGCAAGCCTTCCGATCAGATTGTCTTTCTCATCAATCACGCCGTCCTCGTTCACATCTTCGCTGCCGTCGCTCAAGTTCTTAAAATCGGGCTCCTCATGCAGCTTCCCTTCCACAATCGCCGCCAAGGCCCTCATGATGTGTTTGAATTCCGTGCGTCCGGCTTCGCTATCCCACTCGAGGTTTTGGACGGAAGTCGTGTCGATGTCGAAGTTGCCAGGGGTGTTGTCCTCAGAAAAGAGATAATCGATCAGGTTCCCCATGTTCCCCATCAGGACAGCGGAAGCGGAGATTTTGTCAGTGAGATTGTCAATGGTTTCGGCGGAAAGATTTTCAAAGAAATTCCCGTCGCTTAACCCCAGATCGAAGAGTTCGCCCGCGGCGGTAAAGAGAGCCTTGATTTCAGTTTTTCCGGCTTCCCCCGACCAATCGCGCTCCAAACTCTCCTCGGAAATCTCGAAGGGTATTTCCGCTTTCTCAAGGAGGAGTTTCAGGAGTTTGCTGAGATTGGAACTGAGCAGGTTGGAATTGCTGATCGCCTCGGCGATTTTTTCGATGTTTGTTTCCGAAAACAAAATCTCATAATTGAGTTCTTCCCCAAGGAGCCCGGCATCGTCCATGACCTTTGCCAGCGACAGGAAAGATACCAAATCATTCTTCTCAAATGTCTCTACAACAATGTGGGACCTGTATTCGTCGGGCAGGAGACTGACGATGATCTTTCCGAAAACATGTCCGTTTCCCGAGAAGAGCTGGGAATTGAAAACGGCGATGCTGAAGGAATTGATGCCCTCGTCGGTGACGGAAGCAAAGCTCGGTTTGCCGTCCGCCAAGGTGAGCCCCATTTCCCGGAAGGCTTTGTATAGCGTGCCGAGATTCGCAAGTTCCAAACCCCAGCTGATGTCGTCCAAATCCAATTCCTCGGGGTCGACATCGAAGTCCTCAAAAAACTTCCGCGTCCCCTCCTGGTCGAGGAAATAACTCACGGCGATGCCGCCGAGCAAATTGGCGGTTTCAAGCTCGCCCAAGGAAGCAAAGAGCGCTTCGATTTTCTCTCCGTCCAATGAAAGATAGAAATCGATCTCCTTTCCCTCGCCGAAGAGCCCAAGCTCTCCCGCAGCAAAAAAAGCCTCACCGAGGTGCTCGAATTCGGAAGCGAAATCAATCGTCAATAAATCCGAAAAAGTTTCCGAAAATTCCACATCATCCAAAAAATCAATCCAGCCCTGCTTGCGGGCATATTCAACCCCAATGGGAACGGCAACATTGATCAGTTTCAGTTTCTTTATTTCCTGAAGAAAATCGCGGATGGTTTCTTCCTCAAGCGTGGCAATCGCCTCCAGGCTCACATCCCCTTCAATGTGTTCCGTGAGCAGGGCATAGGCTTTAAGACCCGCCTGCATTTCCATTCTGAGTTTCACCCGCACTTCGGGCTTTTCTATTCTTAAAGAAAAGAATTCGTCGAAGAAAAACTCATCCGCAGGGGCGCCACCGATTCGGGCCGCGCCTGCAATTTTTCCGAGCATCGTTTCGCGGTATCCTGCCATGAAACCGAGCATTTCCTCAAAATTTTCAAGCTCGGGGGATGCAAGTTGCCCATGACTCAGCTCCGCAACCTCCTCTCCCTGCGCTTCCGGAAGCATCTCCGCCAGGGAAGTGCCGATCGAAGTCAGCCCCGAGAAGGGGATGCTGAAGAGAAAGACGACGAGGAGGGCATGGGCGAGACCGATGCCAAGCCCGCCGAAACGGGAAACGAGGCCGGTTCTGATTTTTTTGCCTCCCCGCTTTCTTTTCGGGCGGATGGCAAGATAAATAAGCCAGAATATGAACTTAAAGACCGTTCCCATCAAGATCAGCCAAAGAATCATGACGACGATTCTCAGAGCCATGAAAACGAAGGCCTGGATGGTCGCATAAGCGACCGAGCCCGGAACGACAATTCCCGCAAACTCGGGAACGAATTGGTCCACAAGTCCGGGAATCGAAGCATTGATGGAGGTGATCTCCACGGAACTGATCGAAAATTCATAGACCTTGGAAATGTCCGCATTCATGAGGACGCGTACAAACACGGGACTTAAAAACCAGCCCGTGATCAGCAAAACCGTAAAAACCAAAAAATTATAAGCGGATTTGAATGTTCCTTTCAAAAAACCAAAGAGGGCACCGAGTGCCAACATCACTAGGATCGCAAGGTCAAAATACTTCAAGACTGTATCGACATCTAAATTCATCTTTTGCTCCTCTTTTTTTTTGTAATTTCATTATAACATAAAATGGGTTTTCGTGCATTATTTGAACAAAAAAAAAAACAGCTCTCCCCCAAAAGCTGTTTTTTTGAAAAGATATCAAGGCGTACCCCCTTCTACATACGCCCCCATTTTACCAGAAAGAAAATGGGAAGTTTGTAGAAAGGTGGCAGGTGCGCAAAATTTTTTTTGGAGAATCATGCAGGCTGGTTCGGGAAAAATTTGTATAATCCTGGCGCTCTGCGCAATTCTCTCTCATTCGACAGCGATCCGTTTTTCTCTTTGCCTTCTGTCCTTATTCGCAAAGAGGAGGGGGAGGAGCGAGATTATCGCAAAGAATGCCCCCGCAAGGAAGAGCGCGCGCGAAGGCGCGAGACCCTCCTTCCCGTCGACGACGATCGGGATTCCGAAACGGTCGATGAGGGGGGAGGCGATCGCCGGCCCCAGGACCATCGGAATCAGCACCGCAAAAACGATCCTCACGCCCTCGAACTGGCCCCTGCTCGTTTCCGGATAGAGTTTCTTGGTCCAGACGGTGAGGGTCTGCATCTGGATCAGATACCCCGCCCCTGCAAGCACGACGCCGGCAATCAGGGAGGGAAGATTGATTTCCCCGAGGAAGAATATCAAAACCAGACCGCCAACATAGATTGCAATCGATGTGAGGAGGAGGGGAAGAATGCGGTTTTTGTTGATGAAATAAGCAGCGGGAATCGTCGCGAACACGGAAACAAGGAGGCTTCCTCCCTGAATGATTCCGGCAAGGTCCTCGCTGTACCCCAGAACATAGATAAAATAATTGGTAATGTGGATGAAAAAGACATTGAAGCCCACGAAAAAGACCGCCATCGTCACAAAAACCAAAAAGAGTTCCCGCATTCTCAGGACATCGCGAAAATTGAAAGCGGAAAGGAATTGGCGGATGAAGGGTTTGTCCTTTTGCTTCTCCTTCGGTGGTTCTTTTAAGAAAAGCAAGGTGAGAACACCCATGAGGATGACCAGGGAGCCCATGGCGAGAAAGAAAGTCAAATAACCGAAGTTCTTGATCAAAATCCCGCCGATGACGGTCCCGACGATCGTGCCGAGAACGGGATGAATGGCGATGGCGGCGCCGATTTGGCCGCGGTTGCCCTCATCCAGCAAATCCGCCGCCCAGGCATTGAATCCGGCGTCGTTGCCGGTCGAGCCGAAAAAGCTCATCACCGAATCCGCGGCGACCACGATCACGATCACGGCGATAAAATTGCTGTTCACGTATTGCGTCAGCCCGAAAACAATCGTGAAGATTCCCCAGGCGATGTATCCCCAACCGATGAAGGGGCGCCTTTTTCCGTACCTGTCGCTCAGAGCCCCCATCAGAAAGGTTGCAAAAGTCGTAGCGGCGGCGCTGACCGCGACCATCCAAGTGATGATCCTATGATCCGGCCTGATCCTGTCATAAACAAAGGTGTTGAACCAGACATTTTCAATGTTCCAGCAGAGCTGCCCGACCAAGCCGAGTCCCCAAATAAAAAACCAATCTTTGATGCTGAGTTTTCTTCTTTCCATAAAATCTCCTGCATTCTGCAATTTTCGTTATTATTATAAACCATCGCCCTAAAAAAAGCAAAAAGGCCTTGCGGCCTATGTTTGCGGGGGATAGAAATCCCCGCCCATTTTTAATTCTCCGCGCGGAGAAAGCGAAATCTCCAGGATTTTCACGCTCTCGGGCATCGACAGGCGTTTGAACTGTTGGCTGAAGAAACGGGCAGTGAAATTCTTCACGTAGTTCTCCGCTTCCTTGTCGCTCAATCCGAAAACCTTGCCCAATAGGTAGGCGATTCTCTGAAAATCATCCCCGGCTGCTAGGAAACGGTAGAGGATGAAATCATTGACCTCATATTTTCCGAGAACGTCCTCCGTTCTCTGTGCGCTGCCCGTAAGTTCCGGCGAAATCGGGGTGTTGAGGATGTCCTCGAGCACTTCTTTTGTTTCGGGATAGACCTCCCGATAGTATTTTACAACCTCCCGCACGACCGTTTTCGGAAGCCCCGCATTGAGCCCGTACATCGCAATCTGGTCGCCACCGAAAGTGGACCAGCCGAGCGCGATTTCGCTCATGTCCGTGGTTCCGATCATGAGGGCTTTTTCCTTATTCGCAAGATTCATCAAGATCGTCGTCCGCAGCCTTGCCTGAACGTTTTCGTAAGTCGCGTCCTTTTCGTAGCGGTCATGCCCGATCAAATCCAACTGCTTTTCCGCTTCCGAGGCGATGCTGATTTCCCTGTAAGCGCAGCCGAGTTTTTCCGCCAAGAGCTTGGCGTTGCCCCGCGTCCGCTCTCCCGTCTCCTTGGAAGGGAGGGAGACGGCAATGATGTTTTTCCTGTCAAAGCCCGCTTTGTCATAGGCTTTGCACAGGGAAAGCAGCGCCAGGGTCGAATCAAGCCCGCCGCTGATGCCCAGGACGGTTTTTTCCGTGCCCACGTAATCGAGTCTTTTCAGGACGGAAGCGCTTTGGATTTCGGTGATTCTTTCCAAATCCTTCCTGTCTTTCGGAACAAAAGGAAGTTTTTCGGGCAACTTCTCAAAGACATATTCCGCGCTTTCCTCCAACTCAAAACGGACGCGTTGGAAAGCCGCGTCGCGGACGAGTTCCTGGGTTTGTTTGAAATAGCTGTTGCTGCGCCTGAGGAAGTGCAGCTTCCGGATGTCGATGTCTGCGTAGATGCAATTGTTTTCAAAATTGATGTTGTCGGATTCGCCGATGATTTTCCCGTCCTCGGAAATCAGGAGATGGGAACTGAAAACGACTTCGCTCGTCGATTCGCTCGCGTTATTGGAAACATAGACATAGGAGGAGTTGAATTTCATCGTCGTGCTCCTGGTGAGCAGATGCCGCTTTTCGTCCTTTCCGATGTGGGCGGGAGAGGCGCTGGAATTGAAGACGATCAAAGCCCCGTTCGCATATAATTTCTCGTTGGGCGAAGTCGGCGCCCAAATGTCGCCGCAGATTTCCGCCCCGAAAATCACTTCCCTGGTTTCGTTTTCAAAGAGCATTTTCCCGAAAGGCACTTCCTGCCCCAAAAACCTGACCGTTTTCAAATCCTTGATCAGATTGACGCCGGAGGCAAACCAGCGGCTTTCATAGAATTCATTGGTGTGGGGGAGGAAGGTTTTCGGAATGATTCCCAGGACCTTTTTCTTCTGGACGACGAAACTGCAGTTGTAGAGCGTGTCGTTGATGGTGAGATAGGAGCCGAAGATGATGACTCCGGAGAAGGGGTTGTTGTTTAACAGGTATTGGATTGCCTTTAGGGAATCCTGGTAGAGGTATTTTTGGAAGAGCATGTCGCCGACGGAATAGCCGGTGATGCATAATTCCGGAAAACAAATGATGGCAGCGCCCCTCTTCTCCGCCTCCTTCAGGATCTCGACCATCGCTTTTACATTATACAACGGGTCTCCGAGTCTCGCCTTGGGGGAAGCGGCAGCCACTTTTAGATATCCTTGGAAATACATATTTACTCCTTGTATAAATAATTTTTTCTGATATATTCCGCCACTTCTGGCAATAAATATTTCTCATCCCTGGTTTTCCGATAAAGGCTGGAAGAAATCGCCGTTTCCGGAAAATCAGCAAGGACCAAAAAATTGTTTCGGCATTCCTCTAAGTCGGGATTTTTCCGGAAAACCTCTTCCGAATCGACCCCGGGGCGGGGAATGACCAGGAACCTGTTTTCCTTGGCCACTGCGGGATAATTGATCCAGGTCGGAAGCGAGGCAAGATTATCGGTCCCGATGACGAACCAGGAATCCGGAAAATGCCTCAGGGTATGCCAGGTGCCATAGTATTTGTCGAGGGTGCTCTCAAAAGAATTGACCCTCGCCCTGGCTCCCAATTTCCGACAGAGGATTTCCAGCATTTCCTGCCTTTCCCGGAAATCCTTGAGATTGTCCTTCTCATAGAAATTGTTGACAGGCAGGAACTCAAGCTCCGCTTCCGGAAATTTCTCCAGCAGGAAGCGCGCTATCTGAAAATGAGCCAGGGTCGGCGGATTGAAAGAACCCCCGTACAAGATCTTCATGCAATCACCGCCTATATTATACCACAAATTTTCTTGTTTAAAGGAAAAACCTGTAATATTTTATGCCCCTTAATAAAAAAATGGGGCTACGAAACCCCTATTCCGTCAAGTATGCTCCGATGTTTTTCTTAAAGAATTCGCCCCTCTCTTCAAAATTCCGGAATTGATCATGGCTTGCGGAGCCCGGAGAAAAAAGCAGGACATCTTGTGCATTTAGGTGATTGTTGATTTCTTTGAAGAGAGATGCGAGATCCCGATAAATCCAGGTGCGCACTCCTTTTGTTTTGAAATAATCCTGCAAGGTTTTTCCGTTTTCCCCGTTCAATAAAACCCCGACCAGGGTGTCCAAGACCCCGTCCAAAACAGCCGGATCCTCTGCCCGTTTTTCTCCTCCCGCAATCAGCAGCACCCTTTTTCCGGAAAAAGCTGCGAGCGCGGTTCCCAAAGCGCGGTAATTCGTCGCTTTGGAATCATTGTACACGAGCATGCTGCCGATTTTGCCCAGATATTCGAGCCGATGGGGAAGGGGTGTAAAAGCATGCAGGCGGGAAAAAGCGGAAAAAGCCGGGTCGTAGGCCAGGACTGCCCCGAGGGCTGCGGCGATGTTTTCCAGATTGTGCTTGCCCATGAGTTTGATGCCCGCCAAATCAATCATCTTTCCAAAACAATCAATTCCCCTTTCGGAGATGAAAATCCCACCCCTCCTCTTTCTGGAAAAGGGTATCTTCCGCAAGCCCACCCCCCTCAGAGCTTTTTCCAGGACGGAATCGTCGGCATTATAGACCAGGAAGTCCTCCGGGCGGGAATTTTTCAACAGTTTCAGCTTTGCCTCTAAATAAGCCGCGAAACTTCCGTGATGGTCAAGGTGGTTGGGGCTGATGTTTAAAAAGACATTGATTCTGGAGCGGAAGACATGGGTGTATTCCAGCATGAAACTCGACGCCTCGATGACCATGTCCTTTTCGGAATCAGCATGATCGAAGAGGGGGGACCCGACATTGCCGGCAAGATCCAATTCCGGGAGCAGGTGTTTGATGAGTTGCACGGTGGTGGTTTTGCCGTTGGTGCCGGTGACCGTGATCAGGGTTTTTTCTTTATTCCAGGAATAAAAAAGTTCCAGATCGGAAATGATGCGTTTATTCAGTTTCCGAGCTTCCTCAAGCAGGAAATGATCGTTTTTGATCCCGCCGCTCTTGACGATGGCAGTGAAGGGGTTTAAATCGACTGCGCTGCTTTTTTCCGGAAGATAGTCGTCATAAACGGAATGGGGGATGCCCCGTTTCTTTAATAAATTTGCGAGCGCGCGGTTGCTCTTTCCGTACCCCAGCAACAGAAAAACTTCAGACGAAGGCATGGAGTCCGAGCAATAGGCCGATGGCACCGGAAATGAGCGCGAGCAGCCAAAAACCCGCGTCGATTTCTATTTCGGAATAACCCTTGAGTTCGAAATGGTGGTGGAGCGGAGCCATCAGAAAAACCCTTTTTCCTTTCGTAAGTTTGAAATAGGCGACCTGGATGATGACGGAGAGCGCCTCCAGGACAAAAACGAGCCCGACCAGGAGGAGCAGGACTTCCATCTTCAAAAGAATGAAGAGATTGGCAAGGCTTGCTCCCAGGGCGAGGGAACCGGTGTCCCCCATGATGATTTTTGCGGGTTTGAAATTGAAACAGAGGAAGGCGAGGACCGCCCCCAGGAGGCAGAGCGCAAAAACCATGACCGCTTCTTCTTTCCGATGGCGGCTCAAAAGAATCGTGACTCCGAGGGCGATGATTACCAATCCCCCCGCGAGTCCGTCCAAACCGTCGCTTAAGTTGACGGCATTGCTGGCTGAGACGAGCATCAGGAGAATCAGGAGCCCGTAACCCCATTTTAAATCAATTTCAAGGCCGAAAACATTGACGACCGGGCTATGTCCCTTTCTCAGAAACACATAGAAATAGACCGCCGCCCAAATGATTTGGAAGAGGAATTTGCATCCGGAAGAAAGCCCTCTGTTGCTTTTTTTGCGTGCGATCAGCAAATCGTCAAGAAAGCCCAGGAAACCGTAGAGCAGGGGCGGCATGAGCAGGAGCAGGGCGGTCAGCTTGTCGATACCCGCTTCTTTCCTCAGGTAAAGAAAAACAAACGCCGCCGCGAGCACGATGACCGCGCCCCCCATCGTCGGCGTCCCCGCTTTCGCGAAATGTTCCTTGGGACCCTCCTCGCGCACAGTCTGCCCAAATTTTATTTTCCGAAGAAAGGGGATGAAGAAAAGGAAGGCAAAGACAGCGATCATGAAACTATATAAAAATGCTTTTAAATAAACACTCATGGAAAGCCCCTCAGTTCATGCTTATTAAATTATATTCGAAAAAAATCCCTTCCATGAATGAAAAAAGCGCTCAGGCGAGCGCTCATTTCCTTTTGAAGATGGATTTTCGAAAGAGGAAAATTCCGAAGGCGATGACGATGGCCCCGTAGGCGAGCATGATGCGGTTGGCGAAGGGGCGGACCAAGGAGAGCTTCCGTCCCTGATCGAAACCCCGCTCCCAGTCCGAACCCAAAACCCCATCCAATTCCTCAAGGGCGGCATGCTTCGGAAAAGACGCTTCGAAATTAAAAGAGAATTCCGAAAAAACATTGCCTTCATAATCCGAAAGTTCGCAATGGTATTCAGCTTCTTCATCCGGATAAAAGAGATAATAATAACCCCCGTATTTCCGGTAACCGTAGGACTGGGAAATGAAATCTCCCCTCAGTTTCATTTCCTCAAGATGGCTGTAAATCAAACGATCGCTGGCAACCGCTAGGTCGGTCCTGTCGTTTTGGTCGCCGAAATCTTCCGAAATCCGGAATCTTTCTTCGTTCAAATGGCTCACGAAGACCGCAACCCCGGTTTTGGCACGTCCGTCCTCAGCCGCCAAAACTTCATAGACGGAGATTCGGAAATCAGCATCCTCAATTTCCAACCGTTCCCGAAAATAGGGGCTCGTGTACCCCAGATAATCACCGAAGGTCCCGGCAGAAAAAGCCTCCTTCATCAGTTCGATTTCCTTCACAAGATAGGCATGGTTCAAACTGCGGAGATAGAGAAAAGAGCCGATGATGCTCGCGACCAGCAAATACACCAATTTTTTCACCATGTTTTCCTCGCTAGCGGTAATGCAATGTGTGATAACAGGGCTTTGATTTCTTCCCTGTGAAATCGACCGCCACGACTTTCACCTGGTAGGTTCCGGGTTCGAGCCCTTCGAAGACATAGGCGTTCAGGCGGGACTCGTCATGGAGCTTCCCGTCCAGATAAATCTTATAGTATTCGATGCCCTGGTCGTCATGGGGTCGCTTCCAGTATATCATATTTTTCAGTTGTTTTCCGTCTTTAATTTCGGAAATAGGCTCCGGTTTTTTCATATCCAGACTCATGTAGTCCTTTTGATAGACGCGGACATAGTCCACGAACATGCTCACGGGGAAGATGGAATTGTCGATTCCCATGGCTCCCCCCCAATTTCCTCCGATCGCAAGATTGATGATCAGGTGGAAGGGTTGGTCGAAGGGCCAGGCCTGATGCGGCTTCACATCCTGGTTGAATTCGGGGGTGTAGGCGAATCTGGTCAGGAGCAAGTCATCGACATAGAGTTCGATTTCGCCCGGTGACCAGATCATGGTATAGTCGATGAAGGTTGTGGTGATGCCCGGGTATTCGATTGATTTCCCGAGCTGTGTTCCGAGCATGTGGTTGAACTTTTCGGTGTGGAACGTCCCGTGCAGGCGGTTCTTGTCATACCCCACGTATTCTACAATATCAATCTCTCCGCTCTTCGGCCAGATTCCGTAAGCGTTCATGGAAGGAAGCATCCAGATTGCGGGCCAAGTGCCCCTGCCCGCGGGCATTTTCGCACGAACGACGACCTTGCCGTAGAGCCAATCCCCTTTATACTGGGTGTGGATCCGCCCCGAAGTGTAATTCTTCCCGCCGTAGTTTTCCTGCTTGGCGGTGATGACCAGGAGCCCATCCTCAACCTTTACGTTCTCGGGCCGATAATACTGGGCCTCGTTGTTTCCACCGCCCCAGGAGGTGTTCAACGCAGTCCATTTGTCCGGATTCAGTTCGCTGCCTTCGAACTCATCGCACCAGACGGGAACCCAGCCGTCAACCACGGGCAGGTGCCGGCAGTCCTCGGGGATTTCCAACCCCCCGCGCCTGCAGGCGGGAAGGAAAACGAGCAAAACAATCATTAATAGCAACAGACTTAATTTCTTCATGGAATCCTCCTTCATTCGCCGGTAATCCCGGTCCGGTCGATGCTTTCCGTAAACCATTTTTGGAAAATGAAATATATCACCAAGAGGGGCAGTACTGTGAGAACATTCCCGGCCAGTTTGATCGCTTCGTTCAATTCCGCGCCCGGAGTCCCCGGCGGGAAAAGCGCCGCGTAGGAATTGGCGAAGGCCATCAGTTTCAAGGGCAGCGTGATTGCCCCGCCAGCATAGAGACCGGTGACGAAAGTTTCGTTCCAGGTCCAAACGAAGGAAAAGAGAAAGACGATGATGATTGCAGGCCGGGCCAAGGGCAGGGAGATGCTTCTGAATACGCGGAAAGGACCGGCCCCGTCCAGCTGCGCCGATTCGTCCAAGACCTTGGGAATCGTCCGGAAGAATTGATGGAAGATCAGGATGTAGATGGCGGAATTGAAACCCTGGCCGAGAAAAGCCGGAAGCATGATCGCCGCTTGCTTGGACATCAGCCCGAGCTTCCTGAAAATCAGAATGATGGAGACCATCGTCACCTGCGGGGGAAGAATGAAGGTCGCCAACATGAGCGCGAAGAGGAGTTTTTTCAAAGGAAAGCGGAAACGCGCGAAACCATAGCCCACGAGCGCGCTCGTCGCTGTCGAGAGCACGGAAACCTTCACAACATACCAGGTGGAAGAAAAGAATGCCCTTGGCAACTCAAGCACTTTGAAAGCGCGTTGGTAGTTATCGAAATAAAGCGTCTTCGGCACCCAGTTGACGCCGGGATCGATTAGGTCGTCGATGTTTTTCAGGCTGTTTACGACCATGAACAAAAGCGGGTAGAGATAAATGTAACTGAAAGCAATCAGGAGCAGATAAATGATTGCTTTGAAGAGAAAACCGTCATTGAAATGCATTCCGAAGAGAAAATGCCTGATTTTGTTCTTATTGAAAATCTTCTTCGCTTTCATCTGGACCGCCTCCGTTTCCGTATCGAGAGCAAGCCTATGAAAAGGAGCATGATGAGCACCATCATCAGGAAATAAATCCAGGCGATGGCCGCCGCATAGCCGTAACCCTTCCAGAAAAGATTGTCCGGAGTGCCGCTGATCATGTGGGATTTTGCGAGGTCAAGAATCCCCCCCGCTTCCACATAGAGCGACATCGAAACAACGATGTAGATGATGTTGACCGTGATCAGGGGTTTGATTGAGGGGAGCGTGATCTTCCAGAAGGTGTCCCAAGGAGAAGCCCCGTCGACGGAGGCCGCCTCATAGATTTCCTTGTTGATTTTCTGCAAACCCGCAAGGAAAATCAAAATCGGTATCCCCGCATACCAGAGCGTCATCAGCAGGGAATCAAAGAGCAGCGTGACAGGCTCCGCAACGAAACGGGGAAGATTGTTCATGACAGAGCGCACCGCGGCCGATTCCGACAGGGACGGCAGGCTCGTCGCATCCTGGAGGATGAGCTCTCCCAGAACCGGTCCCGTGGAAATGACGACGGGCAGGAAGAAAATCGTGCGGAAGACACCCTTGCCCCTAATGGGCTGGTTGATGAGCACGGCGATCAGAATCGCAAAGACGATGATGATCGGCACCGCCAGGACCGTTTTCCCGAGATAATTGGCGAAGAGGGGCAGGAGATTGGCATCGCTCAGGACGTTCTTATAGTTCGTGAGGCCGGCAGGATCGGTCATGATTCCGGTACGGATGTTAAAGAAGGCGGTTTGGAAAGAAAGGTAGAAGGAATAAAGCAAGGGATAGGCAGTGAAGACCAGGAAACCAAAGAGCCAGAGAAAAATGAAGAGATAACCGGTGAGCGCTTCGCGGCGCCTGTTGGTCACTTTGAGCTTTAGTTTCCGGAAAAAGACGATTTGCGTTCCTTCTTTGCGGAACAGGAAATTGTTCTTAAAGAGACGGGAGAGTTTGGCCGTGAAAGGAGCGATTTTCAAATGGAAATCATAAATCCAGTTGCCGATTTTTCTGAAAAAATTCCTGATCATGTTACCAAATAATCCTCTGCTTCAATATTTACCTCGCCCCGGTAGGGTTTGGAACTGTAATTGATGTAAATGCTCCTTCCGTTTTCATAACTGACCTTGACCACTCCGTCGTCAAGCACCTCCCGAGCGACGATCGCGGAACCGTGGACCGCTTTCAGGGCATTGTTCATGTAATGGTAGGTTTCCAAAATCTGTTCCCGGAAATCCGCATAGCGGGTGCTGTAATAGTGGTTTGCGCGCGTGTACAGCAATTTTGTCGTCGCTTCCCAAGTGATGATATAGCTCGGATTGACCCCGAAATCAATCAGATTCAAAATCTGCTCTTTGCCGAGCGCGTTGAAATTGAGATAGGGCGAATAGCATTCCAGGAAGCCCTTCAGGACGATCGGAAGGAAGGGCACGAGATCAGTGAAGAAATGATGCTGGGAATTGTATAAAGGGAGTTGGTAATATTCGGAAGCATGGCGGAACATGTAGGCATTGGGACTGTAGAAAGCCGATTTCCTGTAAGCCGAAGCAAGCTCTAAGTAATGTTTCAGGCTTTCCTCCCGATGATGGCGGCGACCGTTTTCATAATGGCTGAAAAGCGTGTTCCCAAGGCTCTGGAAAGCAAGGTTTTCGATTCCCTTGCTTCGGAACCGTTCCCTATCCGCAAGGGCCATTTCCAGACTCGCTTCCGGACGGAGGAAATTAACGGAAACCTGCTCGGAAAGCGTCCTGTAAAGCTTCAGCTCCATCTTTGTTTTGCTCATCCTCCGGGCAAGATCCGCGCTTCCGGGGCGCGTCGCCTTTTTAGAAGTCCGGACATATTCTACAAGGAAATAAAATGCATCCCCGTTGGCTTTGATTTCTTCAAAGAGCTTCCGATAGCTTTTTTCTGAATAATTCAGCCTCACCTTGTAGGGCCCGGCATCCACGAACCCGCTCTTGCTCCAGCCGAGGAAATTGAGCCTTTGGTTGGTTATCCCTTCATTCCGCAGATCCCGGTAAATAGCGAGCGCCTGTTCCGGCGTCGTCATTTTGACCCTTCTTTCAAAAAGGAAAGCAGGTTCGGTTTCCGCCATCAGAAAATCCAGGGCCAAAGGAATGGAATCGCGCCCCTCCTGCGGAGCAAGTTCTCCCCTTTCCAGCAAGAAGCTTTGATAGGCGCGGGCCATGCCCACATAGTCGGCTTCTTGCCCGCTCAAAATCCGGTAGCGGATTTTCAAATCGGCCGGGTTCCGCTTTTCCGAAACCGTGGGCGCGCCGCTTTCGCTGCGGTCGATGACATTGGTGTAGAATTCCCGGAAATTAAAGAGGGGAGTGATCCAGAAATAATTGTTGTTTCTGTAACCCCAGAAATTGGCGGACAGATCCGCGCAGGTGTCCCCGGATTCGATGATTCCCAGAAAGCCGTTTTCATCGACGTCGTGGATCATTCCGAATACGGGGAGCGTGAGCTCGCGGTTCGCTGCCGCATCGACATAGCCGTAATCCGCACCGTAATATTTTGCGTAGTAGTAATCCGCGACCGGTTCCCGGAAACGGACCAATGCGCCGCTCCCGTCGGGAATGAACATATAACCAGGGTATTTGTCCTGGCGCGCGGAACCGAAATACGGGAATACCTGAATCATGATCAGACGGTAGCGCGGGTTGTTCTCTTCGATTTTTTCGTTATCGATTTGGACAACAAAATCCGCGCCTTCCAAGTACAGATCGATTTCAAAAACGAAGCCGAGGTTTTCGAAATCGACACGCGCCCGCACCCCCTCCTTCCCCGGAAGGTTAGCATAACTCACTTTCGCCTTTTCGCCGAGGAGATTTTTCGTCGTGTAGTTCCTGGTGATGTTGGCGGTAATCACATACCCGACCCAAAGGCCGGTCCGGTAATCCGTCCGCGTTTCGCTTTCGTCCAAGAATTCCGCATTCGAACTCCAGAAATAACCCGTTCTTTTGTTTTTTAAGAGCACGGAAAAACTTTCTGATTCGAAATAAAGAACCAATTCCTCGTTTTCGCCGATTTTCTCATACCCCAAAGCCGCCACTTCTTCTTCGGAAAGCTTCAGGGTGTAGTTTTCCAGGAATTCCTGGTAGCGCTCGGGGTCCTTCTCCTCCTTGGTCGTGAAGCGTGAGGAAGAAAGCAGACGCTGCTCGATGTAAGGGAAATTCTTCGCATAATCTCCACCTTCCTGGGGCTTTGTTGCGGCGAAAAGGGAGGAACAGAGCAATGCCGCCAACAGGACCAGCAAAACCGGTATCAATTTTTTAGCCACGGCTCCTCACCTCGATCCAGATATTGATCAGAAAACTTGCAATCTCATTAAGCAATAAATAAACAATGAACACCACGACCGCGATCATCAGCGCGGTGAAGACGGAAAGGAGGATGTTGGCGATTGAGGACGAGAAAGAGTAATTGTGGATTTCCTTTACCATCAGCACGAGATATATCGCGAGCACGAAATAGGTGACGAAAGTTCCGAATTCATAGACGAAGCTTTCGTTCAGGGTGAGGATGTTGGAAAGCAGCAGCAGTATCGGCAGCGCGACGAGCAGGGGCGCCAGGCAATAAACGCTTGCCTGGTAGACATGGCGGAACCTGCCCTCGCCCTCCCTGATCGAGCAGACCAGATAATTGGCGATGACGAAGAGCCCGAAGGGCACCAAGACCTTCACGCTTTCCTCGAAGAGATTGATTTCAAAGGTGATTCTGTTTGAAAAGAGGAAACCCGTGAGGTAGAGCGAGGCGATGTAGAGCCCATAGATGCCTGCCAGGAGGAGGGTTGCGGAAAGGACGGAGGTTTTCCCCTCCCGCTTGATGCCGTAAAAGCCGTCTATGGGGTGGCGGAGAACCGTGAAAGCGTAAGCCAGTTCCCGGTAGAGCCTTTGTTCTTTCAGGCGGCGGTGCAGGGCGGAAAAGGGCCTGCGCACATAGGCCATGAATTTAAGTTTCAGGTTCACGAGATAGAGCGCAAGCAGGGAAAAGAGCACTACCAGGTACGTTCCCGCATTTTGTAAGAGATAAATGTTCCGCACTTCCCAGAAGGATTCGGAATAGCCGGTTTTGTCGCGGGCGAGCCGGAAAGAAGCCATCGCTTCCCTGTAATCCCCCGAAGCAAAACTTGCGCTCCCCAGACCCACATGGGCCAGATCGAAGAGGCTGTTCATCTTCAGGACTTTTTCCCAGTGGACCTTGCTTTCCAGATAGTGCCCCTTCTGATAGAGCGCGAGCGCCTGGTGCACCGCATCCGCAAACGCCGTCGGATAGAAAATCTGCAGGGAACTGTTTTCCGAATCGAGGGCATAGATGTTGTTTCTGGAATCGACCGCAATCGCCGACGCTTTCGCGAAGAGCCCCTTTTGGGAAGTCACCGCCCGCCCTCCAAAAATGAAGAGCAGGTCCCCCTCATCGCTATATTCGTAGATGAAGCCGTCCTCGGAAATTGTGAAGACATTGTTTATGGGGCCGACGGCGACGTCTTCGTTTTCGGGCGAGCCGAAGAGCGTTTCCGTAATCACGGTGTTGCCGATGTTGAGTTTCTTAAAGCCGAAAGCAGCTTTCGTAACCGTGATGATCGAACCTTTTTGGTCGACCGCGGCATTGTAAACGGGACTCGGGATCATTTTGAACCATTTCCGGCGCTGTTCCTCGTTGAACAGAAGAAAGCGGAGGATGTTCCGGAAGGTCGGGGGAATTTCGTTCCCGCCGAAATAGCCGAAGAATTCCCCGTCGTTTTTATATTGCGCGAGCCCGTTGATGTTTCCGGAAAGGACGAGGAAGACATTCCCGCCATTGTCGACCTGGATTTTGCTGGGTTTGAACGGTTCGTCCTCCAACAGCAGGGGGCTGTCCTGGGGGCGTTTGTAGGTCACGGTTAACTCATAGGTTCCGCTTTCTCCGTCATAGGCATAGCGGTAGGCCTCTTCTCTTCCGATGTCCGCGACGTATAAATTTCCCTCACGGTCGACCGCGACTCCCGTCGGTTCAAGCAGAAAACCTGCGCCGATGATTTCCGGAGCGAGCACGTCCTCCTCGGGATTGAATTTGATGATCCTGCCGTTCCCCCTGTCGGCGATGAAGACATTCTCAAAAGCATCGATGGCGATGTCCGCCGGATTGTTCAGTTCATGCCCGCCGATTTCCTTTGCAAGCGACAGGGGCACGTATGCATCCTGCGTCCGCACGAGATCCCTCTGCGAACGGCTGAAGGTGAAAGTCTGGTAGGGGACGCCATTGTCGGCTCTTACTTTGGGAGCGGCGGAAACTAAGAACAGGCAAACCAAGAGAATGAAAATCAGGATTTTTTTCATCTTCCCACCTACTTTATCCCCGAATGGGCCATCGTGTTGATGACCTTGCTTTGGAGGATGATGAAGAGCACCAGATTCGGAACGAACATCAGGAGCGCACCCGCCGCGGCGACACCCTGACCCTGGGGACCCTGCTGGCCGACGAGATTGGCGAGGAAGAAGGAAAGGGTGCGGAGTGATTCGTCGTCAAAAAAGGTTCCGGAAGTGGCGACGTCGTTCCAAATCATCTGAAAAGCGAGCATGCCCACGGTGGCGATGGCCGGCCTGATCAGGGGAAGGATAATTTTCAGATAGATTTGCATTTCGCTTGCGCCGTCGATTTTTGCGCTTTCCAGCAATTCGTTCGGTATCTGATCGATGAATTGTTTGACAAGGAAGAGCGCAACGGGCATTGTTATGACCGGAAGGATGTGGGCGAAGATGTTATCGATTAGCCCGAGCCGGGCAATGATGAAGTAGCGGGGAATCCCCACGGCCACGGGCACGAACATCAGCGCCAGGGTGTTGATTTCGAACAGGAGGAGCCGGCCCCGGAATTTCAGCTTCGAAAGCCCGTAAGCCGCAAGCGAGGTGATGAAAACCGTGAGCACCACGCCCAGGAAGGAGACCAGGATGCTGTTGAAGAGATAGCGGCTGAAAGGAATCCCGGTTTCGCTCGTGATTCTGAAAAGCATCCGGAAATTCTCCAGGCTCGGCCTTCTCACAAAGAAACGGGGCGGCCAGGCATAGAGTTCGTTCACCGGTTTGAATGCATGCGCGAAGATGAAAAGAATCGGGAGCAGCATGAAAACCGCCACGAGAACGAGGATGATGTAAAACTTTATTTGGCTCTTATGGAATTTCTTCGGATTGATGCGGTTACCCATGAATGTCATGCTTCGGCCTCCCTATCCCGCAAAAGTTTCTGCGTGACTTTTGAAATCGCATAAACAAGCAAAAGCAATATGACGGATACCGCGGAAGCGTAGCCCATCATGTAGCGGATGAAACCGAAATCCTCGATGTGGTTCAGAATCAATTGTCCGGCATACTGGGGTGTCGGGTTGCTGCCCGAAAGCTGCACGCCGATCGCTCCCGCCTGGAAGGTGTTGACGACCGCCATCACCGCCCCGAAGAGCATTTGCGGTTTCATCTGCGGGATGGTGATGTACCAGATTTCCTGCGCCCGGTTCTGGAGACCGTCCACATAGGCCGCTTCATAGAGAACGGGATCGATGTTCAGCACTCCCGCAAGCATCGCCAGGAAGCCCACCCCCATGCTGCTCCAAAGCGAGACGATGATCATGATCGTCATGAGATATTGCGGTGACTGGAGGAACTGGATGGGTTGCTGGATGATGTTTAAGTTCATGAGCAAGCTGTTCAAATACCCGTTCACGTCCCCCGAAAAGATCACCGTCCACATCACCTGCATCGCGACTCCGATCGTCATCGAAGGGGAATAAAGGATGACCGCAAGAATCGTCCGCGGGCGGTGCGGAATCTGCGCAAGAATCCAAGCCAGGAAAAAGGACAGGAGGTAACCCACGGGACCCACGATCAGCGAAAACTTGATCGTGTTCGGCAAAACATGCTGCATGAAGACGGTGTCCATCGTCACCAGTTCCACATAATTCTTCATCCCGATGTATTCGGGCCTCTGGATGGTGTTGAAATAGGTGAAGCTGAGGAAGATCGCGATTATGACGGGAATCACCACAAAAATGAAGAAGAGCAGCCAATAGGGCGTGAGGAACCAAGCGGGATGATTCATTTTTCTAGTCATGACCCACCTCGGACAGCCAAAGATCAATGTTTTCGATGGTCGGAACCAAATAATCCTTAAGTTTGACCCCGTTCTTCGTGTAGCCGAATTCTTCCATTTTGTAGAGAATTTCGCGGTTGGCGATCCGCGCCGCTTCGTCGAGCGCGAGTCTGGGGTTGGCGCCGTTGAAGACGATTTTACTCCAGGCGTTGCTGATTTCCCGTTCCACCATGTAGCTGCCCGGAATCCGCGTTGCTTCAAGCGCGTATTCCCATTGCTTCAAGATGACATCCTTGTGTTCCTCCGAAATCGGCAATACCGCAAATGCCTCCAAATTGGCGGTGTTCCAAAGGTACATCTTTCCGTAGGTCGTCTGCAACTCATAAGCAAACCGAACCTGAACGGGGGTTGACATCCACCAGCTGAGGAAATGCCAGGCGGCTTCGGGGTGATTTGTGGAAGCGAAGATCATGTTTGCCTGCGCCCCGGCTGCGGCATAGCGGACAATTTCTTTTTTGCCTTCCTCTTTTTCAATCTCCACGCCCGGATGGAGGGCGATGTCCCAGAGCCCGTCGAGTTCCGCCGCCGTGTTTTCAAGCAGGAGATAGGTACTCAGGTCGGAAATCCCGATCGGAAGCGTCCCGTAACGGAAATGGTTATAGAAATTGGGGACTCTTTTCGGGACATTATAGAGCGTGAAGAACTCCGCCATCAGCTGCATCCCTTCCAGCGTCTGGTCGGAATTGATCAAGGTCTGCATCCCGTCCGCGGAGAAAAGCGTGCCGCCGAACTGATAAATGAAGGGGAGCGTCACGACATAGGGTTTCATGCCTTCGAACATCGCAATCGGCAGGTAATAATTCATGCCGTATCTTTGCAATTGGGGCAGAATCGCGATGATTTCCTCCCAGGTTTCCGGAACCTCGATACCGATGCCGGAGAGGATGTCCTTCCTGTAGAAAGTCACCCAGAAATTCTGGGTTTCCGGAAGGCCGTAAATCCCCTCTTCGAAGGCATATGGAATCATCATCCCCTTCGAAAACTTGGAAACCGTCTCCTCATAGCCCCTGAATTTCCTGAGGTCCAGCGCCGCGCCCCGAATCGCAAATTCATGGGGTATCCAGTGGTTGATTCCGATCGCGACATCGGGCGCTCTCCCGGTCGCATTCGCGAGGATGAGTTTGTTTTCGTTGGGCATCTGCGAAAGCCTGACGGGCAGGGGCCCGTCGTATTCGCTGTCAATCAGGTTCTGCAGGATTTCGATGTACTGGCGGGGATGGTTGACCCAGACTACGAGTTCTCCTTCCCTTGCTTTCTCCGCCCGGTAGGGGTTGTTTATAAAAGAGAGGACGAGTTGCTTCAGGCCTTCCCAAATCCTCACGAAGAAATTGGCCCGCGGGGCAGGAAGCTTCTTTTCACCGTGGAGATAGATGTTCTGCAGGTCAAGCCCCGCACTCATCAGGCGCTGCATGAGATCGCCCAGGAGCTGCGCGCTTGAGGCATCCCCGTCCGAGAGTTTCACAAGCCTGCTCGGAAGTTTGTTCACGGCTTTCGAAAGATCCTGCAGCATTCTCGCTGCCGACAAAAGATTGGATAATTCCGCGGGCGACTTGGCATCGGAAAGTTTTGAAAGTTCCGCGTGGATCTTGCGCACTTCCGCGGCCATATTCTCCAATCTCATGCCCGCGTCGGGAATGTGAACGTCGATGTCCCAATCCCGGTAGGCGTCATCCGCATTCCCGGTAAGCTTTTTGATTTCAAGCGCCAGTTCCGTGATCTCCCCCATCACCGAACGGAGTGCTTCGACCGCATTCCGGTAGGGGTAGAGCACGCCCGTCAGTTCAATAATGTTTTCCCCTTTTTCAAGATGGACGAGGAGCGGTTCGCCCTCGGAGCCCGTGAGCGTCCTGTTCAGCCAGACCTCCGTATAGGGGAAAGCATAGGCCGAGAGTTCCTTATAGGGGACGCGGCCGTTGATTTTGATTTCCCGGAAAACGGGCATTTCTTTCAGCGTGTTCTGGAGGTATTTGAAGGAAATCCGGTAAAGCCCGGCTTCTTCCGTCACCGCCCGCCAACTGATGCCCTGGCCCCCGTTCCTCCAGGATGCGCCGTCAATCGCGTTCAGACGCAAAAACTGCGAATGGTAGGATGTGGCGGAGGGGTCCCGCTCGGAGCGAAGGCGCAGGGAGGGGTCGTTCCTTGCATATAAGTTCTCCGCGGGCAGTTCCAGCAATCCCCGGAATTCCTCGCCTTCTAAGGACTCAAGATATTCTTGGTAGGAAGGGATTTTTTCCGGGACGAGGATGAAGAAATCGCCGAGCAGAAAAGAGCCAAACCCGCAGCGGAGCGTGATGGTCGAATCCGGTTCCAAATAAAACTTGAAACTTTCATGGAAGCGAGCGGAGTCCTCAACCAAATGCCTGTCCCAGCCCCTTGCTTTCAGGGATCGGGGTTGAATTTCGTTTCCGTAACGGTCCAAAGGAAAATCGTTTTTGGAAAAGCGCCATTTCCCCGGCACTTCCAAAGCCCGGCTTTCAAAAAAGGGATATTCCCCGTCAACAAGCAAGGAATACTCAATCGGAAGAATGCTTTCCTCCAAATCATAGAAATCGAAGGCTAGCTGATAGAGCCCGGGCTTTTCGACGCCGGCCCGAAAGCTGATTTCCGCTTCCCCGCTCAAAAGTGCAGCGCCAACGCCAGCCCGCTCTTCCCGATAAGTTGCAATCAAATCACCGTAGCGGGGATCGTCCGCTTCGAGCATTTCCGCGCCGGATGCAAGCAAATACTCATCAGCGGAAACCTCCGTTCCCGTTTCCCCATCCCCGATTCCTTCCCGTTCCCGCCTGGCAGCAAGATGGGAATAATGTTCGCCATCCGCATCAACGCCGTAGGCGGAAGTCAGGGTATAGTCAATGTAATGATTGTTTGCGCTCGGCTTAAAAAATGAAGAAATGATGAGTACGAAGACAATGATTAAGACGAGCGGAATCAAAATGCGCTTCCATGTCCTCATGTCTGCCTCCATTAAGCGTATCGAGAGGGAAATAACCCTCTCGATACTGTAGTTTAGTCATCAGCGCCAAGACTGGCTATTTCTGCTGAAACTATTTCATTTGCTTTTTTATTCCATTCCGCGGCGAATTTGCTGACGGAATTGGGTCCTTCTTCGAGCAACTTCTCCCAGCTGTACGGATTTTCGGGATCGTTCACCCAGGCCCAGAAATCCTTGTATCCGGGGAGCCATTTGTCCAAGTCGGGTTTGGAGTTTTCCAGATTGGAGATGATTTCCGGCAAACCCTCGACGTCATCCACGTAAGCCAGGATTCGCTCCCAAATTTCCTCATAATCGGCAACCGGGAAGCGGTCGATCAGCGTCGGCAGCTCGCCTTTTTCCAAACTCGCCTGATAGGCTTCATCATAAATGTCCATGCGGGTTTCCCAACCTTCCTTGCCGTAGGTCATCCATTTCGCTAGCAGATACGCTTCTTCGGGAAATGAAGTCTGGGAAGAAACGCATTGGTAGTCGAGGATCACGGGCGGGAAGGAGCCGGCAGGACCGCTCGGATAGGGCCAGAAGCCCATCTTCGTGTCGTTGTTTTCCTTTGGGACATTGATCAAACCAGTGAGGTTCCAGGTCCCGTGGATTCCCATCGCGGTGTATCCCGTCTGCAGTTTCCAAGTGTTGAGATATTCGCGTCCCGGAATGACATTGCCGTCTTCGTCGAAAATTTCGTCCGGTTGGATGTCGTCGATCGTCCCGTCATTGAGTTTGTGCATCTTCACTTTTTCCGTCATCGCGTTGATCCAGGATTCGGAAGTGTAATTGAATTTGGTACCGTCCCAGGTGTCGTACTGGACTTCCGCGTCATCCAGGGTCGGCCAGATCTGTTGGAAATCCATCGTTCCGTACCAGGGCTCGACACCGATCACGAATTCGCTCGGATTGTCGAGGTCGCGGTTCTTGATCGCCTTCGCTATTTCCACAAACTCCATATAAGTCCAATCCTTGGCGGGATAACCGTTTTCGTCAATCCGATATTTTCCTTCGACCGTTTTCAGGCCTGCCCTTTCGAAAATGTCAAGATTGATGGCGATTCCCTTAAAGAATTGGAAGGAGGGGACGGCATAGCGTTTGTTGTTGTAAACGGCGGTCATCGCGATGTTCGGATAAACCAGTTTCGCATCCTCGTCCTTGTCCCAGTATTCCGAGACATCGAGGGTGAGCCCGGCGCGCACGACCGTCGGAACATTGTCGGTCGCGAACACGTCGGGAAGCAGGCCCGCCTGAGCGACGTTGATCAGGTTGGCCGTGAAAGCCTCGCCGCTTCCCGCAATGTCGGTCCTGAGGGTGACCTTAATGTGGGGGTATTTCTTTTCGAAAGCGTCGATCATTTTCTGGTTGAATTCCTGGTCCCCCCAGTCCGCATAGGAAAGTTCGATGATTTGCTTTTCATTGTCATCGCCATTGCAGGCAACAAAAAGGAAAACCGAAAGAATGGATAGGCATATCAGAAGCAGTCTTTTCATAATATCCCCCTAGTTTACCTTGTAGATAATTATATCATAAAATGTCACGGTTGCGGGAGCAGATTCGTCAATCGGTCCGAAGTCNNCGACCTCATCCGTGAGATCGATGTCCCAGAATGTGCCGGGCAGGAGGCTCCAATACCCTTCGGGCGGCACCACCAAATTCGCGCGGATTTTCCTCGCGACATCGGCAGAAGCCCTGATGACGAACTTATATTTTCCTTTGGTAATCGTCGTCTTTTCGCCGTTGTGAAGGTGGACGTCCCAAGGATTGTTGCCCTGGGCGGTGACGGCAACCACAAGATTTCCGTCCTCATCGACATGCATGGTTGCGGAAGCGGCAGGATCGACATGGAGGTGCCAGCCGACGATCTCTTCCATGCTGCCATTTGCGATTGCGCCGGTATCTTTGAATTCTTCGCCCTCCTTGACTTCGAGCTTGACGTCATCGACGATGAAGTATTGCTCGCCGTTCTCGCCGGCGAAAAGGCTACCGAGCTCGAACTTGAAGAGGGATTTGTTGGTCGTGTCGGCATCTTCCGGAATCGTGAAGATTAGCTCATAGCTTGCAAGTTCGGAAGTGACTTCCGGCTGCTCTTCCTCAGAAGTGACGTAGTAAGGCACCCAATTGAGTCCGTCCATCCAACCGAAAGCGATATTGACTTTGCCTTCGACGGAAGAGGCGGCTTTGAAGGAGAGGCGGTAAGTCTTGCCCGTTTCGAGAACGATCGAACCCACATTGTCGGGGCCGATTCCCAAAGCGTAAGCGTCCTGGATGATCTGGATTTCCCAAGGGTTCGCGACCGCGCCCACTTTCTTGATCAGAAGCTTCAGCGCTCCGCCCTCAAAGACGATTTCCGCTTCGGGATTGTCGCCCAGATAATCAACGAGATAGGTGCGCCAGCCGGTGATCGTGAAATCCTGGTTGTATAAGACTTCGTCGATTTCGGCTTCAAAGAGGAAAATATTGTCCAGATAGACGCTGCCCGCGGCGAAGTTCTCGGTCGCGCCGAGTTCGAAGGAGATCTTCAGCGGATTTCCGGAAATGTCCTCGAATGTGAACAGGAATTCAAAGGTCTGAAATTCATCCGTCAGCAGGAAGCCGTTCTTACGGTTGGTATCGTAGCTCGCCTCGCCGATGTCGGCCGCGAAGACGACATTGATGTCCCGCGCAGCGCTCGCTTTCGCATCAAACACCAGTTTGTAGGTCTTGCCCGCTTTCAGCTGCAGCCCGGTCTGCAGGAACTGAACTTCCCAAGCATGGCCTCCGCCTTCCGTAATCTCGATCAAAGCTTCACCGTTTTCGAAGCTCAGGGTCGGATTGAGGCCGTCCATTGCCCACATTATCCAAGGATTATCTTCGGTGTCTTCGAGAGTCGGGTTTTTGATGACGTCGGTTTCGTTGAAGACCATGTCACGGATTAACAGCAGCAACTCCGCCACCGCTTCATTCCCGGCTTCGTCCTGCACGCGGTAAACGATTTTGTAATCCCCGACTTCGGAAGTGTCGACAGCATCGACTTCGGTTTCCTCTTCGTCCACGATCTTATAGATGGTGACTTCAATTTTGTCGGTCAAATCCCCGTCAACCGCATCCTCGGCTTTGACTCCGGCAAGGGGATCGAAGCTCGAATCGGTCGTGATCGTGAGCTGCTCCAGTACGCCCGTGATTACGGGAGGTCTCGTGTCCGGATCGGGTTCGGATACTTCGGCCTTGATGTCGTCCAACCAGACGGTGCAGTCGATGCCACTCCCCTGGTATGTTCCGAACTCAAAGAGCACGCCGCCGTTCTTGTTGTCCTGCGTGTGCGTGAATTTGAAGGAATATTCCGCCCACTCGGTCGTCAGCGTGACGAATTCAACCTGGACCGCGGGTTTGAAATCGACAAACCAGGGATCATAGTCAAGCAATTCGCCGACCTGGAGATGGATGATCTTGCCTTCGACGCTCGCTTTGGCGCGGAAGGAAATCTCATAGGTCTTGCCCTCTTCGAAAGGCACTCCCATCTGCGAGATTCTCGGTTCCCAGGTATTCAGACCGCTCACGATTTCCAGTTTCAGAACTCCGTCTTCGACGGACATCTCCACTGTTCCGCCCGAGGCCTCATATTTCTCCCAGCCGACTGTTCCCATTGAGAAGTCGCCGTTTAAGATGAGTTCTGTCCGCGGAGGTTCTTTGACCGTGACCGTGCGGTTTTTCACGGCTTTCGCGTCCCCGACAATGCATTCGTACTTGATGAAGAACGATCCGGTGACCGTCGTGTCGAGGAGATGGGTTTCAGGATCGATATTTCCGGTCGAAGAATAAGTGATGTGCTCGCTGTAGTCCTTTCCGTCGTTACCGATTACCTTTACCCCTTCCAAAACATTGAATTCTTCTTCGTACTCCAAGGTAACGTCATCGGCGCCGCTGAAAGTTAGAATCAACTCCTTCTTCTTGCATGAAACCAAGAAGAGGCCCAGGAACAGAATTGCCAAAAAGAAAACAATTCTTTTCATACTCTCCTCCTATTGATAATGGACTTTTATTGTCTTAAATTCGCCTGCGCGAATTCTTTCGGCCAAATCGGCATCGGCTTTGTTTCCGGAAACGGCAAACACATGCTTGCCGTCATAAAATTCCATTCTCACGATCCTAGCTCCGTATGTGTCGCGCCGGGAAGGATTGAAGTAAATGATTTTCGTCTTTCCGAAAAGCGTCGTTTCCAAAACCTCCTCCTCCCCAAAAAGCTCGCCTTTCAGCGCCGGTTCCAGAACGAAGCAGAGTTTTCCGTCCTCGATTCTGAAGGGGCGCTTCCCGAAAAAGAGGAGGGACCAAATCGAAAGCATTTCCGCGGTCGAGCCGCTCAGGCGGGCGACGAAGCCCTTCCCCCAGAGCTTGGGATCGGGATTGTTTGCGGGGACGATGAACGAGGAGTTTTCCAGGGGCGAGCGCCCGTAAGTTTTTGGATCCATGAAGCAGACAAGATTGGTTTTTGCTTCCTGGTAAAAATCGTCGTAGAGCCCCGCTTCCAACAAGCCCAGCAGGTATTTGTAAGTCATGTGCAGGAAATTGGCTTCCCTCTCAAACCAGCCCTTCGTGAAGGCGGTAATCCTTCCCGCTTCCAAATCGACGCCGTCGAGGCTCTCCGAGGTTTTGAAAAAGCGGAATTTGCGGTCATAGAGATTTGTTCGGAGCACGCGCTCATGGAGGGCCTGCTTATCCAGACCGGGAATGGTCGTCTTCAGGGCCCGAGCCGGCGCTTCCAGGAAGAGGGGCAGGGGTTTGACCCGGAAGGCTTTGACGCGGACATTGGTGAAGTCCCCGTTCTTCTTCTCCCGCCCGTTTTCATAGATCGCTTCGTAGTAAAGGGCTTCGTGGATGAGATAGGTCGGATAGATCCCATCCCCGAGATCCAAAGCGAGTCGGAGCGCATTTTCCAGTCTTGCTTCCATCCTTGCAAGCAGAACGACAAATTCCCCGAGTTTGATTTCTTCAAGAGCTTCCGTCCCGAAACGGATCCGGGCGCGGTAAGCTTCCAACAGAGAAGTGCTTTTGTCCCAATACGCAAATTGGTCTTTAATTCCCTGCGCGGCGAGCATCCCTTCCGAAAAAACCAGAAACTCCTTCGGAAGGTGGAGCGCCTCTTCGGAAAACTCCCTTCCCTTTTCCAGGAGAAAGCGGACCAAACGGTGGAGTTCGATTGTCTCCGCGACCCCGCTTCCGAAAAGGCCGGGAAGCCCATTCATAGCATCGTTCCAGCCCGGTTTGTCGGCTTCATAGCTGATGCCGATTCCGGAAGGATCCAGGCAGGCGAATTTATTGAGGGCGAGGATCAAAAGTTTCGAAAACAGGTTCGTCTCCGCAATCCCCCCGTCCGCTGTCTTAAGCCAATTGCTTCCGGGCTTGAGATTCAGGAGCCGGACCTTTTCGCGGTCGTAGAAGACCGCCCCGAACTGGCGGACTTTCCCATCCGCCGTCAGCACGTATTTTTCGCTCCGCGGATTTACCGAAACGGGGGAATCATAGAAACGGTAGTCCCTGCGGAGAAACAGGGCTTCCCGCAGGCAGTCGGGATAGACTTTGAGATAGGACTCAACCAAATCCAATAGATAAGTCCAATGATCCTGCCAATAACCTTCACCGTGTTCAGCTTCCAGAATCATTTCCGAAGCGGCGACGGCTTCGCCGAGCACCCTCTCCCGCTCCTCAAAGCTCAATCCTTCAAGAGCGGAAAGGAGGCTTCCCGGAGTGAATTTCTTTTTCAGGACCGTCGCCAATTCCGGATGCCGGGCAACCATCCCAAAGATTTTCTCCTCGTCCCGCAGCCTGAAACTGATTCCGTTCACGCCCAGGGGGTTATACCCGTCGGCCTGGATGAGGCTTCCGAAGAGATAGAGATTGTGGTCGCGGACGCGGCTTTCGAACAAGATGTCATTCCTTCTGTTTTGGCAGACGTCGCGGAAATTGCCGTTCCCCTGCGAATAATGCTCGGGAGCCGTGACGAAGAAATTATAATCCCTTTCCAAATCCCCGTGCTTCCGGGAATAGACATGGTAAACGGCATTCCCGATCACGATCGGGTGCCCGCCCCGCAGGGCATTGTCTAAGTAGTTTTGGGAAAGGTATTTATCGAAGAGGGGAAGGGCCGTTTTCGTTTTAATAACCCCCATGAGATGAGCGACGATTGCCTTCGCTTCTTCTTCTTTTTCTTCGATGTAGCCTTCCCGAAGCAAAGCTGGGGCCAGCCGGTTGATCGCTTCCGCATTTTTAGCGTGCCCGGCCAAACTGAAGAAGGCAATTTTTCTCTCCTTCCCTGCGTCCCAAATGAGGGGCGTGAAGGCGGCGGGAAATTTGTTCACCGGCGGACCGGCTTCCGAAAGCTGCTCGATGCCCTTTTCCATAAATCCGAAAGGGATGCTTCTCGAAGTGTCGCATCCGAAAACCAGGTCCGGATCCGTAAGCGGTCTGACCAAGGCCCCGCCAAAAACGCTTAGGTAAAAATTCCCTTCCTCAAAGACGGAAACGTCGGGGCTGTCGGCCGTGGTCGCCCGCATTTTATAATAGGGGATCTTGTTTTCCAGATTCCTGACTTCGATCCAACTCCGCATCAGGTTTGACACCGCTTTCACGGCATCATGGGAAAGACCTGCCGGCAGGATGCGCGGCAGCCCGTCCGATATTTCAATTTTTCTCTTCTTTCCCGAATAATCTTCCAACTCCACTCTTCTGACCAGAGCGCCCAAGGGTTCGTTCGGAAGATTGAAATATGTGATTTTGATCCTTATTTTCAGCTCCCGATCATCTTCCAGAATCCGAAAACAATGTGGTTCGATTTCCATTCTCTGTGAAGCGTTTTCATTTCTAACGGAAAAAAATTCTCGCACTCTTCCTTCTGTTCTTATAAAGGTGCGGAAGCCGATTCTGTCGACAAGGAGATAGGAATTGTCCGCGGGATGGTACTCCATAATCGCGCCGTTCTTGTCGCGGATACCAAAGCAGGCAATGCCCTGGCCGCGGTTAACATAGAAAGCCCAAATGGGAATTCCGTACAGGCCGGCTATTCCCGGCAGAAAACTTGAAAAAGGAGGTTTGCTTTGATAATTTTCAATGACAAAGCAATCGTTTTTGAAATAGTAATCCTTCAATCTTCCCCCACCCTTTCTTCCTTGGAAATCGGTTTCTATTAGACGGACAAAAAAACAACTTGCAAACCGTGGAATTCAAAAAAAGGAATGAAATGACAAATTAGATCAAAAAATGGAAATAGGTTTCTATGGAAACGTTGATAAAAACATGTTCGAAAACAAAAGATGAATATAAAAACGGAAATCGGTTTCTATTAGACGGACAAAAAAACAACTTGCAAACCGTGGAATTCAAAAAAAGGAATGAAATGACAAATTAGATCAAAAAATGGAAATAGGTTTCTATGGAAACGTTGATAAAAACATGTTCGAAAACAAAAGATGAATATAAAAACGGAAATCGGTTTCTTTACTTAATGATATCATAAGATGAAACCGATTGCAAGATGTAATTTTAATTTTTTCTCATTTTTACCGAATCGCGGACAATCAGATTGACGGGGATTTTTGTTTCCCGTGGATGCTTGTGTCCTTTTTCTCTAATCAAATCAATCAGGATTTTCCCGGCGGTCTCCCCAATCGCTTTTTTGTTTTGGCGGATCGTCGTCAGGGCGGGAGTGAAAAGCCTCGATGTGCTGATGTCGTCAAAGCCGATGACGGAGATGTCTTCCGGAACCCTGAATCCCAGGGATTCGATGCCGCGGATGACGCCGAAGGAAATGTCGTCGCTGCCGACGAGCAGGGCGTCGGGTTTGACTGTAAGCGACCCAAGGAGTTTTCTTGCGGCGTTGAACCCGCTCGTATACCCGAAACCTTCGGAAACAATCAAATATTCTTCCGGAAGGGGGAGATTTTTTTCCTTCATGATCTCGCGGAAAGCGATTAAGCGTTCCGTAAAGGCCGAGGAGGTTTGCGGGCCGGCCACCATTCCCAGACGCCCATGGCCCGTTTCCAACAAATACTCAACGGAGAGTTCGATTCCCTGACGGTTGTCAGAACGGACGCTGTGTATATTATCGTTGACGATGTCCGTGGAAACGCACTTGATTTCGCTTTCGATCAATTCAATTATTCCCCGGTCGTTGGCATCCCCGACAACGATGATGACACCGTCGATTTTCTTGTTTCGGCACCAATCAAGATAAGAAAGTTTGTTTTGGCCAAGCTGCTGGACGATGAAACTGAGTTCATAGCCCCATTTTTCAACATATGTCTTGAAATTCTGAAGGACGCTCGAAAAGAAGGGATGTTCAAGCCCGATGTTGAGTTCTTCCGAAAAGACCACGCCGATCGTCCAACTGTATTTTGCTTTCAGAATTCTCGCGCTGGTCGCCGTCACATATCCAGTTTTTTTCACATAATCCAAAACCCTGGCCTTCGTTTTGGAACTGACAGCGCCGTTGTTTAAGGCTTTGGAGATTGTGGAAGGGGCGAGATTCAAAGCCTTCGCAACGTCATAAATTGTCTTCTTCTTCTTCATGTTCTACACCTCATAAACGCGCACATAATCTATTTCAAAAGATGCCGGAAAGATGGTGTCGTCAATCTCTCCTCCCATTGAGCCACCGATCGCAAGATTGATGGTTAAAAAGAACTCCGAATCGAAGGGCCAACCTTCTTCAGTGTGGTCCAAAGGGAGCTCTCCCCGGGCAAATCTGGTCACGGCATGCCCGTCCAATAAAAATTCAATGCAATCCGGTTTCCAGACAATCCCGTATTCGTGGAAATCCTCGGAAAAATCAGTTCCGCGGTAAACAAAAGTCCTGTGGTTGTTCAGGCGGTGATTGTAAGCACCGGTGTGGAGGGAAAAGACGATTCTGTCGGGTTCACTTCCCGCATACTCCATCAAATCGATCTCCCCGCCGAGGGGCCAACCCTTGCCTTCGCGGACTTTGTTTCCGAGCAGCCAAACCGCGGGCCATGTTCCTCTTCCCTTCGGAACTCGCGCCCTAACCAGGACCTTACCGTATCTGAAAGAGAATTTTCCATAGGTGTGGATCCGGGCGCTGGTATAAAGGTTGTTCTCGTATGCTTCTCTTCGGGCGATGATTTTCAAAACACCGTCCTGAACGATGCAATTGGATGGCGAGGAGGTGTAGTATTGCGCCTCCTCGTTTCCCCAGCCATGCCCGCCCAGTTGGTGCGTCCATTTTTTGGGATCGACCGAACCAGAATAATCAAATTCATCCGCCCAAATCAATTTTTCCATAATACCATCCTTTTGGAAATCGGTTTCTAATAACTATTATATAGAACAGCAGAAATGCTGTCAAGGTTTTACTGGAAAAATGTTGGTTTTTTGTACAAACACATTCTACTGATTGACAATTTTTTTCGAGAAAAACCTTGACGCAATATCGCAACTCCAATTCCCTAACCCGCCTATTTCAAAAAAATATACTTTTAGTTGAATTCAACCAATGGTTGATTGCTATTTTGGGCATTGATGATATAATAAAATCGAAACGGGAGGTAAATCATGTTTGAATTTAATGGCTTTGGTCAAAGACTGCAAAATTTACGGAAAAGCAAGAATATGACCCAGGGCGAATTTGCTGATCGCCTTGGTGTGACCAGCCAAGCGGTTTCCAAATGGGAAAACGAGCTTTGTTATCCGGACATTACCTTGATTCCTTCTATCGCCACAATTTTGGGTGTGGAAGTGAACTATTTGTTTGGCTATAAGGAGCAGGATTTCAAAGTCAGCTCATTTCCAAAACTTCTTGGAGATTTGCCGTTGGTGCACCAGTACAAGAATGTTGCCTGTTATTCATCGAAGGAAGTCGATTTCATCAATGAATCAGGGATAAAATTCAAAGACGGAAGCACGGTAGAATTATCCAATCGCCTGGTTGTCAATGTCGGGAAGGGGGAGATTAAATTGCTTGATGGTGATGATGCCAAAAACACTGATTTTTCGGTGACTTCAAAAAGTTTTGAATTCGGGCATGTCGACAGTTTGGATTTGGAAGTGCTGGCGAACAAATGCGAAATTGTGCGCTCTGCGGATGATAAATGCAGGGTGCATGCGAAAGGGGAAGCGCGCTTCATTAACTCGTTGGCTGTCTTGGTTCAAGAAGGAAAATTGTCGATCAGCTTTAAAAACAGGGACGGATTAATGTCCCAAACTTACCAGGAGAATCATGTGAGGGTTGAATTGCCCTGCGATGACGGCAAGACAATGTCTGTGAGGGTCAATGGCAGCGGAGAATTAATTTCTGAAATCAAACATTTTAAAGACGGAGAACTAAACATCAACGGATCCGGATCTGTGAAGGTGCATGATTTTGACACTTGCCGCTTAACTATCAACGGATCGGGTTCCATCGAGGGAAAGAATTCGGGAACTGCCCATTTGAAGATTAACGGTAGCGGTTCGACGGACTGGATGACGGTTCAAAAATTGGATGTCACGATTAACGGTTCCGGAGAGGCCGTCGTCAAAAATGTCGCTTCCGCCAACATTAACATCAATGGCTCGGGCGATGTGACCATCAATCATCTCAATTGCGAAGGCGAGACAAACTTGCGTATTTCAGGAAGCGGTGCCATTGGCATAATGGATGGAGAATGCAAAAAACTGGACATTCACATCAAGGGAAGCGGCGAAATCAACGCCGAGGGGCTGACGGTTCAAAAGGCTGCGATTGTGATTGATGCCAATGGCCTGGTTACCATCGGGCGCGTCATAGATAGTTCGATTGAACAAATCAAGAAAAAGGGCGTAATAAACATTTTGAAGCGCGGAAACAATTCATAGTATCCCTAAGAAAAAAGGACTGATTCAAATATCAGTCCTTTTTCAATTCGTATACAAAGTCACATAACCGTCCTGCACGATTTTTTCCCCAGGTTCCGGGCTCTGGGCAATGATTATATCCCCGTCACCGATGATTTTGATCCGGTAATAGGGGTGGAAACCGATGCTTTTCGGGCTGCGGCCGATGTAGTTTTCCACTTCGAAAAAGAAATTATCTACATACCAGCGCGGCTCCCTTATGTGCCCGCCTTCCTGTTTTTCAAGTCCCAGGACAGATATCGAATTAAGCAGCACTTCTTTGATGAGGGGCGCGAGAATGATGCCTGCAAATTGGATTGCGGACTGGGGCTGGTTCATCGAGATGTAGACCGAAATCTGCGGATCATTCATCGGCGCGATGCCCGTGAAGGAGAGGATGTATTTCCCGGGAGCGTAGACGCCTCCAATCGGGATTTCCGCCTGTCCGGTTTTCCCGCCGACGCGGTATCCTTCGATATAAGCCCCGCGGGCTGTTCCGTAGGCGACCACCTGTTCCAATGCATCCGCAACCAGCATGCTCGTTTCCGGCTTGATGACTTGGCGGACGAACTTGGTTTTGTTTTGGAAAATCAGGGTGTTGGTTCCGGGAATCCCGAAGCCTTTCAGGATGTAGGGCGTGTTCAGCCGCCCCCCGTTAACCGCCGCGTTCGTTGCATTCAAAAGCTGGAGCGGCGTCACGGTATTTCCCTGGCCGAAAGCCGCGTTCGCCGTTTCCACATTCCCGATTTTCTCCGTGTCGAAAACGATGCCCGTGGCTTCTCCAACAAGATCGACGCCCGTCTTTTCTCCGAAACCGAAATCGCGGATGTATTTGAAAAGCCTTTCTTTTCCGAGCCTGAGTCCGATGGAGATGAAACCAGGGTTGCACGAGTTCTGCAAAACCTGCAAAAAGGTCTGGTCCCCATGCCCGCCGGGTTTCCAGTCGCGGATGCGGGTGCCGTCGACGACCGCATAGCCCGGATCGTAGAAATGTTCGTCCAGACGGAACACTTCTTCTTCCAAACCAGCGGCGAAGGTCACCACCTTGAAGGTCGAGCCGGGCTCGTAGGCCTTCCATATCGGCAGATTCCTGTTATAGATTTCCTGATCATAATCCTGGTAATTCTCAGGATCGAACGTGGGGCGCGAGGCCATCGCGAGGATTTCCGAGGTTTGCGGGTTCATGACGAGACCGATCAGGTCAACCGGTTTATAGAGCATATCCACATTGTTCAGCACCCTTTCCAAAGCAAGCTGGATGTCGATGTCGATTGTAAGATAGAGATCGAACCCCGAATTGGCGGGGGTGTAGCTGCCGATTAAGTCGGGGTATTTGTTTCCGTGCGCGTCGGTATAAATGTTCTGCGCTCCCGGCGTTCCCATCAGAAAATAGTCATAAATGTATTCTAGCCCGGTGATTCCCTGGTTGTCGGTTCCGACGATGCCCAAAACATGGGCGAGCGTGTTCCCGTACGGGTAATATCTCACCACGTCGGATGCGACATAGACGCCATCCAAATCGGCTGCGATCACCTGTTTTGCTGTTTCCAAACTGATGTTTTTGCCCGCAGGCTTGATGATTTCGACCGCAACGTTTTTATTGAAATGCGGTTCCAGTTCCGAAGGCGGGATTTTTAGGATTGTGGAAAGGGCGTTGATGGTGTATCTTTTGTTCTTCACTTGTTTCGGAATTATGGCAATCGTCGGCGCGAGTTTGTTTCCGACGATGAGTTTTCCGTTCCTGTCAAAAATCTTTCCCCGCTGCGTGCTCACGGGTATGTTTCGTGTCCACAATTCAAAAGCTCTTTCCACATAAATTTCGCCCTTTACGACCTGAACATAGCCCACGCGGACGATGATGATGAAGAAAACGAACAGAAATATGTACAACAGTGCTATAAGGCGGTTTCTGATTGTTTTCATGGCTTCACCTCGCTATTTAATTATATGAGACGAAACCATAGGAAATGAAAAACCCAGGCCATATCGGTTACTTTTCATTAAATCGGTTTATTGTTTTGGTAAAACCTTATACCAAAACAATTTAAAGAAAAAAAGCCGCTCTCAATAGCGGCAGCTTTATTAAAAGGGAACAAAACAATCCTTCGTAAACTTATTTACGCTTTTTGCTGGGACGAGGGCATGCTGGTTTCGGGAGAGGTCTAAAATTCATTG
>LFRM01012679.1_pt1 | contig 69266 bp, 55 predicted proteins | sample 618341 | NCBI WGS metagenome assembly LFRM01 (sample SAMN03654438, study PRJNA283298) | anaerobic digester metagenome | isolation source: pool of bioreactors CSTR01a, CSTR02a, and CSTR03a thermophilic anaerobic... | place: Denmark: Kgs. Lyngby | collected 2014-05-21 | reverse complement strand
AAAAATAATCCATCCGTTTTTTATTTATTTTAATTGTCTACTTGACAGGGGGCGGTTCACATGAACTGAAGCGCCGGCTCTTATTATATTCGGAGCATTCATTAGCTCTCGTGCAGGTTTATTATCTCCTGCGCAAGCTCACGGCGTGATATACGCCTGTCCATCGCCTGCTTTTCTATATATCTGTGCGCCTGAGCCTCCGTCATATCCATACGCTCTATAAGCGCCCACTTAGCACGGTTCACCATGCGGATTTCCTCGACCGTATCCCTAAGACTCATATTCTTTTTTTCAAGCTTTTCAAGTCGCGCGCGGGTGGCTGTAAGAAGCTTTACCATCTGATAAAAAAGCTGCTTTGTGACAGGCTTCGCCACAGTCAGGACGCCGAAGCGTTCGACCTTCTGGGCGGCATGTTCAAAAATATCGTTTCTCACCAGCAGCATTATCCCTGCCTGCGTATCCTGCGCCGTGTCGCATGCAAGCTCGTAACCGAACTGGTCCGGCAACGGTGCATCAACGACGACTATGTCATAACAGGCGCTGAGCATCATCCTTTTTGCCTCTCCGGCACTTGATGCGCAGACAACCGGCTTATACATAGATGCCGGAAGCATGGATAAAACCGATTCGCGGCTTTTTGCCGAGGACGAAACGACCAAAACGCTGTAAAGCGGCTTTTCAGTCAGCATCGTTTTCACCTTTCTCAGACTTTGCCGGTATAAATATCAGTGAGCCTTGAAGGAAGCGCCCTTTTTACAAATTCACTCTCCGAAGCAAGCCTTGCAGCCTCGGAAAGCGACTGCGGAAGCTGTTCGAGCGAAGCGAGCTGCTCAGGTGACGCCTTGTAAAGATTTATATCCATCGGCGCCGGAGGTACAAGCCCTCTTTTTACCCCGTCAAGCCCGGCATAAATAAGCAGCGCACAGGCAATATAGGGGTCCGCCGTCGGGTCGGGAGAGCGCAGCTCTATGCGTCTGTCGTCCCCGCGGGAGGCAGGAATCCTTATCAGCTGCGAACGGTTTTCGTTCGACCATGTAACATATTTCGGCGCTCTGTGCGAGCCGAAGCGCTTATATGACTCCTCAACCGGATTGAGGAAAACCGTAATCTCCTTGATGTGCTCAAGTATTCCCGCCATAAAGCATTCGTATATATCGCTTCCGTCCGTGCATGAGGGCGAAATATTTATATGAAGACCGTTGCCGCTCTCCCCCTCCACGGGCTTCGGAGAAAATGACGCGTAAAGCCCGTTCTGGTCCGCCATGCTTCCGACAACCGACTTGAAGGTGGTGGCATCATCCGCCGCCGTAAAGGCTCCGCTGTATTTAAAATCTATTTCATGCTGACCGGGGCCGCTTTCGTGATGCGAGTTCTCCGGAATTATCCCCATTTCCGCAAGCGCGAGACAGATTTCGCGACGCACATTGACGCCCTTGTCGGACGGTGCTATATCCATGTATTTTCCGTTGTCGTGCGGAATCCGTGTCGGCTCGCCGTTTTCGTCTGTTTTAAAAAGATAAAATTCATACTCCGTGCCGATGTTGCAGTTTATGCCCTCTGCCGCGGCAGCCTTTACGGCATTCCTGAGTATGTTGCGGCAATCCAGCTCAAAGGGCGTACCGTCCGGATATTTTATATCGCAGTAAAGCCTGATTACCCGCCCGTGAGTGGGGCGCCACGGCAGCACCGCAAGGGTTGAGGAGTCCGGAAAGAGAAACAGGTCGCTTTTCTGCTCATCGCCGAAGCCGGCAACCGCTGAAGCGTCTAACGACACACCGTATTCAAATGCACGTTCAAGCTCGGACGCCATAACCGATACGTTTTTCTGTTCTCCGAACACGTCGCAGAAAGCAAGCCTTACAAAGCTGACATCCTCCTGCTGTATAAAGTCCATAACATCCTGTCTTGTAAATAACATTTCACAACACCTCAAAGAGTTTTTTTGCAATCTCGGTTTACATTACCATAATAATGCATTTCTCCGAAATTATCAAGCAATACAAATTTTTTTGTAAAAAATGCCCGTCCGCGAGAACAAAGCTCGCCGACGGGCAAATCTTTAATGATTAAAAATTATACTATACCCTGTGCGAGCATGGCATTTGCAACCTTATCAAAGCCGGCTATATTGGCACCCGCTACATAGTTCTTTTCCTGACCGTAGCGCTTTGCCGCACTCTCCATATTGTGGAAAATGCTTATCATTATTCCCTTGAGCTTGTTATCAACCTCGTCAAAGCTCCAGTTGAGTCTTTCACTGTTCTGTGACATCTCAAGAGCCGAGGTTGCAACTCCGCCTGCGTTCGCAGCCTTGCCGGGAGCAAAAAGAATACCGTTCTGCTGAAGATACTTTGTTGCCTCAAGCGTTGTGGGCATGTTAGCACCCTCTGCAACCGCTATACAGCCGTTCTTTACAAGAAGCTGAGCATCCTCTATGCAAAGCTCGTTCTGTGTTGCACACGGAAGTGCAACGTCACATTTTATCTGCCATACGCCTCTGCCCTCATGGTACTCCGCAGAGGGACGCGCCTTGGCGTATTCGGATATTCTCGCTCTTTTTACCTCTTTTATCTGTTTAAGCAGGTCAATATCTATTCCCTCACTGTCGTAAACCCAACCGGTGGAGTCACTGGCTGTAACCACCTTTGCGCCGAGCTGCTGTGCCTTCTGTATAGCATAGGTCGCAACGTTACCGGAGCCGGACACGCATACGGTTTTGCCCTCAAGCGCATAACCGTTGCAACGGAGCATCTCCTGGGTAAGATAAAGCAAGCCGTAGCCGGTGGCCTCGGTTCTCGCAAGCGAACCGCCGTAAGTAACACCCTTTCCGGTGAGCACGCCCTCATAAATGTTTCTTATTCTCTTATACTGTCCGAAAAGATAGCCTATCTCTCTTGCGCCGGTACCTATATCACCGGCAGGAACGTCTGTATCCGCACCGATGTGCTTATAAAGCTCTGTCATAAAGCTCTGGCAAAATGCGAGTATTTCACGGTCGGACTTGCCCTTGGGGTCGAAATCCGAGCCGCCCTTGCCGCCGCCTATCGGCAGACCGGTGAGGGAGTTCTTGAATATCTGCTCAAAACCGAGAAATTTAATTATACTGAGGTTTACCGAGGGGTGAAGCCTGAGTCCGCCCTTGTAGGGGCCTATGGCGTTGTTGAACTGAACACGGTAGCCTCTGTTGACCTTCGCGTTGCCCTTGTCATCAACCCACGGAATACGGAAAAGAATCTGTCTGTCCGGCTCCACAAGTCTTTCAAGAAGCGCCTCGTGTCTGTAAACATCCTCTTTCTCGGCTATAACGCCTCTGAGGGATTCGAGCACCTCCTGGGTAGCCTGCAAAAATTCTGTCTGGTCGGCATACTTTTCCTTGAGCTCCGCCAGCACTTCATCAATATAATCCATAAATACTCCTCCACCTTTGAAAATTATGCAAAATAAAAACACAGGATTCCGGACGGCATTAGCCGTACAGAATCCTGCGCCATTGCAGATTGGTAGAATTATAGCACCCTATGCGGGCTTTGTCAATAAAAATCGAAAAATTTTATGCAATTTCAGTAAGACTTTCACGTGCGGAAGAAACCACACCTATCCAGCTCTTTCCGGTGTTGAGCTTTACGGGGTTTCCGTCAGCACCGAATATTTTCAGCATCTCGCCGCTTGCGCCCTTCTTCCAGGTGATATTTTCATATCCGCCCGCGGTAGCCATAACGCCCTTGCCGCTTGTGAGATTGACGTTCACTCTGCCGGCTGCATCCATAACGGAAATATCTGTATAGAGTACGATTACATTCGTAACAGCCATCTGCTTGCCCTCGCTGTCAACCATCTTATTGCTGTTGAGATAGTTGTAATACAAACCGTCCTCCGCATTATATTTAAAGGTGTGATTATAGCTTGAGGAATGTGACGCGGTTATTGTGGTACATGCTCCGCCGGCGGGCTTAACAGCTCCGGAGGTATAGAACGCAAAGGGTGCTTCCGTGGAGGAGCGAACCGTATCAATCTTATTTTTCTCTATGTATGAGCGAATGTAGTCGCCTGTTGAACAGCCTCTGTGCTCGGTTGCAACATCTCTTTCGCTTGCCGGAACCTTAAAGAAATACGGCTCTCCGATAGTCTTACCGTCGATGGTTTTGAGCCCGAGATTGTTTATCAGCTGATATGCGGGGTCGCTTCCGCCCCAGTGAACGAATATTGCGTTATAGCCGTTGGCAATGTCAACGAAAAAGTTTCTCGCACTGCGGATTGAACCGAATTTTGACGGAAGCTCCTGAGGATTGGCATACAGCCACAGCATTCTGGTTATGCCGCCCTCGGTCTCACACTCGAATATTATATCGGGTGTGCAAAGACCCCATTGCGGACGCGCCTGAGGCACGTTGTTTATCATAACGCCCACATAGCGGCTGTTTGCAAGCTCAGCAGAATATCCCGCCTCACCGGTGAGGGGATTGCGCAATACACCGTCAACAGGCGCCGCGGTTGTGGTAGCTCCGGGTGCCGCGGTTGTGGTAACTTCTGCCGGCGTTTCGTTGTCGCAGCCCGTAAGCAGAACCGACGAGAAGCAGAGTGCCGCAATAAGCGCCAGTGTAAGAATGCGATACATCGCCTTGGAATGGGTTTTGAAATATGCTTTTTTCATTCTCTCTTTCTCCTTGATTTACAGTATGTCAATATTATACATCATACGACGTTTTTTTCAATACAGACGGGCAAAAAAAATAAAAAACAAGGGCGGGAAAATTTCCCGCCCCTGAATGTATATTGATTTTATGCCTCGGGAGTTTCGGATTCGCCGGGTATCTCCTCAAAGGACTCAAGCTTGGTTGCAACACGGAGAATTCTTCTTGCATCGGCAGCGGTTATGTTGCCGTCGAAATCGACATCTCCGAGGAAATTGCCGCGAGCATCCGTGGTTTCAAGACCGGTTGCAATGCGAAGTGCAAGTCTTGCATCTGTTGAGGAAGCAACGCCGTCGTTATCAATGTCGCCGAGAGCAGCTTCTGTAAGTGCAAGCGGCACCATCTCGCCGGACCATGTTACATAATACAGGAACTGCGGGAAATTCTGGGTGTCGGTCCATACGGTATACTGCTCATCCATACCGAGAAGCCACATAACAAGCTTAACGGGGTCCTCATCCTCTGCATACTCAACATGGCCGAGGTTCTTTATAAGCCAGGTCTGCTCCGGGAACAGGCAGGTGGAAGCGTCAACTATACCGTCGGTGGAAAGATGATAGTGACCGCAATCGGTGTTAGCCTGCTGATAGTGCTCTCTGAGCACATGACCGTGACGGGCACATGTTGCTCCGGCGCTTGAATACACTGTGTCGATAACGCCGTCACTCATGGTGAAATCGGACTCTATTACGGGAATGAAGTGGGTGTGATAGTTGGAGATTATCGCAACGTTCACGCCGGCATCCATAGCGTCGTTAAGAACGGTTTCGAGGTTTATCTGAATGTTGTAATACTCATCAATTTTCGCCTCAAGCTCCGGGTCAACTCCCTCGGGATACAGGTAAGACTTCGCCGCCTCGTACTGCGATGCGGGTATCATGCTCCAAAGGCCGGGCATACCTGCAAATATCGGAAGAGTAAGCTCGGTGCGAATGGTTTCCTTATTGTCGTTTACGAACCTGTTTATATCGGGCACAAACTCCTCAAGGAGACCCTGATATCTGAGGAAGGCAAGAAGCAGAGCTGTCATCCAGCCGACCTGCTCGCTGTCATTGGAGAGCTCCTGAAGATATTCATATACTCCGTATACGTCGATATTTATTTTGCCGGTGAAGACATCACCTGCTATAGAGGTGCCCTGGAAGGCGGGAGAAATGAACACGATGTTCTTTATCGAGTCATAATTTTCATAAATGGAGAGATACGCCGCCGTAACAGCTGCGCCCATGCTCTCTGCTGCAAGATTGACCTTGTCGTGACCGGTTTCGTCCTTGACGTTCTCTATGAACGCATCAAGATCCGCGGCAATGTCAACCGGAGACTCACGCCAATCATACATGAAGATATAGACATGGTCCCAGCCTATCTGCTTGCCGGTCTTGAGTGCGTATGCGCTCGCATATGCCTCACGAACTTCTCTCTCATAGCTGTCGAGAGACTCGGAGAAGCAGGTGTAGCTCAGGTCGTCGTACTTGGGGGTACCGTCGGCATTGTAGGCAATAGGCTCAAATCTCTCCGCGACGGGCTTGAGAATTGCCGCTGCGAGAATTGAGGAATCCTTATTGTTTATTCCGTAGTTTATAAAGCCCTGAATAAGCGATACTCCGATATCGCTCGCAAGACCCTCTATGCTCTCCTGTGAGGGCGGGAAAATCGCCTGCTCCTGGTCGGTACCGTAGTTTTGGTAAAGCGTAGCAGCCGAAAAGCCCGTTACACAGACAAGCGGGGCTTCACCGCATCCGCACGGCTCGGACGCTGCAACAGGCATAAGCGCCAGAGTTGCAAGCATTACAACCGCCATAAGAACGCTGAATAACTTTTTGGAAATATTGTTCACAATATTCTCCCCCTTGATTTTTTGTCTGACCCGAAATTATCAAAAAACTCCGAGTACAATGATTCCATAATAATAGCATTTAAATTATAGCACATCTTTCACAAAATGCAACCGTTTTTGAATATTTTTATTTTTTTTAATCGAAAGTGTTTACTTGTTTGAGCCAATGTGTTAAATTGTTTTAAATACCATTTTATAAACGGAGGAAAAATTTATGAAGATAACATTTATGGGCGCAGGAAGCACCGTGTTCGCCAAAAACGTGCTCGGTGATGTAATGCTGACCGAGGCTCTGCGCGAATGCGAAATAGCACTCTACGACATAGACCCCCAAAGGCTTGATGAGTCCTACATAATGGTTACGGCTCTCAACCGGAACATCAACGAAAACCGTGCAAAAATCGGAAAATTTCTCGGTGTTGAGAACCGCAAGGATGCTCTGCGCGGCGCGGATTTTGTTGTGAACGCCATTCAGGTCGGACTTTATGACCCCTGCACGATAACCGATTTTGAAATACCGAAAAAATACGGTCTGCGCCAGACTATTGCGGACACCTGCGGAATAGGCGGTATCTTCCGCGCTCTGCGCACCATACCGGTGCTTCGCGATTTTGCGGAGGACATGCAGCAGGTATGCCCCGACGCGTGGTTCCTCAATTACACCAACCCCATGTCCATGCTCGCCGGCTTTATGCAGCGCTACACAGGGGTTAAAACTGTCGGTCTTTGCCACAGTGTTCAGGTGTGCTCAAGAGGCCTGCTTGACAACCTTGATATCGACTACGAAATGCCCATAAGGGAAAAAATTTCGGGCATAAACCACATGGGCTGGCTTCTCGAAATATACGACAAGGACGGGCGTGACCTCTATCCGGAAATCCGCAAAAGGGCGTGCGAGGTGCTCGAAAGCGGAGTTACCGACCATCACGACCTCGTAAGATACGAGTACATCCGCCGCTTCGGCTACTACTGCACAGAATCAAGCGAGCACAACGCCGAATACAACAACATGTTCATCAAAGCAAAATATCCCGAGCTAATCGAAAGATATAACATTCCGCTTGATGAATATCCCCGGCGCTGCATAAGCCAGATAGCGCGCTGGAACGAGGCGAAGGAGCATTATCTCAAGGATGATGTCAAGCATTCGCGCACAAAAGAATACGCCTCTTATATAATGGAATCCATGGTGACTGACGTTCCGTATAAAATCGGAGGCAATGTCCTCAATAACGGACTTATCGACAATCTTCCCCGCGAGGCATGCGTCGAGGTTGCCTGTCTTGTAAACAAATACGGCGTACAGCCCTGCGTATCCGGTCCGCTGCCCGTACAGCTTGCAGCAATGAACAGAACCATGATAAACGTCCATCTGCTCACAATTGAGGCTGCCGTAACAGGCAAGAAGGAACACATCTATCAGGCGGCAATGCTTGACCCGCATTGCTCAAGCGAGCTTTCAATCGATGACATTATTCACATGTGCGATGACCTCATAGAAGCACACGGAAGCTGGCTGCCGAAATACCATTAATCTTTAAAGGCGGTGCTGATATGCGTATTTCCGAGGCTCCGGACGAAAGCACAATAAAATACATGTCCGACGGTATCCGACACGTATGTGACTCTATAGAACCGAGAACCTCAGGCTCTCAGGGCGAGACTGATGCGCAAAAATATTTTTCCGATGAGCTCGGAGGCTTTGCGGATGAGGTTAAAACCGAGGAATTCACGGTGCATCCGAGAGCAAAATCGGGTTCGGCTGTGCTCATAGGGCTGCTCATGACATTCTCCGCGTTAATCTTTATACTCAACAAATGGACATCCGGCAAGGCCGACATTATTTATCCCGCCGCGGCGACGCTGTTTGCCTTTGCGGCACTGCTGATATACGTATACGAGCAGCTGTTCAGGCGTCAATTTATTGATTTCCTCTTTAAAAAGGCTGTCTCGCGAAATGTATTCGCAGTGAGGAACTCCTCCGGTGAAACGTCAAGACGGATAGTTATCTGCGCTCATGCCGACGCGGCAGAGGAAAACCGCTGGTATGCTGCTGAAAACCGTGCCGCAGAGTTCGCCTCGCGCGTGCTCGCTCCGGCAGGCTCCGTAATATCCGTGCTCATCTGCTTCGCATACACCTTTACAGACGCAAAAAGCGTATCCGGTATATGGCTTGCGGGAGCAATACTCATGCTCTGCTTTCTGCCCTGCTATGCCGCTCTTATGTTTTCAGGTTCACGCAAAAAAGTGTCTGACGGTGCAAACGACGACCTTTCCGGCTGCTTTACGGCAATTGCGCTTATGAAGCTTCTTGCAGAAAGAGAGCTGCGCTTTGAGCACACTCAGGTATGCTGTCTTATAACCGGCTCAAACGAAGCCGGGCTTCGCGGAGCAGCGGCTTTTGCGAAAAAGCATTCCGCTGAGATGAAAAAGATTGAAACCGTATTTATATCCGCCGAGGCACTCTTTGACATTGATGAGCTTACCGCCTGTACAAGCGATTCCGCAAAAATCACCAAGAGCGGTGAACGCGCCACAGAGCTGCTTGTTACTGCGGCGGAAAACCTCGGCCGCGACATTGATAAGCGTCCGATGTACTGCGGTGCGTCCGATTCGGCGGCATTCTCCGCTGCCGGATTTGAAGCAACAGCGCTCTCGGCGGCAAAAAAGCCTCCGCAAAAATATTACCACACTCATTTTGACTCGTGGAACACGACAAACCCGGAATGCATCTCCGAAGGGCTTAACATTCTTCTCGAGACCGTGATGATTTACGATAAGATAGGGCTCAGGAGCTTCTGATATCCGGCAAATAAAATTTAACGGCACGGAAGCTGAAAGCTCCGTGCCGTTTGTTATTGTGCTTGTTACGGTTGTTCATCCGAAGGGGCATCACTTGGTGCTTTTGATACTGTCGCCTTAATTGCGGTTTCCGCACGCGTTCTTTCGAGATCTGCATACATCTTATCACGCGTATGCTTATCAATGTTGTAAAGAAGCATCGGCAGAAGACTGATGACATCGAACAAAAGATGCGGACCGTGCGCGGCGAGGAACATCTTCCACTTTGCCTCGGGAGTCTGCTCAATTCCGATTCCCGTTTCAAAGCCCGCCCATTTCTCAAGCAGCCAGGCATTGATTAAATTCAGGAAAATTCCGCGGACTTTTCCGAAATATCCCGTGAGCAGGTTTATCGTCGCTTCAACACGGTAACCGTTCTTCCACTCGCAGTAATCGAGCACCTCGTAATTGATTTCCGCGCCGACTATTTTTTTAGTGGCATAGAAGAACATTTCGAGACAGTTACCGAGCATGAAGGTTATAAGCATGGGTGCGACGCGCTTATAAAGTCCGTGCTCCTTGCCGCCTATGCAGCCGACGAGGAAGAACGCACCCTCCGATGCAACTATCGAACCGCGCTGCATCATCCACAGACGCTTTGTTGAAAAACGTCTTCTCAGCTTGGGGGCTACAGCATAGCTGGCGTATGAAATCGGCGAACCGGGTATTCCCGCTATCGTGGGAAGCATCGTAAAGTGAAGAACCTCGGAATAATAGAGTGTCTCACTTGTTCCTATATCTATTCCGTCAACAGCTCCGGAGAGCGTATAGACAAGCAAGGGTATGTTTTTAAACACAGACAGGATTCCGTGAATGGGATTTGGCGGCTTCTCCGACTGGGGAACACGTTCTCTGCTGACAATCGTCCAATAAATATTCGGCAGAACCGATATAAGCCACCATGCGGTTTTCATTATTACATAGGCTTTGACAATGCTCAAATCGAGCTTACCGTTATCGACAAGGTCGATTATGATTCCTGCAACCTGCTCCGGAAATTTTGAACCGGAAAAGAATTTTGAAACCGTAAGCAATGCCGTTCTTTCATTCGGGTTAGGGGTAAAGACGTTGTCTATGTATCCGCCTCCGCCGAAGAATGCGCCTATCGTTTCGCCCAAATATGACAGTGCCATATAAACCCACAGCTTTTTTGTATCACCGAAGCCGCCCGAGGCAAAAATCATGGGAAGCAGACAGGTTATCAGGCCCACTGCGAAGCTGGGTATAAGACTCAAATACTGAAACGGCTTGAATTTTCCCCAGCGAGAGCGCATGTTGTCAATGATTGCCGCGGACAGAGGGTCGTTGACCATATCATATATGCCGAGACCTATTTTTGCCTTTGCCAGAGCCGTAGGCTGTAAACCGAGTATTTTGTAAAGATAGTAATCCGAGCTTACATCGTATTTGCCGAGACCCAGAGTGCCGACGCTCGTTTTGAGAATATACGCCACTCTCTCGCGGGTTGAGCAAAAGGTTCGGTTCATGTAAGCCGGAGCCTTGCCGATAGTGTAATCTATGCCGTCATTATCGAGCGCTTCGTTTTTTGCAAGCTCTTCGACTGCACTTGCGGCTTCATTCATAAGCTCACTCATTTTGCCACAGCCTCCTTCTCTGCTTTCTCGGCATCCTCAGATGCTTTTTTGGCTTCGGCGGCTGCAATTTCCGCATCCTTTTCAGCCTGAATAGCGTTGAGCCTCCTGTACATTTCGGCTCTGAGCTCCTTGGCGGGGACACCGTCCTCAACCATTTTAAAATACTCCTCAATAGGAATGCCGCCGACATAGCACTGCTTATGCTTGATAGGCGGTGCATTCTTGAAGGCAAGCACGTCAAACACAATGCATGCCGCAACAAGCAGTATTTGCGTGAAGGCCCCTATAAAGAGCGAGCCTTTAAAAAACTCACTGTCCGGCACACATAAAAATGCGATACATGAGCCGAGTGTTGACGCTGCGATAAGTGCGTCAAAAATATAATTCCGGAGCTTACCCTTAGGGGAAGAGGCAAGTGTCAGAAATACAAAGTGCAGTAGAGTAAAAACAAGAGAAAGAACCAGTAATACCGCCGCAACAGCCACCGGAAGCATTACCGCCTTTGTGGCGTCCGCGGTTATCGAGCTTAAAAGAGCATCGATATCAATGGTCTTTTTGTCGATTCCCATGTAAAGCTGTATGGCTCCGAGGGTTCCGCTGAACTTTGAAAGCGGAGCGTCGGTGCTCACCTTGACAAAGGGAATCAGAATACCCAAAACCGGCAGCAGACTCGTGACAATCCGGATTATCGCATATTTTGAGCCTACAAACGCAGCCTTCAGCCTGTCAACCTTCTTCTGAAAGTGATACTGCTGAACCTCTGCGACATCCGCCTCCTTCATGAGCCGCTCCTGCAAATCGTAAAGCACCAGGTTCGCCCCGCACTTGGGACATTTTTGCCGCCAGTCGGTAAGCTTCAGCTTGTAATCGCACTTAGGACAGTTTGCCATCGCATACACCCTTTCCTTTCATCGAAAAGCAAAGAACATGCGCTCCCCCCAAGCACACATTCTGAACCACGATGATGTATTTATAAAATGTTAACATATTTTTTTTGAAAAGTAAAGTAATTATGTTGAAAATATTGAAACGCACCAAAAACGAAGGAGCTGCCACACACGAATACAGAATTTTTTGTTCTGTTCCGAGCACGACAGCTCCTGTTTTAATTCTTGTTTTTAAGTTACAGCATCCTTACCTCCGGCTCAAGCACAACTCCCGTTTGCTCGAAAACCGTTTTTTTAATGTGCTGCATAAGCATGATTATGTCCGCCGAGGTCGCACCGCCGCGATTTATTACAAAACCGGCGTGCTTTTCGCTGACCTGCGCTCCGCCTATCGAAAAGCCCTTCAGTCCGCACTGTTCTATGAGCGCTCCTGCGTAATTGCCCTGAGGACGCTTAAAAGTGCTGCCGGCGCTCGGATATTCAAGCGGCTGTTTTTCCTTCCGACGCGCAAGCAATTCATCCATTTTTCCGCGTATATCGTGCCGGTCCGCCCTCTCAAGCGAAACAAGCATATCCGTTATTACGCAGCCGTTTGAGGAGTATGCGCTTGTGCGATAACCGAGCCGCATCTCCTCGCCCTCAAGACTGCCCTTTTCAAACGAGGGAGTTATATGAGAGCAGCCGAGAAGCACATCCTTCATCTCTCCGCCGTACGCACCGGCATTCATAAAGGCTGCCCCTCCGGCGGTACCGGGTATTCCGTATGCGAACTCAAGCCCTGTAAGCGAATTTTCCAATGCAAACATACAAAGCCTTGAAAGCGGAACGCCGGCTTCGCAAAAAATCACCGTTTCATCCGCCATTCGGATATCGCAAAGCCCGGATGCCGTGCGTATAACCGCCCCGCGGACTCCGTCATCCGATACGAGCAAATTGCTGCCGTTGCCTATGACGGCAGCCGCTATGCCTTTTTCGGCACAGACGCAAAGGCTCTCACGAAGCGCGTCCGTGCTGTGCGGCGTAACAAGCACATCCGCCGCACCTCCGGTACGGAAGCTTGTGTACTGCGACATCGGAGCATTTTCCGCGATATCACAGTCAAGTCCGGAAAATACACGCTCATAAGCACCTTCTGAAATCATTGAACCGCTCCTCTGACTTAAAAATCGAGCAATGCCGCGCCGATTATTCCGGCATCGTTTCCGAGCTGTGCGCTGCAAAGCTTAGTCTGGTTTTTCGCATATATGCTGTAACGCTCGCGCTCAACATGACGGCGAAGGGGAGCGAGTATCGTCTCTCCCTCGTGACCGACGCCGCCGCCGACACAAATAATATCCGGCTGAAGCGCATTGATTATGTTTATGATACCGCACGCGACATAATAAATATACCTGTCAACAACAGCCTTACCGGTAGCGTCTCCCAAACGCATAGCGTCAAACGCGGTTCTGCCGGACACACTGTCAATATTGTCGTGAACAAGCTCCCACATCTTGCTGTCATGGTCATGACGCATGGCATCCTTGGTTTGAGCTATAAGCGCGGTCGCGGAGGCATAGCGCTCCCAACAGCCTCGTCTGCCGCAGTTGCACTGCTCGCCGTCAACACAAATTACCATGTGACCCATTTCACCGGCTGCAAAGTTGACGCCGTTTACAAGCTTGCCGTCAACTATTATTCCGCTGCCCACGCCCGTGCCGAGAGTTATGGCGACAAAATTCTTTACGCCGTTTCCGCAGCCGCCGACAGCCTCTCCCAGAGCGGCGCAGTTTGCATCGTTATCAAGATAAACGGTCTTGCCTATTCTCTGCTCAAGCATTTCCTTTGCGGGAACGTTTTCAAACTCGAGATTGTTGGCAAACTCTATGTAGCCGTTGTTCTTATTCACGGAGCCGGGAGTTCCCACGCCGACGGAAACAACCTCGTCCATAGAAATTTTCGCATCCTCTATTGCCTGGTCCACCGCAAGCTTGATATCATCGAATATCGCCGCGGCGGGACGCGGAAGCGCAGTTTTCACCTTGCCTCTGCCTATGATTTTGTTGTTTTCGTCAACTACCCCGACAGCTATGTTTGTGCCGCCCAAATCCACGCCTACTCTGTACATTATATATATCCTCCTTGATTTTTATATCTTTTTTCAGTGCCAGACTTCAATTTCTCTGGATTTCGGCTCTCCCTCATCCATACCGAGCTGCTGCATAAGCTCGTGCGCGGCGTTATAGCCGAGCTTTTTCTGCCTGTTGTTCATTGCCGCTATTTCTATTATAATAGCAAGGTTTCTTCCCGGCTTTACCGGAACCGTTGTCACCGGAACCCGTATATCGAGTATTGTCATGTATTCCTCGTCTATACCCAACCTGTCATAAGCCTTTGAGCTGTCCCACGGTTCAAGCTGTATAACCATGTCGATTTTCTCCGTCAGCTTTACAGCGCCCATACCGAAGATGTTTCTTGCATTGACAACGCCTATGCCCCTAAGCTCAATGAAATGCCTGATGTTATCGGGGGCAGAGCCTACAAGAGTCCTTGAGGACACTCTGCGTATCTCAACTGCGTCATCGGCTATCAGCCTGTGTCCTCTCTTTATAAGCTCGACAGCAGTTTCGCTTTTACCCACTCCGCTGTCTCCGAGAATGAGCACACCCTCTCCGGAAACCTCTACAAGCACCCCGTGACGCGTTATTCTCGGGGCAAGCTCAACGCCGAGGTAGCTTATAAGCGTTGCCATAAAGCTTGAGGTTGATTCCTCGGTTCTCAGCAGCGGAACCTCGTACTTCGCCACAATAGCCATGAGGTTCTCCGGACACTCAAGTCCGCGCGTTATAATAACCGCCGAGGGCTGTGTGCCGATGAACTTTTCCATGCGTTCAAGCTTTGTATCCTCATCAAGGCTGTTGAGATAGCCCATCTCGGCAAGCCCGAGGAACTGAACGCGCTCGCGGTCAAAATAGTCATCATATCCCGCAAGCATAAGCCCCGGACGATTCACGTCCTGCGATACAATAAGAAGCCCGTCCGCACCATCGGGCAGATATAAAACCTCAAGTGACTGGTCCTTGATTATTTTGGAAAGCGCAACAGTGTATTTACTCATGCGCAGCCTCCTTCCGAAAGCCGAACAAGCCGTCCGGCACAATCAAGGATATTATAATGCAAAAAGCAACCTCTGCCAATAGCAAAATTCAATTTTTTCCGATTTATTTTTTTGATTAAATCCAAACCCGTTTTTTGAAGATGTATTGTGAACAAAGTATTAACGAGATTGACATTATACGTATTTTGTTGTAGAATGTCGTTAAACTATGCATAATTCAATTTTTATATATAATAAAGGTGGATAAAAATGAATTTTCTTCGCCGTTTTCAAAAAAGCCTTCTGTTTTTGCTCAAGCTTGTTGTCTTCGCCTCTTTGTTTATTTCATTCTTCGTAATTTTCAGCATAGATTATCCGTGGGTGCTTGAGCTGTCAAGAACTACCGGTGTCACAATGCTCAGCTTTTCGGTTCTCATCTTTTTATTTACGCGGGTTTACGGCGGCTATGCAATAGGTGTTCAAAAAAGCAAGGCCATCATCTATTCGCTGGTTACCGCGGTTTTCCTGACCGACTTCATAACCCATGTCCAGCTTTGTATAATGCTTGCCAATATAAACGGTGAAAAATTTGTATATGCCTCCCCGTGGCTGCTGTTTGCCGTGTTTTCGCTTCAATGCGCGCTGATTATAATCTTCACCTATTTCGGCAACTTCCTTTATTTTAAAATCAACAAGCCCGCGAAATGCTGTGTTATTACCGCAGAGAACTACGACCCCGCTGACCTTATCAAGAAGATAGAGCGATATAAGAAGCAATACAACATAACCTGCGTGGTAAAGGATACAGACCGAAACGTGTATGATGCCATTGCCGCAAACGACACCATATTTTTCCACGAGGTTCCCATTGAATCTCGCACGCTGCTTATTGAATATTGCTACGAGCAAAACAAAAACATATACTACACCCTTGAAATGTGTGATATTGTTGCGCTGAGCGCTAAGCGCACCGTTCTTGATGACAAATCCCTGATGTCCTTCTATGTAAAGGAGCTGACCTTTGAGCAGCGCCTTGTAAAACGCACGATGGACGTATTCATATCACTGATTGCGCTCATTGTTTCGGGTCCTGTGATGGCGGCGATTGCCATTGCAATAAAGCTTGATGACGGCGGAAAGGTGTTCTTCCGCCAGAAACGCGCCACCAAGGGCGGCAAAATTTTCGAGGTCTACAAGTTCCGCACCATGCGTGAGGACAATCAGGTCAATAAATCGGTCACAAAGGACGATGACCGGATTACAAAAATCGGAGCAGTGCTTCGCAAATTCCGTCTTGATGAGATACCTCAGGTGTTCAACATCCTCAACGGAGACATGAGCATAGTCGGACCGCGTCCGGAAATGATTGAAAATATCGACAAATACACGGAAGAGCTTCCGGAATTCAGATACCGTCTGCGCGCAAAGGCGGGACTTACAGGTCTTGCGCAAATCGCCGGAAAATATAACACGTCCCCCAAGGACAAGCTTATTCTCGACCTGACATACATTGAAAAATACAGCCTTTTAAGCGATATTTCGCTTATGTTCCGCACTATAATGGTGCTGTTCAAATCCGAGGAGAGCACCGAGGCTTTCGTAGCCCCTTCAGATAAAGACGCGGACAGCGACAAGGAAAATCCCGAAGAAAGCTGAAATACAGATGTAAGCCCATTCAAGGGGCTGTGAAAGCAGTCCCTTTTTATTTTTGTTAATTTGCGGGCACGGCTTTGCTGAAAAGCATGATGCCGTGCCGGTTTTTTATGAAGCCGATGCCGAGGTTAGTCCGTAGCGCTTACGGCGAGCTAAAGCCTCGTCAGATTGTCAAGCCAAGTGCAACACAGTGAAAAATAACGTCAAACAAAGGATGCGCTCAAGTGAATTCAACATTATTTAAAAAATATTTCGGCGACCGCCGCTTCTGGGGCTTAACAGGCAGACTTGCTCTGCCTATCGCGTTTCAGAATCTTCTCATGAGCTCGTTCGCACTTGTTGACACCCTGATGGTAAGCCGGCTCGGCGACATCCCGCTTGCCGCCGTCGGTATGGCGGGGCAGGTCAACTGGCTGATGTCCATGCTGCTGTTCGGCTTTTGCTCCGGCTCGTCGATATTCATCTCTCAATACTGGGGAATAAAGGATATTAAAAACATAAACCGGGTCTTCGGTCTGCTCACCTCGTTCACTCTCGGCATATCCGCAATATTTTTCTGCATCGCCCGTTTCGCTCCCGGAGCCGTACTCGGTATGTTTTCAGACGATACTACAGTAACAAGCGAAGGCATGAAATATTTGCTCGTCGCCTGCTTTGCCTACCCCGCGACGGCACTCACACAGGCGTTCAGCACACTGCTGCGCTCTACGGAAAACGTCAAGCTGCCGATGTACGTCACGCTGTTCGCGACAATACTCAACGCTGTTCTCAACTACGGATTGATTTTCGGAAAATTCGGTATGCCGGAAATGGGAGTTGCGGGAGCCGCTCTGGCAACGTGCATATCGGCATGGTTTTCGCCGGTAGCCATATTGCTGATTTCATTACTTTCTAAAAACATGCTCCGCATACCGATACGCGAGGCGTTTTCATTTAATCGCGAGCTGTTTTCCGAATATATACGCAAATGCACTCCCGTAACATTGAATGAAGGCATGTGGGGACTCGGCACACTTCTTTACAATGTGATTTTCGGCAGACTCGGCTATGAATATTACGCCGCCGTCACCATGTACCGCACAATAGAGGGCATCAGCTTCGTCTTTTTTGTAGGACTGTGCAACGCCTGCTGCATACTTGTCGGAAAATCAATAGGTGCCGGACGCATTGATGAGGCGGTCACAAACGCAAGACGCTTCGCGTTTATTGTTCCGCTGCTGTCACTGCTTGTGGGTGTTACGGTTATACTGCTGAGAGCGCCGATAATAGGTCTGTTTGACATGTCCGGAACCATATCCGAGCTTACGAGAAATGCTGTTTACGGTATACTTTTCGTCTACGGCGCGGAGCTGTTCTTCAGAAACATACCTTATATACAGATTGTAGGAATATTCCGTTCCGGCGGAGATATATATTCCGGCATGAGATATGACATACTATGTGTATGGCTTATCTCCCTGCCGCTCACCGCTTTAAGCGCATTTGTGCTGAAGCTGCCGTTTGTAGCCGTGTTCGCGGTTATGCTGCTGGCAGAGGATTCACTCAAGGCTCTGCTGTGTATCAGGCGCTTCAGGTCGCGCAAATGGATACAACCCGTAACCGACGAGGGGCGCAGGGCGCTCGCAAATCAAAATTAAGTGTGGAGATAATATATGTCTTTTTCATCACAAATAAAAGAGGAGCTGTGCTCTGTTGAATCCAAGCCCTGCTGCCTGAAGGCTGAGGCCTTCGGGATGCTCCTGTTCGGGAGGGAATTCTCCGCTTCCCGTATAAGCATGCTGACGGACCTTGAATGCGTGGCTGAAAAATACCGTGACAGCGTGTCCGCCGCCACCGGTATAACTCCGTCAATAAAGCTTTCCGGCTCGGGTAAATATACCTTGTCCGTTGAAGGTGCTCAGCAGCGCAAAAAAGTGCTTTCGGAGTTCGGCTATTCGGGAAACGAGGTGGCTCTGCGCATAAACCGTGCCAATCTTGCCGATGAATGCTGCAGCTCCGCCTTCCTTCGCGGAGCCTTTCTCTCGTGCGGCTGCGTAACATCGCCTCAGCGTGAATATCATCTCGAATTTACAGTATCGCGAATCAAGCTGTGCCGTGATTTGCAAACCCTGATTGCCGAATCGGGTCTGATGCCGAAAAGCGTATCGCGCTCGAACAACTGTGCTGTATATTTCAAGGACAGCGAGGAAATCGAGGACCTGCTCGGAGCAATGGGAGCCAACAACTCGGTGCTTGAGCTTATGAGCATAAAGATATATAAGGATGTCCGCAACACAGTCAACCGTAAAACTAATTTTGAGAGCGCAAATCTTGACCGCACCTTTAACGCCGCCATGGTACAGACCGACGCTATTATGAGTATTGCCAACACCCGCGGGCTCGACACCCTCCCCGAACAGCTCAGACGTATAGCTCAGCTGCGGCTGGATAATCCGGAGCTCAGCCTTACAGAGCTCGGCAGAATGATGTCTCCTCCCATGTCGCGCTCAAGCGTCAACAGACGGCTCGCAAAGCTTGAGGAGATAGCTAAAAATCAAAGATAAAAAAAGAACGCTATTTAAAGCGTTCTTTTTTATTTGCCGTGTTTAATAATCGCTGTTGAGCTTCTTTATCCTTTCATGCATGGCAAGCATAACGATGATGGTGACAAGTATGACTATCGCCGCAAGCACTGCAAGAAGCTTAAAAAGTCTGCTGTGTAAAAAGCCCTCCTGTGTTTTCGGAATATCTTCAAATTCGGCACTTATAATTACATCATGCTCCGGCATTTTAAAGGTATATCCGCCGAGTGCCGTTCCGTCGCAGGTTACGCTTCCCGCCTTCAGTCTTTTACCGCTCTCCGGTACCACCGAAACGATTATCGTCTCTCCCGGTATAGCCTCTGCCGGGCTGGGCACCAGCTTTCCGCCCTGTATCTCGGCAACCGTGATTTTATATACCGTCACTCCTTCAAGCGCAGTCCAGCCCGCGTAAAGGGTCATGTCTGCAGCTACTGTCTCGGTTGCGAAATCCCACAGCATTGTAAGCTCGGGGTCCTTATACCACCCGTTGAAGGTGAAGCCCTCTCTCTGCGGCTCATTTGCCGAAGGGGGTATGAGCTCTCCCGCGGGAATCTGTATTGAATCGAAATGTGTTCCGCCGTTTGTGTTTATTGTTACGGTGAACACACCCTGCGTCTCGCCGTTGATACCGGTGGTAGTCCGGTGTGTGGTGGGTTCACGCGTCTGGGAAACATCCTGCTGTGACGACGGCTGCTCCACCGGAGGCTGCTCTCCCGACGGTTGCGGGTCTTCTCCGCCCTGTGAATTCTCCGTAGCGGGCGGAGGCGGCGGGGCTGTGACCTCAGACGGTGCGTATATCGCCATGCCGTACCACAGATTATCACTTGTGTTTCCATCATTTACAGCCCTGTACTCAGACGATGACGGAACCGTAATCTGCTTGAGTGAAGCGGGAAACGGATTTCCGTTGGGCAGTGACGGCGGGGTACTGCCGAGCGTAAGCGAGGAAATTGCGGTTCCTGAGAACGCATTACGATATATCGTTCTTACGCCTCCGAGCGAAACTCTGCTCAGCGAGCTGCAGCCGCTGAATGCCGCCGCACCCACCGACTGAACAGACGAAAGACTTACCGAGGTAAGTGAGGTCATACCGGAAAACGCAGCATTCGGTATTATTGCCGAACCGGAAACAGTGAGTGACGAAAGGTTAGACAAACCCTTTATATAACCGCTCTGACCCGATATGTTTCCGTTAACCGAAAGTGAGGTTATCTCACCCGTGTTTCCCGAAAAGCCCGCAAGCGAAACCGCTTCGGATACACTTGAACCCTCAAATACGTTTCCGCCGTTTACCGACACTGCATATTCACCGGCAGCAAATGCCGGAACAACAGTCGCTGTAAAAAGCATCAAACATACCGTAAGAGCCCAAAACGCTTTTATAACTCTCTTCATTTATCTCTGTTCTCCCTTATGAACCGAAGGTTGAGCCCATATCTGACTGAACTGATTCTTTTACTTCTTTTTTACCCTGCGATGCGGATATCTTCTTCTGAAGCTCGGAATAATACAGCTCCTCATCTATAGGAAGAACTATCTCCTTGCCAAGCCACGAGGAAAGGAATGCCGCGTTTGAAATAGTAAGGCCGTTTATGCCCTCCTCGCCGTTTGCGACAAGAGGCTCTCCTCTGAGTATATGCGCTGCAAAGGCGTTAAGGATTCCGATATGCTGAGGATTCTTACCGTCAAGCTCAACCTCGATTTCCTCTGTATCGATTTTTGCAAAGCCCTCTGTGGCGTTGCGGCAGAATTCATCTGTGCCCTCGCTGAGCTCCCAGAGCATAACCTTGCCGTCCTCACTGACCAGCTTTGCGCGGTCAAGAGTTATCTCAAGACGGTTCGTGCCGGGGCAGTCGCCTGTGGTGGTTATGAATACTCCGCTGGCGCCGTTGGGATATTCGGCATATATCATAACATCGTCCTCGACCTCTATATCATGCCACTTTCCCTCGCGGCAGACCGCTCTTATCTTTGAAGGCATACCGCATATCCACTGCCACAAATCAAGATTGTGGGGACATTGGTTGAGCAGCACTCCGCCGCCTTCGCCTTCCCATGTTGCGCGCCATCCGCCGGAATTATAATACGCCTGCGTACGGAACCAGTCGGTAATCACCCAGTTGACACGTCTTATTTCGCCGTATTTACCGCTTTTGACTATATCATGCATGGCACGGTAAACACAGTTTGTTCTCTGATTGTAAACTATACCGAAGGTCTTGCCGCTTTTTTTCGCAGCCTCATTCATCTCGCGCACCTGCTTGGTATACACTCCGGCAGGCTTTTCGGTGAGAACATGAAGCCCCGCTTCAAATGCCTTTATGGCTATGGGCGGGTGGAAATAGTGCGGAGTTGCTATGACTACGGCATCAACCAGTCCGGACTCTATCAGAGCGTCCGAGGTGTTGAACAGCTTGAGCTCAGGCAGCTGCTCAGCCGCCCATTCAAGTCTTTCGGGGTTGATGTCGGCAACGGCTACAAGCTCCATTTCGGGAAGCTTGCCCTGCTTGAAATATCTCAGATGCCCTGAGCCCATGTTGCCGATGCCTATAATGCCGTAACGAACCTTTTGCTGTGACATTTTCATTCCTCCATTATTATCGGATTTCTTCAAATATTGCGAAGCTCTGCGGCTGCATTTCTATCTTGCTTGCGTTGACCTGCGCACCGCCGCCGAACACGAATACCGGCTTGAGCCGAAGCTCGCGTGATATATCCGCACTCACGGCACGGTCTGCGGGATTCACCGCAACAATAAGTGATTGCTCAGCACAAAAGCGTCTGTATACAAGCGGATATGTATCCTCCTGAGCGAAAAGGAACTCTGTTCCCGCGGACGCCTTGAGTGCCGGATTGGCCTTTCTGAACGCCAGTATGGATTTTACGAAATTGAGTATTGAGTCGCTGTCGGCAAGCTGCTGTTCAACCGTAGGACGGTTTTTATCGGAATCGAGAGGAATATACAGCTCGTCCTCATCCGCCTGCGAAAAGCCTGCGTTTTCAGCGCTGCTCCACTGCATGGGAGTTCTCGCTCCCGTGCGGTACATGCTGCCCTCCACCGGGTCAAGGTCAAGCACCTCGCGCATACCGATTTCGTCACCGTAATACATAAACGGGACGCCCGGCATTGTGTAAATAAAGCCGTAGGTTATTTTAAACTGTGCATCAGGCAGACAGCGAGGTCTGCGGTGAATATCGTGATTTCCGGTTATGAATGAGAGATAACCTCTGCCTGCGTTCTCCGAAAGCAGTCTTGTGATGTCCTTTGCAAACACCGCCGCGTTGCCCTCACCCTTCTCCGAGAAAAACGGTGTACCGTCAACATCCTCCGGGTCGCCGTAGTCAAACATATCCCCGAAGCCCAGGGAGTTCATTTGCATATAAAAATCCATGGGGAAGCCTGCCAGTGAGGATTCGCGCGCATTGCCCCATTCGGAAACCATTGCGCACTCCGGAAACTCCTCGTCCATCATGGCAAAAATGTCCTGCCAGACGGCTATTGTGCCCGCTCTGCCCTCTTTTTCCGCCTTGACAAGCGAATATGCCATATCCACGCGGAAGCCGTCAACACCCTTGAGGCACCAAAAGCGTATGATGTCCTTTATCGCTTCGGTGGTCCTTTTTGCCGCCGGAGAGCCGGCGGGAGTCTGCCAGGGTGCCGTAACCTCGGCAAAGCCGAAGTTCAGAGAGGGCTGAACGGTGAAGAAATTGTAGTGATACTTCCCTTTTCGTCCCTCGGTGTTTTTTGCCATGCCGCCTATTCCGGCGTTTTTGAACACATCGTCCTCACCCGCCCAGATATAGCGGTCTGAAAACTCGTTATCAGCACTGCTTTTCGATGCCTTGAACCACTCATGCTCCTCCGAGGTGTGACCCGCCACAAGGTCGAGGAACAGATGCATACCTCTTGAATGCATTTCATCTATAAGACGCTGCATATCCTCCATTGTTCCGTAGCGCGGAGCAATTTTTTTATAGTCCCGAACATCATATCCCGCATCGCAGAACGGAGAATCAAAGCACGGATTGAGCCATATGGCATTAAAGCCGAGTCCGTTTATGTAGTCGAGCTTTTCAATCACTCCGTTGAGGTCGCCGATTCCGTCCGAATTCGTATCAAGATAGCTCTGAGGATAAATTTCGTAAAACAGCGCATCATCAAGCCATTTTGCCAGATGCTTCATACAGACCCCTCCGATAAAATTTTTCAATAATAAACGTATTCGTTTTCAAAACTTTCCAGCTTAGCAGCCACGCGCAGCACCGCTCTGGCATCCGCTGCGGTTATTCCGTCCTTAAAGTCAACGTCTGCCGCTACGAACGCGTCCTCCGAGAGAGATTCAAGACCGGTTGCGCAGCGAAGAATAATACGCGCATCCGCTGCCGTTACAAGACCGTCAAAATCGACATCACCGAGAAGTATGCCTACCGGAGCCGGGGATTTTTCTATTGCAAAGCTGTCTATCCTCTGCGTGGTATCATTTTCGGTGTCGACAGTGTAGGCGTCGAAGTAAAGGTTTCTTCCGTCAATGGTTATTGCCGAGAAGACCGACAACGAGGTGTCAACTATCGCCTGTGCTCTCGGGAACAGCTCATCGGTCTCGCTCGCGTCCTTGGCGACATAGTTTTTAACACCGCCCGTTGCACCTATTACATAGAACGAGCCTGACGGGTCGAGTGTGGAGACATAGTCGTTTCCGTTGAAGGTAACGGTCTTTGTCTCTCCGGAAACAACCTCGTTGTTCGCCATAACGTCGGTTCTGAGATATACATGGTCGTGTCCCTGAAGGACCACGTCTATACCGAGCTGCGGCATGAGAACGGAAAGCTGCTCGCGCAGAGCCTTGACATCCTTGTCGTCATAATGAGAACCGTTGGAATAGACAGCCTTATGAAGCATGACGATGTTCCAGTCTGCATCGCTGCCCTCAACGTCCGCCTTGAGCCACTCGGTCTGTGCATCTGACAGTGCGTTATCATCCGACAAATCGTTGGTGTTGAGCACTGTAAAGTGGGCGTTGTTGTAATCAAACGAATAGTAAGTTCCCGTTATTGTGTCCTGAGACGGCACGTTCGGAAGCACAAAATTCTGTTCAAGTGCATATTCGCCCTTCTCCTCATGGTTGCCCGCAGTAGGCATGAAGGGAACACTCATAAGCTTGTCTGAGGAGATATTGAAAAGCATCTTCCAGTGCTTGAGATTGTCGCCCTTATCAACCTGGTCTCCGGTTGAGGCTATGAACTTTGCCTCGGGATACATCTCAAACGCCTTGTCTATCACCTGCTTGACCTGCGTATACTGCACCGGGTTCTGCCCCTGAAGATCAGTCATATAGAGGAAGGTAAAGGCGTCGGAATTGTCGGCTGTTTCTATGACCGCCGGAGCGCTCCACCAGCCCTTTTCGGCATCGCCTATTCTGTAAGAATATTTTGTGCCCGGCTCAAGACCGGTAATGCTTATCGTGTGGTGATTGAGCTTCATATCGTTGGACATTATTCCGAGAGCACCGAGGTCCACACCGGGATATGTGCGCGTAACAAGCTCAACCGAAGCTTTGATGTTTTTGCCTGTTGACGGGATTCCCGTAAATACGGGAAGCTCCGCGTAGGGTACGATTTCAATATCGGTTCCGGTTACGGAGTACTTGGTGTACCAGCTGATGCTTCTTGAGGTTGACGCATCGTTTCCGAGAGTAACGCTCACCGTGGAGGGAAGTCTGAAATCATCCGCGGTGGGAACCACCGGAAGCTTGCCCTCATAGCTCAAGGATGCAAAGCCGTCCATCTGAGCACCGGGGTCGTTATCGGTAGCAAAATCCTCTATGACTCTCGCGAAGAGATAGCCTACCGCCTCCATCTGGCTGTCGGTAAGATATTCCTCCATAAGAACGTCAAGAACTCCGTTTACGCTGCCGCCCTCAAGTGTTCCGGTTTTATCGAGCACCTTGAGAACGAGGTTGACAAGCTGGAGGTATGTCGTTCTGCCCTGATAGCCCTCTGCTGCCGTCTGGCTGCCGTCGCCGATAATTGCCTTGAGAGCATCCTCAGCCGACGCCTTATCTGTTCCGAACAGCGAGGTTATGAGGTCAAGCGCAATCTGCACGAAGGAGCCTGCCTGCTCATAGGGGGTGTTGTTGAAGAAGGTATCCACGTTAACATACAGATTGGAAAGAATTTCGTCCTGAACAACATCGTTTACGAGCAGCTCAATTAAAAGGTCGAGTATTTTATATACAAGATCGCCGTATTCAAACTGATAAAGCACATCCTGCATGAAGACATCGTCCTCGATGTCTTCATCGCCGCTCCACATTGAATACATTGCTATAAGCACCGCATCGCCGAAGGTGCCGGGCTTAGCCGGGTCGCCGACGCCGTATTCCTCAAGGAAGAAGGTGCACGGATATTCCGAAACCGGATAGTCACAAAGTGTCTGTATGGCGTTTCTGACTATACCGAGTGTGTATTCGGGATTTTCTATGTAGCGCTTGTCTATCTGGCTGCCGAGGTCGTTGACAAACGCCATGAGGTTGTTCGGGGTAACGATATCCTTATCTCCGAGGAAAATGCCGTCACCGATATACTGCTTGAGAATGCCCTCTATGTCTATTCCGGAGCTCGCAAGATATTTTACGAGTCCGCCCTGCTCGGTTATATCCTCGAACAGATATTCCAGCCACGGACACGCCATGCCCGAAAGGTAGGCTCCGACATCTCCGCCCTTGTAGGTGTAGTTGAAGGATTGCGTAACTCTGTAGGGCTGCTCATAGGTCACACCGTTCGCGGTGACGGGAAGAACGCAATCAACATCAAACAGCTCATAATCGGCTGTTATTTTCTCTGCGTCCTTTGAGAAGGTGACCTCTCTGAAATAGTTGGGGAACTCTATAAAGGCATTTGTCTGGCAATCATAGATTATCTCGCCGTTGTCGGACACATGCGAGGAGATGTCGTTGGCGTGGGAGTGACCGGTGAAAACATAATGCATTCCCGCATCCGCCAGCGTTTCCGAAACCTCACGGAAATTGTCGATAACGAAGCCGTTGAGAATATCCTCCTGCGCGTCATAATGAGGATATATGCTCCAGTGGGTAAGACCTATCGGGGTTTCTCCGTGCGCCTTTGCATCGGCTATTTCGGAGAGTATCCACTGCATAAGCTGTGCGGTATAATTGCCGCCGGTTTCGTGCTCGTCCTCACCGCTCTCGGTGTTGTCGGAGGAATACTTTCCGCCGTCCATCATTATAAGGCGATAGCCGCCCTCAAGCTGCACCGAATAGGAAAGCATGCCCGCCTTGCCCGATGACGGGGCAAAGGTGTGATAGGCTATATCGTAGCCGAGATTTTTATATATTTCCTTGAACTCCTCCGGAGTTGTAGCTCTTGAGTATTCCGCAACATCGTTTTTGAAGGTTGATGCCTTGCTGTTGTTGATGTCGTGGTTGCCGTTGGCAACGATGACCTCAAGCCCGGTTTCCGCTTCAAACCTCTCAAGCCTTGCAGCAAGAGCCGAATGTCCGGAATATTCGCCGTTCATCGTAAGGTCTCCGGGCATAAGCACATACTTGAGGCCGTTTTCCTCGGCATGTGCCGCAAACGCCGCAAGAGCAGACTCTATAAGCCCCTCCTGGAACATGTACTGCTTGTTGCCCTGCATTGCCCACTCCTCAAAATCGGCGGTCTTGTTGCCCATGTCCGCTTCATTGAAATAGTGAACATCCGAAATAACGGCAAAGCGCAGGTCTGAATCACCTAACGCAAACACCGCAGACGGCATGGCCGTGATGAGCATTACAACGGCAAGCATTACCGCCGAAAGCTTGGTGATGAATTTTCCCTTTTTCATTTCTCGAATCCTCCGTTCTTTTTTGGGTAATACATATACTCTTGTATTATATATCATTATAAACGAGATGTAAAGAATTTACAGCCGATTTTTACTCCGATTCGCGAAATATTTTTCTATTGACTTTCAGAATTGCGCGATGTATAATTACGGTCAAAGCAACATATTCCAACTGCTGTGACGAAGACAGTAACGACACCGCAGTCCGTTCCAGAGAGAGCCTCCGCAGCTGAAAGGGGCTTACGGGCAGGAGCCGCGAAAACCGCTTCCGAGCAGCGCACCGAAGCGAAAGATAAGGTGCGCCGTCACGTTGCCGCGTTAAGGCACAAAAAGCGGCGGGATTTTTCCCGCAATACGGGTGGAACCGTGGAGCACAATATGCTTCATCCCTTTTCGGGATGAGGCTTTTTATTTTTAGGAGGATTTGAAAAATGATTAAAGTAAAACTCAGGGACGATGTCAGGGAGTTTGAGAACGGCACAACGCCGGAGGACATAGCAAAGCAAATAAGCATGGGGCTTTATAAAAACCTCTGCGCCTGCCTTATCGACGGCGAGTCCGCCGATATCCGCACTCCGCTCGAAAAGGACTGCTCGCTTGAGCTGCTCAACTTTGAAAGTGCGGAAGGTAAGCACGCATTCTGGCACACCTCCTCGCATATTCTCGCGCAGGCGGTCAAGCGTCTTTATCCCGATGCAAAGCTCGCCATAGGTCCCGCTATCGAAAACGGCTTTTATTATGATTTCGACTGTGACACCCCCTTCACTCCCGAGGTTCTTGAAAAAATCGAGGCAGAGATGAAGAAGGTCGTTAAGGAGGATTTATATCTTGAGCGCTTCGAGCTTGAGCCGGCAAAGGCAATAGAATTCATGCAGGAAAAGGGCGAGCCTTACAAGGTCGAGCTTATCGAGGAGCACGCCGGCAAAAACGAACCCATCAGCTTCTATAAGCAGGGTGAGTACGTCGATGTGTGCGCAGGTCCTCATATCCCCTCAACCGGCAGAATAAAGGCGTTCAAGCTCACCGCGTGCACCGGCGCCTACTGGCGTGCGGACCAGAAAAACAAAATGCTCCAGAGAATATACGGCATAGCCTTCCCTAAGAAAGAGGAACTTGACGCTTATATCGAGCGCATGGAGGAGGCCAAGAAGCGCGACCACAGAAAAATCGGCAAGGAGCTCGGACTTTTCATGCTCACCGAGGAGGGACCCGGCTTCCCCTTCTTCCTGCCCAACGGTATGATTCTCAAGAACACTCTCATCGAGTACTGGAGAGAGGTTCACAAGCGTTACGGTTATGTTGAAATTTCCACTCCCATAATCCTCAATCAGGAGCTTTGGCACAGAAGCGGCCACTGGGACCATTACAAGGATAACATGTACACCACCGTCATAGATGAAGAGGATTATGCGGTAAAGCCCATGAACTGCCCCGGCGGAATGCTCGTCTTCAAATCCGAGCCGCACTCCTACCGCGACCTTCCCCTGCGCTGCGGCGAGCTCGGTCTTGTTCACCGTCATGAGCTTTCGGGCGCGCTTCACGGCCTTTTCAGGGTTCGCTGCTTCACGCAGGACGATGCGCATATCTTCATGACCCGCGACCAGATAAAGGAAGAAATCATAGGCGTTACCCGCCTTTTTGATGAGGTTTACTCACTGTTCGGACTCAAATACAAAATCGAGCTCTCCACAATGCCCGATGACCACATGGGCTCTCTTGAGGATTGGGAGCTTGCTACAAACGCATTGAAAAACGCCATGGAATCCCTCGGCAAGGAATATGAAATAAACGAGGGTGACGGCGCCTTCTACGGCCCGAAGCTCGACTTCCATCTTGAGGACAGCATAGGCAGAACCTGGCAGTGCGGAACCATTCAGCTCGACTTCCAGATGCCTGAGCGCTTTGAGCTTGAATACACCGGAGCCGACGGCGAAAAGCACCGTCCCGTAATGATTCACAGGGTTGTCTTCGGTTCGATAGAGCGCTTTGTCGGTGTTATTACAGAGCATTTTGCGGGCGCGTTCCCGACCTGGCTCGCTCCTGAGCAGGTAAGAATACTTCCGATATCCGAAAAGCATCTTGATTTTGCCGAAACAATCCGCAAGACGCTGTATGATGCCGGTATACGCGTTGAGCTTGACACCAGAAGCGAAAAAATCGGTTATAAAATCCGTGAGGCTCAGCTCAGAAAAATTCCTTATATGCTTATCGTCGGTGACAAGGAAGCCGAAAGCGGAACCGTATCAGTCAGAAGCCGCAGCAAGGGTGATATCGGCTCTACAAACGTCGACAAATTCCTCTCGGATATTCTCAATGAGATTAGCTCTCGCTCACTCTGATTTTAAAATGAAAAAGCGCTCCCTTCCCGAAATTGCGGAAAGGGAGCGCTTTTTGTATACTTTCACCCATTAGTTGTTGTCATTTTATGGTTTTTTTATAAATTTTTATCGCTTTCAGGCATTTTTGTGTTGATTTTTGTAAAAACAAATGATACAATTAACCTGTATATTTGCGATTACGATTTTATATGCATAATTTTATACGGTAAACTAAAGTTTACGGGAGATGACTTTATCTGATGAATATTTCTCTGCTCAAAACGGGCGGCATAGATTACGAGGAGGGTATCGGGCGTTTCGTAGGAAACTCCGAGCTTTATGAATCTCTCCTGAAATCCTTTTGCGAGGAAAATGATTTCGACAAAGCGAAGGCTGCTGTTGAAGCCGGAGACACCCGGAATCTGTTCGAGCTTATACACACAATGAAGGGAGTAACCGGCAATCTGAGCCTTACCCCCCTTTATCGTGCGTGCTGCGAACTGACCGAAAAGCTCAGAGCAGAAGACTATTCCGATTTAAAAGTCCATTTTGACACCGTTTATAAAATATACACCGAGACTGTCCGCACAATATCTGCGGCAACGGAGGAATCCGATTTATGAAAAAACGAATGCTTGTCGTCGATGACAGTAAAATAAACCGCTCGCTTCTTGTTGAAATCTTCAAGGGCGAATACGATGTTTTTCAGGCATCCGACGGCAAAGAAGCCCTGGACACACTGCTTTCCGACGAAAAATCGTTTTCAATAGTAGTGCTTGACCTCATAATGCCGGTAATGGACGGCTATGAGCTGCTCACTGTTATGCGTTCGACCAAGGCGCTTGAGGAGACTCCCGTTATTGTTCTGTCCTCCTCCGATGACACCGACAGCGAGCTGAAGGCTCTCAATCACGGTGCCGACGATATGATAACAAAGCCCTTCGACCCGCGCATCATACGTCAGCGCGTTAAAAATATTGTCCTCAAGGCGGAGCTTGCCGAGGTAAAGGTTGAAAACGCAAAGCTGAAAAAGCAGACGCAGGACCAGCTTCATCTTCAGGCAATAATGGACAACATGATAGGCGGAATCGTCTTCATAGATATAGCCGATGATTCATCCGGCTATCTTCTTTACCGCAACAGGGGCTTTTACGAGTTGTTCGGCTACACACCCGAAGGCTATGCTGCTCATAACCCCAATATATTTCTCGATGTCTACCCACAGGACAGAGAACAAATACATACCGCCATTCTTGACGCAATAGAAAACCACACCTCATTTTCACGGCAAATCCGCATGTTTGACGGCAACTCAGAGGTTCAGTGGATACACATTCAGGGGGTCGAGATAAGCTACGAGGAATCAAAGAACCACGTCATCATGGCTATAATGGAAAATATTACGGAGCAAAAGCTCAACGAACAGAAAATTGAGCTTGCCAATAAAGAGCTTCGCTACCGTGCCGACCATGACCAGCTTACAGGCATCTATAACCGCGAGAAGTTTTTCCGCAAAACAGAGGAGCTTCTGCGCGAGGACCCCGAATCCACCTATGTGTTTTTGAAGTTCAACGTCCGCAAATTCAAGCTTATCAACGAAATATACGGCGTAGGCACCGGCGACAGCATACTCATCGCTCTCGCCAAATACATGGATCAGGTTCTTTTCGACAAGCATGCGTCTTACGGCAGAATTGCAGGTGACCACTTCGCAGCCTGTGTACGCAGGGGTGACTTCAATATTGATGCTGTAGTCACTGAAATTGACGCAAAGCTCAGCGAAATATGCGGTGATGTTCACATAGTGGTGGAGGCCGGAATATACGTCATAGATGACCCGACAATGCCGGCGGCGAATATGTTTGACCGCGCTTCGCTTGCGCTGCAAAACGTAACCGAGGATATCAGCTCAAATTACGCCTATTATGATGATAAAATCCGTGAAACTCTTCTGCGCGAGCAGGAGATAATCGGTGAAATGTCACTTGCGGTTGAGCAGCATCAGTTTGTTATTTTCCTTCAACCCGTAATCAGCCTTGCAAAGCAGGATGCTGTAAGCGCCGAGGCTCTCGTACGCTGGCGTCACCCGACCAAGGGACTCATATCCCCGGGTCTGTTCATTCCCTTGTTTGAGCGCAACGGCTTTATAACCAAGCTTGATTATTATGTCTGGGAAGAGGTGTGCCGCTACATCAAGCAGCGCGCCGACAGAGGTCTCCCGCCGATATCGATATCCGTCAACGCTTCACGCCGCAGTATTTACAGCCTGAACATCTGCCGTAAAATCTGCGATTTGTGCGACAAATACGGCGTTGACCCCTCTCTTTTGAAGCTTGAGATAACCGAAAGCGCCTACACGGACACCCCCGCCAAGCTCATTAAAACAACCGCCGAGCTTCAGAGCGCCGGCTTTACCGTGCTTATGGATGACTTCGGCAGCGGTTATTCATCACTCAACACACTCAAGGACCTCCCGGTTGACGTGCTGAAAATAGACATGAAATTCCTCGAGGACTTTGAAACCTCGAAGCGCACAGGAAATATAGTCACCTCAATAATACGCATGGCAAAATGGCTTGACATGGCGGTTATCGCAGAGGGCGTCGAAACAGCACAGCAGATTGATTTTCTGCGCAGTGTGGGCTGCGACAGAATCCAGAGCTATTATTTCTCCAAGCCTCTGCCTCTTGACGAGTTTGAAGCCAAGGGCTACGGAGCATTGTCCGGAGAGGAGCTCAGGAAGCCCTCCGATTCGGATATTGTGCTTCACCCGATAGATTTCGACGAAATATTCAGCGGAAACGCCGCAACGAACCGTCTTCTCAACTCCCTTGCAGGGGGACTGGGTCTGTATGAATTTATGGGCTCCTCGCTTGAGCTTATCAAAACCAACTCCACATATTACGACATTCTCGGCTTTGATACCGACAGCGTGGACTCCTATTCCTCAAATGTTCATAAGCTGGTATTTGAAGACGATGTAGAAAAATCCATAAATGCCTGCCGCGCTGTAATCGCCACCGGAAAGTCCCAGAGGATTACCGTAAGGCATTATCATCACAACGGAAACCTTGTGTATCTTGACTGCGTTTACAACTATCTCGGCGGCACAGATGAATGTCCTTTGATTTGCATATCCTTTAATGATATTACGGAGCGCTTTTTGCTTAAAAGCAAGGAGGACGATTACAGAGCCTATCTTGAATCTATCATGTCTGCGGTTCCGGGAGGAATAGTTTTATATGAGATATCTCCGGACAAGGTGCGCGCAATTTATTTTAACGACACCGCGGCGGAAATTGCAGGTTGTACAAGAGAGGAATACGCCGAGCTGTATTCAAACTAGCCGATGAAAAGCATACATCCCGATGACCTCTCCCTTGTTGACGGTGCATTGAAAAATCTACTTGAAAACTCCTCGCCCATCGACATAGTATGCAGAAAGCTTACAAAGGACGGAAAGGTTTACCGTTCCAGGCTCATTGCAAAGGTTGTAAGCCGAAGCGGCAAAAACGCCATCGCAAGCGCAGTAATATTAAAGCTGGACAAATGACAAACCAATCCCCCGGCAAGCAGAAAGCTTTGCCGGGGGATTTTTGTAAGCGAACGGATAGCTGGTTATGCGGGTTCGGGATACGCGCACTCAAGATTCATCTCAAGTGTAAAAAACTCATCCGCATTCACTGCCAAAGGCGTTGCAAGCTTGGTCAAATCAAACAGCACTATGGCATCCGCAGCGGCACTCTGAGCCTTAAAGCAGGACCAGGTCTGCTCATAAATATAAAGCACTCCGCCGCTTATGTTTTTAAAGGAGCGCTTTATTTTTCTGCTCCATTTGTTTGTCACGCTGTCAAACACCGCATCCGAAACAATGTGGTTCGATGCCTGAATCTGAGTTGGATTGAGCATCGGCGTTGAAGCGGCATAGGTATCAAAGGTTACCTCGGCACACTCAAGTGTGTTGTCCGCTGAACCGCAGGGCCAGAGTCCGTAACCATCCATATATGATGTTTCGGGATATGTGCGGTCGGATACAGGCATGTAAATTTTGGTGACGTTCGGCAATGCCATGCCGCCGGTCATACCCTTACAATAAAGATTTCCTCCTGCGAACGGGTCATCCCCGTTATTTACGGTTCCGGCACTTTGCATCATTGCAGAATAGCACAGACAATTGTAATAATTTCTTGTCAGCATATCTTTTTCCTTTCCGTAGTATTCCCTCCCGCAAACGAAGGCAAAATAAAAGAACGGATAAATCCGTCCTCTTGTTGCAGAACATTCGTTTGCTACATTTATTATAGCGTCGGTTTTCATCCTTGTCAAGAGTTATGTAATGACGAAGAAAAGCACAGAAGGCTAATGCCCCCTGTGCTTTTCCTTGTTTTTCTGACGATGCAGCCGGCGCAGCCTTTCCTTTTCCTCCTCACGCTGTTCGCGTGAGCGGATTTTGCGCGCCTGCTTCCCCTCTTGCTGTTGCAGCTTGAGAGCCTGTTGAGCCTTCGTGCCTATCCCGGTATTGAGCTGTTTTGTGATAATACGCTGCATACGTTTGGGGTTTACATGCCTGTCCGGAATTATTTCTGTCTCAACAGACGGGCTGAATCTCAGCCGGTGCCAGTTTTTCAACAGAAAATCATAAACCTCATAATCCTTGGGCTCGGCACCGAAGGTTATCTTGCAGACCTCACAGCGCCCTTTGAACTCCCGTTCATAAATGCCCACCCAGAAAGGCTCCTCAAACAAAACGGTAAACCGGGATATCACAACAGGGTTAGATGAACCATCCGTAAAAACTCCTCCTTTTTTGTTTTTGCGGCAAGGAACGGACAACCAAAGGAGGCAGGTTACTGACGGCATTGCCGCTCCCGGACTACCTACCGGGACGTGTTTTTATCCTTGCTGATTAAATTATAACCTATGTATCACGCTTTTTCAACACCTGAATGCTTCGGAAAAATCCTTCAGGCTTTGTGCCGAGTCCTGTGTAGGCTCATACTCAAGCCCTATATATCCGTTATATCCGCTTGCGTTTATCGCCGCAAACACATTGCGGTAATTTATCTCTCCGGTGCCCGGTTCATTTCGTCCGGGATTGTCTGCCGCGTGGAAATGACCGATAAAACCAATATTTTTTGTTATGTTCGGTATCAAATTTCCCTCGGTTATCTGTTGATGGTATATGTCATACAGCAGCTTTACATTATCACTGCCGACCTCGCGTATAATACCGAAGCCCTCATAAGAGGACGAAAGATAATGCCCTCTGTGGTTTGTAATCGTATTCAGCGGCTCAAGAATGAGATTGACACCGGCGCGCTCGAATATCGGTACGGCACAGCGAAGCGCATTAACTATATTGGCGTGCTGCTCCTCTCTGCTGATGTCATCGCGAGCCTGTCCTGCCGTTACAATCAGGTTCTTTACTCCCAGCTCCCTCGCTCTTTCCACGGATTCAAAGGAGACATGCCTCAGACGTTCGCCGCTGTCCTCAAACAGCAAGCCGTGACTTCTGTATTTTGATGCGAGCGATTCGTCCGAGGAATCGACGCACATTGAGGTTACGGTAACTCCGCATTCCTTTGAGGCTGCTTTCACCTCATCAAGATTTTTTGATGCAAAGCCCCAGAACTCCACGGCATCCATTGAGCATCTTTTAACAGCCTCAATACGCTCACAAAAGGGCTTTTCCCGAAACAGCATTTCTATACATACCGAAAATTTCATATATTACCTCTCCGTTTAATCCTTTAAGTCCTGTTTTTCTCCGCTCCATTTTTGACCCCACGCGTTTGCCCAGGCTTCGCAGTAGAGCTTATAATAGGAAACGTTGTTTTTCTTGCGATATTTTACAAGCGGCGGGAAATTGCACCACACAAACGAGGGTATACCGATTACAAGCCAGTAAAACGCTCCGAGCAGCAACGCCTGTATTGTATGTCCGTATTCATGTATGCGCGTGTTGCGCTCCCATTCGGGGTCGCGCCCCTCGGCAATAAAGATAAATATTCCGACAGACACCCCGCCCCAGTTTCCGGGAACAAAGGTTATAAAGGCGTTGTGAAAACGCATATGGCGAAGCTTGCGGCTGAGTATTAAATATCCTATAAGCCCGAATATGTTTACAGGCAGCGCCCATGTAAACTGCCAAAAATAAAACAACGCTCTCGCAATACCCTTTTCAGCTCTTCCGTTCATAGCCATTCCTCCGCAAAAAATAAATTATTATGATTATAACCTCACTTGCGCCCAAAAACAAGTATTACTTATTTATATTTACCCTATGATTGATTTTTCCGGTTAACCATGATAGAATAATATAAAGAATACGGAAAGGAAAGACGCATGAAGATTTTATTCATCACTCCCGAAGGCTTCGACACTGCAGGACCGAATAATCAGATGGCTATGGTCATGATAAGCGATTTCCTCTCCGGCGGGTATGACGTTCACCTCATACAGAGCAGACGAAAAAAGGAATATCCGCAGATTCCGCAGCGCCTTGAAGGGCGCAAGGGCTTCACCTGCGACATAATCGACCGCAAGGACATTGACAAATCCCACCTCATAGTGCGATATCTCGATGAGGTCAAATATGCCTTCCAAGGCTTCCGGCGCTGGAGAAAAGTACGCGATGCCGACGTTGTGTTCGTGCAATCGTGCCCGACAGTGGTATGGCAGCTTGTGCTGCTGAAGCTTATTTACCGCAAGCCCATAGTCTATAATGTATATGATGTCTTTCCCGGTCACGGCAAGGATGTCGGAATGATAAAAAGCTCATTTATTTACAAATGCTTTGCGCTGCTCCAGAAGCTCGCCTACGCGCTGAGCGATGTGACGGTTGTGCTCTCCGAGGACATGAAGCAAAAGCTGGCTTCTCAGGGAGTAAAGCCCGAAAAGATACGCATCGTCTTCCCGTGGTATGACGTTGAAACAGTCCGCGAAATCCCGCGCGATGAAAACCGTTTTATAAGAGAATACGGCATTGAACCCGGCAAATTTTATGTTCAGTTCGCAGGCTCAATAGGTGTAGTGCTCGACAGGCAGTCCATCCTTGAGGCGGCACAGCTGCTCAAGAACGAAAAGGACATAGTTTTTCAGATAATCGGTGACGGCGGAGCAAGAAAGAAGCTTGAAGGCGAGCTTGAACAGTCCGGTCTTGAAAACGTCAGACTTTATCCGTGGCAGCCCATGGATATGATTCCGGATGTTTACAGTGCCGGCAGCGTATGCGTAATACCGCTCAACAAAGGTGTTATCGGCAACGGAGTGCCGAGTAAATCCCCGCTGCTTATGGCGTGTAACCGCCCGATAATAGCTCTTGTTGAAAAGGATTCGCACTATTACAGGCTTCTCAACGAAAGCGGCATCGGCATAGCGCATGACTCAAACGATTACAGAGCCATGGCGGAATCAATACTTGAGCTTTACCGGAACCCCGAAAAGATATCGGAGCTTACCCGCCGCGCCAACGAATACGCACGGCGCGAACTTTCCAGCACAGTCAACACAAGAAAGTTTATGAATATATTTGACGAGCTCGGTAAGAAAAAATGAAAATACTTTTACTTGGTCTGACAAAAATAAAATACATGCCCTACGCGCGGTTTTATCTTGAGCAGCTTTGTGTGCCCGGGAATGAGGTCCATCTGGCATTCTGGAACAGGGACCTGCAGCCCGAGCAGAAGCCGGCTCAGCAGGTAATTCTGCATGAGTTTTCACGCTCGCAGAATGACGAGGAGCATCCGGTAAAAAAAATCGGCAGCTTCAGGGAATACAGAAGGTTTGCATGCCGTCTGCTTGACTCCGGCAATTTTGACCTTGTGGTAATTCTGCATTCACTCACCGGTGCCGTGGTTTTCGACAGGCTGAAAAAGTATGCCGGAAGGTATATTCTCGATTACCGTGACGTGACCTACGAGAGCTTTTTACCGTACAGGCGGCTTATCGCCTCAATGGTCAACCTGTCCGCTCTCACACTTGTAAGCTCGGATGCTTTCCGGACACTTCTGCCGCAGAGCGATAAAATACTCACCTCTCACAACATATCGCCGGAAGAATATACCGCGCGTCCGGTTCGCATGGAAACCGTTCACACACCGGTACGCATCGGCTTTTGGGGATATATCAGAAACCCTAAGGTGAATCTGAAAATAATGGAGCACCTCGGCAATGACCCGCGCTTTGAGCTTCACTACTACGGCAGTAAGCAAAAAACCGCCATGCAGCTGAAAACCTACTGCATTTACAATAAGCTGAAAAATGTATTCTTCCACGGCGAGTACTCTCCGGAAGAGCGTTCCGGCTTCGCCTCAAAAACCGATATAGTCCATAATATGTATGACAACGACGCGGTCATGAGCCGGGCGGTATCCAACAAATATTATGATGCGTTGATTTTCCGGCTTCCCCAGCTTTGCACCCACGGCTCTTATATGGGGAGGCTTGTCGACGAAAAAGGCATAGGTATTTCCGTCGACCCGGAGGACAGCCTGTTCGCCGACAGGGTTTTTGCATATTACAACTGCCTCAACGCCGAAAGATTTGACGCCGCCTGTGACAAAGAGCTCGACCGGGTACTCGGTGAATACCACGCCTGCACAGAAGCTATCCATGCGCTGTGCATATCGCTGAACGCATCGCTCAGTGAGGACAAATAGCAAAATAAACAAAGAACTGCTTGTGTACGTTTCCTGTGCACAAGCAGTCTTTTTATACTCCTTCGACCTTTAAATCTTGAAAAATCGCCGATATTTCAAGAAAAATCTTCAAAAAAGTTTCACAAACTTTTTCAGGCAATGAAGGGTGAATTCCCCCTCACCCTCGTTTGTTACAATTGAAAAACAGCTCATTCTTGTGTATATTGCACAAAATAAACCAAGGTTTACGCACGAAAATATTCAACCCTCAAGGAGAAAATTAAAAAATTCTTTCGTCATTTTGCACAAATTTTGCATTGCATGTTTGTGCAACTTGCCTTGACTTTTTTGAAAACAGTGCTATAATTGAGCCATCAAATGAAAGAGAGGAGAACACAAAATGATGAGAGACTTCTACATTAACCTTGAGAGACAGCTTATGAAGGAAATTGAGGAAACCAAAGGCTTTTCATTCAAGAAGCTTGTCAAAATCGCAGAGCTCAGCCAGATACTCGCATCAATGAAATATTGATGCAAGCCCGGTAAGCGGCAAAAAGAAGCCGCGGGGCTCTTAACCCTCCAACCTCCTTTTTTAGGGTTTATTATATATAGACTGTTTCAAAAAGCAGAACCGCCGAAAGGTTACCCCTTCCTTTCCGGCGGTTCTGCTTTTCTGTTAAAACAATCCGTTTATCACTCCGTCGGATGAAACGTCTATCCCCTCCGCGGCGGGAACCCTCGGCAAGCCGGGCATTGTCATTATCTTTCCTGCCTTTGCCACTATAAATCCGGCGCCCGCGGAAACCTTCAGCTCACGTATTGTTATATTGAAATCCGAGGGCGCTCCGGGAACGCTCTTGTCATCGGTGAAGCTGTACTGCGTCTTTGCTATGCACACAGGCAGAGAGCCGAAGCCCTGTTCTTCAAGCATTTTCGCCTGAGCCTGTGCCTCCTCGCTGAGAACGGCTTCATTTCCCGCGTATATTTTACGCACCACACAATCAGTCTTATCCTTTATCGGTGCATCGGTATCATAGACATACGAAAACTCACACGGGGCTTGACACATTTCAACCACCTTTTCGGCAAGCTCGGCTCCGCCCTTTCCGCCCTCGGCAAAAACCGAAGCCGCGGAAAACTCCGCTCCGAGAGAAATGCATTTTTCCCTCACATCGGAAATTTCAGCGTCCGTATCGGAGGCGTTCCTGTTGAGTGCCACAATCAACGGCAAGCGGTAGACATTTTTTATATTCATAATATGTCTTTCAAGATTGGGAAGTCCTCTTTTGAGTGCTTCCCTGTCCTCGACCTTCAGCCGCTTGGCATCCGCCCCACCCTGAAGCTTCAGCGCCTTAACGGTGGCAACAAGCACACAGCAGGAGGGCTTGAGCCCGGCAGTACGGCATTTTATATCAATAAACTTCTCAGCTCCGAGGTCGGAACCGAAGCCCGCCTCCGTAACGACGTAATCCGCCGCCTTTAGGGCTGTCCTTGTTGCAACTACCGAGTTGCAGCCGTGCGCAATATTGGCAAACGGTCCGCCGTGCACAAACACAGGCGTCCCTTCAAGTGTTTGGACAAGATTCGGCTTCATGGCATCGCGCAGCAGTGCCGCCATTGCCCCGTGGGCATTGAGCTGACCTGCGGTTACCGGTTTCCCGTCCTTGTTTTCACCCACAACTATGCTTGCAAGTCTGCGCTTCAAATCCTCAAAAGAGGATGCCAGACACAGTATTGCCATAACCTCGCTTGCGGCTGTAATGTCAAAGCCGTCATCCCGCGGAACTCCGTTGACATCTCCGCCCAGACCGTCCCTTACATAGCGCAGCTGACGGTCATTCATATCCATACAGCGCTTCCACGTAACACGGCTCTCATCTATTCCGAGGGCATTGCCCTGATATATGTGATTGTCAAGCATGGCGGCAAGCAGATTGTTTGCAGCGGTTATCGCATGAATATCGCCGGTGAAATGAAGATTTATGTCCTCCATCGGGATGACTTGCGCATAGCCTCCGCCGGCAGCTCCGCCCTTTATTCCGAACACGGGTCCGAGCGAGGGCTCGCGGAGTGCGGCGGCGCTTGATTTGCCTATGCAACGCAGTGCGTCGGCAAGGCCTATTGAGATTGTGGTCTTTCCCTCTCCGGCGGCTGTCGGAGTTATTGCCGTAACAAGAATGAGCTTTCCGTCCGGACGCCCTTCGTCAAAGCAGGCGGAATCCACTTTGGCCTTGTACTTGCCGTAAGGCTCAATGTACTTTTCGTCTATTCCCGCCCTCGCCGCAATTTCGGAAATCGGGCGCGGTCTTGTGTTTTGTGCTATTTCAATATCGGTAAGCATATATTTTCTCTTTTCTCGGGTTTATTTTCGATGTATTTTATCACACTACCTGTGTATTGTTTATGGATAAACGCAAAAATACCGAAATTTTCTCGACATTTCCTGCCTTTAATGATAGAATATATGAAATTCAAGGAGAGGCGTTGTATGAAGGAACTTTTTTCTCTGCTTATTTCATTTTTTAAAATAGGGCTTTTCACCTTCGGCGGAGGCTATTCAATGCTGCCGATGCTTCAAAAAGAAATAGTTGAAAAGCGCGGCTGGGCAACAGAGGGTGAAATACTCGATTATTTCGCCGTAAGCCAGTGTGCTCCCGGCGCGATAGCGGTGAATACGGCAATATTCGTCGGATACCGAAAAAAGAAAATCCCCGGTGCGCTGATGTCGGCTCTCGGAATAGTGCTGCCGTCTCTGATAATTATAACGATAATTGCAGCCCTGCTCGGAAATTTCGCACATCTGCCCGCGGTAAAAAGTGCATTTGCGGGAATACGCATAGCTGCGTGCGCGCTTATAATATCATCCCTGATAAAGCTTATAAAAGCCAATGTGCGAAGCGCCGTTCAGATAGTCCTTGCGGTGCTCTCCTTTATAATTGTTGCGGTGCTCGGTCAGAATCCCATATTTGTAGTTCTCGGCGCAGCGCTTTTCGGACTCTTCACAGCGGGGAGGGTTAAAGCCGATGCCTGAACTTCTTGTTCTTTGTTGGGAATTTTTCAAAACGGGACTGTTTGCTGTTGGCGGAGGACTCGCCGCACTCCCCTTCCTTTCGAGAATGTCGGACGCTCACCCCGACTGGTTCACTCAGGAAATGCTTGCGGACATGATTGCCGTGTCCGAGTCCACACCCGGACCTATCGCCATAAACATGGCAACCTACGTCGGCTATACGGTATCCGGAATTTTCGGCGCGATACTCGCCACCTTCTCCATGATACTTCCGTCAATAATAATCGTTGTTATTGTTGCCGGAATACTTGAAAAATACATCAGCAACAAATACGTCAACGGCGTATTTTCGGGTCTGCGTCCCGCGGTCACGGGTCTTATTGCCGCCGCCGGATACTCGGTGCTGAAGGTGTCGGTAATGATAACGGACGTACCGTTCAGCCTTTCCGCGCCGTTTGCAGCCTTCGACTGGCGCGCGGTGCTGCTGCTTGCAGTGCTCGTATTTTTCACTCAGTTCAAGTATACCAAGAAAATTCATCCCGTCGCATATATTGCGGTCTCCGCCGTCATAGGCGTACTGATTTTCTGACAACAACCGAAAACGAAAGCAGGAGCGACACACGGCCGTTCCTGCTTTTTTATATACTTCCTATTGCCTGATTTTAAGGCATCTTAACCTTTACACAGCGGGAATTTGCCTCCTCGCAGTCGCTTCCGGCAAAGATGTTGTATGCCGTGTCAAGCTCCCATGCTTTGGTTTCGGGATTGTAGAATTTCAGCTCATCCGTATTGATAAGAAGCTCCGCTGCGGCACTCTCCCCCGCCTCAAGCTCTATTCGTTTGAAGCCCTTGAGCAGCTTTACCGGACGGTCGGCTCTGCCGTCGGCCGAGCCGGCGTATACCTGAACCACCTGAGCGCCCGCGCGTTTCCCGGTGTTTTTCACCTTTACCGTAACAGCTATTCCGTCCTGTGTGCGCTTAGCCTTGAAGCCCGACAGCTCAAAGGAGGTATAGGAAAGGCCGAAGCCGAACGCATACGCCGGTGTTAGCTTCTCCTTTTCAAACAGCGTATAGCCGTGGTAATAGCCGTATTCTATATCATATTTTCTGTCGCCTATTCTGACAAACGGCGGATAATCCTCCTCGCGCTTGGCTATTGTAAACGGAAGTCTGCCCGACGGGCACACCGCTCCGGTGACAACATCCGCAAGAGCGTTACCGCCCTCAAGTCCGCTGTAAAACGACATGAGCACGGCATCGGCATAATCCGACCAATCGTCTATAATGTAAGCACTTCCGCCCATTATGTTGACTATAACCCGTTTTCCGGAATCCGCCATCGCCTTTATCAGCGCAACGTCCTCCTCGGGTATCCTCAGGCTCTGCCTGTCGCCGCCGACATTTTTCGCCTTGGAGTTTACCTTGCCCACATTTACGAGGAATTCGCCCTCCTGCTTATGGTCGCTTCCGACGCAAACTATAACCGTATCCACTGTGCGAACCGCAGCCCTCGCTTTTTCCGTGTCACACCCGTTATAGTGCCTGACGCTTGTTTTCCCGAACGCCTTGGAGAGGCCCTCATACGGCGTCACAACATAGGGGCTGAACACATTGCTGCTACCGTGGTCGCCGGTGTTGGCTTTTTCAGCGTATCTGCCCACAACCCCTATTTTTTTATCCTTTGCAAGCGGAAGAATACCGTTGTTTTTCAGCAGCACCGTGCCCTTGTCGGCAACCTCGCGGGCAAGAGCCGTATGCTCCTTACAGGCAACCACGCTCTTACTCTGCGGCACAACAAGGGGTGTCGTGCGGATTAAAACTCCGAGTATTCTACGCACCGCAGTGTTGATGTCCGACTCGCTTATCTTCCCTTTTTTCAGGTATGCCTTGAGCATGGTATATCTGAAAAAGTACGGCATTTCTATATCAAGCCCCGCCCTGAGCGAGCGCGCGGCATCGTAAACTCCGAAGAAAAAGTCGGATATCGTAAAGCCGTCAAAGCCCCACTCTCCGCGCAGAATATCGTTGAGCAGCACGGAATTTTCGCAGCAGTATGTGCCGTTAACCCTGTTGTAAGCGCCCATTATCGACATCGCTCCCGCGTCAACACACGCCTTGAAATGCGGAAGATACACCTCGCGCAGGGTTCGCTCATCGACCCTTGCATCAACAGAGAAGCGTAAATCCTCTATGCTGTTTAAAGCGAAATGCTTGGGGCACGCTATTACTCCGTAGGATTGCACCGCCTTTGTAAGCGCAACCCCCATTCTTCCGAGAAGATACGGGTCCTCTCCGTAGGTCTCCTGTGCGCGCCCCCATGCGGGATGACGCAGAAGATTTATACATATTCCGGCAAAATAGTTTGCTCCCCCGGCAATACACTCCTTGGCAAAAACCTCTCCCACCCTGTATTCAAGCTCATCATCGAAGGTTGCACCGCGGAGCATCGACACCGGAAAGCAGGTTCCGTGGTCAAGCACAACGCCCCTGGGACCGTCCGCGAAGCACACGGCGGGTATTCCCAGCCGCTTGCAGCCTCCCGCAGGGTACGGCTTCTGATTATAGACCCGCCCCGCTGTAAGCACACCGCGCACGGTTTTACCCATGGCACGCCCGTGAAGAAGTCTGAGCTTTTCGTCGAGCGTCAGCTCTCCGAGTAATGCGTCCGTAACCTCGCAGAGGCATTCGTTTACGGGATTTTTCCGATAAGTCTCGACCGCCGATTGAAAATTCATGATACACCTCCGTAAAATTTATGGGAATATTTGACAGAAACAAACCAATGATATATAATTTTATAACTATTGCAGAACAGAGGAATTTATAATGATTGAAAACGTAAAAAAGCTTATTATAAAATACCGTGAGATACTTTTATATCTCATTTTCGGCGGACTCACCACACTGCTAAACTGGTCAACCTACGGTGTGCTTGAAAAATTTGCCGGGCTCGGCATGAACACCAGCAACGTAATCGCATGGGTTGCCGGTGTGCTTTTTGCATATTTCACAAACCGCAAATGGGTTTTTGAAAGCAAGGTAACAGACCCTGCCGGATTTGCAAAGGAATTTGCGTTGTTTGTAGGTGCCAGAGCATTTTCCGGCGCTGTTGAAATAATCGGGCTTCCTCTGCTTGTAAGCGCGGGACTCAACCAATCCCTGTTCGGTGTTGACGGCTTTATTGCAAAAATGGTTATAAGCGTAGTGGTCGTAATACTAAATTATATCTTCAGCAAGGTTATCATTTTCAGAAAAAAGAGCAAGGGCAACTAAAATAACGCTTATTGCTATAATCATTATACATTTTTACCGGAAAAGTTCAAGAATAATTAAAAAAATCCGCAGCCGACTTTTCTTATGTACGAATTAACCAAAAACGCAGTCCGTTAATTGTTGATTTTGCCGATAACATAATCTTCAAATCTGTGATACAATAACAAAAACACTATATAAGGTATATATAAAGTGTACAGCGAAACAGGAGGACGAATATGAAAAAGCTTTTCAGACTCACAGCACTGGTTCTTGCTTTAGTCTCGCTTTTCTGCGCCTGCGGCAAGAACGATGTTTCAGGTACAACCGACAAGACGACTGACGGTTCAACCAAGGCTCCGGTTGAAGTTGCCGGAACAACAGCACCTGTAACAACCGTGCCCGATGAGCCCACAACGGCTCAACAGCCTTCAGATGACAGTACAGCCGCCTCAAGGCAGCCGTCCGGCGATTCAAACACCCCGCCCTCGAACAAGCCTGTATCGGACTCCACCGCAACCACCGCTGCCTCGCGCACAACCACCGTACCCACAACAAGTGCCGGAGGCGATGCATACAATGACCGCAGCGCGGCCGAAAAGGTGCTCAATCTCGCAGGCTTCGCATACGATGCGGAAAATGACCTTTTCTATTCAGTACTCTATCCGCTGCAGCGCCATTTCGGCTTCAACATAATTTATGATATAGCCGCTCCGAGAACCGGAATGATATACAGCACCGAAAGAATATATTTCGATTACGGCGGGAAGAACTGGATGTGCCAGCTCTGGAAGGGGCAATACGGCATAACCGTCGGAGCGGAAATAGGCATGTACTATAAGCCCGAAAGTCGTAAAATTGCCCATTATGACTGCGTCGGTGATGAAGACCTCGTCATGATGAAGATGGATGTTTACAAGGACGGAAAGTTCTACTTCAGCAGAGGCCCCGAAAAGCACTGGTGGCTGACCGGCTTCAAGCTTCTCAATGTTGCCATTCCGCTTGAGCTTCAGCTCAAGTGCGTAATCAGCTGGGACGATACAGCTCTTGCGGACGCTTTTGAGATAGGCTTGCACAAGGGCTTAAAGAATGCTATCATCACTCCCTACACCTTCAGGCGCACCGGAAACGACTTCTATATCACCTGGTAAAACCGCATATAAACCGTGTACAAAATGCACAATAAGTCTTGACATTCATACTGCGATAGCGTAAAATATGTTCAATGTGTAAAATTTTGTAATTTTACGTTTTTCCGCGTTTTTCAGGCACCCGTAAAACACAAACACCTTTTAAGGAGGAACTGTTAATGGTACTGCAACCCTCAGTTAAATCAAGGCTCGGAAAGTCGGTTTCCCTGCTGCTCTGCGCGGCAATGGTGATGTCGCTGCTTATTCCCGCGTTCGGAGTTATCTCCTTTGCGGAGGATAAAGAATATGATGTCGCGGACAATGCCGACGGCGTTACTCTTTCTAATTTTAGCCTTTCACTTTCCGGCTCCTATGAAGTACCCGCTCAGGTTGGCGGCAAAAATGTCACCGAAATCGGCGATGACGCCTTCAACTCCTGCACCGGACTCCAGAAAATCACCCTCCCCGACACCGTAAAGGTTATCGGCGAGCGCGCTTTCTACGGATGCTCGCTGCTCGAAAAGGTAAACATGCCCTCCTCTCTTGAATCCATAGGTAAATTTGCATTTGCAAAGTGCAACGCTCTTGCGAAGATTTCCTTCCCCGAAGGCGTAAAGCTTATCCCCGAAAGCGCTTTCGCGGGCTGCACAAGCCTTGAGCAGATGCTATTCACCCAAAGCGTTGAAACAATAGGCAAAAATGCTTTTAACGGATGCTCCGCTCTCTCTGAATTCGGAACCTCCGAGAAGCCTACCGGCGTTATGAGCGGCGTAAAGGTAATTGAAGCCAACGCATTTACGGGCTGCTCCTCCTTCTCCACCATAACATTTTCCGATGCTCTTGAGTCAATCGGAAAAGAGGCGTTCTCAAAGTGCGGCGCTCTTTATGAAGTAAACTACGGAACCTCCGCTGTTGAAATCGGCGAAAGAGCCTTTGCTGAATGCTCCGCATACTTTGACATCAAGCTCGGACAGAACATAACCAAGCTCGGTAATGACGCGTTTGCGGATACAGGCTGGTTCACTCAGCAGGATGACAATTCTGTCACATACATCGGCACAATAGCGTACAAATACAAGGGCAAGATTGCTGAGGATAAGGGCAGCATAGAAATCAAGGAAGGCACCACTGCCATAAGCACCAACGCCTTCAACGGCTATGAAAACCTTACCTCCATCAAGCTTCCCGCCTCAATGATATACATAGGCGACAACGCCTTCCAGAACTGCACCAAGCTTGCAACCATCGACTTCGGCGGCACTAAGGAAATTGCTCAGTATGCTTTCTACGGCTGCAAGGCTCTGACCGAAATAAATATTCCCGGCTCCGTAAAGAGCATCGGCAAATCAGCATTTGCCGCCTGCTCCGAGGCAACAGCTCTTACAATAGGTGACGGTGTTGAGACAATCTCCGCCAACGCCTTCTGGGATTGCTCAAAAATAGAAACCGTCAACATTTCCGCAAGTGTGAAAACCATTGAGGAGCTTGCATTCTTTGAAATAGACGCTCTCAAGGCTGTCAATGTTGACGCTGCAAATACCGCTTACGCAAGTGTGGACGGCGTACTTTACAACAAGGATATGACGGTTCTTTACCTCTATCCCGCAACTAAGGCGGAAACCACCTATGCCATACCCGCAAGCGTAACCAAGATAGCAGACGGAGCTTTCACCGCAGCAGCTTCTCTGACCTCAATGACCATCCCCTCAACCGTAAAGGAAATCGGTGAATATGCTTTCTACGAGTGCACCGGTCTTCTTACAGCAACCCTCCCCGAAGGGCTCGAGAAAATCTCTGCATATACTTTCTATGACTGCAACAGCATATCCGCTGTTTCGATACCCTCAACAGTTAAGGAAATCGGCGAATACGCGTTTTCAAAGTGCACAGCGCTTACCGCCGCAGTGCTTCCCGCGGCGCTCACCGCAATCAGCAACGGTACTTTCTCCGGTTGCCCGAACCTTGCTTCCGTTGATTTCGGCGGTGCAAAAATAACCTCTATCGGCGATTCCGCGTTCAGAGGCTGCGTAAAGCTCGCGTCCGTTGTTATCCCCGAAACAGTTGAAACAATCGGCTCCTCGGCATTCAGAGAGTGCTCCGCAATAACCTCCGTTATTGTTCCCGCATCAGTCACCTTCCTCGGCGCGTATGCTTTCAAGGATTGCTCGGCACTCGGAACCATTACCGTTTCCGCCGACACCGCGCTGTATCCCGACGTTGACTTTGCAGACGGTACAAAATGGTATGACGCTCAGCCCGACGGCGAGCTCTACATAGGCTCCACGCTCTACAAATTCAAAACCACCAAGGTTGATGATAAAACTACCGATTATGCAACCGAGATAACCGTCAAGGAAGGCACTAAGATAATCGCAGCAAACGCGTTTGACGGTTGCGACAAGCTCAAGAAGGTCACACTTCCCGAGTCGCTCATCCGCATAGGCGTTGCGGCATTCAAAAACTGCAGCAGCCTTGAAAACGTAAAAATACCCGCATCTGTAACCGAAATCGGTCAGGAAGCCTTCGCGGGCTGCAAGGCCTTCACCGAAATCGAGCTTCCCAAGGGACTTACCGTTGTTGCGGCATCCATGTTTGACGGCTGTAAGAACCTCAAGAAGGTTTATGTACCCGGAACAGTCAAAATGTTTGAAAGCAATGCATTTAACAACTGCCACAAGAAGATAGCCTTCGTCGGCGACAGTGAAAACGATTACACCAGAACCTACACAATCGCCAACACCAAGACCTTCTTCGTCCGCGCTGCCGACGGTACCGAGACAGAAATCAAGGAAGGCGACAATTCCACAATCCTTATCGCCTTTATCATTCTTGTTGTTGTTATCGCGGCAGTCGTTGTTCTCAGCATGAAGAAGAAGGGTGCAAAGGAAGACAAATCACTCGACGAGCTTAAAGAGGAAATCCTTACCGAGCTTGAAGAAAACAAAACCGCAGACCCCGCTTCCGCCGAAGACCCCGCTTCCGCCGAAGACACTGCTTCCGCTGAAGAAGCCACGGCTGCAGAAGAAGACAAATAAAATCAACCGAATAAAAATCCGCAATATCCTTTCGGATATTGCGGATTTTTTTACTTGTCTTTTTATGCTGTCTCAATTGAGCTTGCCGCATGCAATGCGTATTTTTCAACAGCCTGTTCACGCAGAACAACCTTTTGAATTTTTCCGCTTGAGGTCATGGGGAATTCGTCCATTATCCATACATAGCTCGGGATTTTAAAGAAGGCAACATTTTCCTTGTAGTACGCTTTTATATCGTCCTCGGTGAGCGTTTCGCCCTCACGGACGATGACGCACGCGCATATCTCCTCACCGTACTTCTTGCTGGGCACACCGATAACCTGAACATCCTTGACCTTCTCGTGTCTGTAAAGGCACTCCTCAAGCTCCTTGGGATAAATATTCTCGCCTCCGCGGATTATCATATCCTTGAGTCTGCCCTCAACCTTGTAGTAGCCGTGCTCGTCGCACACCGCAAGGTCTCCGAAATGCAGCCAACCGTCCTTATCTATTGCCTGTGCGGTCGCCTCGGGCATCTTGTAATAGCCCTTCATTATGTTGTATCCCCTCGCGCAAAACTCGCCAATCTTGCCTGCCGGAAGGGTTGCGCCGCTTTCGGGGTCCACTATTTTACACTCCACTCCGGGGAACGCCTTGCCCACGGTTGAACAGCGGCGCTCTACGGAATCGTCCGTGGTGGTCATTGTGCAGCCGGGAGCCGCCTCTGTCTGACCGAAGACTATGACTATATCCGTCATGTTCATCTTTTCCTGAACATCATGCATGGTCTTTATCGGGCAGGGTGAGCCTGCCATTATTCCGGTGCGCATACGGCTGAAATCATACTTCTCAAAATCCGGATGCTCAAGCATACCTATAAACATAGTCGGCACACCGTGAACCGCCGTGCAGCCCTCGCCCACAAGCGCATCCATAACCTTTTTCGGGGAATAGATGTCAACCGGAACAAACGGGGTTGCGTGGGTGATACATGACATAAGCGCAAGCACCATGCCGAAGCAATGGTAGAACGGAACAACTATGCAAAGCTTGTCGTCATGCGTGAACGCCATACCGTCGCCTATTGTCTGACCGTTGTTGAGAATGTTGTAATGTGTGAGCATTACGCCCTTGGGGAAGCCTGTGGTGCCGGAGGTGTACTGAATATTAACTACCTCCTTGCAATCGCAGCTGTCGCGCACGACACAATACTCATCATAGGGTATCTTTTCAGCAAGAGTATATAAATCCTTCCACGCGACCATGCCCGCCGGACATTCGGCATCTCCGGCATATATGACACTCTTGAGATGAGGCAGCTTTGCATCATTGAGCTTTCCGGGCTGTGAATCTTTAAGCGTCGGGCAAAGCTCATTTATTATGTCTATGTAGCTTGTGCCCTTGAAGCCGTCAATAAGCACAATGGCGTCGGAATCCGACTGGCGCAGCTGATATTCAAGCTCAAAGCGCTTATAGCTCGTATTGACGGTAATAAGCACTCCGCCCATCTTTGCGCTGCCGAAGAATGTCAGCAGCCACGCGGGGACATTTGTCGCCCATATTGAAATGTGCGAGCCTTTTTCAAGCCCCAGCGCCATGAATCCGCGCGCAATTGTTTCACACTCCTCATTGAACTCGCTGAAGGTGCGTTTATAGTCGCGGTCGGTATAGTTTATCATGTTATCGTCGGGGTATTTTTTTGCAAGATATGAAAGCTGCTCCCCTAATGTACGCTCTAAAAACTCCATGTATATCACCTCAAAATTGCATTTGCAAAGTTATTTTACTACTATATTTACAAGCTTGCCCTTGACATAAAGCTCCTTAATTACGGTTTTGCCCTCAAGCTCTGCCGCAATCTTCTCATCAGCCTTGACAAGTGCAAGAGCGTCCTGCTGAGATATATCGGCGGCAACATTGATGCGCTGACGGATTTTTCCGTTTATCTGGACAGCTATTTCAACGGTGTCCTCCTTGCACTTTTCTTCGTCATACTCCGGCCAGCTCTGCTCCGTAACAGTGCCGCCGAAATTCATGACACTCCACAGCTCCTCGGTAACATGAGGAGCAAAGGGATTGAGAAGTATTGTGAGAGTTTTCAGCTCATCCGCCGTAACCCTTCCCTGCTCGTAAATTCCGTTGAGCAGCGACATCATTGCGGCTATTGCGGTGTTGGCTTTGAGAGAATCTATATCCTGTGTGACCTTTTTTATCGTCTTGTGGAAGGCACTCTCAAGCGCCGGAGTATAGCCCTCACCGTCACAAACGATGTCCTGAAGAGCCCAGAAGCGGTCAACAAAACGCTTGCAGCCCTTTATTGAAGCCGAGTTCCACGGCGCCGCCTTCTCAAAATCGCCTATGAACATCTCATAAAGACGCATTGTGTCTGCTCCGTATTCATTGACTATATCGTCCGGATTGACAACATTGCCTCTGGATTTGCTCATTTTTTCGCCGTTTTCTCCGAGTATCATGCCGTGGCTCGTACGCTTCGCATAAGGCTCCCTGGTAGGAACAGCACCTATGTCATAGAGGAATTTGTGCCAGAAGCGGCTGTAAAGCAGGTGAAGCGTTGTGTGCTCCATTCCGCCGTTATACCAATCGACCGGCAGCCAGTAATTGAGCGCTTCCTCGGATGCAAGAGCATCGGAATTGTGCGGGTCGCAGTAGCGCAGGAAATACCACGATGAACCCGCCCACTGCGGCATGGTATCTGTCTCGCGTGTGGCTTTTCCACCGCAGACCGGGCAGGTTGTATTCACCCAGTCGGTAAGCGGAGCGAGGGGTGATTCGCCGTTTTCTGTCGGCTCATAGGATTCAACCATCGGCAGCCTGAGCGGAAGCTCACTCTCCGGCAGCGGAACATAGCCGCACTTTTCGCACTTGACTATCGGAATCGGCTCGCCCCAGTATCTTTGACGCGAGAACACCCAGTCACGCAGCTTGTAATTGACCTTTGAATGACCCTTGTTTTCCTTTTGAAGCCACTCGGTTATAGCTTTTTTGGCATCCTCCACAGACATACCGGTAAGGAAGCCGGAATTCACCATTACGCCTGTTGCACAGTCGGTAAATGCCTCTTTTTCGACATCTCCGCCCTTGACAACCTCAATTATCGGCAGTTCAAATTTCTTTGCAAATTCCCAGTCTCTTGTGTCGTGACCCGGAACCGCCATTATCGCTCCCGTGCCGTAGGACACAAGGACGTAATCGGAAATAAATATCGGAATCTCTGTGCCGTTTACGGGATTTATCGCACTTACGCCCTGAAGACGGACACCTGTTTTATCCTTGTTGACCTCGGTGCGCTCAAAATCGCTTTTTCTTGCCGCCTCATCACGGTAGGCCTTGATTGCGTCTATGTTTTCAAGTTTGTCCGCCCACTTTTCAATAAGCGGATGCTCAGGAGACATAACCATATACGTTGCACCGAAAAGCGTATCCGGACGCGTGGTATATACGGTAAGTGTGTCACCGGTTGTGGCTGTAAAATCAACCTCGGCTCCGGTTGAGCGGCCTATCCAGTTCTTCTGCTGAATCTTCACACGCTCTATGTAATCAAGGTCGTCAAGGTCATTTATCAGACGCTCGGCATACTCTGTAATTTTGAGCATCCACTGGCTTTTTACCTTTCTTACAACCTCGCTGCCGCAACGCTCGCACACGCCGCCTACAACCTCCTCGTTTGCAAGCACGCACTTGCAGGAGGTGCACCAGTTGACCGGCATTTCCGTCTTATATGCAAGACCCTTTTTGAACAGCTGAATAAATATCCACTGTGTCCATTTGAAATACTCCGGGTCGGTGGTGTTGACCTCACGGCTCCAGTCGAACGAAAAGCCGAGAGATTTAAGCTGCTGTGTAAAATGAGCAATATTGTTCTTTGTAACTATTTCGGGATGAATATGATTTTTTATCGCAAAGTTTTCCGTCGGCAGACCGAAGGCGTCCCAGCCCATGGGGTACAGAACATTATAGCCCTGAAGACGCTTTTTACGCGCAACGATATCAAGTGCCGTATAGGAACGCGGATGACCCACGTGAAGACCCTGCCCCGAGGGATAGGGAAACTCAACAAGGCAATAAAACTTCGGCATAGTATAGTCGGTGCTTGCATGGAAAACTCCGGTTTCCTCCCATTTATCCTGCCACTTTTTTTCTGTTGTTTTAAAATCGTAATTCATTTTACCCACCGTGCGCCGGCTATCAAAGCGCGCATCCTTTCAAAATTATTCTGTAATTATATCCGAAATATCGGTAATTTTCGCATCAGCCCAAAGACGCTCAAGATTGTAAAACTCCCTTGACTCGCCGAGGAAAAGGTGAACGACAACCGTTCCGTAGTCAAGCAATATCCAGCCCGTGGCTCTGCCCTCGATATGCTCGGGAGCGATTCCGTCCTGCTTGAGCTGATATTCAACCTCATCTGCAAGAGCCTTTACATGGGTATTCGAGGTGGCGCTCGCGATTATAAAATAATCCGCGACTATGGTAAGCTCGGTGATTTCAATAACCTTAATGTCGATGGCTTTTTTGTCGTCAAGCACCTTAACTATCTTGTTTACAAGCTCGTTTTTCATTGTCTGACACTCCTTTTCGATGTTTCGTTTATATAGACTGTTTCGTTGTATGCCGCAAGCGTGTCGGGATGTATCGTCCGCTCTGCGTTTGCAAGCTCTATTATTGTGAACTGAAGCCCCTCAAGCATTGCCGTTTCAAGGCTCTGCGCCGCTTTTTCGCGCATACGCTCAACTCCGTCGTAAACCCGGTCGGCTGAAATAAAATCCGCTATATAGAGCACCTTTTCAAGCACGCTCATGCCCGCCCTTGCGGTTGTATGCCAACGCACTGCCGAAAGGATTTCGGCGTCCTCAATTCCGAGCTGCTGCTTTAAATATATCTGCGCGCCCATGGCGTGCCACAGCTTAGGGGCAAGACGCTCACTCCCGGTAAGTATTACTCCGTTGCGTTCAAGGTATTCACGCTGTGCCGATTTTTCATCATCCTTGAGTATGTCGTGAAGCAGGCCGGCGGTATATGCCTTTTCGGGGTCCGCACCGTACTTTATTGCAAGCTCACGGGCTGTTTGGGCAACATTAAGTGAGTGAATATACCTCGGTGTGCTCAGACGTTTTTGCAGTATTTCTTTGAATTCTTCCTCACGGGCAATCATCGGCATAGAGCCCTCCGTCCTTTATATACTTCGCAACCTCCGGCGGTACAAGCTGTTCAACGCTCTCTCCCGAACGGATTTTTTCGCGAATCCCGGTGGAGCTGACCTCAAAAGGCTTAGCTCCGGAAAGTATGATTCTTTCTTTTATGTCCGCCAGAGCGGAAAAAGAGTATTTCCTCAAAAGCTCGTATTCATCGGGATTGTCATTCCTGACAGCGGCACAAATATATGCCATGTCGGCAATATCTCTCCAGCGAAACCATTTGTCAAAATACAGAAGCATATCCGCACCTATGATGAGATAAAGCTCTGAATCCGGATATTTTTCGTGCAGATACGAGAGCGTATCAACCGTATAGCTTTTGCCTCCGCGAAGGATTTCAATATCGCTTATCTCAAAACGCTCGTCTGCGAATGCCAGCCGACACATATTGAGCCTGTCCGCCGCATCGGCTGTGCGCAGCTGAGTCTTATGGGGGGCGACAAGCGCCGGAATGACAATTATTTTATCAAGCCGGAGCTGCTCATAAAAATGCTCCGCAAGCGCAACATGCCCGTTGTGAACCGGGTCAAAGCTTCCGCCGAAGATTCCGATTTTCATGATTCCGCCCTCCGATTGAGAAAATAAAAAGCCCCTGCCGTCGCGTAAAGCAACAGCAGGGACGAAATGACATTCGCGGTACCACCCTGATTCGGCGGGATTTTACTCCGCCCTCAACAGCCTCCAGCAAGGCCCGACATGCTAACGGTGTCAACCGTCCCACCCTATGATTTCAGGCAGGCGACTCCGGAATGAGCTATGCACGCGCAACACGGTATCGGCTCGCACCGTCCGCCGACTCTCTTTGCCCTGTGGGGCGCGTCTTGTTTCCTTCACAGTCTTTAAAATATCCTTTTGTGTATCATATTATATACACAGTTTTTGAAAATGTCAAGCAAAAAGTTACGCCTTGACGATATAAACCTTTACGCCATGCGAAGGCACAACCGCTTTTATTTCGTCGGGAGTTACGCTAACCTCATTATCCCAGAGCTCCGAAACCGTATAGCGCTCCGCCTTAGGCAGGGTCACCCTGGATTCGTTGAGGATGTCTGAGGCTATGCTTGCGGACATCGTTTTTTCAGAGCCGCTCTTGTTGAAGAAGCAAATCGCGGCGGTATTGTCCTCAAGCGGCTTTACAAGCACATCGCATATGCCGTTTGTTCTGACGCGTCTGCACTGTATGCCGAGCGCGTCCTGGTCAACAGCTATGAGAGCGCGATTCGTAAGAATGTCAAGAATACGGTTATCCGCATCAACAGTGCCGTCCGCCTTGAGGAAGGTGCGAAGGTCGTTGCCGAGAATCAGCGGCGCCGCCATCATGCACCAGAGAGTGAAATGAGTTTTGTTCTCCTCATAGGTGAGGCTGCCGTTGCCGACCTCAAGCATATCCGGGTCGTTCCAGCCGCCGGGTCCGGCATATTTCGCAAGCCTTACATTGAACTCATATATTCCCAGCACGGAGCCCCAGAATGCCTTGATATCCATTGTGGTACGCCAGAGGTTGCCTGCCTGCGCACCCCATTTCCACGGGCGGTTGAGTCCCCACTCGCATATTGAATAGACTATTGGCTTCTCGGGCACACCGTTTGCAAGAGCATAAGCCTTGGTGGCCTTTTTCAGCTCAAGACCCATGTTAGTGTACTGACGCGCGGCGCCGTCCATCCTTGAGCCCACGGGATTGCTTATCTTTATTGTATTTGCACCCGCCTTGAGCTTTACAACGGTCTGCACCCTTCCCTCGGGAGTCATGGCATTTGTCGAGGGCGTGGTAATGGAATACTCAGCCTCGCCGTTAACAGTTACAACGGCAAATCTTTCTCCGCCGGTGCTCTTGCGGAAAACGAGGGTAAACAGATATTCCCCGTCCTCCGGAATTTCAACATTGCTGAACTGAAGCGCACCGTTGTTTGCACAAAGTCCGGTCACGTAGCTTCCGCTGAGAACCTTATCGTCATGCGCTATACGTGCCTGACCGTAAAGCTCGCCGGTTTCCGCCTCCATTGTAAGCTCAAAGCCGGAATCACTATTTCCGATAATTATTCTGTCAACCAGCGGAGCCTTGGTGGGCACCGCCTCATTATGGCAGAAATCATATTTGAAATACTCTATACCCCACTCGGCAAAGGTCGCCGCGTCAACAGCCTCGTTATAAAGACTCGCCGGGAGGTCTTCGCAGGTGAGAGTACCGTTCGAGGTGTATATTCCGACCTTCATTCCCATGGCGTTTATCTCCTCAACGAGAGCCTTTATACCGTGGGGGAAGGTGCGCAAATCACCCTGAAGCTTTCCGTCCGGTGTGCGCATTGAGGACTGCCAGCAGTCGTCAAGATTGACATATTTGTATCCCGCGTCAAGCAGACCGCTCGCCTTCATTGCCGTTGCCATTTCCTTGATTACATCCTCACTGATGTTGTGGCGGAGCGTGTTCCAGCTCGACCAGCCCATCGGAGGCGTAAGGGCAACACCATTGTCGTATGTGCCCTCGGAGCTTGCATGAACACTTGCGGCAGACATGAGCTTTTTCGCCATGCACACGGGGCAAAACTTCTTGTTTTTCACTGCCTTGCCCGCAAACATCGCGCCTGCGCCGAGAGCGGCAAGTGATACGGTGGTTTTGATTATACCCATTTTGAAAACCCCTTTCAGTCGCAAAAAGAGTCACCCGCGACGCGGATGGCTCTTTTCTGTTAATTTATGCCTTCATTCCGAGCTTTATAGCATCGATATTCTTAGCTATAAGATGCTGCTTTTTCGGGGGCACAACCTTACCGAGCGCCTTTTCAAGCGTCTCGATGGTTGAAAAGCCGCTGACGGCAAGCATCTTGCCTATAAGCACTATGTTTGCAAGGCCCTTTAAGCCGTTCTCCTCGGCAAGCGCCGTGGCGGGGATGTAGTAAGCATCGATATCTGTTCTGTCGGATTTCTTCTCAACTAGCGTGCTGTCAACGATGACCGTTCCGCCGGAAACCACCGCGCCGATAAACTTATCAAACGACGGAAGATTCATAGCGATGAGAAGGTTGGGGCTGTTTACAAGCGGAGAGCACACAGGCTCATCCGAAATGCACACGCTGCAGTTTGCCGTACCGCCGCGCATCTCGGGACCGTATGAAGGAAGCCACGAGACCTCCTTGCCGTCAATAAGTCCGGCATAGGCGATAACCTTGCCCATGAAAAGGCTGCCCTGTCCGCCGAAGCCTGCTATAAGAGCGTTCATGTCCTTCATTATTTTTCCGCTCCTTTCTCTGCCGACTTGTCTTTGTATACGCCGAGGGGATAATATGCGAGCATATTGTTGCGAAGCCATTCAAGTGCGTCATTGGGAGCAAGACCCCAGTTTGTCGGGCAGCTTGAAACAACCTCTACGATGTTGAAGCCCTTGCCGTCAAGCTGATTCTGGAACGCCTTTTTGATTGCCTTCTTGGCCTTGTTGACGTTCTTTACGCAGTCAACGGTTACACGCTCTGCATATTCGGTGCCCTCAAGGGTGGAGAGCATCTCGCAGACCTTTATGGGATATCCGGCAATGCTGACGTCTCTGCCGTAGGGTGTGGTCTGTGTGACCTGACCCGGCAATGAGGTGGGAGCCATCTGGCCTCCGGTCATGCCGTAGATTGCATTATTTACGAATATAACGGTTATATTCTCGCCTCTGGTTGCGGCGTGTACGGTTTCCGCGGTGCCGATTGCGGCAAGGTCGCCGTCGCCCTGATAGGCAAAAACAATGTCGTCGGGCTTTGAACGCTTAACACCGGTCGCGATAGCCGGAGCTCTGCCGTGAGGCGCCTGAATCATATCGCATCCGAAGAAATTATATGCCATAACTGCACAGCCTACAGGCGCAACACCTACGGTTCTGCCCTCTATTCCGAGCTCGTCAATGCACTCGGCGACAAGACGGTGAATTATACCGTGCGTACAACCGGGGCAATAGGTGTTGGGCACATCAAGTAAGGCATGAGGTCTTTTGAAAACAACAGCCATTATTTTGCACCTCCCGAAAGTTTTTCAATTTCCGCAAGCACTTCCGCGGGATCCGGAATGATTCCGCCTGTGTGTCCGAAGAAGCTGACCGGACGGCTGCATTCGATTGCAAGACGCACATCGTCAACCATCTGACCCATGCTCATCTCAACACAAAGGAATGCCTTTGCGTTCTTCGCAGCCGCTGCAATATCCTTTTTGGGGAACGGCCAGAGGGTGATGGGTCTGATAAGACCTGCCTTTATTCCGTTCCTTCTCGCCTCGCGAACAGCCGCTCTGGCTATTCTTGAGGAAGCGCCGTAAGCAACAACGACATATTCGGCATCCTCCATCATGTACTCATCGCACATGGTTTCGTTGTCCTCGATTATCTTATATCTCTCGAAGCGCTCTTTTATCTTCGCCTCAAGCTCATTTGCCTGAAGGTAAAGAGAGTTAACGATATTGTGCTCTCTTTTGTTTTCGTGTCCGCATGCCGCCCAGGGCTTATCCTGCTTGGCTGCGTTGTCGCCGGACTTGAGCTCTACGGGCTCCATCATCTGACCGAGCATACCGTCGGCAAGAATCATTGCCGGCATACGGTATTTGTCCGCCGTGTCGAACGCGTGACCCACAAGGTCTGCCATCTCCTGAACCGAAGATGGAGCAAACACAAGAATGTGAAGGTCGCCGTGTCCGGGAGCCTTTGTTGCCTGCCAGTAATCGGACTGCGAGGGCTGAATTCCGCCGAGGCCGGGGCCTCCGCGCTGTACGTTTATTATAAGTGCCGGAAGGTCCGCGCCGCACATATAGGATATACCCTCTGTTTTAAGGCTTATTCCGGGCGATGAGGATGAGGTCATGGCGCGCACACCCGCTGCCGCCGCGCCCTGAACCATATTTATTGCCGATATTTCGGACTCTGCCTGAAGATATGTACCGCCTATTTTGGGCATACGCTTTGCCATGTATGCGGCAAGCTCCGTCTGAGGAGTTATCGGATAGCCGAAGAAACGCAGGCAGCCTGCCTGTATTGCCGCCTCGGCAAGAGCCTCGTTGCCCTTCATCAATATTTTTTCTGCCATTTCATGTCACCTTCCCTTTACTTATCTTTCAACTGTAATTGCGCAATCGGGGCACATCGTAGCGCACGACGCGCAGCCGGTGCATTTGTCCATTTCAATAACACCTGCGGGATGGTAGCCCTTTGAGTTGAGAGCACCCGTCGTAAGAGCAATTATGTGCTTGGGGCACGCCGCCACACAAAGCTCGCAGCCCTTGCAGCGTTCCTCATTTACGGTTATCTTTGCCATATCTTTTCTCTCCTTTTCATGTATTCCAGAGTAGTTTAACAATAACGTCCACAGGATAGAGGTTTTCAATCTTTCCGTTCAGCTCATCGGCGAGAGACTTGGGCGCGGTAGTCGCCAGAAGCGCAAGCCCTGTCTTTTCAGCCACACCGAGTGCATAATCGACGGATGCCAGAATATCTTCGGCAACTGTCTGTGTGCACAGATGAGAGTTGTTTATAAGTCCGGTTGCCCTGAGCTTTGATGCCGCCTCAACCTCCGCAAGCAGCTGTGCCGCGTCCTCCGGCGCTGCTATAAGGTGCCTGTATTTGTTTATAACAAACAGCATGCTGTACTCGGGCTGACTTTCAAAAAGCTTGGAAAACCTGCCGAGAACCGATGCGCCGACATCGTCACCGCCGACATCGAAAATCACATAGCCCTCCCGGTCGAACACCGAAAACATCTGCGCGGTAAGCGACGGCGAGTCGAGGGTGGTTCCGGCGCTCCACGGTGTTATAACGGTTATGCCGTTGCGCTCGAGAAATTCGCGGTAATCCCCACTGCGGAAATACGGGTTTACGATATCAAGGTCCACAAGAGTGACCGGCTGACCGGTTTTTTTTGCATCAGCAGCGAGATTAAGCGCAAAATTCGTCTTCCCGCAGCCGTAATGGCCGCATACTATTGTAAGCTTTTTCAGCACCGCGACGCCTCCCCTTTTTCGGATTACTCTTGATTTTACCACAAATATCGACTGATTACAATGGAAATGTTAACAACTTTACTCGTTTAAAGTCTAAAATTTTATGCAATTGTCTTTAAAAAGCAAGGGACCGCCGCCTGCAAAGCGCCGATCCCCTTTTTCTCAATTCGCCGACCTGTGCCGGATTATTCCGCAGACTCCTGCGCGGCTTCCTGCTGAGCAGCCTGTGCAAGCTCCTCAATCGGTACTGCCTTTTCCTCAGTGTCCTGTGCTGCCTCAACGGGCGCCTCCTCGGGGAGCAGCGCTCTGATTGAAAGGCTTACGCGCTTTTTGTCGAAGTCGATATCCGTAACCTTCGCCTCGACCTCGTCACCGATTGCAAGCACGTCCTGGGGCTTGTCAATACGGCGGTTAGCTATCTGCGAAATATGAATAAGACCGTCTATGCCGGGGATTATGTTGGCAAACGCACCGAATGCGGTAAAGCCGACAATCTTAACCTTTGCAACGCTTCCTGCGGGATACTCGTTTTTAAGCTTCTCCCACGGGCTGTCTTCGATTTTTCTGTAGCCGAGAGAAATTCTGTTTTCCTCGCGGTTAAGGGCGGTAATGAACACCTCTACGGTGTCGCCGACCTTCATAACGTCCGCCGGAGTCTTTATGCGCTCCCACGACATCTCGGAGACATGAACCATTCCGTCCACACCGCCGATATCCACAAATGCGCCGTAGGGCTTGAGCGACTTGACGGTACCGGTATACACCTGACCGACCTGAGCCTGATTCCAGAATGCTTCCTCAGCAGCCTTTCTTGTCTCCTTGAGAACCGCACGGATAGAACCGACGGCACGCTTTCTCTGCGGCGTAACCTCAATTATGCGGAGCTTAACGGGCTTCTTGAGCATATCCTCAAGGCTGTCGTTTCTGCTGGCTGTTGCGAGAGATGCGGGTACAAACACGCGGATTCCGTTGCATACTACAAGTATGCCTCCGCGGATGACCTCGGCGACAACACCGTCGAGTATGGCACCGCTCTCGCTTGCGGCGACAATGTCATCCCATGCCTTGATGGCATCGAAACGACGCTTGGACAGCATGACGGTCCCTTCCTGGTCATTCGTTTTCATAATGATGAGGTTGAGCTTGTCTCCGGCCTTAACTTCGGTCAGAGGATCAGCCGTGGGGTCGTTGCTGTATTCGTCAAGCGGAATATACCCCGCGTGCTTCCTTCCGATGTCAACCTGAATTTCGCCGTTGTTAGCAACTGCAACAACAACGCCAACGACCTTCTGGTCATTGCTCATGGAGCTGAGGCTTTCCTCAAGCATGGCTGAAAAGTCCTGCTCTGCGGATGCCGCTGTCTGAGCTTCGGCTGCATCAAAATTTTTCTCTTCAATCGGGGTGGTTTCGTTTACGATGTCGGACATGGTTGTAAGTACCTCCTTTATAATGCGGGCGGGAGTGGAAGCTCCCGCAGTAACGCCTAAAGAACGGAAACCGGAAAAATCGATATTTTTTAACTCTTCCGCTGTCTCCACAAGGAAGGTGGGGCAAAACGGCTCACACACGCTTTTCAGCTTTGCCGTATTGGAGCTTGTCCTTCCGCCGATGATAAGCATTGCATCATTATCGCGCGCAAGGGACACAGCCTTCTGCTGCCTTTCTTCGGTTGCACAGCATATTGTATCAAATATTAAAGGATTTGTACATAGTATTTTCACTTTTTTTACGCAATTTTGCCATTCTTTTACATCAAAAGTTGTCTGAGAAAGAACTATAACTTTGTTTGATGATAATTCGGAATTATTGTTAACTATGCTTTCGAGTTCCTTCTCGTTGTTGAAAACAAATACCTCTCCCGCCGCATAGCTCTTAATACCCTCAACCTCAGGGTGTGATGCGTTTCCGGCTATGAGCACAGGTATGTCCGGCGCTGAGTTTTCTGCAACAATTCTGTGGATTTTCTTAACAAACGGGCAGGTTGCGTCAGCATATTCCGTTCCCGCCGCCGAAACCGATTCCATAAGCGCCTTAGGCACACCGTGGGTTCGTATTACGAGAGTATGTCCCGGTTCGACCTCCTCAGGTGAGGAAACCACGTTCACGCCCTTTTGCTCAAGCTCCTCAATAACCTGGGGATTATGGATTATCGGCCCGAGAGTGCAAACGCGGCTGCCGGAGTCAAGCATTGAATGTATCATATTTATCGCACGGTCAACTCCGAAGCAGAAGCCGGCGGTTTTCGCAAGTGTAATTTTCATAGGCGTTCCTTTATTATTCCGGTAAGCTTTTCAATCGACTGCTCAAGATTTATATCGCTGGTATCGACAATTATCGCGTCATCTGCCGCCTTCAACGGAGCTATGGCGCGGTGTGAGTCATTGTAGTCGCGCTGTATCATTTCCTTCAGAACCGTTTCATAGTCCGATTCAATCCCTTTTTCGCACAGCTCCTTATATCTGCGGCGCGCGCGCTCCTCTGCGGAGGCGGTAAGAAATATTTTTATCTGAGCCTCCGGCAGCACAACCGTGCCGATATCGCGGCCGTCCATGATGCAGTTGTTTTCCCTCGCTATGCTGCGCTGAAGCTCAAAGAGGAAGGCTCTTACCTCCGGAATTGCCGAAACATCGGACGCCGCCATTGACGCTTCGGGGGTGCGTATTGCAACACGCACATCCTCACCGTTGAGCAGCACCACCTGCTCCCCGTCGACAAATTTCAGCTCGATTTTCATCTCATCCAACAGCGGCGCGACCTGCGATGCCGATTTTGTATCGGCATTTTTTCTCATTGCCCCCACTCCGACAGTGCGGTAAAGTGCCCCGGTATCAACATAAATAAATCCGAGTTCCTTTGCCGCGCGGCGGGCTATAGTGCTTTTCCCGGCACCGGCCGGACCGTCGATTGCAATGTTTATACTCATAACAACAACTCCGTATATTTATTCGTCCCGCGAGGCGGACACTCCGGCAAGATGCCCCGTGGAGAAGGCTATCTGCAGATTAAAGCCGCCCGTATATGCGTCAACATCTATGACCTCGCCTGCAAAGTACAGCCCCTTGACAAGCTTGGATTCCATGGTTTTCGGGTCTATCTCGGATACGCTGACTCCGCCGGAGGTTATGACCGCCTCATCTATCGGGCGAAAATCCGTAACCGTAAGCTTGACATCCTTGAGTGTATCAACAAGTGCGGCACGCATATCCTTGGTTATCTGGTTGCATTTAAGCCCTCCGTTTACTCCGCACAGCTTGACAATTACAGGCACAAGCGACTTAGGCAGCAGCGCGTTAAGTGAATTTGAAAAGCTCTTGTTTGAATTTTCCGCAAGGTCACGCTGGACGCGCCTGTCAAGCTGCTCATGCGTAAGTGCGGGCTTGAGGTCTATATGTATCTCATATTTCCCGCTTTTCATGTCCCGCATGTGTGAGCTTGCGGAAAGTATCATCGGACCCGAAACCCCGAAATGCGTAAAGAGCATCTCGCCGAAATCCTTATATATCTCGCGGCATTTTTCCGTATCGACAACGCGTATTTCCGTATTGCGAAGCGAAAGTCCGGTGAGCTGACTGCACCAGCCCTCATGCACCTCAAGCGGCACAAGCGAGGGCTTCAGCGGTGTCACCGTATGACCTGCGCTTCGCGCAAGAATATATCCGTCGCCCGTTGAGCCGGTTACGGGATAGGAAAGCCCTCCGGTTGCAACAACAACCGCATCAGCGGCATACTGCGCTCCGCCCTCGGTCTTTACACCCGTAACTCTGCCGTCGGATATAATAAGCCCGTTCACCCTTGCGGTTATGCGTTTTTCGATGTTCATACGGGCGTATTTATTGAGTGCATCAACAATGTCCACAGCCTTGTCGGAAACCGGGAAAACCCTGTTCCCGCGCTCGACCTTCAGCGGCACGCCCAAGCCCTCGACAAGCTCCGTAACGTCCGCAGGCATAAATCTTGAAAACGCGCCGTAGAGGAAGCGACCGTTGACAGGCACATTTGCAATGAGGTCGTTTATCTGCGTGCAGGCATTTGTCAGGTTGCACCTGCCCTTTCCGGTTATCATCACCTTGCGCGCCACTTTTTCGTTGCGCTCAATGAGTGTAACGCCGGCACCGCTCTCTCCGGCGGCTCCGGCAGCGACAAGTCCCGACGCGCCGGCGCCTATTACAATAATTTTCTTTTTCATGTGTTTGTATGTCTCCGATTTTTCAGATACTTTTTATAACGCAAAAGCCTGTTCAGACTTTTTTAAACAGTAATTATTTTTTCCGTCAGCTCCGAGCCGCATGGCCTTGCAGGAGAAAATGCCAGCGAATACAAATCGGATGCGCGGCATTCAAGCTCAAACAGCCTTGACGCGCGTTCACCGAGCGCAATTATTTCGGAATACCGTGTAACTATCGGCAAGCTTGCGTTCTTCTTCGCCTCGGCGAGAATTTCACGGCCTGTTGAGGTAAAGCCGATTACGCGAAGGTACGGCGGAGGCTCAAGAGTATATTCACGCGTCACGCCCAGGTAAGCCGACATAACTATTCTGCGCAGACGCGAAAGTGTGTAACGCTTGGTTTTCACCTCGCTCAACAGCTGCTCAAGAGTCCGGCACCCGCGCACAGCGGAATATATGCGGTTGTCGAGCCCCTCGGAAACATCCGGAAGCTCGGACAGCTGCGTAACGGACATCCTGCGCAGCGACGAGAGCACGGCGGTTTCGATGCGTCCGATATCGGCAAAATCCCCGTCCGAACGGCGTATTTCGCTGCGTATCGCGGACGCGCTGCAAAAGCCGTCATGCGCAGATTCCGAATCGTGCTGAGCACCGACCCGTTTTATCGCAAGCGGTCTTATAGGGCTGCCGAGCTTTTTAAGCGCTTTTATATACTCCGTCGCAAGTGTGTCGTTCGGGGACGAAAGCACATCCGCCGCGTCACCGTACACACTGCGAACGGCAGCCTGCCTTGCCGCGGGAAAGCTTACTCCCGAGGAAAGATTCTTTTTCATCTGCTCAATCACACGAGGGTCCGACACCGCATCGGCAGCGCTGCAAAGAGCTGCCGTATCCGCACCTTCGCTGCCGAAGCTCAGTGTATCCGCGCAGCCGAGGGCATTGAGCAAATAAACGCCCCCGAAGGCGAAGCTCTCAGCCGATGACATTGCCCACGGCAACGGCAGCTCGATTATGAGGTCGGCGCCGGAGCACAAGGCTGTACGTGCTCTTGAATGCTTGGGGTATATTGCCGGCTCCCCGCGCTGTACGAAGTTGCCGCTCATGACCGCAACGAAGGCATCTGCGCCGGATTTTCTTGTCATTTCAATGTGATATTTATGTCCGTCGTGAAACGGATTGTACTCCGCAACCGCACCTGAAATCCTCATCCGGCACCGCCCTTCCGTCCGCAGACTAAATTTTTCCTTGAAAAATCCGGAGTTATGGTATATCATGTATTAGTTAAATACATTTTACATAACAGTTGCGGAATTTATTTTCTGTTATGTAACAAAACAATATTTTTGGAGGTCGTTTTGTGAAAATTCTTGTTATTAACGCGGGAAGCTCATCGCTGAAGTATCAGCTTATCGATATGGACGGCGAAAAAACCATTGCAAAAGGAATATGCGAGCGCATAGGAATCGGCGGACACATCAAGGGCAGCACCGCCGACGGCAGAGGCTTTGAGTACGATGTGAACATGGACAACCACACTCAGGCTTTTCTTGAGGTAAAGAAGAATCTCACCGAGGGTGAATGCAAGGTCATTGACAATCTTTCCGACATTGCCGCAGTCGGTCACCGTATAGTTCAGGGCGGCGCTCTGTTTAACAAAAGCGAGCTTGTCACTGAGGATGTCATAAAGGGTATCGAATCCCTTTGCCCCCTCGCACCCCTCCACAACCCCGCGCACATCCAGGGCATAAACGCCTGCCGCGAGGTGTTCGGCAAGGAGCTTCCCGAGGTTGTTGTTTTCGATAACGCCTTCCACAGCACAATGCCCCCCGAAGCTTACATCTTCCCCGTACCCTATGAGTACTACGAAAAATATCAGGTTCGCCGCTACGGTGCTCACGGCACCTCCCACCGCTTTGTCAGCGCGCGCTGCGCAGAGCTTATGGGCAAGGACCTCAAGGACCTCAAGCTTGTAACCTGCCATCTCGGCAACGGCTCCTCCATAACTGCCATCAAGGACGGCAAGGTAATCGACACCAGCATGGGACTTACTCCCCTTGACGGCTTCATCATGGGCACACGCTCCGGCGGAATCGACCCCTCGGTTATCACCTTCCTTCAGGAAAAAGAGGGCTGGACTCCTCAGGAGACCGACACCATACTCAACAAGAAGTCCGGCGTTCTGGGCATCTCCGGTGTTTCAAGTGACGACCGTGACGTGCTTGCCGAAGCATACGCCGGAAATGCAAGAGCAAAGCTTGCAAGAGATATCCAGTGGTATCAGATACGCAAGTTCATCGGCTCATACATCGCAGCAATGCAGGGCGTTGATGCAATAGTCTTCACCGGCGGACTCGGCGAGAACACCGAGGATTTGCGCAAGGATGTCTGCAACAAGCTGTCCTATCTCGGCATCATATTCAATGATGAGGCAAATGCGGTGCTTCGCAAGGGCAAGGAGGGCGAGCTTACGCTTCCCGGCTCGAAGGTTCGCGTATTTGTTATTCCCACAAACGAGGAGCTTGTCATAGCAAGGGATACAAAGGCCATTGTTGAGGCTCTTTAAAAGGAAAGCAAAAAATCGACGGGTGTGCATTTTGCACACCCGCCTTTTTGTTTTTAATCAGCTTCCTGCAAGCATTTTGATATATCTCTTGAAGAACGCCAGTCCGTCCGCAAGTCCGGCAACGGGAATACGCTCATTCGTGCCGTGAGTACAAAGCAGAAGTCCGGTGTTCACAAGGAACGGAGAATAACGGTAGATATTCTCGCATACAGGCTCATATTTACATGCGTCCGTACCGCCCATGACAAGATAAGGCGCTACGATGTTATCGGTGTTCATGCCGTAGCAAATATCCTCCAGCGCCTTGAAGGTGCGTCCGGTTGTGGGAGAATATTTTGAAGGCTCCTTGCCCTTTATGAGGTTTACCTCAACATTCTTGTTTCCGGCAACCTTTTTGATGTGCTTTTCAACATCCGCTATGGTCATACCGGGCATTATTCTGAAGTTGACAACCACACTCGCGCGCTGCGGAAGCACGTTTGCGGCAGGGCTGCCCTGTGACTGCGTAACGGCCGTTGTGGTTCTTATCATGCACGCGGCGGGAGGTATGGTCTTCATTATTGATGTGACAAGCGGCTTGAGAATCGGCAGATTGCAGGTGACTATCCTTGCGGGATAGCTTACATTTCTGCCTATCTTCATAAACAAATCCATCATCATGGGCGAAAGCTTGGATTTGAACTGATGATTTTCAAGATTCTTTATAACATCCGCAAGCTGACCGAGCGCCGTATGCTTGGGGGGCTGTGAGGAGTGACCGCCCTTTGCGGTAACGGCAACCTCAAAGTCCGCATAGCCCTTTTCCGCAACGCCTATACCCGCAAGGTACTTATTCATTACACCCTTTATCTGAACGGGAAGTATGGCACCGCCCTCATCTATTACGCTGTCGAGATGTATGCCGCGCTCACTGAGTATATTCACAACTGTGTTTGCTCCGGACTCGACGGTGGACATAACCTCTTCATCGTGTGCAAAGCAAAGATATACGTCGCGCTCAGGCTCAAAGCCCTCCTCAAGAAGCGTTTCAACGCTTTCCATGACGCCTATCAGGTGATTCTTTATATCCAGCGCGCCTCTGCCCCAGATGAATTCACCGTCATTATAGCCCTCAAACGCCGGATGCTCCCAGTCCTGCTCGGTGCCCTCGGTTACGGGAACCACGTCCTGATGTGCAAGCATAGCTATCGGGTCAAGGTCGGGATTTTTGCCCTTCCAGCGGAACATAAGCGTAGCGTAAGACACAACCTCTTTTTCGAGCTTGCTGTGAATGAGAGGATATGATTTCTCAAGAAAAGCATGAAATTTTTCAAATTGTGTCCAGTCCACATCCTTAGGGTCGGGATAGGATATTGTGGGGATTTGTATTGCCTGTGAAAGATGCTCCTCATAGCGCTTGACATCGACCTGCTCCGGCTCAAGCGCCGCCGCCTCCTTTTTCTTAGGCGTAAAGAACACCGCCCTGATGAGCGTAATTAAAATAAACGCTCCGATTGCTGCAAGCAGCCACTGCCACCATTCCATAAATAACCCTCCATATTTATATTTATTTTAATATCAGACAAAGAATTTCCGCGAAAGCCACGCATGGAAGCGGGTATTCCGCGTTGCAAAGAAAAAGAAGCCCATAAGCGCGGCACATGACGCCGCAATTATTATAGATACCGTAAAGGTAACCGTTTCCGTGTAAAAATAATGTATAAGTCCGTCCGCCGTTAGGCTGAAAAGTGACACAAGCGCAAGCAGCATCACAATGATATTGAGCTTTTCACGCTGCTTGCGGCGCAGCCATACAAGCATCAGCAGCGCCATGGCAGATACAACAAGTATCAGCGGCAGTGCCAGACGTAAAAACCAGCCGTGGCCGCGGAGAGTGGAATAAAAAACGTAGGTGTACGCAACCGCTGCGAAGGTGTCGAAGGCCCACATCAGGTACACCCGTATTTTCTTCATCATAAACGGAACAATAAACAAAACCCATACAAGCGCGCTTGACGCGGAAACATAAAGCGACCAGACTCCGCTTGAGGGAACAAGGAGATTGGCTATAGTGCAGATAATATTAGGTATCACCATGATAATAGTTATCAGCGCCGCCGTATATCGTCTTCTTACGCCCTTGGGTATGACTATTCTGTCGGGATACGGAGGCTGTATCTGCTCATTCTCCGCCGATTGCTTATTCAGATTTATCACCGGTGTGGAGCACAGCGCGCATTTTTTCGCGCTTTCGTCAAGCTCCACTCCGCAGTTTACGCAATAAGACATATTTATGACCGTTCCTTTCGCAGAGGCACAAATTTGCCGTTTGAAAGCCTTGGGTTTTAAACTTTTGCCGTCATTCCCTGTTGCTTTCTATTTTTACGGGTATTCCCATCTTGACAAGCGAGGTGAAAAAGCCTCTTTCGATATCGCTCTCTTTATATATATTCGCAAACGTCACCGCAAAGGTGTTGCCGAATGATACCGCAGCGAGTCTTGCGCCGTTGAGCTTTCCGGGGCCTGTCATAAGTATATACCTGTCAATATAAGGCTCCATCTCAGCGGGAAGGCTGATTTTGCCGAGGTTGGATATCATAGCGCTTATCGTTTTTTCACCGGTAAGCATGAAGGATATGCCTATACCTGCTTTTTTTATAAACAGCGGCATTATCCTCATTATCGGATTTCTTTCAAGCCCCATGTTCGTTGTCATCATGGAATTGAGCTCCTTGGGGTTGTTGACATAGCGAAGATAAAGCGAAACCTGACGGAGTATCTCATCAAAGGTGTAATCGCCGAGATTCGGATTGAGCTTTACGTTGTAGCACAACGAAAAATTCCGCAAGGTGTCCGACGGGAAGCTGCGCCGCAAATTTACGGGAACCTGTACGCTGACAAGCTTCTGGACTCTTTTTTCCTCCTTCTGCTTACGGTAATGCACATCCATCAGCACCGCCGCGAGCAGCTCTGTTACCGTAACCTTTTTCTCATGCGCCTTTTCGAGCAAAGCATCGAGAGGCATATAACCGGTT
>LFRM01140336.1_pt1 | contig 69413 bp, 57 predicted proteins | sample 618341 | NCBI WGS metagenome assembly LFRM01 (sample SAMN03654438, study PRJNA283298) | anaerobic digester metagenome | isolation source: pool of bioreactors CSTR01a, CSTR02a, and CSTR03a thermophilic anaerobic... | place: Denmark: Kgs. Lyngby | collected 2014-05-21 | reverse complement strand
TTCTCCGAAACAGTCGGAATCTTTGATTCCGTTCTGTTTCGTGAGGTTATTATATCATGATTTTCCGCGCGAAGCGCGTGCGGTGCGAAGCAACGCTTTTTTGTCGCAACAAAAACAAATCAATGATTCAATGTTCACACGGCAAAAATCTCTGATTTTTGAGTGAAGCTTTGCTTCACCGACGGCTTCCACGCCGTCGCCGTGGGGTTATTATATCATGATTCGCTTGCGCGAAGCGCAAGTACGGCGCAGCCGCAGGGACGAAGTCCCGAATCAGTCATTCAATGTTCTCCGAAACAGTCGGAATCTTTGATTCCGTTCTGTTTCGTGAGGTTATTATATCATGATTCGCTTGCGCGGAGCACAAGTACGGCGCAGCCGCAGGAACGAAGCCCCGAATCAGTCATTCAATGTTCTCCGAAACAGTCGGAATCTTTGATTCCGTTCTGTTTCGTGGGGTTATTATATCATAAAAAGCCGTATATTAACAGAGTTTTTAAAAAATATCTGTAAATTATGGCGCCGATGTGTTATTATAGTCGGGTAATACATGAAAGGGATGGTCATTTATGAGAGCGGTTATAACCGTCGTCGGTAAGGATATGGTGGGAATACTTGCGAGAGTGTCCGCATTCTGCGCCGAAAATAACGTAAACATAATAGAGGTCACACAGTCAATATTGCAGGACATGTTTTGTATGATAATGCTTGTTGATACCAGGGAGTGCACGCGCGAATTCACGGACTTTGCGGATTTGCTTGCAAAGCTCGGTGAGGAAAACGGTCTTGTTATAAGCGCCATGCACGAGGAAATTTTCAATACTATGCACAGAATATGAGGTGAAGCCGTTTTGATAAATACTCAGGACATTCTTGAAACCATAAGTATGATTCGCTCCGAGCACCTCGATATCAGAACGGTAACGATGGGTATATCGCTGCTGGACTGTGCGCGTTCGGACATAAATGAATCGTGCCGCAAAATATACGATAAAATTGCTTTCAGAGCCGAAAAACTTGTGAAAACAAGTGATGATATAGCCAAGGAATACGGCGTGCCGATAATAAACAAGCGTATAGCGGTAACGCCCATAGCAATGCTTGCCGCGGCGAGCGGCGGAGACCCCGTCAAATACGCCCTTGCGCTTGAAAACGCGGCGCAGCAGGTTGGCGTGAACTTTATAGGCGGCTATTCGGCTCTCGTGCAAAAGGGCTTTGCCGGGGGCGATGAGGAGCTTATAAGGAGCATTCCGGAGGCTCTTGCCGTTACAGAGCATATCTGCTCAAGTGTGAACATAGGCTCAACAAAGGCGGGCATAAACATGGATGCCGTAAAGCTTATGGGCGATATAGTGAAGCAGACCGCGCACGCCACCGCAGACCGTGACTGCATAGGCGCGGCAAAGCTTGTGGTGTTCTGCAACGCGCCGGATGACAATCCATTTATGGCGGGGGCGTTTCACGGAGCGGGAGAGCCGGATTGCGTGATAAATGTCGGCGTTTCGGGCCCCGGCGTGGTTAAGGCGGCTCTTGAAAAAATACCAGAGGGCGACATAACAGATGTTGCCGATACCATAAAAAAGACTGCGTTTAAAATAACACGCGTCGGTCAGCTTGCAGCATACGAGGCGGCAAAGCGTCTGGGAGTTCCCTTCGGAATAGTTGACCTTTCTCTTGCGCCGACTCCCGCGGTGGGGGATTCCGTTGCTCGTATACTTGAGGAGATAGGACTTGAAAACTGCGGCGCTCACGGTACAACTGCGGCGCTCGCACTTTTAAACGATGCGGTGAAAAAGGGCGGAACCATGGCATCATCGCATGTGGGCGGGCTTTCGGGCGCATTTATACCCGTAACCGAGGACGAGGGCATGATTGCAGCGGCATCCGCCGGACATCTTTGTATTGAAAAGCTGGAGGCAATGACAGCGGTTTGCTCTGTCGGACTTGATATGATTGTTGTTCCGGGCGACACCTCACCGGAGGTCATTTCCGGAGTTATTGCGGACGAGGCCGCCATAGGTCTGATAAACTACAAAACCACGGCTGTAAGACTTATTCCCGCGATAGGAAAAAGGGTCGGAGATACACTCAATTTCGGCGGACTTCTCGGAGGCGGCCCCGTCATGAGGCTCAACGAAAGCTCCCCGGCAAAGTTTATCAACAGAGGCGGACGGCTTCCCGCACCGCTTCAGAGCTTGAGAAACTGAAAACGGTATGAAGGGCGTGATTTTTTGAAGGTCGAGGTCAACGCATACGCAAAAATAAATCTGTTGCTTGATATTGTGAGAAAGCTCGACAACGGGTATCACAGTCTGTATATGATTATGCAGGCGGTGGATTTGTGCGATAAAATCCGTGTGCAGCAAATCCCGGGCGAAAAAATCGAGTTTGTTTGTTCCGATATTTCTCTGCCTCAGGATGAGGGTAATATAGCCTACAAGGCGGCGCTTGCGTTTTTTGAAGATAACAACATATCCGACCGCGGCGTTAAAATCGAGGTAAAAAAGAATATCCCGCATGCTGCCGGGCTTGCCGGGGGAAGTGCGGATGCAGCCGGCGTTTTAATTGCGCTTGACAAGCTTTACAATACCAAGCTTACGCCCTCGCAGCTGTGCGCAACCGGAATAAAGCTCGGTGCCGATGTGCCGTTTTGTATAACCGGCGGTACGGCTCTCGCCCAGGACATAGGCGGAGTGCTTTCACCGCTTCCGCGCCTTCCTAAATGCAGCATCGTGCTTGCAAAGCCGGTGCGCGGAGTAAATACCGCACAGGCGTATGCGGCGTATGACGCGGCTGAAAGAATCAGACATCCGGACAACTGCGCTATGCTCCATTCAATGCTCACAGGGGATTTAAAGCAAATCTCGGGGTATTGTGAAAACGTATTCGAGCAGGTGATTGATGTTCCGGAGCGGGTGGGCATAAAAACGGTTATGAGAAGGCACGGCGCGCTTGCGTCATGCATGAGCGGCAGCGGTCCGACGGTTTTCGGGATTTTTGAGAAAAGAGCGGATGCAAAGGCATGCTGCAACGAGCTTTCAAAGCTTATACCTGAGATTTTTTTGTGTTCTCCTGTATAAAATAAAACTGAATAAAATTTATTTTTACCGTCCATACTGCAATCAACAGCAGAAAGGACGGTTTTTTTATGAAACATATTACACGGTTGAAAAACTTCACAAAGAGCAACGGCTTTCGCTTTGAGGCGGCGGCAATAATGGCACTAACACTTGCTCTGGCTTTTTCGGTGACGAGCTTTGCGGGTGTTTGCGCGCAGGTGAGGGGCAGTGTGCTTCGTATGCACGTCATTGCAAATTCCGATTCACCGGAGGACCAGAGCCTCAAGCTGAAGGTGCGTGACGCGGTGCTTGAGGAGGGAGCGGATATATTTGACGGCTCTCTTACCGCGGCTGATGCCGAAGAAAAAATCTCTCTCTCAAAGGAACGCTTGACGTTGGCTGCCGAAAAGGTTATAGAAGAAAACGGCTTTGATTATGATGTGAATATAGATGTGGTTTACGAATATTTTTCAACGCGCTCCTACGGCAGCATAACTTTGCCCGCGGGAAAATACACGGCGGTAAAGGTTATGATAGGTGAGGCGCAGGGGAAAAACTGGTGGTGCGTAATGTTCCCTCCGCTGTGTCTTCCGGCTGCGGTGCAGACCGATGATGCGGCGGACGCCTTCCTGAGTGAGGACGGCTCAAGGGTGGTTCACAGCGAGCCGAAATTTGAACCCCGATTTAAAATTGTCGAGCTCTGGGAAAAACTATCGGCAAGATTCGGCATTTAAAATGAATTCAAATGCATGAAATTTATGCATATTATGTAAATTTGTTAAAAATAAAACACTTTAGTATGCGATTTGCCATGTTTTGGATTGTAAAGTGATTTACTTGACTTTGTTCATAACTCTGTGCAAAATGTTCAAAGATTCATACGGAAAGCCGATTTTAAATTCAAATCAGAATAAAGCCGTAAAGTAACTGACTTTACATTGACATTTTTTTGAACAATTTATCAAAAAAACTGATGAATATGCAATTGTATATTCATCAGGTAGTTTTTTTAACAAACTCCCAAAAACAGGGAATTTTATTCAATTGTGTCGACAAGCTTTTGCATATCCTCAGGTAAGGGAGCATATAAATTTATTTTTTCCTTCGTCACAGGATGTATGAAGCAGACACGTCCGCAGTGAAGCGCGGGACGTTCTATGAGCTCGCGTGAGGCACCGTACATGTCGTCACCGGCAAGCGGAGCGCCGAGGAATGAAAAATGCACCCGTATCTGATGTGTGCGACCGGTTTCGAGATGTATTTCAAGCAAAGTCATGCCGTCTGAGCTTTTAATTGCGCGCCAGTGAGTTACGGCGCGGTCCCCGTTTTCGGATACGGCTCTTACGGTCTTGTCCGGGTACGGTCGGAAAATCGGCTTGTCAATCGTTCCCTCACCGGTGAAGCTTCCCGTCGCAACGGCATAATACGTTTTTTCAACACTCTCCGTCAGACGCGCGGCGCAGTAGCTGTTTAAAGCACATACTACAAGCCCGGAGGTGCCCTTATCCAGACGTCCGACTGCGCGCAGAGGCACAAATATGCCCTTGGCGGCAAGATATCCCGAAAGTGCATTTGAGAGCGTGTCGCCCTGATGGTTGTGAGTCGGGTGCATGGCAAGGTTGCCGGGCTTGTTTACGACGATGATATCCTCATCCTCATAAACAACCTGAAGAACAAGCGACGACGGCTCCGCGGGAGCATGCTTCTCCGGCACGGTTACGCGGAGAATATCTCCGGTTTTAATGCGGTCTATCGTGCGTGAGGGTTCCCCGTTGAGCATGATTCCACCCGGAGTGTGCCTGAGAGTCGCTACGAGCGACGAGGAGAGCTTTTCTGCGCCCCGGAGGAAATGTATCACCTTTTTGCCGTTGTAGTCGTCTGTGACCGTAAATTCAAGTATGCGAGGCAAGTTCTTCCCTCCCGAATTAAAAAATACGGGAGCCGTGTAAAGCGGCTCCCGTTAAAAATTACCGATAAACAACTGCTGTGCCGGATGCCGTAACCATCAGCATGCCGTTATTGGTGCCGAGCACCTCATAATCGACATCCACTCCGACAACGGCGTTTGCTCCCATCTGAAGCGCGCGCTGAACCATTTCATTCATGGCGTTGGTTCGGGCATTGATAAGCTCCTCCTCATAGGAATTGGAGCGTCCGCCGAAGAAGTTGGTGATGCCGGCTGCAAAATCCTTGATGAAATCGACACCTGAGATAACCTCTCCGAAAACGATGCCTTTATACTCGGTTATTTCTTTTCCTTCGATTGAAGGGGTGGAGGTAACAATCATGCTGATAATCTCCTTTTTATTTTATCTTTCCTCGCGGAAGTATGAAAGTCCGAGGCTCATAGGCGGCTGCTGCTCCCTCTTTTTGCGCATACTCGTAAGGCAGAGAACTATGATTGTGACAACATACGGAAGCATGTTGAACAGCTCCTGAGAGCTTCTTGCAAGTGCCATTCCGGTAAATTCCGGAATGTAGATATAGATGATATAAAGTCCGCCGAAAAGTATTGCGCCGGGGATACTGAACTTAGGCTTCCAGATTACGAATATTACAAGCGCGATAGCGAGCCAGCCTCTGTCGCCGAAGCCGTTATTCGTCCACGCTCCGCCGATATAGTCCATAACAAAGTAGAGTCCGCCAAGTCCTGCGATTGCGCCGCCGATGCAGGTTGCAAGGTATTTGTAAAGTGTGACATTTATGCCCGCCGCGTCCGCGGTTGCCGGGCTTTCGCCCACCGCGCGCAGGTTAAGACCTATTCTTGTGCGGTTGAGAATAAGGCTTGCCGTAAGAGCTATGGCTATGGCGAGATATGCGAGGAAGCCGAAGGAAAGGAAGGTGCTTCCGAACAGTCCGAGCTTGTCGGCAAAGGGGAGGGTGGTTTTAAAATAATTTCCGGTGACGTTCAGGGCGATTGTTCCTCCGGAGCCGCCGAAAAGGCTTGAAAGAGAGCCGCCGAAGAAATTGCCCACGCCTACGCCGAAGGTGGTCAGAGCAAGTCCCGTGACGTTTTGATTGGCACGCAGGGTAATGGTCAAAAAGCTGTAAATAAACGCCATCAGAGCCGAGCCCGCAAGCGATGCGAGAAACGGAATAAGTACGCAAAGAAATACATTTGACACATCCCCGTATTTTTCATAGAAGAAGGCGCCTATAACGCCGGAGATACCGCCCATATACATTATTCCGGGGATTCCGAGGTTCAGGTTTCCGGATTTTTCGGTCAGAATTTCACCGGTTGAACCGAAAATCAGAGGTATGCCCTGAATTATCGCCTGCCTGAGGAAGCCAAAAATAAGAGTAATCATTTTTTATCCTCCTCAATATGTTTTGTGCGGAAGTTGATTTTATAGTTGATGAAAAATTCGCTTCCGATTATGAAAAACAATATAACACCTGTGAGTATCTCGGAGATGCTTTCGTTGAGTCTGAAGGTGGTTGCGATTTCACTTGCGCCTCTGCCGAGGAAGGTAAGAATAAATGATGTAAGAACCATGACCGCCGGATTGAATTTTGCGAGCCACGATACCATTATTGCTGTGAAGCCCTGACCTCCGACAATATTTGAGGATATTGTGTGATTTGTACCCGCGATTATAAGAAGTCCGGCAACGCCGCATATCGCTCCCGAAAGCGCCATGGTGCGCATAATTACTTTTTTTACATTTATGCCGATATATTTTGCGGTATTTTCACTTTCGCCGACTACGGATATCTCATAGCCGTGCTTGCTGTATTTGAGATAGATATACATAAATATCGTTATTCCGATAACGATGATAACATTAAGCAGATATTTTTTACCGAATATTGTCGGCAGCCAACCTATCTCCGACATTGCGTTGATAATGCCTACGGTGTTTGAGCCCTTGGGTTTTTCCCAGATGGTGACGAAGCAGGAAACAAGCTGAATCGCAACATAGTTCATCATAAGCGTGAACAGTGTTTCGTTTGTATTAAAGGTTGCCTTAAATACCGCCGGAATCAAAGCCCAGATAATTCCGGCAAGCACGCTTGCGGCTATCATCACAGGAATAAGCAGTACGGTGGGGAGTGCGTCATCAAGGTATATCATACACGCGGCGGTGGCAAGACCTCCGACGAGGACCTGGCCCTCTGCGCCGATATTCCAGAATCTCATTTTAAACGCCGGAGTTACCGCAAGCGATATGCAGAGCAATATGGCGGTTTTCTGAAGCATAAACCAGAATTTGCCGCTTGTTCCGAAGCTGCCCTTGAACATTGCGACATAGACCTCTATGGGATTGTAGCCTGTAAGAATGACTATGATAAACGCGCAAACGATAAACGCGGCAACAACAGCGCCGGCGCGTACGCACCACGCCTTCCACGGCGGCATTGCATCGTTCTTTGAAAGTCTGATAAGCGGCTCGGAAAGATTTTTTGAATTTTTCATTCCCGTTCACCTCCCGAATATTTTGTCATCGCAAGACCGATTTCCTCCTTGGTGGCGGTGCGTCCGTCAACAATGCCGGATATTTTTCCGCCGCAGAGTATCAGAATTTTGTCACACAACTCAATGAGCACATCAAGGTCCTCACCTACAAAAATAACGGCGGTACCGCTGTCCTTCTGGCGGTTGAGAAGATTGTATATGGTGTAGGAAGAGTTTATATCAAGCCCGCGGACGGGGTAGGCGACCATGAGCACCGTAGGGGCTGAGGAAATTTCACGTCCGACAAGCACCTTCTGCACATTTCCGCCCGAAAGCCTGCGTACCGGCGTGTTCGCGTCCGGTGTTACAACGTCGAGCTCGCTTATAATCCTTTCCGCAAGGTCGCGCGGTGCCTTGCGCTGAAGAAACAGCGAATGCCCCTTCTGATAGCTGCGAAGCATCATGTTGTCTATAATATCCATGTTTCCGACAAGACCCATACCGAGTCTGTCCTCCGGGACGAAGGAAAGCCGCACGCCGAGATTTCGTATTTGCAGGGGTGTTTTGTTGCGGAGATTATCATGTGTGCCGGTCTTAGGATTGATATATGTGATTTTGCCGTCGGTAAGCTTTTGAAGCCCCGCTATTGCCTCAAGCAGCTCACGCTGACCGCTGCCCGAAACACCCGCGATGCCGAGTATTTCACCGGCTCGCGCGGTAAAGGATATGTCTTCAATTACCTTAACTCCCTCGCGGTTTACGCAGTTAAGATTTTCGACGACAAGCCTGTCTGTCGGATTTTTCGGTTCGCTGCGTTCTATATCCAGCGAAATTTTCTTGCCGACCATCATTTGTGTGAGAGAGGACTCGTCTGCCTGAGCGGTAACCACGGAGCCTACATGCTCACCCTTGCGCAGCACCGCAACACGGTCCGACAGCTCAAGCACCTCATGAAGCTTGTGGGTTATGATTACTATGGCGTTACCGTAGTCGCGCATAGTGCGAAGCACTGAAAACAGCGTTTGAGTCTCCTGCGGGGTAAGGACGGCGGTAGGCTCATCGAGAATAAGAATATCCGCACCCCGGTAGAGCACCTTAACTATTTCAACTGTCTGCTTTTCAGACACCGACATCTCATAAATCTTCTTGTTAAGGTCAATTTCAAAGCCGTATTTTTCACAGGTTTCCTTAATTTCGGCGGATGCTCTTTTTACATCAAAGCCCTTCTCGTCCTTGAGTCCGAGAATGATATTTTCGGTGGCCGTGAAGATATCCACAAGCTTAAAATGCTGGTGAATCATACCGATTTTCAAATCGAACGCATCCTTGGGAGAGCGGATGGAAACCTCCTTGCCATCGACCAGGATTTCACCGGAATCGGGATAGTAAATGCCTGAAATCATGTTCATCAGGGTGGTTTTTCCGCTGCCGTTCTCGCCCAAAACGGAAAGTATCTCGCCGCGGTTCACGGTGAGATCGACATTTTTGTTTGCGACAACCTTTCCAAAGGTTTTGGTAATGCCGCGAAGCTCTATTGCCGGTACTGCGGGTTTCATTTGCATTCCTCCATAATTCGGTTCTTAAAAACGTCCTGCGCGAGGAGCGGAAGAAATTTTTAAAATCCGAAATAAAGACTTCGGGCGGAGCAGATAGGTGCTCCGCCCTCAAGCTCTTTAAATTGTTTGTTTACGCGGGGATAACGCCGGTGATTCCGTCTACTGTCATGAAGAAGTAGGGTGCGCTTCTCGCGGTTGACTCCTGGAAGTATCCGCCCTTGACTGCCTTGGTGTCGGGGGTGAATTTTTCATCGTAGATAACGTCTGCGGGGGCGCCCTCAACAAGAGCCTTGCCGCCTACGGTGAAGGTGGAGATATCAAATACATGGAGAGAGCCGTCCTTGAGCTTTGCCTGAGCAGCCTCAATAGCGGCCTTGGCAGCAACGCCCTTGTCGGCATAAGCTGCGTCATTGAGCTCGGTAAGCTGTACAGAGCCGGTGGCAATGGTTCCGCACCAATCGGTGGGAATGGTTTTGCCGGCTGCTGCGCACTTCATGATAAGCTCAAAATAGGGCTCCCACGAAATTTTTGAGGAGATAAGAGCGGTTGTCGGACCGAGATTGATGGTGCTGATGTTGTAGCCGACGTTGGGAACTCCTGCTTCCTCACAAGCCTTGGGAGCACCTTCGGAGTCGGCGTGCTGGCTGACAAGAACGCAACCGGAGGCGATAAGCGCCTTAGCGGTTTCCTTTTCCTTGGCAATGTCAAACCATGAACCGGTATACTTAACATCCATTGTAACAGAGGGGCATACCGACTTTGCGCCGAGATAGAAGGAGGTAAGACCGGAAATAACCTCAGCATAGGGATGTGCGCCGACATAACCCATTTTTGCCTTATCAGCGGTGATTTTGCCTGTGGAAATCATCTCATTGAGCTTTACGCCCGCTGCGATACCGGCAAGATAGCGGCCTTCATAAATGGATGCGAATGCGTTGTGGTAGTTTTTAACACCGGCGGTAAGAGCGTTTGTGCCGGTAGCGTGGCAGAACTGAACGTCTGAGAATTCCTTGGCTGCCTGAATCATGAAAGGCTCATGACCGAAGCTGTCTGCGAAAACAACATCGCAACCCGCTTCTGCAAGCTCCTTGGCTGCCTGATAGCAGGTATCGTCCTCGCCGATGCCTACCTTGAAGATGACCTGCTCATCCTTAAGACCGAGCTTTGCCTGGGCAGCCTTGGCGGCGTCCATAAAGTTCTTGTCATAAGTGGAGTTCTCATCATGCAGGAAGATAAAGCCGATTTTGAAATCATCAAAGGTGACCTCAGCCGGAATCTCCGCGTCATTTTTGAGAGCAACGAGCTCGGAATAGTTTTCTGCCGTCGTCGTGGTGGTGTCGTCCGAGGGCTTCTTGTCGCCGCAACCTGCGAAGAGAACAGCGATCATGGAGAGAACCATGACGATTGCGAGAACCTTGGAAAGTTTTCTCATTTTTACATTCCTCCGTAATTTTTTATTCTTAACGATATACAGAGTACACGGGCAAAAGCGGAATACGCGCTCAGTGAGCAAAAACAATTCCGTTTTCGTCCATAGACTCTATAATCGCCAAAGACTGAACATTGATGCCGCTGTCGCGCAGCATTTTTCCTCCGGGCTGAAAGCCCTTTTCGATTGCTATGCCTATGCCTGCGAGTCGTGCGCCCGCCTGGTCGATAATACTTTTCAATCCGAGCGAAGCGTTTCCGTCGGCAAGAAAATCATCAATAATGAGAACTGTATCGGCGGATGTGATATAATCCTTTGACACCTGAATGGTGCAGGTGCTGCCCTTTGTAAAAGAAAAAACATCGGCGGTAAATACGTTATCCCCGACATTTCTGTGGTTTCCTTTTTTGGCGAAGACAACGGGGCAGTGGAAAAATTTTGCCGTAAAGCAGGCGATTGCAATACCCGAGGCTTCAACCGTGAGAATTTTTGTTATGTTTTCGGACGCAAAGAGTTTATGGAACTCCATACCCATCTCCCAGAGCAGGTCGGTGTCAATCTGATGATTGAGGAACATGTCAACTTTAAGTATGTCCGGACCCGGAATCTTAGCGTCGCGCGCAATGCGTTCCTCGAGAAGCTGCAAAGTCATTCACCCCGTACTCTTGAAAAATCATTTTAATTATATCCTCAAAAACCATGGAAATCAATAGAAATTTGTCGAAAAAGCGATGCGAAACTTTTTTTCTGCATTTTGACTAAATTTATCGTGTTTTGTCGGCGAAGGGTGGTGAAAGCGTCCTAAAAGAAAAGAGTTTTCAGAAAAATACAATTTATCAATTTAAAGCAAGACTGTAAAGTTGCTTTGCTTTACAAAGCTGAATTTTAGCTAAACTCTAAGAACAAAAATCGGTATTACCCCCTTTAATATCAACGGATTTCCTTATAGTAAAAATACCCGTTTTAATTCAGGTTATGTAAAGCTTAACCACTTTACACAGTTCATTTGTCAAAATGACCAACATCTGCGTGGAGCGAGGTTTTGGATTTGGGATTTAGAAGTCGAAAAACAGGAGTTAGGGTGCTGCGCGCAGCAATGTAGAGCTGTTAGCCCGTAGCTGTTAGCCCGTAGCCATTAGTTTGTAGCAGTTCAGCTTGTAATTCTTAGTGCTTACGGCGAGCAAAAGCCTCCTTTGGCAAAGGAGGTGGCAGTGCGCAAGCACTGACGGAGGATTGTTGCTTGATTGGTTTTTGGGTTTGGTTAATTTTAGGCTTTACGGTAAAATTTATCTGCTCATCAATCCTCAGTCCGCTTCGCGGACAGCTCCTTTTCTAAGGAGCCTTTAACTGCGGCGCTTCGGTGCGCTTCTCCTCAAAAACATGGTCGTCTTGTTCGCTTAGAGCGAGCTGCTTCTCCCGCTGAAGTCTTATACTATTATAATATATCGTCTGAAAACGCATTTTTTTGCAAAAACCTATTGACAATCAGGGGCATATCATATATTATTGTTGTAACCGTAAGGTTGGGGTAGTGGGTGAAGTGTGCCCATTTCTGCGGAACATAGCAAAAGCACACATCTCCGCTGCGGGTAAAATGTGCGGGCGGACCCAATCTCGTAATCATTCACGCTGCCCGTATTAACATGCATAATATTTAAATAGTATGAACAGCCGCGTTCGTTAACGGGTGCGGTGAGTACTTGAAAGGAGGTACGCCGAAGTCTGAAAATTTTAAGTCTGCCGTGTGAGGTGCGTTGGCGCGGCGGAGGGAAGTTTAAGACGCACGCGTAATTCTATGTATTGGCGTACTAGAATATGGAGGTGCAAATATTTTGAAACAGTCAAAAAGATTAGTAAGCGTTCTCCTCGCGGTAATAATGCTGTTCTCGGTATTTTCCGTTGGTGTTAACGCGGCACTCGTTCAGAATGAAGTCAATTACGACTCCATCGATAACGCGGTGCTTTCCCCCGAGCAGGTAGCGGATATCATCCTTGATCTCCTCGAGCCTGTTCTCGCAGATGTCGACCTCGACATCGGTGCTGTCGGTCTCGTTATTAAGAGTGTCGACACCACCCTTGAAACCGTCGAAGGCATCGGAACCCTCGCGAACGTTGCCGGCGGCGACGTTGCGAACATCAAGCCCAATGCAGTTAAGGGCGTCCGCAGATCCGGCGGCGACCTTAACGTTATCTATGCACTGCTTCAGTTCCTTGCCGACAACACCAATGCAAACCTTCACCTTGAGAAGGTTGCTTACGGTATCGGTCAGGACAAGAGCGATGCTGCAGATGCTAAGCTTGCAGTCGGCAAGCTTCTCTGGACAGGTAAAATCATAGGTATTGACCTTGGCTTCAATCTTAAGGACATGGAGCTCATCGGCCAGCTCGGCGACATTCCCGGGCTGCTCAAGGGTCTTATCTTTGACCTTCTCCTTCAGGGCTCCTATGCCTATCCCAACGAGTGGGAAACAGAGACCAACGCATCCATCAAGTCAATGAGCCTTGAGGACATGATCAACAACGCCATCTACAATCTTCTCACAACTCCTCAGGAGTATACGAGAGATGAAAACGGCAATAAGATCTGGGACAATGATTCCGTTATCCTCGGCAAAATCGGCACCGAAGGCTATTCCCTTCAGAAGTCCGACCTCACAGTAGCCGGCGCCGGCGCGAAGACCATTCTCGGTCTTGTTGACACGATTCTTCAGGAAGCCTACAACGAGTTTGCAACCGTGGTTCTTAACCATGACGTTAAGAAGATAATCATGGAAGCAACAGGTGCAGACTTCATCAGAATAACCGACGAAGCCGAAATCGCCCGCGTTTCCACCCAGACCGGTATGCCTACCACAGGCGTTAAGAATTATTTCTGCAACGCAGCAATGTGGAAGGATGCCGCTTCGGGAATCTATTACTTCAGAGACTATGTCACCGAGACAACTGTCGACGAAGCAACAGGTGAGGAAATAAAGAATAAGGTAGACAGATACTTCGTGGCTAACGCCGCGAACGCCAACAAGTTCTTTGACCTTGTCAACTGGGACTATCTGTTCACCGAAAGCACCTATAACTTTGACGCAGGTCTTGCCCAGTACGGCTCGATCTTCGGTCAGCTCAACCATCTTGTTTATGCGATACTTGACGAAGCTATTCTTGATTCCATCAAGGCAGACATAGCAGCTGTTACCGGCAAAGCATGGTGGACGGACGGCGACAACACGAACCTTATTCCCAACCTTATCAATGTTGCGAAGTGGGTTCTTCAGTACGCTCCCGAAGAGATCTTCAGCAAGGATTCCGAATTCTATGATCTTGAGTATTCCGAGATAGCCGGAATGAACACCCTTAAAGAGCTGCTTGCCTTCATCGGCATCCCGCTTCTTCAGGATGGCATGCCTCAGCTTATTCTCCCCGACAATCTCGAAGCAGCTAACATAATCGAGCAGATTGGCGCCATCGTTCTCCGCGAGTTCATCAGTGATGTAACTCCCGTTGTCAACTACGACGCTCAGATCTTCCAGGCAGGCACGCTCGATGCGGCACAGCGCAAGATAATAACCGGTCAGGATTCCGAGTATTGGTTCAACATCGTCCTCAACATGGCGATTGACATGGCGGTTATCTATCTTGACAACATCACCAACATCAATCTCGACTCCGCAAAGGTTGCCGAGTATAAGGCAGCAGGCTGGGGCTGGGAGCAGTTCCTCGATGAAATAGTCGACTGGGCAATCCTCTATGTCGGCTCGGGCGCAAACTGCCCGCTCGCAGGTCTTGATCCCAACACTCTCGGCGCAGTCAGAGGCGACGGTGCAGCACAGGGCTTGAACAAGCTCACCAAGGCGCTCAACACCATTCTTCCTCTCGGCCTTGTCTCCAACTGCTCCGGCTCAAACGCCGGCACGGAATATCCGCTTGATATGCAGGTCCTCTTCAACAAGCTTAAGAGCCTGCTTCACAATGTCGACCTCAACGAGCTTCTTTCGCTCTTCGGCAGACAGAATCAGACGGGTAACCTTCTTCTCTCGGCGCCTCTCGACACAACTGTTGTTCACCTTGTAATAGACATTCTCAACCTTCTCCTCGGTGCCGGCAGAATTGCCAAGGTTGACACTCTTACAGCTCTTACAAGCAAGGCGAACCTCAAGCTTCTCGTCGGTTCTCTTATCCACGGCCTTAACACAAGAAAGGTCGCCATTCTCACTCCCGTGCTTCCCATCGTCGCGGCGTTTGTCGAGGGCTGGGGCACAGAGCAGAACTTTGAAGCACCCGACATCAACATCTGCCCCAAATTCGTGGCAGGCCAGAACGGCGAGTGCTCCATCAGAAACAACATCAACGGTGTCTGGAGAAAATACGCGGGCGGTCAGGATAATCAGTACAGCCTCGTTGTCGACTCCATAACCACCAATAACGGTGCTGTAACGGTTGTTGAGCGCGACGGCGCCTACACCGGAACCTACACCCTCAGCGAGAATCAGCCCTTCAGGCTAAACTCCTCGCTCACGGCTGACACCATGGTTCAGGTAACCGTCACCTATCACATCAACGCCGAAGACGGCATAAAGCTCGGCGGCAAGAACTTCACCGCAACACGTGACGTTTATGTTACCAATGGTAATGAGGGCAAGAAAGCTGATTATACAAATTCAACTGCTGCGAAAAAGCAGATTGGAACAACTAGCAGATCCAACATCGCTTTCATAGATATTTCCGGCGATGCTGTTGGCTCAATTGCCAATGCAGTTGAAACAACCACGGCAGATTTCAACAGATACAATTTGTGGTTGCTTAACGACAACAACAAGGGCGACGTTTCGATTACGTTTACTTATAGCCTCGGTTCACTTGCAACTCTCGGAATTGGTGCAGCCAATCCCAGTGTCACTCTCGGAAGAGGTGACGAATCCAATGGTCATGTAGTGTTTACTTCAACAGGTGTTACTGCCGACAAACTCGTTCCCGGCAGATACGAAGGCTCTTATAGTGTAGGACTTCCGTATACCACCACTAAACAGAGCGGTAACTTTGCTACAGGTACGGCCTATTTGGTTATTTATCTTTATGACTCAAAAGCGTTTGTTGAGCTTCAGGACACGGTCGGTGATGTCAGAAACGCGGCTCGCATAGCTTCCGATTACTACACCGATGATATGGTTATAAACTACACCGACGCCGCGGGCGTTGAGCATGAGGATGTAACCGTAAACGGTGCAGCTGCATGGGCAAACTATGATGCGGCTTACAAAGCGGCATACAATGTCGCTTATCAGGATTGGGATACTTCTTCTGTATTCAGCGGCTATGAAGCCTATGAGGACGCTCTCAGAGACGCAGCAACAATCCTCGACTGCTTCAAGAAATCCGCAGAGGATCTCGGCGGCGACAATGTTGATGCCGCTGTCGACGCTCTGAAGGCAGCGAAGGAGCAGGCTGAGGAATCCCTCAACAGCTATAAGGACTACATGCTTTACAGATGGGATCGTTACACCGAGTATGCAAACCGTGCAAACGATGTCATCAACAAGAAGGATGCAGCCTCCAAAACTGCCGATATTTACTCCATCCCCGGCACAGGCTACAGCTACTACGACGTTAACAAGCTTCTCACCGACGCAAACTCCCCCTACAAGAGCTTTGTTCTTGCAACAAGAGAAGACCTGACGGCGGAGCAGATAAAAGCCAACCAGACCAATCTCAAGAACGCGAAGAACGCATATGCAAATGTCACCTCCGTTCAGGTTGCCGACATTGCAAACAACGTTCCCAACATGGCGGCAAGACTTATTGTCCGTGAGGGCAACGAGAACGGCGCTGTCAAGACCTATCTCCAGCATGAGGTCAACTCCGCAATTGCAGCTCTCGGCGAGTCTGCGGTTAACGAAACCTACACAGCGAAGAGCTGGGCAAAGTACGCAACCGCACTTACGAATGCTAAGGCAGCTCTTGCAGCAGCTGAAAGCAATTCCAAGGTGTTTGATGCTAAGTATGAGCTTCAGCTTTCCCGCAACGAGCTTATCCTTGCCAACGACGGTGCGGATTACACCGAAATCAACAACGCAATCGCAATGGCAGAGCAGGCTCTTGCACTTGAAGTTGCAACACCCGGCACCTATGTAGCAATCGACGGAACCGCCACTGCTGATGAGTGGGGCAATGTTGTTAAGGCTCTCGGCCTCACGGTTGAGGATGCTGACGGCAACGATGCAACAATCTTCGGCGGAGCCAAGGCAGAGGCAGGAAAGGTTTATGCCCTCAATCGTCAGGACAGACTTGACAATGCAGCCAGTGCTCTTATGTTGGCGCTTTCAAAGCTGAAGTTCGCTACAGCTTATGTCACTCCTCTTCCCTCAGCACCCGTACAGAAGGAAGAAGATGCTACAATTATTGTCGATGAAGACAACACTGAAATTACAGTCAACCTTCTTACCGTCGCTCCCGTGAGCACAACTACTATTGTTAAGGCTCAGGTTACTGTAAATCTTCCCGCAAACGCAGTCGACGGCGACATCACAACTACCGCTTCGCATATGGGCACCGGTGCTGTTGTAACAGTTACAGGCGTCATCGGCGGACAGAGAGTACCCCTTAACGCATACACCGTAGTCGTCAAGGGCGACGTCAATGGCGATAGTGAAGTCGATGCTATCGATGCTGCTGCTGTTGAGCTTGCAGTCAACAACCATGCAACCCTTTACGGCTTGCAGAATCTGGCTGCTCGTTACACAGGCGGTACGAATATTAGTGTTGACGACTTCACGGCTATAGAGAACGCAGCTCTCGGTCTCACTGCGTAAAACATCCACGCGTACGGATGTACGCAAAGGGTTAATCTTTAATTCATCTCTCGGACGCTTCCCGGGACGGACCTTGAGTCCGCCCCGGGCGGCGGGAGGAAGCTCCGCGGCGCTTATATATAATAGTATGGCAAAGCTGACTTCGTCCGTCCCTAAGGTGGAAAGAGAATAAAGAAACAACCAAACGAAGGAGGCAAACAAATGTCAAAGACCAAGAAAGTTGTAAGTCTTGTATTGGCAATGACGATGATTCTTTGTGTCTTCTCTGTGTCCGTATTTGCGGCTGATGATACAAGCAAGACCACTACCTGGTCAATTGCTTCAACAGCGGCAGGCACGGCTCCCGCAGTCGGCACAGACATCGTTGTAGCGGTTTCGCTTACAACCGATTATGCAGTAGGTCAGATAGGCTTCTCACTTAATTACGATACTGCGAAGCTTACCTACAAAAGCGCAGCCGTCGGTGCAGGTTATCCCGCATCATACGGCACAAACCCCCATTTTACGATTAACGGCTCCGTGGGAGGAGCAGGAATAGTCAGCGGCACAATCGTTCCCAACACCGCAGGATTTTCCACAGCTGTTCCCGCAGTTTCGCTTACAAATGCAGTTGTTGTCAATGTAACCTTTACGGTTAAGGCAACAGGCGCTACAACGGTTTCCATTAATAAGGATGTCAAGAATGACGCCAACATTGATGGTGAGCTTTACGTCACAAGGTCGCTTTCCGGCAACATCAACGTTCTCGGCGACGGCTTTGCTTACGGCCAGACAGCTGCTTACGGCACAGATTCCCTCAGCTTCGGCGCATCTGCTCCCTCAGTTCCTGAGCTTGCAGTCGCAGCCGGCAAGGGCGGAGTTATTGACGCTTCAAAAGCAGACGGTACCTATGCAGGTTATGTTTACGGTATTGAAATCAACGATGGTGAAACTGCTGATACTGTGTTTGAAGCAACCAACGGCGGTTCGGTTAATGTTGTTGCAAACAGTGAAAGTTTAACCGAAGCAACGGGCGCAACACTTCAGCTTCTTGATGCAGACGGCGATGTTGTCGAGGAATACATTATTATAATTTTCGGCGATGTCAATGGTGACGGTGGTATTGATTCACTTGATTCTATTTACCTTCAAGAATGGGAAATGTTCATCTCAGCTTATGATAATGAGTATCAGTATTTTGCCGGAGATGTAAACTTTGATGGTTCTTCGGATAGCCTTGATGGTATTTTTATCGAAGAAAACGAAATGTTTATTTCGGCACTCAATACACAAGTTGATATAGCAACAGCTGTACGAGCATTAAGTGCTTAATGATTTTTTAAGATAATGAAATAGGAGGCATATAAATGTCTAATAGTAAAAAGATTTTAAGTCTTTTTATTGCAGTTCTTATGATTGCAAATATTTTTGCAATCTCGGCTTCTGCATTAAGAGACACTACCGACAAAATTGCTATCGTAACATGGGCAGATAAAACAAAATTAGTTGCCGGCGAAGAGGTTACAATTTATACAAGTGTTAAACTTCCCGCAGGCAGTTCTTACGCAGATACTAAGTTTAGTACTTTTGCGTTTATGATGTCCTATAATAACGCAGTTCTTACTCCCGTTCAGACATCTACAACAGACAAAAGCGTCAGAGCATGGAATCTGGATTATGATGGAGTTAACGGAAGTGGCTGGTTCTCTGATGCTATGGTTAACTCCGCAGCAACTGTTCACAATGCAATCGCTTCTACACTTTCTACAACCGGAGAGAATAATTTGGGTCTTAATGCGTCTCTCATGGTAGGTTGCGGTTATGTTGCCGGAAACGCCGCGGGTGTAACGGCTGCTTCTGGTTATAGTCTCACCGGCGGATCTGACGATTATCTTTTCACCCTTAAGTTTAAGGTTAGTGATAGCTTGCCGGCAAACACGACAACCTATATCGGATACACCGAAGCAGCTTTCAGTAAGGTTAACAGCTGCTATGTCAGGCTTATTGAAGGTGGAAAAGCTGCACCTGCAGATGTTGACTTAAACAATGCAATGATAACCCTCACTGATAAGGATGTTGCTGTTGCAGGTACTGATGCCAAGGTTCGTCCCGGCACACAGGCTGCTCCCACAAGCTACATCTCCGGCGGCGTTCTCTCGAACCTTGACCTTCGTCTTGAAGCCAAGTTCGACAAGACAGCATTTGACGCTACCTATGCTCCCGCTTCTGCAGGTTCTCCCTGCCAGAACATGGATGAGGTAGGCTTCATCGTTGCAAAGACAGCTGATATTACAAGTGCTGCCGACCTTACAGTTGCAAATGCAAACGGCTCAACCATTAAAAAGCAGGCTGTAAACAAGATTCAGGATAAGAGCACATATTATAACATGGTTCTTGCTATCAGCGGCATCCCCGCGGCAGATATTGCAACCGAGTACACCTATGTTGCATACATCACCAACGGTGCCAACACTATCTACTCCGCTCCTGCCACTGCAGCTGCTGCTGACCGTGATTATCTTGCAATCCCCAATGTTACTTCTCTTGCGTAAGCAAAAGGGAGTAGCCCAATGAAGAATAATTACGAAAAACCCGAAATAACGGTCACCGAATTCACGCTTGAAGACGTGATAACAGAATCGGGCATTGTAGTTACCCCAGGCGAAGGCCAGGAAGTAACAATCCCGTATTGGTGATCAATTAGGAAACAGAAATTTGAAAGGAGCTGCTTTAATGAAGCGCGAGTATGCAAAACCCGAGTTCGAAGTTAATGAGTTCGAGCTTGAGGATATCCTTACAGTATCCATCGGCGACGATCCCGATGGCGGAGATACCGGCTGGTATTAAGCTGTAATTCTTTACGCGGGCAGGCAAGCCTCTTGCCTGCCCGCTGGTTTTTTGAAGCCCTTATAAAAGAGCACCTTTGAAGTCTCCTTGGAAAAGAAAAGCACGCCGAAGCGCCCGCATTTGAAGGCTCCTTAGAAAAGGAGCTGTCCGCGAAGCGGACTGAGGATTGACGAGTAGAAAAACCTCACCGCAAAGCCTAAAATCAACCAAACCCAAAAACCAATCAAGCAACAATCCTCCGTCAGGACTTACGTCCTGCCACCTCCTTTGCCAAAGGAGGCTTGTGTCCTACGCAAAGCGAGTTTTTAAAGAAGCAAGACGAATTTACACGATATATTTGAGGGTTACTATGAAAAAGAAAACGTTGCCTAGAAACAAACAGATGAGACCATATTCTACTGAGTTGCGGAACAACGCTACGAAAGAAGAGAACCATTTATGGTACGATTATCTTCGGACTTATCCTGTTCGTTTCAATCGCCAACGGATTATTGGTAAATATATTGTGGATTTTTACTGCCCTCAAGCGAAACTTGCAGTGGAAATTGATGGTTCACAACACTATGAACCAAAAGGACAAAATTATGATGTTGCACGCACGGAATATTTAAACCGATTGGGAATTATGGTTTTGAGGTTTACTAATTTTGATGTTAATAACAATTTCTTAGGGGTTTGTGATACAATATATGATGTTGTAAACAAACGAACCAAAGGCTCCTTAGAAAAGGAGCTGTCCGCGAAGCGGACTGAGGATTGACAAGCAGATAAACCTAACCGCAAAGCCTAAAATCAACCAAACCCAAAACCAATCAAGCAACAATCCTCCGTCAGTGCTTGCGCACTGCCACCTCCTTTGCCAAAGGAGGCTTGTGCTCGCCGCGAAGCGCCGCATTTGAAGGCTCCTTAGAAAAGGAGAGCACGCCGAAGCGCCGCCGGGAGGCGGAAGCAGCGAGGTGTGCGAGTGAAGAAACAGGGAGAATTGCGATGCGCTCCAAGCGAGCAAGGCGACCATGTTTCTGAGGGAAAGTCCGCGAAGCGGACTGAGGATTGACAAGCAGATAAACCTCACCGCAAAGCCTAAAATCAACCAAACCCAAAACCAATCAAGCAACAATCCTCTGTCAGTGCTTGCGCACAGCCACCTCCTTTGCCAAAGGAGGCTTGTGCTCGCCGTGAAGCGCCGCCTTTAAATGCACCTTAGAAAAGAAGCTGTCACAATCCCGCAAATCACAAGGAGAACCCTATGATACTTAATATTGCAGGCTTAAATGTGAAAATCACTCCGCGCTACGAGGTCCTCGCATCGCGGATTTCAAATGAATATATCGCTCCCGATTCGGCAAAGCCGGATTTTTCAATCAACATAATTCCCGGATATCTTGAGCAGAAGCAGAAGGAGAATCCGCATCTTACACTTGCCGAATGTGAATACATCTGGTCGGGCGAGGCGGTTTTTGCATCAATGCTTGACTTCGGAGGCTTTATGCTTCACTCCTCCGCGGTTGCTCTTGACGGTCAAGCCTATCTTTTTTCAGCGCGCTCGGGTACCGGAAAATCCACACATACCCATTTGTGGCTTGATTGCTTCGGCGCGGAACGGGCAAAAATAATCAATGATGACAAGCCGCTTTTGCGTCTTATCGACGGCAAATTCTATGCCTTCGGCTCCCCGTGGAGCGGTAAAACCGATGAAAATCTGAATATAAAGGTTCCTGTGAAGGCTATTGCGTTTCTTGAACGCTCACAGACCAATTCAATAGAAAGAATCCCCTCGCTTGCGGCGCTGCCGCTTGTGCTCAATCAGACTGTACGCCCTCTCGGGGAGGAGAGGATGAGCTGTCTGCTTTCGTTGCTTGACCGCCTTTTGAGTGACATTCCTGTGTACAGACTGAAATGCGACATGTCACACGAGGCGGTTGAAACCTCATACAATATGATGTCCGAAAGGAATGAATCAAGATGAAAATAAAGCCCGGATATGTTTTAAGAGAGGTCGCGGGGAGTATTGTCGTAGTGCCCATAGGCGAGGCAACTCTCAACCTCAACGGAATGATAACCCTGAATGAAACTTCAAAAATGCTTTGGAAGCTGCTTGAAGCGGGTGCGGACGAGGACTCACTTACCGCAGCGGTGCTCAATGAATATGACATTGATGAATCGACTGCGCGCGCAGATGTCAAGGCGTTTATTAAAAAACTTGAGGACAGGAAGATAATCGGATAGTATGGAGAACAAGCGAATCAAACTGTCGGATATTTCGCCGGTCATGCTTGAGGTTCTTGAGGCGGGCGGCGAGGTAACGCTTACGATTACGGGAACAAGTATGCTTCCGCTTCTCGTTGCGGGGCGTGATACCGTTACGCTGAAAAAGCCGGACGGAAAGCTTAAAAAATGCGACCTTCCGCTCTATCGCAGACGAGAGGGTGCATTTGTGCTGCACAGAGTGGTCAGGACAACTGCCGACGGATATGTGATGTGCGGCGACAATCAGTTTTTGCTTGAGGCGCCGATATATGACGACCAGATACTCGGTGTTGTTACACGTATAAAGCGCAAGGGAATTTCATTTGAGGTGACTAACAGAAAATACGCACTCTATTGCCGTATATGGACGGCACTGCTCGGCGTACGTTATCCGTTGCGCAGACTTAGATTTTATGCTTCGAGGAGAATACATGGAAACAGATAAAACGCTTGAAAATTCAAGTCTTGATGCAGATGAAAAATATTTGATAGCTTTGCTGGCGTCCGCGATAAACGGTACTCCGGCTCCGAAACCCGACTCTCAGGTTGATTTGCATAGGGTATACGTAATGGCCGATAAGCACCGGGTTGCAAATACCGCGGCATATGCCGTGTTGCAGCTTGAAGGACTTGACGCGGCGGCAAGGGAGGCCTTTAAAAAGCAACAGTTTAAGGGGATAGCTCGCCAAACCGCGCAGGAGCTTGAAATTTCGATTATTTCCGATGCGCTGACGGGGTCATCTATACAGTTTTCGTTCTTGAAGGGCATAAACATAAGCCGCCTATATCCCACACCGGATATGAGGTTTATGCTTGATGCGGATGTGCTTGTTGAGCCGGAGAATATCGAAAAGGCATCGGATATACTTAAAAAGCTCGGCTACGAGCCGGCAGATAAAACAGACCCCAAGGATATCGGGTTTAAAAAGCCTCCGTATATGCTTCTGGAGCTTCACAAGCAGCTTACCTACGAGGAAAATGCCTTTTATTCGTATCTTGAGGATATGCGTAAGCGGTTTGTTTTCGCAGACGAGGGCGGCTGCCGTCTGAAGATGACGGATGAGGATTTATTTGTTTACATGACTGCCCACGCAGCATCCCACTATTCACGCGGAGGCACCGGAATACGCGCGGTAATGGATGATTATCTTTTCAGGAAAAAACTTTTTGCATCGCTTGAGGCTTCGTCAATAAGGCAGAAGCTTTCCGACGCGGGACTCTTGAGATTTTCCGAGAACCTTGAGGCACTCGGAAGCATGTGGTTCGACGACGCACCCGGAGATGACTTTATAAAAGTAATGGGCGCGTTCATACTCAAAAGCGGAGTCTACGGTACAGCCGAGTTCAGCGTATTGAGCAGCCTTTCTTCAAAAGGTGAGGGCGAGGCATCGAAGTCGGTTTACATAAGAGAACGTCTTTTCCCGCCGCTAAAGCTTATGAAGGTAAGATATCCGGTTTTGCAGAAGCTTCCGCTTCTTTTGCCCCTGATGTGGGCTGTACGTATTCTGGCGAGTGTGTTTTCTTCAGGCAAAAACCGCGAGGAGCTGCGAAGACTGTCGGATGCCGATGCGGGAAAGATAGATAAAATGGCGGATTTTCTTAAAAAATCAGGAATTTGAGCGAAAGCGCATAAAAAAATCTGCAAAAATTATAAAAAATTGAAAATAAGTGTTGTAGAAAATGTTGCACTTGTGCTATAATACTTAAAGTGTGTCACGCTTAATTTTCTTTGCAAAGGAGAAAGCTAAATGGCCTATAATGATGCTGTGGTTGAAGAGGGCTTCATTGACATCAACTCAGTTTTAAAATTTATAAGAATAATCCTGAAAAAATGGTGGATTATCGTATTGCTTGCCATCACCTTCTGCGTCGGTGGCTTTGTGGTGGCCAAAATAACCTACACCCCGGTCTATACGATTAAAACCACATTTACAACAGATAACAAGACTGCGGATGTAGAGGGCGCACCCTCTCAGTACAGAACGTCGAGCGATATTTCTGCATCTGAGGCTCTTGCGCGCAATCTCGCGTATATGCTTAACAACAATAACCTTTTGCATACCAGAGTGGCGGAAGTTACCGGTCTTCAGCTTACACCTAAGCAGGTGAAGAGCATGGCTTCTGCATCTATGGTTACGGAAACACAGATGGTTGACCTGAAGGTGAAGTCATCAAATCCGGAAACCGCGTATCTTGTCGCAAAGGGCTTTGAAGCGGTTTACAGTGAAATAACATCCGCATCATTTGCGAACGTTAACTTTACAATAAGCGATCCGGCAACTCCGGCGCTGTCTCCGGATTCTGATATGACATCGCTTCTTTACACCATTATCGGTCTTTTTGCCGGCGCATTTTTCGGAGTGCTTATAGTTCTCATATTAAATAAATTGAAAAACACCTTCCAGTCTGCCGATGAGCTTTCCGGAAAGCTCGGCACCAAGGTGCTCGTTTCCGTCGCTCACGTAAACAAGAAGAAGGGCGATATAAAAAGCATTCTGGTTACCGATAAGGTTAACGGCTTGCCGTTTATAGAAACATATAAGCTTCTGAGAACGAAAATCGAGAATGTTTCGGTGAAAAAAGGTTACAAGTCCTTTGTAATTTCAAGCGCCCTCGAAAATGAAGGTAAAACTACCGTTGCAATTAATATCTCTCTTTCTCTTGCGAAGTCCGGAAAATCAGTTTTGCTTATAGATGCCGACCTGAGAAAGCCGGCTGTATATAAAGCATTGAGCGTTCCTGCGGGAAATGACCGCGGACTTTGCGATGTGGTTAACGGCACCAAGAGCCTTGAGGAATCAATAAAGTATGTTGAAAAATTCAATCTTTATCTTCTCATAAGCGGAACCTCTGTTGCGGATCCCTCAGAGATACTTTCGTCACCGAGAACAAAAGAGATAATAAACGCCGCCAAGAAGGATTTTGATTATGTTATCATCGACTCCGCACCTGCCGGTGTTGTTGCGGATGCTGCAATACTTTCCAATTTTGCGGACGCAGCTATAATGGTGGTGCGTGAGGATACCGCTTCGCTTCAGCAGGTTGAGTATGCGATGGGTGACCTTACCTCTGCGCGCTCGGAGCTGTTCGGCTGCATATACAACGATGCCGTTGTTGGTATTACAGGCAAGACCAAGAGAAGAAACGGGTATTTTTCAGGCTCTTACGGTTACAATTACAGCTACGGTTACGGCGAATCGGCACGCAGAAAATAACGATTGGCAAATAAAAAGAGATGTCAAAACATGATTTTGATATCTCTTTTTTTCGGCAAACAACTAAAAATGTAAATAAAACACAGTTTTTACTATATTTGGGCAACTTTTTTAAAAATTTTGATTGATTATTCTTGATAATTAGTGTATGATTATACCGAGGTATACCAACCGTTGATGTTAATTGCGAAAAATCTCCTCAAAAAAGCAAATCAAATATTTTTCTTTCGCGACAATAAACCTTCCAAGAGGGTTATTGTCTTAATCTGTTTGAACTGCAAATCTCTATTATAAAAGCGGGAGGGCTTTTTAGATGGCTTTGGATATGAAATCATTAAAGAGTAAACTCGGCGGTGCCGGAAAGGGTGCAGCGGGCGTCGAGGATATCGGAGCAGAGAAGAAACCGAATCCTTTTATGGAGTTTCTTAATAAGAATCCGGCTATGAAGATAGCTGTTCCCGTTTTGCTGGTGGTTCTGGTGGTCGGCGTTATTGCGCTCATACTCCTGAAAACCGGTTCGGGCGGAACCTCGACAACAACTACGCCGGTGCCTCCGGGAGGCAGTGTGGTGGCAGTTCTTCCGCAGCAGGGCGATCTTGAGGTTCAGCAAACAATGCCTACGGGTGATGCCAGGGACCCCTTCCTCGAAAGCAACTATCTTTCCGGTGCGAAAGTAACCGCGATTATAAAGGGCTTTTCGGCGAACATTGTTTTTAACGGCGGTTCCGAGATGCAATATCATCTCAATGAGTACATACAATCATCCTCATGGCAGGTAGTCAGTATAACGGCGGATTCCGTTACACTTGAGTGTAAAACAATTTCGTCCGGCGATACAACCTCGGTTTCCGGAGAAATTCCTTCAACCTCGCAGCAGACCAGGCAGATAGTTCTTAAACTCGCACAATCCGGCAAATAAACCGATATCTTTTCATTCAAACATATAGGGGGACTTACATAATGAAAGGTAAAACCACAATTTGCAAAGCTGTCATAGCATCGGCGCTGTCAATGATATTACTTATCAGCGCACTTGTGCCGATAACCGCATTCGGCACGTCATCGGGCAATTCCGAATATGTCTATTATTCGGTAAAGGCTTCCGATACGCTTGACCGCATAGCTTCAAGCTACGGTGTTTCGACAAATGATATTCTGACTCTCAATTCAATGGATAATTCGGATTCCATTGCTGTGGGACAGATTATCAAAATACCGATAAGCAAGGCGAACACAAATTCGTATTCCTCTGTGTCTACGATTTCGCTTAAGGCGACGGATGCCGATCTCAAATCGGTTCTTTCGCTGATTGCGGACTGCGCCAATTATACGGTGCTTTATGCCGGAACAGACGGTCAGACAGTGACAATCGATGTTGAGGATGTCACGCCTCTTGCGGCGCTGGACTATGTTCTTCGCAAGGTGAGCATGTCCTACATTCAAAACGGCAATATGCTTATTGTGGGTGACACGAGCACTCTCAACTCAAGCTATATCGACAAAATCCATTATGCGGAGTACTCCCTGAGATACATAACTCCCGAGCTGCTTTCAGCTCAGCTCTCGCAGCTTGGAATAAATGTTCAGATAATGAGCATCTCAGACAACCTCAGGCAGCTTTGGATAAGCGGTTATCCGATGGAGCTGACAAAGGTCAGAGAGCTTATAAGCATACTTGACAAACCTGAGAATATACAAACAGGAAGCGCCGGAATAAGCTCCAGCTTTACCCCCGTGGAGCTCAAGTATATCTCCGCTTCTGAATTCAGCTCACTTCTCGGACAGCTCGGTCTTCACACCGGCATTACAACAGCGTCTCAGCCGCAGATACTCTATGTCTATGTAAGCGGAGATGCCCTCAAGGACATTTATCGCATAAAGAGTGTGGTGGATATTCCCAGCGGTATAGATAACGGCACCACCCCCAATCCTGACGGAACCACAAATCCCGACGGTACTACAAATCCCGACGGCACAATAAGCAACGGCAAGGAATTGCTCAAGCGCATATCTCTTGATTACATAAGCAGGGCGGATGCGGAAGAGGTATTGACCTCCTTCGGCTCCGAAGCACAGATATACGGCGTTGACATGCTCTCGAAGACGGTTTGGGTATGCGGTACTCAGGAGCAGGTTGATGAGGCGGCAAAGCTTATAGAGAGCTTCGATAACGAAAGCGTCGGTGTAGGCACGACCTTCTTCACCTATGAATTTAAAAACACGGTAGCTTCAGAGGTTAAAGAGAAGCTTACCGGCATAGTTCTTGAGGGTGTTGACTTCTATTGGGGTCACTATCCCGAAATGAGCTACTCGGTGCTTGTTTATTGCAAGTCCGACATGCAGGATACAGTTAAGACTGTTCTTGCGTCACTCGATGAAAACTCCATGGAAATGTATATGCCCATATACTCGGTAACTTCGGCATCCGGAATCAGTATGCTTGAAGCGAAAATAAGACTGGTGGTTCAGATTACCGGTATAGATGAGGAAAGATTCTCGATATCCGAGAACCTCGGCGACGCAGACAGCTACAAGTATGTTCTTCTCATCTACGCTTCGCCTGAGCAGATACAGCTTGCAAAGGACACCCTTGCATCGATAGATGCCGCATAATCTCTTGAAATTTTGGGAGTGAATTGATGGAATTTACAGATAAGCCGAGTAATTATCCGGCTACGTTAGACGACCTTTTAAGACTTACGGTTGAAAAGAAGGGTTCTGACCTGCATCTGGTGGTAGGAATGCCGCCGTGCATACGAATAAACGGCGACCTCATAAAACAGGATTTTCCGATAATGCTTTCTCCCGATGTTCAGGCGTTGATTTTCGGTATTATATCGGAGCTGCAGAAGCAGAAGCTTTACGAGGATTGGGAGCTCGATATGTCCTATTCCATTCCCTCGTGCGCACGTTTCAGAGGAAACGTCATAGTCCAGAGAGGTTCTCTTGCTGCGGTTTTCAGAGCAATACCGTTCGAGATTCCCGACCTTGACAGACTCGGGTTGCCGGCAGATGTGAAAAGGCTCTGTGACCTTCCCAGAGGACTGGTGCTTGTTACGGGACCTACCGGAAGTGGTAAATCCACAACGCTTGCGGCAATGATAAACTACATAAATCAGAATTTTGCCGAAAACATTGTTACGGTAGAGGATCCCATAGAGTTTCTTCATTCACACAAGCAATCAACAGTGCGTCAGCGTGAGATAGGAACCGATACCCACAGCTTCGGTAATGCGTTGCGGCAGGTTCTCCGTCATGACCCGGACGTTATAATGATAGGTGAAATGCGAGACACCGAAAGTATATCAATCGCCATAACAGCGGCTGAAACCGGACACTTGGTTTTCTCAACGCTTCACACGCAGACGGCTCCTCTGACGATTTCACGTATAGTTGACTCCTTCCCGGAGGGGCAGAAAAACCAGGTTCGCCAGCAGCTTTCCAACTCCATAAAGGCGGTTATTTCACAGCAGCTTATGCCGACGGTTAACGGCAAGGGCAGGTGCATAGCTGTTGAATATATGGTGGATTCTCCCGCGGTAAGGAACCTTATCCGTGAGGAAAAGGAGCATCAGCTTTACGGTGCAATGCAGACCGGTCAGAATTTCGGCATGCAAACTATGGACCAGGCGCTGCTCAAGCTGCTCAAAGAACAGAAAATTTCAAGAGAAACCGTGCTTGAATTCTGTGTTGACAGGGCGGAGGTTATCCGTCTGATGTCAACAGCCGGATATTGATTTTCACTATCCATATATTCCCAATTTGATTGGAGGTTACCATTTTGGCAACTTTTGCGTATGAAGCCATGAATAAGGCGGGTCAATCGGTCAAGGGCGAAATAATGGCAGACTCGTCTTCCGCCGCAATGGAGAAGCTCCGCGAATCCGGCGTCATGGTTACGGATATAGAGGAAAAGAAGGAGAAGAAAAAGTCCTCCTTCGGCTCCAAAAAGGTTTCCACTGAGGATATTGCAATATTCAGCCGTCAGATGGCGACGATGATTTCGGCAGGTATCCCCGTTACACAGTGTCTGAGAGCCTTGAGCGGTCAGACGGCAAATAAAACCCTCTCTGCGGCGATAACCGATATCACCGAAAACATTGAAGGCGGTATGAGTCTTTCAGATGCCTTCGGAGCGCACAGAAATATATTCGGAGACCTTTACATATCAATGCTTGCTGCCGGTGAGGTCGGCGGTATACTCGAAAAAACATTGCTTGCTCTGGCAAATCAGCTGCAAAAGGACAAACAGCTGAAGTCGGCTGTAAAGTCGGCAACAACCTATCCTAAAATGGTCGGCGGCTTCGCAATCGTAATCATGATAGTAATGCTTATCGTCATGGTTCCCATATTTCAGGGCATGATTCCCTCAACCACGAAGCTTAACCCTATAACTGCCTTCGTTTTTGCACTTTCCGGGAGCATAAGATCCAGCTGGTATGTTTACATAGTAGTAATAATAGCGGCTGTTCTTGCAATAAGATTTTTAATTAAAACTCCGGTTGCGCACGGAATCTGGGAAGCGAACAAGATGAAGCTTCCGCTTGTCGGTGAGCTTATAAGCAAAACCATCCTTGCGCGTTTCTGCCGTACTCTTGCAACGCTTCTTAACGGCGGTGTTACAGCGGTTCAGGCGCTCGAGAGCGCAGGTCCCACCTCGGGCAGTGACCTTATAGCCAAGGCTGTAACGGACGCAATTGCCGAAATAGAGGACGGTAAAAGCATAAGCAATTCCCTTGAAAAGAGCAATCTTTTCCCGCCCATGCTTATAAGCATGGTTGCAATCGGTGAGGATTCAGGTACACTTCCGCTGCTCCTTGACAAGGTTGCGGAATTCTATGAGGATGATGTTCAGGCTATATCTGCAAACCTCGGTTCAATACTTGAGCCGATAATGCTCGTTATGCTCGGTACCGTGGTCGGCGGCATGGTTATAGCACTTTACCTGCCCGTGTTCACCGCAACAACTTCCAGCGGCGGCTGATAAAGAAAATCAATATTCCTAAGGAGATTGATACAATGGGAAAAATCAAAACGGTAATCGGCTTTGAAATGGATTCCGTAGAAATACGGGCTGTTGAATTGATGAAAAGCGGTTCGTCATATTCGGTTGTTGCCTTCGGTAAGATGGCTCTCAGTCAGGGCACTGTCGAGGAAGGCTTCATCAGAAAGCCCGAGGAATTCCAAGAGGCTCTATCGTCTCTTATCAAGGACAATAATTTCAGCGGACAGGATGTCATAATCGGTGTAAACAACGAAAATGTCATAATGAGATACGCCTCATTTCCTAAGGTGACTCCTGATAAGCTTCGCAAGGTTGTGTTGCTTCAGGCACAGGAATTTATACCTATTCCGGTAAATGAGCTGGAGATAGATTTTGTCCTTGCCGGGGAAAGCAAGAACGATGATGACCAACCGATGTCAAACGTTTTGCTGGTTGCGGCAAGAACCACAATGCTTGAACAGCTTACCACGCTTTTCTCCGCGGCAAAGCTTCAGGTGGTGGATATTGATTCCTCAATGCTCGCATGGTTGCGCGCTGCTCAGTCGCAAAACGGAGCAAGCACCTTCGGTTTGCTGAAAATAACAGACGATATGCTCAATTTCATTGCACTCAGTAAGGGCGAGCTTAAAATGGTGCGTTCCCTTGCGGTTCCCGAAAGAGCTGCGCGTCAGGTTAAGGATGCGTTTACTTACGGAACAAGTATTCTTCCCGAGGATATTGAAACAATAGGCGATATGCTTGCCGGTGAAATTTCTTCTTCTCTCGGTTATTATCAGATGCAGGGCTTTGACCCCATCGAGGTAATATATTTCTCCGCGGAAATCAAAACCCAGAATGAAGTCGCGGACAGAATGCGGGCATCATCGTATGTTCCGATTGTTGTGCCGGAGTTTTACAGTGATATTCAGGCTCCGTCCGCCGACTTTGCGGCTAAGGACTATATCGGCTGCCTGAGTCTTGCAATGCAGGCATTGGAGGGATAAATAAGTGTATAAAGTAAGTTTATTGCCGGCTGCGTACCGAAAATATCTGGATGGCAGAAAAACAAAGGATATGATAACAAAGGCAGCGCTTGTTGTGCTTATTACGCTTTTCGTCATCTATCTTGTTCTTACTGTGGTTCTGCAGGTTCAGCAGCGCAGTCTCAGCAAGCTTTCCTCACAGAGCAACGAGATAAAAGGACAGTTTGCCGACCTTCAGCAATATGAAGAGCTTGCGGCAAGAGTTTCCGCTTATAAATCGCTTATAGATTCCGTAACGCCCCAGGATCCCGAGGCACAGAGCTTTCTTGTCGCAATGAGCAATATCAACACATCGATTATTTCCGTTGAATCTATTTCAATGGAGGATTGGTTTGGTGCGAGAAATTGCAGCATTACCGGAAGCTGTGCTCAGATGAGCGACCTTGAAGAATATATGAATCAGGTAAAAGCGATACCGGGTGTGGCAGGAGTTTCATCTCAGAATGAAATTTCAGTTTCAGACGGCGTGGTTTCATATAACTTTGTTATGGTTGTATCGGTTATGGGCTCTGTTACCACCACAACTACCGTCGCCACTACTGCGACGACAACCGCGGCAAAATAAAGTCTGTCGGCTGCAGAAGAAGGAGAGTACAGTATGGCAAAAGAAAAAAGCAAAAAGAAATCCTCAAATATTATGGATGACCCCAAGGTCGTCGTGGTTCTGTTGAGCTTTATAATTGTTATTGTTATAGCTCTTTCAGCCTATAATATAAAGAAAATACAGGAAAAGGGTATCGAAATTGCCGCGCAGAAGCAAGTGCTTGCCGAGACGCAGCAAAGAGCGGAATATCTGAAGCAGCTTCAGCAGAATGCTCCCACTTATCTGAAAATGGAAGAGGAATACAAGCTGATGATGCCTGAGACCATTCCCTCCGAATACACTGTTCTTGATGATGTGTGCGCATGCGCTGCACAATACGGTCTGGAAATTGAAAGTGCGGAGGTTCCGGAGGTTGAGCAGCTTCTTGCGAAGTCGGTTACTGTTTCTCTGGCAGTTTCGGGTGAATACAGAAATATTATAAATTTCTGCAACAATCTTGTATACGCTCAGAAGCAGATATACAGAATAGACGGCTTTACAATGGAAAAGGGTAATACCGATTCCTTCAGCCGCGAGGCCAACATCGTAATTTCCACATTCTCAAAGGCCTGAGGTTTTGTAAAATAAAACTGTTTAAATGGGTAGGTAAAGTTAATGGATAGTATTGTTGTTCCGGGCAGTATTTGCGCAAAGCTGATTGAGCAGGGTGTTATTACAGAGGCACAGCTCAGAGAGGCGCTTGAAATTCAAAAGGAAGACAAGACTCTCATAGGTAAAATTCTTATACGCCTCGGCTATTGCACAGAAGAGGATGTTGCAAGAGTTCTTGCGCTCAAAACAGGCTTCGATTTTGTTTCAATAAACGAAATCGGTGTAAATATGGGTGTTGCAAGCCTTATATCTCCGGATATGGCTGTGAAGAATAATATTCTTCCTCTTTATCAGGAGGGTCGCACATTGTTTGTGGCAATGCGCAACCCCAACGATATTATAACAATAGATAACCTTCATCTCATGACCGGGTATGAAATCCGGCCTGTGGTTGCCACCGATACAGAGCTTGCTACCGCTATTGACAATTTCGTCAATATGAACAACAATCTCGACCAGTTCAACGAGGGCGATGATGAAAGGGAGCAGGATGCTGTTGCGGCTGCAGATGCCGCGGATGCCAGAATCGACGACAAGCCGGCGGTTATGCTTGTCAATCAGGTTATAAACAACGCAATAAAGACAGGCGCGAGTGATATTCATATTGAGCCTCTTGAGCGTTCAATGCGTGTGCGTCTTAGAATAGACGGCGTGCTTCATGAAATAATGCAGAACCCCATAAAGATGCATGCGGCTGTTATATCGAGGATAAAGGTTATCGGCGGCATGGATATTGCCGAGCGCAGAGTCCCTCAGGACGGACGTGCAACGGTTAAGCTTGATAACAGAACATTCGATATTCGTATCGCTATTCTCCCCACAGTATACGGCGAAAAGTCGGTTATGCGTCTTCTCGAAAGAGGTTCAAAATCGGTCACACTTAACGATATTAAATTTTCCGAAAAGCAGCGGGATTACTTTTATAAAGCAATTCATATGCCCTACGGCTTCGTGCTTGTTACGGGCCCCACCGGTAGCGGTAAGTCCACCACTCTTTATGCGACGCTCTCAGAGGTTGCGGACATAGAAAAGCACGTTATCACCCTTGAAGACCCCGTTGAGCGCAGAATGTCCGGTATATGTCAGGTGCAGATGAACTCAAAAGCAGGTATGACCTTTGCGTCGGCTCTGCGTTCGGTTCTTCGTAGTGACCCCGACATCGTCATGGTCGGTGAGATTCGTGACGGCGAGACTGCAAAAATCGCAGTTGAGTCAGCTCTTACAGGACATATGGTTTTCTCTACCTTGCATACAAATGACTCCTCAGGCGCAATTTCGCGTCTTACAGAAATGGGCGTTGAGCCTTATCTTACAACCTCCTCGCTTGTCGGCGTGCTTGCACAGCGTCTTGTACGTGTGCTTTGCCCGAGATGTAAAGAGGAATACAACATCAAGATGGAAGACCTGCTCAGGATAATTCCTGATTTCCCGCAGGAGGGCTGCGGCGACGAGGTTACTCTCTGCCGTCCCAAGGGCTGTATTTCCTGCAACAACACAGGCTATAAAGGCAGACAGGGCGTTTTTGAATTTCTGAGAGTTACCGACTCCATGCGTGAGCTTATACTCAAAGAGGCGAGTACGGCAGACATCAAGGAGCTTGCAATTTCCGAGGGCATGCAGACTCTGCGTATGGAGGGTATTGACAAGGTTAAGAACGGAATAACCTCTATTGAAGAATTATTGAGAGTTATTGCCTGATTTTGCGGCACCCGAGGGAGTACGGGTGAGTGTTTGGTGCTCCTTGACATGGAGGTGTTTTTCATGAAAGAAAGATTGAATTTTCTAACAAAAAAGAACGGCGTGGCACTTGCTACCGTTCTTGTAATCCTGTTTTTGCTTGTGCTTTTTGTGCCGATTTTGTTTAATTTTTCTGATTATGCTACGGCATCCGCAACAAGCGGAACGAACAGACAGAAAGCGTCTTACCTTGCGCGTACCGGCGTTGAGATGACAATTGCCGCATACAAGAAAACAAGAAATGATGCCACTTATGCCGAGGTATATGAAGATCTTCGGGAGGGCACAATTGACAAAATAGAAACAGAGCGGATATATCTTCTCATGAATGATGCGGGCGATACATGCTACGCATCCGCCGGCGACAACAGTGCCGACGGCTATACTGCAAAAAAGGCGGCGGGCTATTCAAAGGAAATCGGTTATACCGATGTTACAATAGAATTTGACGGTGAGCCTACATATTTTAAAACCACGGAAAACGGCCAGGCGCTTCAGAACCCTGTCGAGGTGACAGAAAATGAAGCGACAACGTCTGTTACAAAGGAAGACGGCACCGTGGTTAACAATGTAATAAAAAGCGGTTATATGAAATTGGATTATGACCGCTATATATTCACGGGTTTAGCCGATGTTAACGGAAAAAAGTCATCAAGAAAGGCTTATGCAACCGAAACCAAAGACCCCGAGGAGGAGGGTTGGCTGCTTGATGCCGATGTGGATGTCGGCGGCGGTCAGCTTTTTGTTAACCCCGACAAGGCCTCCGCAAAGGAGCAGGTAAACTATACAGATGAATTGCTCGGTGCAAACCTTGCACCGCAGGATTTGCTTACCTATTCCACAATCGGAAGCATGAAGATAGAATCCGATGCTCTGGGCATCAATGGAGTTCCCGCCGAGCTGGGCATCTGGCCCGGACTTCTGTATTGGGAAAACAATCCGGCAAACAATATACTCAGAGGCTATAACTACAGCAGCTATTCCGATGATGTTCAGGTCAACAACTTCCTGTCCTTCAACTGCACAAAAACCCTTCAGATTGATGTTCCCGTCAATCTGCTTGTAAACGGTCCGCGTTGCGGCAACGGCTCATATCGTATGGGTGACGGTGCATGGGATTTAGGATTGCTTGAGTCTCTCGGAATAGGCGTTATTGAGAAAAACGCCTCGCTTTTCAAGATTATGATGCTTCAGGGACAAGAGATTGTTCTAAATCAGCCTGTTAAGGTTCAGATGTCCCTGAACTCCTCGTTCTACGGCGGAAACGGAACCACCGGTGTCGGCGGTAAGCGCTTCGGTACCATAGTTCTCTCCGCTCCTAACTCCACCCCCTACACCTATAAGCATGAGGTTTACGGTAAGGTTAAGGCGGGAGTGCTCTATCTCGGAGCAAGCGGCGGAATTGACATCTATTTCCTTGACCCGGACGAGAATACTCTTGCTCTGGGTTCCGAAGCTTTCCGCTCAAACGGTAACAGTACAAAAGGTATCGGCTCAAACAAGGGCGGATTTATGTCAGAGCAGACTGTTTACCGCGTGAGCAAGGATGATTTTACCATCAGAGGCTCCATAATGGGCGGCACCACTTCAATGAAGTTTACAAACCTTTATGAGGGCAATGCAAATATACCGATATGCTTCCGTCCCGGCGATGTTTACTATTTCAACGCCGAGAAAAAGGATACCGAAGGCGATGTAGTCGGAATAAGCATCGTAAACTGGTATTGCGACGTTTACTATTTTAACGAGGTTAAGTCGCGTTATCAGGTGGATACGGATTCATGGACAAAGGTCGGAAAATTCCTGAAAACATGGTATAACAATTTGATTGATGCCCTTATAACCGGAATAATCGGTGAAACTACCTATGTTAAGGACGATATACATTATATCGGAAACACAATAACAGATACCACGCTCATAAAGCCGGTTGCGGATATTGAGAATGAGTTGTATATAGTCTGGGAGGATTAACCCACCTGTCCCCTCGCAAGCCTCTTAGCTCGCAGCACTTACATAGTGCGCAAGCTGCCCTTAAATTAAGGGAGGCTATTGCAAGACACAACCCGCACATATAATCACGAAAGGGTGAGAATGATGAAAAATCTGAAAAAAAGATTAAAGAGTAAGAGCGGCCTTACCTATATCGAAATTCTGGTTGCTCTGGTAGTTCTTTCTATCATTGTAATCACCTTCAGCCCTATGCTGATGCTTGCCTATAAAAACGTTTTTGCCGCAGGTGAGTTAAATATAAACACCTATAACTCAAAAACCTTTATGGAGCAGGAGCTTTCCATGCGCACGAACGATGAAGACCCGCTTGAGGGCTTTATTGTGCGCTTCAAAAATCTGGCTAACAATATTTCAACTAACGGTAAGCGTATATTGAGTACAGTCCCCGGGCTTGAAACGGTATTCAGCGGCGGTGTTGTCAAGGTGACGATAGACAACTCAAACTTCTATGATGATACCTCGGTTCAGTCGGTGCTGTTGCGCGTTGTGGGAATGAAGATAAAGCCGGACGGCAGCAATTTTGTTCAGGGAACACAGGCGCAGAACGACAAGCTCGTCTATAAGGTTGAAAGCCTCATCTCCAAGGACGGGGATAAAAACAAATCCTTTAACGCTACGGTTTTCAAGGTTGATAAAAACAAGGTAACAATATTTGTTGACGGTGTTTCGGTATGCGATTCGCCGCTTCAGATAACTCTGCTGTATTTCAACGATGACGGTGTTGAGCAGGCTGCAAAGGCATATATGTACATCCAGCCTTCGTCGGTTATGTTTGTCGGTAAGACCGATTCAAACACCGAATATTTCACCACCGCCGGAGCGGGCGGAGAGGATTATTCAATCAATGACTTCTTCATTTCCGGAAGAAACATAAACACTCAGGGTGCGGAGCTCGGCAACGGAATAAAGCTCAACTCCATACAGTGGGTTCCGTCAGGAAGCGACACTGCCAACGACGGCGGCTTCTATGTCTTTACCGGTGAGGGCGGAACCATACGCAGACTCTGGCATCTGAATCAGGCAGGGGCTGAAGCGGTTGGTGCTGCCACAGCACAGCTGCTTTACGGCAGACCGGCGACCGATACCGGCCTCTCGGACTCCTTCAGCAAATACACCTGGGGCGGAGATATAACCGAATATACAAGCGCCACGTGGTGGAGTGCTTCGGGCGGAACAGGAAGCGATAAAACATCTGTTCCCACCTATGGCATGACTGCACATTCCGCGCTTCAGTTCAACGGCTTTGCAATAAAATCAGGAAACGGCGGTACATCTGAAAGTGAGCGCGTGAATGCTGCCGGAAGAACCAGACGTATATCATATGTTTTGAACCCGACCGAGGCTCAAGCTAAAGCGATGGGTCTTTTCCTTGAAACCGATGCATGGAGCGGTGTTGACTCAAATCTCAAATTTACAAAATTTTCCGCATACAGAAGTAAATTATGGTATATCGGTCCTAATGCCAAAGATAAAAATAGAAGATATGTTTACTGTACAGATGACGGATATTGGTACAAATATGAGGTTTCATATGATTGGCGACAAGTAGCCAATTGTATAGATGAAATGAACAGACAAGATGATATGTACGGAATGTACACACTTGTCGATGGCAGAAATGCAATTTTGGGAGGATATACTTATAACATATTTAATTCCGTTGAAAAGGCAACCACATGGGGTGATGGAGAGGCATCTGGTTCAGAGCTGAGCGATAAAAATCTTGCACAGCTTGTAATAAAGTCAATGAACAACTTTATTTCCGGCGGAACCTCGGATCTCGGTCAGGGGAGTCATACGCAAAAGACCACGGGTAACACCCCCATAATAACCGACTGTGTCTATTGGGGCGGCAGCTCAACGGCGAACAGCACAAGCATGCTCTACCTCGGCTATACCCCGGCAAACGCTATAATCAATCAGACGGATGCAAAGGCAAACAATACAAGCGAGGGTTCGTTCACGGGCTATGCGTTTATGAGCAACGCTGAGGGAACCGCCACAACAATAAAGAAATATGTCACAGCGGATACCGACAGCAGTGTGGCAAGAACCGGCATAGCCAACGGCACCGCCCCTACCTCCACGGTTACGGATTCCAACCTTCGCTTTACAATGGGCTACCTTTCAAACCGCGGCGCGTTTTATACGCCTTTGGGATATTTTAATGACGACCAGTACGCAACAATCGAAAGCTGGTATTACGCCGCAAAGGGAATAGCCAAAGCAGCGGACGCTAACTATAAGAACAATGTCTGGCTTATGCCGGAGTATTTCACCTATACCGCCGCTGACAGCGCTGACGGAACTGTGGTCGCCGTAGGTTACAACACCTCGGGTTACTCCAAGTCAAATTTCACTTCATGGAAAGCAAACCACGGAGATCAGCCGCTTAGGGACATGAAGACAACAGCAACAGAGAGCGGCGTGGTTTTGGGTAAGAACGTTACGGCATGGAAATTTGGAGATGACGGTGAGAACTACACCATAAGGCAATCGACGAATGCAACTGCTTCAACCGGTTTGGACTGCCTTGTCAATGACGCGGTTATTGCAGTTAAGTATGACGGCGGTTCAACTCTTGTTCCTGTATATTATAAGAGGGGCGACAACAAGTCCAGCCTTCGCTTTGAGTCTGTCGGTGTAGGTAAGCTTAATGCAGCCGCAACCAAGCTTACCGTGGTGGTGTCAGACAACAACGGCAAGCTCTATGTCGGTGAGCTTGCAAACGGCGCAACCTCAATGACCCTCAACGGTCCTATCAATCAGACCGTATTTTCGGAAATAAACGACATCTATGTCGGTAACGGTAAAATTGTTGTTACCGGAAAATCGAGCGGAACCATGCAGATTCTCGTTTCCACAAACGGAACCTCATTCACAGCAAGAAATCTCGGCGGCGCCTTCAACGGAAACGACATCGCATATATAAACGGCTTTTACTACATAGCCGCCTCGAATGCCGCGGATACCACAGGAGCAATCTATTGCTCAAAGGATGCAACCACATGGGTTTCGAGAACCAACTACGCAACCGGATATTCTGTTGACGATGAGGGCATAATTCATTCCTCGGGCAACAATGCAAACTCCGGAAGACCCCTGCCTCCCATGTACGCGGTCGCAGGCAGAGACGACATAACCTGATAAAATCAACCCGAAAGGAGGCGGCGCAATGTTCGGCTTTTTACAGTCCAAAAAGGGCTTCACTCTTGTGGAGCTTATGATAACACTGGTTCTTATGAGCTTCGGCTTCATCGCAGCCGCCAACCTGCTCAAGACCACCAACGACTCTTTTAATAAAACCGAAAGCCGCTATGTCAAGCAGGAGACGGTGAAAAATGTTGCCGAATATCTTCAGCGTCAGGCTCAGATAGGCTCCTCCACAATAGTGGGAGTATATAACGACATGAGTATTATCCCCACAGAGGGGAGCGAGGGTGACGCGTATAACTACCTCTACACCAATCCGGACGACGGCTTTCTCTATCTGAGGAGAGCCAACTCGACAAACGCTCTTCAAATATCGGATGTTTCTCTTTATATCTATTTTGAGCCCGTTTTGGAGACCGATGACGGTAAGGCGGGAAGCAATGAGTTTGTGCAGATGACCTACAAAAACTCCGAAGACGTTGAGGAAACCATCAACAAACCCTCAAAGGCGGTTGTATGCCATATCTGCGCAATTGATGACGGTATTGCATATGCGGATGTTGATTTGGATGAGGATGTTTATTATTCGCTTGACGTTGCCTACCACTTTGCGAACATGTTTACAATGGCGGGAAACTATGAGATAATCGTGAATTTTGAGAGGGCTCCCGGAGATGCGGTTTTTGAGCGCGACTCAGCGCCCAAGTACGTTGCGGGAACGGCAACCAATACCTTTGTTCCGACGGTGGAAAAGGGCATTGTGCTTCGCTTCCTTACCGAGCTTACGCTTTCCGAGGAGGGAACGATTGCAAGCATAAAACCGAATGTTTCGTGCTTCATTGCGACTGCTGCGTTCGGTACCGCCGAGGATGAGGTGGGAATGCTCTGCGATTTCCGTGATAACGTTTTGTTTAAGACAGAGTTCGGAACCAAGATAGTTAACAAGTATTACGAAATATCTCCCCCGATAGCAGATTTTATACGCACCAGACCTGTTGCGCAGGCGGCGGTTCGCATAGCACTCAAGCCGATTGTGGCGGTGTCCTACGCGGCACTGAATCCTGAAATACTGGTGCTTGTGCTTCCCGTCGGAGCACTTGCCGTTGTAACGCTTTACAGACGGGCAAAGGACAGAAAAGTAAAGAACAAGTAAAAGCAAGTAAAAAAATCCTCCCTTAGGGGAGGATTTTTCAGTTATAATGAAAAATTCAGGTTCTGCGTACGGCAATATATTAAAGCTGCAGCAGAGCTTTTGCAAGCGAAAAATAAATCATAAGTGAAAGCGCATCTACTATTGTTGTTATGAACGGACTTGCCATAACTGCGGGGTCGAAGCCCACCTTCTTGGCAAGTATCGGCAGTGAACAGCCGACGAACTTCGCAAGTATTACAACAGACAGCAGTGTTATGCATACGACTGCGGAAACCATAAGCCCGACGCGGTCGAGCAGCATCATTTTCGCAAAATTCGCAACAGCAAGTGTGACTCCGCAGAGAAGCGATACGCGCATCTCCTTGAACACGACGCGGAACCAGTCACGGAATTCAATATCGCCGAGCGAAAGTCCGCGTATGATGGTTGCCGATGCCTGACCGCCGGCGTTTCCGCCCGTATCCATAAGCATGGGGATAAACGCCGTAAGTATAACCTGCGCGGCAAGTGCGGACTCAAAGGATTGAATGATTTTGCCCGTGAATGTTGCCGAAACCATAAGCAAAAGAAGCCAGGGAATACGCTTTTTCCATATCTCAAACACACCCGATTTCAGGTAGGGCTTGTCCGTCGGGGAAATAGCCGCCATTATCTGGATATCCTCGGTTGCCTCCTCCTTGATAACGTCGATAGCGTCATCGAAGGTTACAATACCGACAAGACGGTTTTCGCCGTCCACCACCGGCAGTGCCATGAAGTTGTATTTGTTTATCTGGTTTGCAACATCCTCCTTGTCATCAAGGGTGTTTGCGGAGATGACGTTCGAGTCCATGATGTTGCCGATTATTTCATCACGGCTGCTTATGAGAAGGTGAAGCACGCTGACCACGCCCTCAAGATGGCGGTTGCGGTCAATTACATAGCAGGTGTAAATCGTTTCCTTATCCACACCGGTGTTGCGGATTTTTTCAAACGCCTCTGCGACCGTCATGTCCTTGCGAAGGTCAACAAACTCGATTGTCATTATGCTCCCGGCGCTGTCGTCGGGATAGTTGAGAATCTCGTTTATGGATTCGCGCATCTCCGGCGCACTGTGCTTGAGTATGCGGCGCACCACGTTTGCGGGCATTTCTTCAATGATGTCAACCGTATCATCGAGGTACAGCTCATCAATAACCGCCTTGAGCTCGGTATCGTTGAATGCGGCTATGAGCGCCTGCTCCATGTCCGAATCCATTTCAACAAAGGTGTCCGCCGCTGTCTCCTTGGGCAGCAATCGGAAAAGGATTATAGCATCCTCAATTTCGATGTCTTCAAAAAAGAGCGCGATATCCGCGGGGTTCATTTCTTTAAGTATTTTGCTGATTTTTCCGTAGCTTTTGCTCTCGAGAAGCTGCTCGAGAAGCTCTCTGTTTTCCTCCATGTTATTTCCTCCTAAAGTGTGCGTAAGGCACGGTTTTTTGCAGAAAACTCTGTTTTCCGTCTTTAGGTAGGAAGGTAATTCCGGCAAAAAGGGCACAAAAAATGCCGGGTGCAGATAAGCCCCGGATGAAAGCACTTCCGCGCAAAACGCGGCACAACCGCAACGCCCTTAAAGGGCGCGGCTGATTATATTACGGGAATAAAACGACAAACGTACGCATTCGGGCGTACAGCCGTCTTAAACCCGGTGCTTCGTCCAACGGGCACGGTACTGCAACTACCTCCTGCGTCCATTCATCTCACTCCCTGTGTTTATACAAATATCTGAGATTTTCCTCAGCCCTGTAATTATATAACCACAGCGGTGAAATGTCAAGAAAAAACAACGCTATTGATTTTTTTCGCATCAGGTGATAGAATAACAACGTAACTTATCATTCGGAAAGGAGCGGAACGCCGTGAAGTTAAAAAGGATTACAGCACTTGTGCTTTGCGCAGTCTTTTGTTTTGTCATGGCGTTTTCGGTCGCCTTTACCGCAGCGGAATCCGGACACACCTGTATTCAGCATGAGAACTGCCTTATATGCGCAACTCTCAGGGTTTGCAGCTGCGTTATGGAAAACTTCGTTTTTGCGGCGGCATCGTTGGCGGCGGCAATTATAATCTTCCTTGTCGGCGAACGCTTCCGTAATGACGGAAAATACGAAAAACCGTGTGAAACTCCGGTTCTCCTTAAAGTTAAACTGTCATTTTAATAAAAAGCAGAACAAGGATGCTCCCTGCCTGACGGCGGGGTGATGTGTCCTTGCATTTTTATGCCGTTTTTTATTATTGATAAGGAGAAATAAAATGAAACTCAAAAAATACACAGCTCTTGTACTTGTTGCCGTTTTACTTATATGCGGCCTTTCCGCATGCTCCTCCAAGCCCGAAAATCCGTCCGAGAAGAAGCTTTCCATAGTTTGCAGCACCTTTCCCCAATATGATTGGGTCCGCTGTATACTCGGTGAAAAAGCATCCGATTCCGAACTCAGTCTGCTCCTCGACAAAGGAGTCGATTTGCACAATTATCAGCCCTCGGTTGAGGATATCGCCGCAATATCGGCGTGCGATGTATTCATATACAACGGCGGAGAATCGGATAAGTGGGTACAGGACATTCTGAAAAATCTTGATGTAACGAAAAAAACCGTTATAAATCTACTTTCCGCTCTCGGTGAAAATGCAAGAACCGAGGAAACCCTTGCCGGTATGCAGGACGAACACGAGCATGAACACGAAGACGGTGAGGAGCACGAGGGCGAAGAGGAAAAGGAATACGATGAGCACATCTGGCTTTCACTGAAAAATGCAGGTATACTGTGCACATACATAGCGGAAAGTCTGGCGGTAAAGGACAGCGAAAACGCACAAATATACCGTACGAATGCCGCTGATTATGTCTCAAAGCTCAATGAGCTTGATAAGCAATATAAATCGGCGGCAGATTCGGGCAAATATAAAGCCCTTGTGTTTGCAGACCGTTTTCCGTTCCGTTACCTCGCCGATGACTACGGCATAGAGTGCTTTGCGGCGTTTTCCGGATGCTCGGCGGAAACAGAGGCGAGCTTTGAGACGGTAATATTTCTTGCCGGAAAGGTTGATGAACTGGGGCTTGACAGCGTTGTGGCAATAGAAGGCTCTGATTTGTCGGTTGCAAAAACTGTTGTAAACGCCACCTCGAAAAAGAATCAGCAGATACTTGTGCTTGACTCGCTGCAATCCGTCACCGCCTCCGATGTTCAGGGCGGCAAGTCATACCTTTTGGTCATGGAAAAAAATCTGAGCATATTCAAACAGGCTCTGAAGGCGGGTGAATGATATTGGCACAGCTTACCTGTAAAAACGTATCACTCGGCTATGAGGGAAAGACAGTTGTCGAGAATCTGAGCTTTTCCGTGAACCGCGGTGACTATCTGTGCATTGTCGGAGAAAACGGCTCAGGTAAAAGCACACTGATGAAAACCATACTCGGGCTTAAAGCTCCTCTTTCCGGAGTCATAGAAACCGGAGACGGGCTGAAACCGGCGGAAATAGGTTATCTTCCGCAACAGACTGCGGTACAGCGGGATTTCCCGGCATCGGTGGGGGAAATTGTTATATCCGGCTGTCTTAACCACTGCGGCCTGCGCCCCTTTTACACCTCGGACGAAAAGGCTCTTGCCGAGGAGAATATGCGCAAAATGGGAATAACACATCTGAAAAAGCGCTGCTACCGGGAACTATCCGGAGGTCAGCAGCAAAGAGTGCTTCTTGCGCGTGCACTGTGTGCGGCGAGTAAAATGCTCTTGCTTGATGAGCCTGTGGCAGGGCTCGACCCCAAGGTCACAGCCGAAATGTATGAGCTGATAGAAAGTCTCAACCGCGAGGATTCGATAACCGTAATAATGATATCCCATGATATAGGTGCGGCAATGCGTTATGCGAGCCATATTCTGCATATAAATCACGGAAAATCATTTTTCGGAGACAAGCGGGAGTATCTTGAAAGTGATGCCGGAAGGACGTTTGCTCAGGGACAGGGAGGCGACGGGAAATGACGCAAATACTTGACAAGCTGTCACTTTATCTTGAATACCCCTTTGTGCGCTACGCTCTGCTTGTCGGAGTGCTTATAGCCTTCTGCTCGTCGCTGTTGGGTGTTACGCTTGTGCTTAAACGCTTCTCATTTATCGGGGACGGACTTTCCCATGTCGCCTTCGGTGCAATGGCGGTTGCGGCGGTAGTGGGGCTCACCGACAATATGCTTATTGTAATGCCGGTTACTGTGATATGTGCGGTTCTGCTGCTCAGAAACGGAAAGAATTCAAAAATAAACGGCGATGCGGCGGTTGCGATGATATCCGTAGGCTCTCTGGCGATAGGCTACCTGATAATGAACGTGTTTTCAAAATCCGCCAACATAACCGGAGATGTGTGCAGCACACTTTTCGGCTCCACCTCAATTCTCACGCTTTCAAAATTCCAGGTATGGACCTGTATCGGGATGTCGGTTCTGGTAATATCGGTGTTTTTGTTGTTTTACAACAAAATTTTTGCCGTTACTTTTGATGAGGGCTTCGCTTCGGCAACCGGAGTTAAAGCCGGCGCCTACAATCTTATCATAGCAATCGTGACAGCTGTAGTAATTGTGCTGTCAATGAATCTGGTCGGCTCACTTCTTATATCGGCACTGATTATATTCCCCGCACTTTCTGCAATGAGGGTTTTTAAAAGCTTCAAGGCGGTGGTTATATGCTCCGCCGCGGTGTCTGTTGTGTGCGCTTCGCTGGGAATACTGGTATCTGTTGTGGCAGGTACTCCGGTCGGCTCAACCATAGTTGCCGCAGATATTGTTATGTTTGCCGCATTTTCGCTTGCCGGATTATTAAAAAGAGGTGTATAAAATGAAAAAGCTTTCGTTAATTATTGCATTTACAGTACTCATGTGCTCATTTGCCGGATGCTCCGGCGGCGGAGGCGCAGCGACCGATGTTGTCACTACGACTGTGCAGGACAATTCAGGTGTTAAGGTCGATGTTGACCTTACGGCATTGAGCGGCACCATGGTGTATGCGGAGGTCTATAATATGGTCAATAATCCGCAGCAATACACAGGCAAAACCATTAAGGTTGCAGGCAAATACAATGCCAGCTATTATGATAAGACAGACAACTACTATCACTACGTTATAGTTGCGGATGCCACGGCGTGTTGCCAGCAGGGCTTGGAATTCGTATGGTCGGGCGAGCACAAATATCCTCAGGATTACCCGCAGGACGCTGCGCAAATTGAGCTTATCGGAACCTACGGCAGTTATACCGAGCAGGGTACAACCTACCATTGCTTGTTTGTCGAAAATGTGAAAACATTATAACCCCAAAGAGGACCGTGCGTCTTTTTGCGCACGGTCCCTTTTTTCGCTTGCCTTTTACGGCAGTATTTGGTAAGATGAATAAAAAAGATGCAAGGAGAGAGTTGTATGGATTTTCCGTTGAATTTTATTTACTCCGGCAGCGATTATAATACCTATGAAAAACACGTTTCCGCCCCGTGCTTCAGGCGCAGCTTCACGCTCGCAAGCAAGCCGAAAAGTGCAGAAATCATGATATGCGGTCTCGGCTTTTATGAGCTTTATATTAACGGTGAAAAGATAACCAAGGGTGCGCTGGCACCCTATATTTCAAATCCCGATGATATAATTTATTACGACACCTATGACATTGCCGACCGCCTCGTTGAGGGCGAAAACGTTATCGGCGCGGTGTTGGGCAACGGTATGCAGAATGCCCCCGGAGGCAAGGTGTGGGATTTTCATCTTGCACGTTACCGCGGAGCTCCGAGGCTTGCTCTCGGGCTTGAGGCCGAGCTTGCGGACGGCGGGGAGTTTTATCTTGAATCCGATGAAAGCTTCCGTACGGCGCCCTCACCGATATTTTTTGACGATTTAAGAAGCGGAGTATTCTACGATGCTCGTCGCGAGATGAACGGCTGGTGCTGCGCGGGCTTCGACGACAGCGAATGGAAGAATGCGATTATATGTGAAAAGCCGAGAGGAGAGGCGCTTGAGTGCGAGGCGGACGCGATAGTCTGCTCTGCGGAAATAGCGCCGGTCGAAATAAAAAAAGCTCACCTTGCGGATTATGAGCCGACCTCACATATGCAGGGCATAGTTCCCGAATATCCGCTTGAACACAAGGACGGCTGGCTCTATGATTTCGGTGTAAACACCGCCGGAACATATCGCCTGAAAATAAACGGCAGAGCCGGTCAGCGTATTGATTTGCAGTTTTGTGAGCTTATTGACGATGACGGGAATCCGTCATACAGAAACATAAGCTTCTATCCCGACGGATATTCACAGCGTGATATTTATATATGCAAGGGCGGCGAGGAGGTCTATGAGCCGTCATTCACATACCACGGCTACCGCTACTGCGTTGTGCTCGGACTTGATGACGAGCAGGCTAAGCCGGAGCTGCTTACCTGCCGCGTAATGCATTCCGATATTGATTCCGGACGAGGCGACTTTGAGTGCTCGGACGATGTGGTAAATAAGATTCAGCAATGCGCACGGCGCTCGGACCTTGCCAATTTCTATTACTTCCCGACAGACTGCCCCCATCGCGAAAAGAACGGCTGGACGGGTGACGCGTCGGCATCCTGCGAGCACATGCTTCTGAACCTTTCGCCGGAAAGGTCATACAAAGAGTGGCTTCGTAATATAAGAAAAACTCAGCGCGAGGACGGAAGTCTTCCGGGAATTATTCCTACTTCAGGGTGGGGCTATCATTGGGGCAACGGTCCGACCTGGGACTCAGTGCTTACCGTGCTGCCGTATTACACCTATATTTACAGGGGCGACAAGGAAATACTCAAGGAAAATGCGCCTTCCATATTCAGATATATAGACTACATAAGCCGCATCCGCGACAAACACGGGCTTGTGAAAATCGGTCTGGGTGACTGGGTTCCGGTCGGCAGAGGCGCAAGTAATTACAAGGCTCCGCTTGAGGTTACCGATACACTGATGTGCATGAACATCTGCTCTCATGCGTGTAAAATTTTTTCGGTTCTCGGGCTTGACGCGCAGCAGGCGTTTACGCAAAGAATATATTCCGAGCTTCGTGAGGCGGCAAGAAAAAGGTTCATAGCTCCGGACGGCGTAACCGTACTCGGACGTTGCCAGACCTCTCAGGCGGCAGGCCTGTATTTCGGGCTTTTCGATAATTCGGAAAAGCCGGCGGCGGCAAGGGTTCTTGTGCAGCTTATAAAAGAGGCGGACAACTGCTTCGACGTGGGATTTGTGGGCTTCCGAACCATTCTTCATGTGCTTGCAGACGCCGGAGAGGCAGAGCTTGCGTATGATATAATAATGCATAAGGGCTTCCCGTCCTATGCAGACTGGATTGCGCGCGGAGCAACCTCGCTGTGGGAATCGTTCTGGCCCGAACACACGCATGTTGACTCGCTCAATCATCATTTCCTCGGCGATGTCAGCAATTTCTTCATAACCAAGCTTGCCGGAATAAGGGTGAACCCCTTCGGCGAGGATGCATCCGAGGTGGATTTGCGTCCGGCGTTCATTAAACAGCTCGATTTTGCAAGGGCACATTATGATACGGTATCGGGAAGAGTCGAGGTTGAATGGAAGCGCGAGGGCAACAATGTAAAGCTGAGGGTTGATGCCGCTGACGGTGTCAAGGGTAAAATATATGCCCCCGCGGGCTATGCCTTCGTGTCGGAGAAGGAGAGAGACAATGACATATATGTCGTGAACCTCCGCTCAGGAGAGTATACACTGAGGTTGAAATAAGCACAGCTGTGTATTGCCGTGCAATTATGCATTCTTTATTTTCCTTTTTCAAGAGGGCTTTCGCTTTGCGCAAGCTAACAGTTAAACAAAACGGCATCTAACACAAAAACCGCCGCACAGAGCCTTCTGCTCTGTGCGGAAATTTTATTTATTGTATCAGCTTTTTAGCCGGCCTTTTGCGTTTATTCGATTCCCACAGAGAGGTTTACAATTTGTGTGATGTCGTTTATGTCAATTCTATCGTCACTTACAATATCGGCGGCGTAGGTGTCTACGGCATCGGGAACTGAAAATCCGTTAAAAATCAGGTCGGCATGTGCTGTGTCGATGGCGTCAACGGCGCTGTCTGAGTTCAGGTCGCCGAGGACAATGACACAATAGGTCGCTGTTGTATCGTCATCTGCATCAACAAGCCTTGCACGGGTACGTGTTCCAAGGAAGCCTTCGTCCGGAACAAGCGTACCGCCGAAGCTGACATTAAACAGGTTCTCAAGTGAGGTGCACAGACGCGGAATGACAAGATATTTAATTTCTGTCTCGATTCTTGCAGTCGAGCCGTCCGCAAGCGAGAGTGCGGGAGCGTGTATACTTTTTGAGGTCAGATTAACTCCGGAGGCGGAGGAGGTGAGGGCAAATACGCGGTTGCCGTGCGCTGCAAGTGAGATATCAAGTGCTGCCGCAGCAACGTCAAAGCCGAGCTTTTTCCATTCGCCGTCGGCGTTTGTGTATACCTTTGCTGTCTCATCCGTAATCACCGAAACGAGCACGTCCTCACCGGATACCGCAAGGGACAGACCGGTATAGATGGCTTGTCCGAAGTTGAGCGTCTCGGTCGAGAGGGTTGTGCCGTCGTAGGTGCCGAGAATTACAGGCTTTGCGTTTCCGCCCACCAGAGTGTACAGCTTTCCGTTTGAAACCGCGAGCTTGTTTGTGACTGTATCATCCGTGCCTATTACGGATACATCCGACCATATACCGGAAATCGGATTGTACTTTTTAAGTTCCGCTCCGTTTACCGGAGTTGTTTCCCACATCACGGAATACAGAGCATATATTTCGCCGTTGTATACCTCAAAATAGGGGTTTGCAAAAAAGCCGGAGTCAGCGAAAAGATTGTTATCAATCAGCTCGGGAGTGCCGTTAAGCTGATAGATATACACGGTGTTGTTTGAAACGAAGGCAAAGTACAAATCTTCTCCGTCCGCCAGAAGCGAAAGACTTGAAGGGTACAGAGAGTCTTCGGTTATCATGACCTGCTCCCAGACCCCGTTTACAAGCTTGACCACCCGTGCCGCTCCGCTCTCTGCGGTTACGTATGAAACGTAAACCTCGCCGTTGAAGCAAAATGCGTTTGCGGAGTACGCGTCGGTAATGGTGGAGCCGCACTTTGTGCGCACGGAGCCGAGCGTTTTGTGCACATTAACAGAGTAGGTGATGTTGAAATCTCCGGAGCTTGAGGATACAGCGGTATAAATGCTGCCGTCAGGCGCTTCGGTTATGTTGAGCATATCCGCCGCGCTGCTCATAAGCGGAGCACCGTTCTTTTTCCACAGTCCGAGTGAGGAGTAGTCCGGAATGTCAACGTCAAAGCTTATTTGCGACTTGTCCTGTGAATATGATATATTGCTAAGCACTATTCCGCTGTTTTCGCCGCCGGAATAGAAAATGGTATTCTGTGAAATACCTGCGGACAAATCGGCAACTCCATATGAGGTTTCGCCCTCGTCGGGGTTTATTGCCGCATCGCGTATGCTGCCTTCGCTTGCGTGAGCCGAGGTGTCGTCCGGACGGAAAATATAGATATAATCCTGGTCGGAGAGCTTGTTGTTGAGATATTCAAGCGAGGTGTTTACACGGTATACGAGAAGTCCTGAGGACGGAATCTTGGTTTCATAGCCGAGGCCTGCAACGGTATCCGTCTTTTTCTGACGGTATTCAATGCAGAAAAATTCCGTATCAGACATGGCGGTGGAAAGCTTGAATACCGCCGTGCCGTCCTCTGCGGTTACGGCGTTGAGAGTGTAGTGACCGGAGGAGGTTATCTCCTGCATGGGAACCCATCCCTGAAGATGGCGCATATATGAGAGCGGATATTGCATATAGGTTCCGGCACTTGCCATTATATCCCATATTCCCACCGGTGTGCCGGTTCCGTCGTAGCGGTAAAGGTCGGGAAAGCCTACGGAGTGCAGGAACTCATGTGTTATAACGCCCTGAAGCGATACACTGTCATGCAGCACAACATAGGTTGTGAGGAAGTTGTAGTTGAAAACATTGTATTTTCCGTTTACCATCAGCGTCTGAGACGCCGTGCTCTTATGCGAATGAAGCACGTCATCATCCGAATCGGGTGCGGAATCGTGCTGGAAGATGACGGTCATATTGTCTATCGTTCCGGCGTTTATGTTGTCGTATTTTCGGTTGCCGATGTTGATGGTTCCGTTGTTTATTGCCGCAACCACGCTCACGAGTATTTCATCGTCCGATACTCCCGATGAGCTTGAATAGGGGAGTGTAAGTGTGTTCACGGTTCCGTCGGAATACTGCGGAAAGTAGTTTTCAATATTGAGCTTGCCGCGCGATATTGTGGAAATGTAGTTTTTAAATGAGGTGTCAAGCCCCAGGTCATATACATCCGGGTTGTAATCGTAATATCCGATGAGCCTCTGAATGTTGTTGTTTGAGTTCAGTGTGTCTGAGGTATCACCGGAAAATTTTACAAATATCACGAGGTTTGCCATTGTGGTCTGAGAGGAGTCAAGTGCCGATGCCGAAGTGAACGGCAGTGTGGTGAGTATAATGAGCATTGCGAATATTATGCACGCTGCTCTGCGGAAACGCTTGGTCATATTCAGTTTTTTACCTTTCTCATTACTTTTTCAAAAACCTCGGCTATCACATATGCCGTTTTCGGACCGAGGGAGTTTGTCTCTTCATAGTGCTTTCTGCCGAGCCTGTCCTTGGCGTCGGTTACATACGGAGCCTCGGGGTCAAGCATAAAATCATTGGGCGGAACGACATATCCGGTGAAATCGTTGGCAACACCGAACACGAGCAAATCCTTGTCGCCGGCTATTTCAATAAGAGGCCTTGGGTTTATGTCGGGGGATTTGCCCTCGGCGCTCTCCTGCTCGGAAAGATATCCTCCGTAGGCAAGCTCCGGGAACAGCTCACAGGGGAGAAGCAGCATGTTGAGCTCACCGATTTCAAAATACGTCATCTCTGTTTTGACCGACAGTCCGAGCGCGCCCTCGCCGGTAGCGAAGAAGGAGGAACGGATAATATGAAGATTGCATATGGTTGCAAGCAGGAAGTTGTCAGCTTCACAGTAGTATTCCTGATGTAAAATATTTATCACCGGTGACAGCTTGCGTTCGTCTGAAATAGCAACCGCGGTTTCTGCAAGCCTTCTTCCGCCTATGAGGGTGGATTTGACATTGTCCTCGTCAAGCTCTTTAAGGCGGATAAGTCCGCCTATCGCTCCGACAAAGAGAATTGACTCCGCATGAGCCATTTCCCATATATCACGGCGCATATAGCATGCAAAATCAGCGCTTACAAACGAGTTTTTACCGAGCAGGGACTCGGTATGCGAGGCAAAGTTGAGTATCCAGACCTCGGTTGAGCCGTCTTCGGGGACAAAGCGCAGACGGGTTAAATCCTTGCAGAAAACGTGGGGCAGACGCGAGTCGCGCTGAATATCCGGAGCTTCTTTTTTGCCGTAAAAGATTGAGCCGTTTTTGCGATTTGAATAAGCGTCCTTGACAACCCTTACAACTCCGTCATGAAGAATTTGCATGTATTTTTTATCCCGCCCTGTTTTTGGCAGAGGTCCCCACATGCCGACGGTGTCAATTGCGGCGTGGTTGTGAGTGCTCAGAATATTTATGCTGCGGCAGCCGGTTTCGCGCTGAAATTGAATAAGGCGTCCGCGGATTATGTCCACATCGTAGCTGGTAAGCCCTACGCTGTCAACCGACACGAACACAACGCCGCCTCTGCCGGAATTGTCGTCAATGTAGACCGCGCTTGTGGTCATGGGGTCAAGCGCGCCCTTGGCGGGGTTGTACGCACGGTAGCCGGCGACATAATATTTTCGCTTGTCAAGGTCATCGGGCATTATGTCGGTCTTTGCAAAGCCGACAGTGAAATATTCGGATACAGGCTCGCTTATTTTGTCAAACACACCCTCCGAAAGTGCGGGCGGTGTCTGAGCTTTTTGAAGCTTTGCGCCTTTTCTTACCATGCCGTTCTTGAGAAGCTTGGATACGTTTTTCATTGTGTTCATATCTGTTCCCCCTTTTTGATATACTTTATTCATCAAGATTGTATCATATAAAATACGGATTGTAAATCGGGAGAAAGACATAAAAGTAAAAAGGGATTTTTAAAAATGTAGGTTTAAATTATTGACAATTCTTTTGCTTTATGATATCATACCCCTTGCAGTTTGTGCACCACGGAGAGATACCGAAGCGGTCATAACGGAACGGTCTTGAAAACCGTCGTACCTTACGGGTACCGTGGGTTCGAATCCCACTCTCTCCGCCAGTAGAGAAAAAGGTTCTCTGAACTTTTTATATAAATTTTATACTTTCATTTTGTTACCATGGAGATGTACTCAAGTTGGTGACGAGGCGCCCCTGCTAAGGGCGTAGGTCGGGTAACCGGCGCGAGAGTTCGAGTCTCTCCATCTCCGCCAAACACGGAGCAACAGCAAAAGCTGTTGCTCCGTGTTTTTTTAAAGATAAAGCTCGAACTCGAGCGCCGGAGGCGCGGGGCGAACAACCATGCCGCTGCCTGCGGCAGAAAAAGGCATGGTTGTGAGGTGAAAAAACAAGGAGAATCGCGAAGCGCTCCAAGCGAGCGAGGCGACTGTGTTTTTGAGGGGCATTTCGAGTCTCTCCATCTCCGCCAGCAAAAGGCACTTGCTTTCGCAAGTGCCTTTTGCAATGAAATAAATCCACTGCGCGGATTTATGAAATAGCTGTCGCTATGAAATACGCCTTCGCCGTATGAAATGCCTGCGGGCATAGGTGGATTTATTTTATTTCACTTTCTGCGAAAGCAGAAAATTTCATAATTTACGAAGTAAATTATTTCACATCGGCAAAGCCGATATTTCATTAGCCCCGTCCGCAGACGACAAGCTTACGAGAGTTCAAAGCTACTCCCCAAACAACCGGAAATATCTTTTTTATACGTGTTACACAAACACGGAGCAACAGCTTTTGCTGTTGCTCCGTGTTTTTTTAAAGATAAAGCTCGAACTCGAGCGCCGGAGGCATTTTCTGCAACCAGACTACAGGCAATCCTCCGTCAGGACTTACGTCCTGCCACCTCCTTTGCCAAAGGAGGCTATGAATCCCTCCACCGCCGCATTGCCGTGCACAGCGTCAGACTTCAGAGTCGACAACTTCATTTTCCTTTTCTGCCGGTTATGCGAATTTTTCGGGGTATTGCCTTTTAAGCTTGCCTGTTGCCGCAAAATACATTATGAAAAGCACGAAAAAGGTTGCTGCCCACGAAACCGGATACGCCCAGTAGAGCATGGTAAGCGTGCGCTTGAGGGGGAGCACGGTGTATATCCACAGTATGCGAAGACCGCAGCCGCCGAGAAGGCAGATTATCATTGATTCAAAGGATTTGCCCATGCCTCGCAGCTGACCTCCGGCTACGTCCATAAGTGAGCAGAAGAAGTAGAACGGCATAATCATGGCAAGACGTTGCGCCCCGATTTCAATTACCTGGGCATCCGTTGAAAATAAGCCCACAATCGGTTTGCTGAAAATCAGTCCGAAAATCCCCATTGAAACGCCTACCCCGATTGTCAGCAGTATGCATTTTCTGTAAATTTTGCCGATGTTTCCGTATTTGTCTGCGCCTATGTTTTGCGAGGTGAAGGTCATGGTTGTCTGAGAAATCGCATTTGTACAGGTGTATATATAAGAATCGAAATTAGAGCCCGCCGCAATGGCGGCCATTGCCACAGAGCCGAATGAGTTCACGGTTGACTGGATTATGACGTTTGAAAACGAGAACAGGGTGTTTTGTATTCCCGCGGGCAGACCTATTCTCAGCACGGCGAGCAGCTCTGAGCGGTATATACGCAGCTTGCCCGGATGCAGACGGCAGGCGTTTTCAAGCTGCATGAGATGACGGATTACAAATACAGCGGAGATATACTGTGAAACCGTTGTGGCAATTGCAACGCCGCTTACGCCCATTGAAAATCGTATAACAAGCACAAGGTTGAGTATCACATTTATAAGTCCGGAAAAAGAGAGTATGTAAAGCGGATGCTTTGTGTCGCCCGTGGCACGGAGTATTGAAGCGCCGAAGTTGTAGATGAAAAGTCCGGGAGCGCCGAGAAAATATATTTTCAGATATACAGCCGCAAGGTCGAGAACGTCGTCGGGAGCCTTCATGAGAATAAGTATGTTCCTTGAGACGAAAAAGCCGAGTATTCCTACGATTATTCCGAACAGCGCACTCACAAATACAGCGGTATGTACGCATTCATGAACCGCACGGTCATTCTGTTCGCCGATGTGACGCGCCACAACAACGCCCACCCCCATGGATACGCCGATGAAGCAATTTACCAGCAGGTTTATAAGCGAGCCTGTTGAGCCTACGGCGGCAAGTGCCGCCTTGCCTGCGAATCTTCCCACAACCACAACATCCGCGGTGTTGTAGGCAAGCTGAAGCAAGCCCGTCAGCATGAGCGGAAGGGCGAAAATAAGTATTTTTTTGAGAAACGGACCGCTTGTCATGTCAAGAGAGTATTTTTTGTTCATTTCAGTCCTCCTCAATTGTATGACGAACGCCATGCAGACATCATTCCGCCGGAAGCCTTGTTCATTCTCCGAATAAGCTCAAGGAAAAAATGCGAGATGTAAAAAGTGACCCCTGCCACCTCACGGTAACAGGGGTTTGGAGGCGACACCCGGATTTGAACCGGGGCATCAGGGTTTTGCAGACCCACGCCTTACCACTTGGCTATGTCGCCGTATTCTTTTTTTGCCGCATAAGCGGGTAAAAAAATGGAGCGGATGACGAGGCTCGAACTCGCTACCTCCACCTTGGCAAGGTGGCGCTCTACCAGATGAGCTACATCCGCACAGAAGTGCATTCGTGCGAGGGGAAAATCAGGTGCGCTTATGCTTTAAGCGCACCCGCGCTTGTGGTGCCTCCGGTCGGAATCGAACCAACGACACGTGGATTTTCAGTCCACTGCTCTACCAACTGAGCTACAGAGGCAAAAAATGGCGACCCGGAACGGGCTCGAACCGTCGACCTCTAGCGTGACAGGCTAGCGTTCTAAACCAACTGAACTACCGGGCCGTTTGTGCGCCGTAATAGGCTGGTGGGAACAACAGGGCTCGAACCTGTGACCCCTTGCTTGTAAGGCAAGTGCTCTCCCAGCTGAGCTATGCTCCCGTATGCCTGTGACGGCGGCGAGTTATACTATACTATAATTTTTCTTCCGTGTCAACCGGAAAAATCAAAAAAATTCAAAATTTTTCCGAGGTTTTTTCAGCGTATGCTTTCATATGCCTCGGTGGTTATTCTTTCCATTTCCGACATCTTTTTCTCCATATCGGCAACGAGCTTGAACTGAGTGCGGCATCTTACAAGATTGTGCTCTGGATACTCGGTTTTAAAGTAAGTGTCGCCGTTGAGGTAGTCGGTAAGGAAGCGCATTCCGCATTCGTAGGTCATAAGCTTTGAGGAGAAGGGGAGATATTTTATTTCGTTTTCTGTCAGACTTTTTCCGGCATAAAAAAGATAGCCCTTTACATAGCTTTCATACAGCTCAAGGCTCATTTCAACAGCGGAGAGATTCTTCTCGTCCTCGGAGGCGGTGCTTGCGCCGAAGCGAATGCTGTCGCCGAAATCATAGAGGGACAGTCCGGGCATAACGGTATCAAGGTCCACCACGCATATTCCCTCGTGAGTCTTAGAGTCGAACATTACATTGTTGAGCTTTGTGTCGTTGTGCGTCACGCGCAACGGCAGCTCACCCTTGCCGAGAAGGTCAAGAAGTATGCCTGCGTCCTTCTCGCGAGCAAGAACGAAATCGACCTCCTCACGCGCGGAGTCGAGTCTTCCTGAGAGGTTGTCTTCAACCGCTTTTTTGAAGGCGGCAAAGCGTGAAACCGTGTTGTGAAAATTCGGGATGGTGTCAAAAAGCGTTTCAATCGGATAATCGTCAAGCAGCATCTGGAATTTTCCGAAGGCCTTTCCGGCATTGTAAAACACCTCAGGGGAGTCCATGGTGTCACAGGTGTACGCGTCGGTTATGAAGTTGTAGCAGCGCCAATAGCGTCCGGTGGAGTCAAGATAATACGGCTTGCCGTCCTTTGAAGGATAAACAGTGAGTGTTTCGCGGTTTGTGTCGCCGTTTGCATCCGCTATCTTTTTACGCAAAAAATCCGTAACCCCGATGATGTTGCTCATCAGCTCGTCCGGATTTTTAAATACGTTGACATTGATTACCTGAATCAGAAAGAACTCCTTTTCAGCTCTTTCGTTTTCAAACTCAAGCACAAAGGTGTCATTTATATGACCGTGCTCGATTGTGTAGCAGCTTTGATACTTTCCGTTGAGCGAGAAGGCTGTTGCAAGCTCCTCAGGACAGAATTTTTGAGTGTTCAGTTCAGACACAACCTTTCGGTATTTTATCGTTTGAAAACCGCGTCGGCAAAGCAGTCGGGATTGTGAAATCCGGGCGGCATTTCTCCGACGGGAGAGAAGGCGAGATAGTGCGGGGTTTCCGTACAGTCACCGCATTTAAAGACGTTGAACCTGAATGTCTGCGGTGCTGCGGTGAATCCGGTATTAAAAAGTGCGGCAATGAGGCTTTGCGGAAGATGTATTTCGACTCCCCACCAGATTCCGGAAGCATCATTTCCGGACAGCGGCACAACCTCCGGCGATTCACCGGTGATTTCTCTGATAAAAACACGGCCGTCGCGCGCTGCGCCGAACTGCGAGAGAAACACACCGTTTGAGTTGCATTCCACATTTATGTATTCATTTCTTCCCGGAACCGGAGCGATGAAAAACTCAAGCGCACTGTCCTCATATACAGGCTCGTCACGCTTTTTGCACACGGTTCTGGGAGCTGCCTCATATGCCCTTATGCGGCAATATATGCCGTCGTTTTCAACGGCGAACAGGGAGAAGAATACATCGGGCCGATACGGAGAGGCGCTTTCCCAGTGAAAGCTTTCAAGCTTGTATTCATTAAAACCATCTGTATACCCGCGCGAGGCGAGAATCGGAAAAACATATTGAGCCATATAAGTCGTTCCTCCCGAAAGCAATAAACAGATTATATACAAATTCCGCGAAATAGTCAATATAATTTCTGATTAACTCTTTACACGCAGGTGTAAATGAAGTAAAATAACAGAGTATACATTGACAATGGAAAATTATGTAAATATTTACGAGAGGATGATTGTTTTGGCGGCAGTTTATAAACGTATTCTTCTGAAATTAAGCGGTGAGGTGCTTGCGGGAAAGACGGGGCACGGCATAGACTTTGACACCGTGCTTGAGGTCTGTTCGGCAATAAAAAAATGCGCCGATATGGGTGTTGAGGTCGGTATAGTAGTGGGTGGCGGCAATTTCTGGCGCGGCCGTTCAAGCGGCAGCATGGACAGAACCAGAGCCGACCATATAGGAATGCTCGCAACGGTTATGAACTCTCTTGCTCTTTGTGACGCACTTGAGCAGCTCGAGGTTCCCGTAAGAGTGCAGACGGCAATAGAAATGCGGCAGATAGCCGAGCCGTATATCCGCAACAGGGCGGTGCGGCATTTTGAAAAGGGCAGGGCTGTAATATTCGGCTGTGGAACAGGAAACCCGTTCTTCACTACGGATACAGCCGCAGCGCTCAGGGCGGCGGAAATTGACGCGGATATCATCTTCAAGGCAACGAATGTTGACGGAATATACGACAAGGACCCCAACAAATATCCGGACGCCCAGAAGTTTGACACCATCTCGCACGGCGAAATACTCAGCCGCAATCTCAAAGTCATGGACAGCACTGCGGCATCTCTTTGCCGCGACAACGGAATTCCGATACTCGTGTTTAATCTTGAGAATCCGGAAAATATTGTCAGAGCGGTGTGCGGTGAAAAGGTTGGTACAATAGTAAAATAATCCCCCGGAAACACTGAACAAAATTCAATTAACAGGAGGAAATTATAATGGAAGAACTTTATGCAAGCACGAAGGAAAGAATGGAAAAAACCATAAAATCGCTTCACAGTGAGTATGCGGCAATCAGAGCCGGCAGAGCGAACGCAGCGGTTCTTGACAAAATTCAGGTGGACTATTACGGCGTAGCAACCCCCATCAACCAGATGGCGGCTATATCCGTTGCCGAGGCAAGAATCCTTTGCATACAGCCGTGGGATACCTCCTCTCTGCACATGATAGAGAAGGCGATTCAGGCATCCGACCTCGGAATAAATCCCTCTAACGACGGCAGAGTTATCCGTCTTGTATTCCCGCAGCTCACAGAGGAGAGGCGTAAGGTGCTCACAAAGGATGTTTCCAAAATTGCCGAGGACTCCAAGGTAGCCATCCGTCAGATACGCAGGGATTCCATTGAAAAGCTCAAGGGTATGAAGAAGGATTCAAAGATAACCGAGGATGACCAAAAGTCGGGAGAAAAAGAGCTTCAGGATATAACCGACAGCTACATCAAAAAAATTGATGAGATTTCCGCAGCCAAGGAAAAGGAAATAATGGAAATCTGACGCCTTTAACGCTATAAAAAAGGACAGCGGTGTGCTGTGCGCGCCGCGAGGCAGAGAAAATGCTCGATACAACGAATATCAACCTTCCGCGTCATGTCGGCGTTATAATGGACGGCAACGGCAGGTGGGCGAAGAAGCGCGGTGTTCCGCGCTGGGAGGGGCATCGCGAGGGCGCGAGAGTGTTCAGGCGCATAGGTGAATATGCCGCCGACATAGGTGTGAAATATCTCACCTTCTATGCCTTCTCAACCGAAAACTGGTCAAGACCTCCGGAGGAGGTTGCGGCGATAATGCAGCTTTTCCGAGAGTATTTGCTTGAGGGCGATGAACGCATAAAGGAAAATGAGGAAAAGGGTATGCGTCTGCGCTTCATAGGCGACAGAAGCGGACTGCCCGCGGATATAGTCAACCTCATTGAAAAGGCCGAGCGTGAATCTGCCGACAAAAGCAGGGTTTATGTCAACATTGCCCTGAATTACGGCGGACGCGATGAAATTGTCGGCAGCGTGAAAAAAATCGCACAGAAGGTCGCCTGCGGTGAAATGAAGCCGGATGATATCACTCAGGACGATATTTCCGGGGGACTCTACACGGCGGGTCAGCCCGACCCTGATTTAATAATCCGCCCGAGCGGAGAATACCGGATTTCAAACTTCCTGCTCTGGCAGTCGGCGTATTCGGAGTTCTGGTATTCCGATGTGCTGTGGCCGGATTTCACGACTGATGATTTTGACCGTGCCGTACTTGCGTATTCCGGGCGCAACCGCAGATTCGGAAATATAGGATAGGGGAATTGAATATGAAAACGAGAGTTATTACCGGCGTTGTAGCCGGAGGGCTTTTTATAGCCATGTTCTTTCTGCTTTATACATGGGTGTACCCGATTATGCTGGCGGCTTTCGCTGCAATCGGTGTGTGGGAAATCGAGAAGGCTGTCGGTCTGAAAAACAAGCCTATAATGATTTTGTCGCTCGCAGTGTCTGCGGCAATACCGTTTGTTGTGCATTTTCATCTCTGCCTTCCGCTGCTTGCGATAATCTCTCTTTATTGCATAGCGGTTCTGGTGCTTATGCTGGCGGAATTTGAAAAGACGCGCTTTGAACATGCCGCGATTGCAATATTTGCATCTCTTGCGGTGCCGTATGCGCTCTCGTGCATGCTTGCGCTGCGCGATGTATATGAAAAATATCCCGGTGTATATACAAAGGCGGACGGCGTATTCCTTATCCTGTTCGGACTTTTTTGCGCGTGGATGACGGACACCTTCGCATTCTTTGTCGGCAGCAAGTTCGGAAAGCATAAGATGTGCCTGAAGATAAGCCCGAAAAAATCGGTGGAGGGCGCAATCGGCGGAGTCGTGGGTGCCGCGCTGCTCAATGTCATTCTGCTTGCTGTATTTAAAAAGTTTTTCTCAGGTGCCGAGTCAAGCCTTTCATACATAGGCGTTGTCCTCGTTTCGGTGCTGCTGTCAGTGATAAGCATGCTCGGAGATTTGGCGGCATCAACCATCAAGCGCAACTACGGAATAAAGGATTTCGGCAAGATATTTCCCGGACACGGAGGAGTTATGGACAGGGCAGACAGCGTAAGCTTTGTGCTGCCGACGCTGTATGCGGTTATAACTCTGATAAACTATTGCTGATTGGTGACATGAATGGAAACATTGTCAATTCTCGGCTCGACAGGCTCTATCGGCACACAGGCGCTTGATGTCTGCCGCGGCAGAGGCTATAAGCCCGTTGCGCTTGCCGCACATTCAAATGTAAAGCTGCTTGAGCAGCAGATAAGAGAGTTCTCACCTGCGCTTGCGGCATTGACCGATGAAGCGGCGGCGCGCGATTTAAAAACGCGTGTGGCGGATATGCCGGTGAAGGTTCTCTCCGGAGTTCAGGGTGTGTGCGAGTGCGCCGGATTCCGGGATGCGGACACAGTGCTCAACGCCGTTGTAGGTATGGCGGGGCTTCGTCCGACGCTTGCCGCGATACATGCGAAAAAGCGTATAGCGCTTGCAAACAAGGAAACGCTTGTCGCCGGAGGCCCGCTTATCATAAAGGCTGCCGAGGACAACGGGGTGAAAATTCTTCCCGTTGACAGCGAACACTCCGCAATATTTCAGTGCCTTCAGGCGGCGCCGCCGAACAGGGCACTGAAAAGAGTAATCCTTACCGCGTCCGGCGGACCGTTTTTCGGAAAAACACGCGCCGAGCTTGAAAATGTTACTCTTGCCGATGCGCTCAAGCATCCAAACTGGAGCATGGGCTCAAAAATAACCATAGATTCCGCTACAATGTTCAACAAGGGTCTTGAGCTTATCGAGGCGGTCTGGCTGTTCGGAGTAAAGCCGGAAAACGTGGATATAGTTGTGCACCGCGAGAGCATAGTGCACTCCCTTATAGAGTTTGATGACAATTCGGTGCTCGCTCAGCTGGGCTATCCGGACATGCGTCTGCCGATACAGTATGCGCTCACCTATCCTGAGCGTTACCCCTCTCAGGAGAGACAGCTGAGTCTTGCACAGGTCGGTACGCTCAGCTTTTTTGAGCCGGATAACGAGGCGTTTCCGTGCATAAATATATGCAGACGGGCAATAATTAAGGGCGGTCTTGCTCCGGCGGCTGCCAACTCCGCAAATGAGGAGGCCAACCGCCTGTTCAGAGAGGGAAAAATAAGATTTGCGGATATAGCCGGGCTTATCGGAGAGGCTGCGCAGGCGGCTCCGCAGAGCGGCGAATGTACACTTGAAAACATTGAAGCCGTTGACTCTCTCATGCGTTCTGAGATACAAAAACTTTCAAAGAGGTGATAGCTATTTACACACCGTTATTTCTTGCGTTTTCAATCGGGCAGCTTTGGGGGAAGGTATGGCCGTTACTGTTGGCAATATTTTTGTTCGGCATAATAATAGCCATACATGAGTTCGGACATTTTGTTTTTGCAAAGCTTTTCGGTGTAAAGGTCAATGAATTTGCGCTCGGCATGGGACCGACTGTTTTAAAAAGGCAGAAGGGTGAAACGAAGTATGCCCTCAGGCTGTTCCCGGTAGGCGGCTTCGTGAGCATGGAGGGCGAGGACGAAAACAGCGAGGACGAGCGCGCCTTCAACAAAAAGAAGGTGTGGAAGCGGTTTGTGATAGTTGCGGCGGGAGCCATACAGAATATTATACTCGGAATAATAGTTGTGTCGGTGCTGCTCACTATGCAGGAACTTGTCGGAACCAATAAAATCCACAGCTTTTATCCCGATTCGGTCAGCTCCGAATACGGTCTGGAGCCGCTTGACGAGATTGTAAAGATAAACGGCATGAGAATATATTCCGACAGGGATATATCATATATAATGGTCACAGATGAGGACTCCGTACTCGATTTCACGGTCAGGCGTGACGATAAGCTTGTGCAGGTTGACGGAGTACACTTCAAGACAACAGAGTATGAGGGAAGGCAGATAATAATCTGGGATTTCTCCATGGTTGGAGTTGAAAAATCCTTCAGTTCGGTGGCGTCCGGCGCCATACGCGAATCGGCATCCATAGTTCGCATGGTGAGGCTCAGTCTTGTTGACCTCGTAAGGGGCAAATACGGGCTGAAGGACGTATCCGGTCCGATAGGAACCATAGGTCTGATAGCGGAGACAACAGCGGATGGCGAAACCGCAAAGGATAAAATCGAAACCGCTCTGACTTTGCTTTCGTTCATAACCATAAATGTGGGCGTGTTCAATCTGATGCCCATACCGGCGCTTGACGGCGGCAGGCTGTTTTTCCTTATAATAGAGGGCATACGGCGCAAGCCGATAAATCCCAAGTATGAGGGCTATGTGCATACGGCAGGATTGGTGGCGCTGCTTGCGTTTATGGCGGTGGTAACGGTAAGCGACATATTGAAATTTGTTTGAGGCGAGAAAAGTGTGTGAAGCGAGAAAGAGCCGCGAGGTAAACGTAGGCGGCGTGAAAATAGGAAACGGAAATCCTGTCTCGGTGCAGTCAATGCTGAATGCACGGGCGCAGGATTATGAAAAAAATCTTGAGCAGTGCCTTGCTCTTGAGGCTGCCGGCTGTGATATAATACGCATGGCGGTGCCGGATGAGCAGGCCGTGCGTGTGCTCGCAAGGCTTAAAGAGAACGTAAGGACTCCTCTTGTTGCGGACATTCATTTTGATTATCGCCTTGCGCTTGAAAGTGTAAAGGCAGGGGTTGACAAAATCCGTATAAATCCCGGAAATATAGGCTCTCCAGAGAGAGTCAGGGCAGTAGCCGATGCATGCAATGCCGCCGGGATTCCCATAAGAATAGGAGTGAATTCAGGCTCTGTGGAAAAGGAGCTGCTTGCAAAATACGGCTCTCCCACTCCGGAGGCAATGGCTCAGAGCGCATTCCGCCATGTGCGTATGCTTGAGGAATGTGATTTTTACAACACTGTGATATCCATAAAATCGTCGGATGTCCGCAAAATGGTTGAGGCATATAAAATCGTTGCGGCGGAGTGTGATTATCCCCTGCATCTGGGCGTTACGGAGGCAGGCACCGAAAAAAGCTCGCTTATAAAATCAAGTATAGGTATAGGCTCACTGCTGCTCAGCGGTATAGGCGATACCATAAGAGTGTCCATGACTGCCGACCCGGTCAGGGAGGTTCCCGCGGGAATAGGCATACTTAAAGCTCTCGGACTTTATGAGAACTCTCCGCAGATAGTTTCCTGCCCGACCTGCGGACGCACGAGAATAGACCTTGTAGCTCTTGCCGATGAAATAGAACGGCGGCTTGAGGGCTGCAAAAAGCCGATAAAGGTTGCGGTAATGGGCTGTGCGGTGAACGGACCGGGTGAAGCGCGCGAGGCGGATATAGGGGTCGCCGGCGGAGACGGGGAGGGCCTTATATTTAAAAAGGGCGAAATAGTCCGTAAGGTTGCGGAAAAGGACATAGTGAATGAATTGATGAAGGAAATAGAGCAGTTATGAACGGATTTCTCGAGGTGTTCGGCGATTATGTGAAGACTCCGGCGCTGTGCGAGTCACTCAAAAACGCAAAAATAGCCGATATTACAATAAATAAACAGGCGTGCAGTATGCGTCTTGTTATAAGCGCGGAGCATTTTGACGATATAATGTGCTTCCGTGAGCTTTCGCGTTCGTTGCGCGAAACACTGAGGCTCAAGGCTGTGCAGCTTGATTATCTGCTGCCTCCCGATGAGTTTTCCGCAGAGATATGTCCCGGCATATTCAAGGTTGCACGTTCAAAAATCCCTCAGGCAAACGGCTTTCTTGAGGATGCCGAGGTGTCACTGGCGGGCGGCGTTCTCACGGTAATGCTCAAGCACGGCGGGCTTGAAATCGTTGAGAAATCCGGTTGCGGAGATTTTTTGAAAAGATACATAAACGAGCACTTTTCTTTGCCTCTTGAGGTTGCCTTCACCGCAAATGAGGAGGACTGTGAGAAGCTTTTCGAGCGGCAGGAGCAGATTGACCGCCGCAAAAACGACGTGCATTCGGATGAACCCAAGGAGCATGTTGTTCATGAGGGCATACCGCTCTATTTTGAAACGCTCAAGACCATATACGGTCAGGATATCAAGGCGCTTCCGGTGCCGATAAGCACCGTAACTCCGGAGGACGGCAGCGCAGTGATATGGGGTGACATTTTCGGCTTCAACTGCAAGGATACCCGCGACGGCAGAAAGCAGATAGTGGAGTTCAATGTAACGGATTATACCGGCTCATACTCTGTGAAAATGTTTGACGAAAAGCAGAAGCTTGCTTTTATAACCGATAAAATTCACGACGGAATGACCGTACTTATGCGTGCGTCCATCAGCTATGATGACTTTCGTAAGGATTACGTTATGAACCCCCGTGCTATATCCTCGGTTAAAAAAATCGAGCTTACGGATGACGCCGAGGAAAAGCGCGTTGAGCTGCACATGCACACCACTATGTCCGCAATGGACGGACTTACCGATGCCGCGGACCTTGTAAAGCGTGCGGCAAAGTGGGGACACAGAGCTGTTGCAATAACCGACCACGGTGTTGTACAGGCATTTCCCGAGGCAATAAACACTGCCAAAAAGTGCGGAATAAAAATAATATTCGGCATTGAGGGCTATTTTGTAAACGATATAAACCCCGACGGCTCGTTTATGAGCGTTGAGGAAGTAAAAAAAGCGCGCTCATATCACCAGATAATCCTTGTCAAAAACAAGGTGGGACTTAAAAATCTTTATGAGCTGGTTACGGCGTCGAATGTTACATATTTTTACAAGCGTCCGAGAATACCCAAGAGCCTGCTTATGCAGCGCCGGGAGGGGCTTATTCTCGGCAGCGCCTGCTCGGCGGGCGACCTGTATTGCGCGATACTCGAAAACAAATCGCCCGAGGAGATAAAGTCAATCGCCTCGTTTTACGATTATCTTGAGATTCAGCCGGACGGCAACAACAATTACATGATAGCGAGCACGGACGAGGAAAACGCTTCTGTCAAGTCGGTTGACGATATTCACAGAATAAACCGCTACATTGTGTCGCTTGCGGATGAGCTGGGTATTCCTGCCGTGGCAACCGGCGACGTGCATTTTATGGATGAGAAGGACGGAATATTCCGCACCATACTCATGGCGGGGCAGGGCTTTAAGGATGCCGATGACCAGGCTCCGCTCTATCTGCGCACCACAAACGATATGCTCTCTCAGTTTGAGTATCTCGGCGAGGAAACAGCCTATGAAATCGTCGTAAAGAATACAAATCTCATAGCGGATATGACCGATGACGACATTCTGCCCATTCCCGAGGGCACCTTTAACCCCAAGGTCAAGGATGCCGAGGAGAATCTTCAGAAGGTGTGCTGGGAGCGCGCAAAGCAGATGTACGAATACAACGGCGAGCTTCCGTCAGAGGTTTCGGACAGGCTCTCGCGTGAGCTTGAGTCGATAATCAAGCACGGCTTTGCCGGGCTGTATATGATAGCGCGTCTGCTTGTTAAAAACTCGGAGGAGCACGGCTATTATGTCGGCTCAAGAGGCTCGGTAGGCTCCTCGTTTGTCGCCACGATGGCGGGCATATCCGAGGTTAACCCTCTGCCGCCTCACTATGTCTGCCCCAAGTGCAGACACAGCGAATTTTTCCTTCACAACGAGGTCGGCTCCGGCTTTGACCTTGAGCCGAAAAATTGTCCCGAATGCGGCACGGATATGACGCGTGACGGTCACGAAATTCCGTTTGAAACCTTCCTTGGCTTCAACGGGGACAAGGCGCCCGATATCGACCTTAACTTCTCCGGCGAATATCAGTCCCATGCCCATCGCTACACAGAGGAGCTTTTCGGTAAGGACCATGTGTTCAAGGCGGGAACAATATCCACCGTAGCCGACAAGACAGCGTACGGCTTTGTAAGAAAGTATGCCGAGGAGCGCGGGCTCAACTACTCGAAGGCGGAAATAGACCGTCTGACCATCGGCTGCACCGGTGTCAAGCGCACTACCGGTCAGCATCCCGGCGGAATGGTTGTTGTACCCGATGAGTATGATGTTACGGACTTTACGCCCGTGCAGTATCCCGCGGACGACACCGACAAGGGCATGACCACGCATTTTGACTTCAACTCCATGCACGATACGCTGCTAAAACTCGATGAGCTCGGCCACGATGTACCGACACTTTACAAGCATCTTTATGACCTTACGGGCATAGATGTAATGGATATAGATGTAACCGACCGAAACCTGATAAAGCTGTGCACAAGCCCGGAGCCGCTCGGCATTACCGCGGCGGATATCGACTGGCAGACAGGTACGCTCTCGATACCCGAAATGGGCACTCCGTTTGTGTGTCAGATGCTGCTTGAGGCTAAGCCCAAGACCTTTTCCGACCTGCTTCAGATATCCGGACTTTCACACGGTACGGACGTTTGGCTGGGTAACGCACAGGACCTTATAAGGAACAACATCTGTGACATTTCTGAGGTTGTGGGAACGCGTGACAGCATCATGGTTTACCTCATGCATCACGGGCTTGAGAAGCAGGATTCCTTCAAAATAATGGAGAATGTCCGTAAGAAGGACAAAAACCTTACCCCCGAAATGGAAGCGCTCATGCGCGAGAAAAACATTGCCGACTGGTATATCGACTCGTGCAAGAAGATAAAATACATGTTCCCCAAGGCTCATGCTGCGGCTTATGTTATTGCTGCGCTGCGTCTTGCGTGGTATAAAGTATACAAGCCTCTTGAGTATTACGCGGCATACCTTACGGTGCGCGGCGGAGATATCGACGCCGTGGCAATGGCGGCAGGCAGACAGGCTGTCAAGGCATGTCTTGCCGAGATAAGCGCAAAGGGCAAGGACGCCTCCCAGAAGGAGGAGGACAAGCTCACTATAATGCAGATAGTCAATGAGGCCATGGCAAGGGGAATAGAGTTTCTCCCGGTTGACCTGTATAAATCAATGGCAAAGAGATACATAATAGAGGACGGCAAGCTCAGACTTCCGTTTTCGGCGCTCGGAGGAGTCGGAGAGAGCGCGGCGGAGGGGCTTGCAGCCTCACGCGATGACGGCTCGGGCGAATTCTTCAGCGTTGACGACCTCAAATCGCGCTCCGGAGTTTCAAGCAGCGTAATAACCACCCTCAGGGAGGCGGGAGCGCTTGACGGACTTCCCGAAAGCAGTCAGGTAAGTCTTTTCGGAATATAAAATATTCTTAACGGAGGTGACGGTTTATGAGAACCGCACAGTACAAAAGGACGACCAAGGAAACCGATATCAGCGCCGCGCTCTGTCTGGATGGCGGAGAGGTCAAAATCGACACGGGAATACCGTTCTTTGACCACATGCTCACCGCGTTCGCCGTACACGGCGGCTTCGGGCTGGTTATCGACTGTAAGGGAGACCTTCAGGTTGACTGCCACCACACGGTGGAGGATACGGGTATAGTAATCGGCAAGATGTTTGAAAAGGCTCTCGGCGACAAGTGCAAGATTGCACGCTTCGGCAGCTTTTTCGCGCCGATGGATGAAACCCTCGCCTTCGCAGCCGTCGATATAAGCGGCAGACCGTATCTCCATTTCGAGGCTGTATTTCCGCAGGAGAGAGTCGGCGCACTCGACACATGTCTTGTGGAGGAGTTCTTCAGAGCCTTTGCCTCGAATTCGGGAACAACGGTGCATATACGTGTGCCGTACGGCACGAACTCACACCACATTGCCGAAGCGATATTCAAGGCGTTTGCCCACTCTATGAAGGCGGCAACCGTGGAAATAACAGACGGTATAATGTCAACCAAGGGTAAGCTTTAAGGAACGGGACGGTGTTAAGGGTGGCGGAGACTGAAAACAAAATACCGGTAAGAGCTCCGCGCTGGTTCAAGCTTGACAACGCCGGAAAAATCTTCCCGGGACAGAATACAAACAAGTGGTCGAATATTTTCCGTATTTCGGTCGTTCTCAAGGAGAAGGTTGAACCGGAGCTGCTTGAGCGTGCGCTCAACGAAACTCTACCGCGCTTTCCGTGCTTCAACGTCAGGCTCAGACGCGGCTTCTTCTGGTATTATCTGGAGCACAATCCGGAATCCGCACAGGTGCAGCCGGACATAAAAAATCCGTGCCACCGGGTTAGATTTCATGAGAACAACCGTTTTCTGTTCAGAGTTTATTATTATGAGAAGCGAATATCCCTTGAGCTTTTCCATGCCCTGGCGGATGCTTACGGCGCGATGGTGCTTTTAAATACCGTTACCGCGCAGTATCTCAGGCTGAAGGGCGCGGACATTCCTCCCGGACTTTCGGTGCTGGATATAAACGAGCAAGCCACACCGACTGAGCTTGAGGACGCCTTTTCACGCTATGCGACCTCCAAGGTGAAGGCGAAGCGCTCAGGCGACTTCGTATATCACGCGATGGGGGAGCGGCTTCCGGCACATACAATGAATATCGTAACCGGTTATATGCCTCTCGATGCTTTGCTCGAAAAGGCGCATGAGAAAAAGGTTACGGTAACAGAGCTGCTCGCGGCGGTGCTGATGGATGTGCATTACCGTAAGCAGAAGGAGGAAAAAAGAGTCCAGAAGCTTGTCAGCGTACAGGTT